>OFDN01000318.1_pt1 | contig 41809 bp, 39 predicted proteins | sample 1520971 | NCBI WGS metagenome assembly OFDN01 (sample SAMEA94257418, study PRJEB24077) | hot springs metagenome | biome: Aquatic biome; feature: Geographical feature; material: Water | place: India | collected 2012-06-12 | depth 5 m | reverse complement strand
AAATTAGATTAGGTGAAATTCTGGTCAGACAGAATTTCATGACCCAAGCTGAGCTCGATCAGGCGCTGGAAGAACAGCGCAAGACGGGTCGACGCCTGGGTCGCGTCATTGCTGAAAAAGGCTATGCTAACGAGCGGCAAATTGCCGAGGCGGTGGCACATCAATTGAATATCCCCTTTTTGGACCTGGGCCAGTACGAGCTTGACGTGAAGCAGGTTCAAAAACTCCCTGAAGTCCAGTCGCGCCGTTTTCGCGCCATTTTGCTTGAAGAGCGACCCAACAGCTTTTTGATCGCGATGGTTGATCCATCGGATGTGTATGCTTATGACGAGCTGGTCAGGTTGCTCAAGCGTGACATTGATATTGTGGTGGTGCAGGAAAGTCTGCTCATGCAGACGATTGATCGCTCTTATCGTCAGACTGAGCAAATTTCGACACTGGCGTTAGAGCTGCAAGAAGATTTGGCTGCGAGTAATGTAGATCTCGCCAGCCTGATGGGCGTGGACTTGGGCATTGACGATGCGCCTGTGGTCAAGCTGTTGCAAACTATTTTTGAAGACGCCGTGCAGGTGCGCGCGTCTGACGTGCATATTGAGCCGCAAGAAAATAAACTGCTGATTCGATTTAGGATTGATGGTGTGATGCACTTTCAAACCCAGGCGGACAACAAGATTGCCACCGCCTTGGTGATGCGCCTCAAGATCATGGCGGGCCTGGATATTTCTGAAAAACGGTTGCCGCAGGATGGTCGCTTTGGTTTTACCGTGAAGGGCAGGGCGGTGGATATGCGTATCTCTACCATGCCGACCCAATACGGCGAAACGGTAGTGATGCGTTTGCTAATCCAGAATACCGGCCATTTTAATTTGGACAAGCTGGGTATGCCGGCAGATTTGCTGGCACGTTTCCGCAAAATGATCGGCCGTCCTAGCGGTATGGTGCTCGTGACGGGGCCGACCGGTAGTGGTAAAACCACCACTTTATATTCTGCCCTCAGTGAGTTAAACACCCCGGAAACCAAAGTGATTACGGTAGAAGACCCGGTGGAATATCGCTTGCCAGGCATTATTCAAACCCAGGTTAACGAAAAAATCGAGCTCGACTTCCCTAAACTGTTACGTGCCATTTTGCGTCAGGACCCGGACATCGTGCTGGTGGGTGAGATGCGTGACGAAGAAACCGCCCAAACCGGTTTGCGCGCTTCGATGACGGGTCACCTGGTGCTCTCCACTTTGCACACCAACGATGCCTCCACCGCCCCGGTGCGTTTGATCGACATGGGCGTGCCGCGCTTTATGGTGGCAATGTCTTTGTTAGGCGTGCTGGCGCAACGGTTGGTTCGACTCATTTGTCCGCATTGTGCCGTAGAGCACACGCCGACGGAGTCGGAAGAAGTATGGTTGAATCAAGTGATCAAACAGCCCGATGTCGTCACCAACTTTCGTCACGGCAAAGGCTGTCAGCATTGCAACCGCACGGGTTATTTAGGCCGTGTGGGCTTATACGAATTTTTAGAAATGACGGATGATCTGGCCATGGCTGCCAATATGCCAGACACCAATATTTTTATCAAAAAAGCGCGCGAGAGACTCAAAGGCAAAACCCTGCGCGACCAGTCATTGCAATTGGCCATAGACGGCAAGACCACGCTTGATGAAATTATGCGCGTGGATAACCAGTTTGAAGAATAACCCTTTAAAAAGTCACGCCTATGCCAATGTTTGAATATAAAGGACGTACCGACGATGGCATGATGGTCAGCGGCGTGCAGGAGGCAGCGGACCTCGACGCCTTGGGCGCAGCCTTAATCATTTCTAAAATTACCCCGATTGAAATCAAGCAAAAAGCCGCGGGTGCCGTTGCCTTTAATCTGTTTGAGGAAAAAGTCACCAGCTTGGATGTGATGTTATTCAGCAAGCAGATGTACACCCTGCTCAAAGCCGGTATCCCGATTATGCGCGCCCTGGCAGGCATTCAAAGCTCGGTGGGCAATGCCAAACTGGCGCAAGTCGTGGGGCAGTTGCGGGTGAGTCTGGATTCAGGCCGCGAATTGTCAGTGGCCATGACTGAGCATCCTAAAGTATTTGATAACTTTTACATCAGTATGATCCGTGTCGGTGAAGGTACGGGTAACCTCGACAATATATTTTTACGCTTGTCCGAGCACATCGAGTTCGAGCGCTTTATGCGCGGCCAAATCAAATCTGCTTTGCAATACCCAACATTCGTATTGACTGCCATGGCGATTGCGATTGTCGTGATTAACGTCATGGTGATTCCGCAGTTTGAAAAAGTATTTGCCAGTATGCATACAGATCTGCCACTTATTACAAAGATACTGATTGCGTTTTCCAGCTTTATGCGCAATTACTGGTTTGTGCTGATCGCTATGATTGTGGGCGCAGTTTGGATGTTTAAATCTTACACCAGCACGACTGCGGGCCGCTCACAATGGGATCGTTACAAAATGCGCATTCCTATTGCTGGCAAAATTATTTTTAAAGGCACCATGGCCAGGTTTGCACGTACCTTTGCACTGTCTACGCGTAGCGGGTTGCCCATCCTTTCCGCTTTACGTATGGTCTCGCAAACGGTAGAGAATGATTATCTAGGTGCCAAAATTCTGAGCATGTCGGCAGGGATTGAACGCGGTGAGACTATTTTAAGAACTGCTACGCAAACTGGTGTATTTAATCCGCTAGTGTTGCAAATGATTGCCGTGGGCGAAGAGTCTGGTTCTCTGGATGATTTAATGCAAGAAGTTGCTGATATGTATCAAGCTGACGTCGAATATGACGTTAAAACATTGGGTGCGCAAATCGAACCCATTTTGATTATCTTTTTGGGTGTTTTGGTATTGATACTGGCATTGGGTGTGTTTTTGCCAATCTGGGATATGAGTTCAATCATGCTTAAAGGTGGTTAGTGCGTCAAGGAAGGTATTTGACGGCTTGTGTGGAAATGTTTGAATTAGATATGGACCAAAATTGTCTGGCATAGTTTTTGCTGGACTGTAATCAACGCAGTTTTAAACTGTCACTGTGATAATAACGGCAGGGAAATTTAGATAGGAGTCTTGGTAATGAAAAAACAAGCTGGTTTTACTTTAGTTGAGTTGGTTGTGGTAATCGCAGTACTTGGTATTTTGGCAGCAACGGCTTTGCCACGTTTTGTAAATGTGCAGACTAATGCGCACAAAGCTGCTGCGCAGGGTTTGGCAGGATCGATGACTTCTGCGGCGAATTTGGCGCGTGCAGCGTGGATTGCTGCTGGGTCTACTGGAAGTACCGTTCCTATGGATACTGCTACTGTTGCGGTGGGCACCAGTGGATGGCCAACGACTGCTGGCATTAATAGTGCATTGCAGGACACTGGAGGGTATACGGCCGGTACTGCGGCGGGTAATACCATTCCATACACAAAAGCTGGTTCGCCATGTACAGTAACTTACGATCAATCTACTGGTAGTGCTGCTGTAACAGGCACTGGATGTACATAATTTTAGCTAGATTTAGTCTAGTAACTAAGATTATGAGGGGATTTACACTAGTAGAGCTTGTGGTAGTTATTGCTGTGATGGGGGTTTTGATTGCTGTCGCCGCCCCCAGATTCGCTAGTGGCGACATCTTCGAAACCCGCGGTGACGCGGGTTTACTTTCGTCTACGCTGCGTTATGCGCAAAAAACGGCGATTGCGCAGCGAAAAAATGTGTTTGTTCTTCACACGGATGCGACTCCAGATGTGGTCAGGTTGTGCTTTGATGCAGCCTGTAATCAACCTGTGATCAGCCCTGAGACCGCTGGAGCTTATGTATTCACAAGTTCTAAAAATGTGGATGTCGTCTCATTAAATGCGGGCTTGGGGTTTGATGGACTTGGGCGCGCCGTCCCCGATGTGGGTACACGTTATACCGTCACAAATAGAAAAAATAATGCTCAGATAGTCACCATTGATGTTGAGCAAAATACAGGCTACATCCACTAAACAAACCATCTGGTCATTGACCCGATGACGCATATGGGCAAACAAGATAATCACAAAAATAATACACACATACCACCCAGCAAAAAAAATCATCACGGTTTTTCGCTGGTTGAAATGGTTGTGTTTATTGTCATTGTGACCACTGCCATTGCTGGGGTGATTGGCGCGCTGGCGTTTATGAGTGGACACTCCGCTGACCCGCTTGCGCGTAAACAGGCGATTGCGATTGCTGAGTCGCTGATGCAAGAAATCCAGCAAATGCCTTTTACCTTTTGTGACCCGGATGATCCCAACGCCTCAACAGCCAATAGCGCGGCTGACTGCGCGACCTCACAAGCTAACTTAGCAGGCCCTAGCCCGGCAGGTGAGAGCCGTTACGGCGCTGCTAATCCTTTTGATAACGTGGCTGATTACAGCGGCTTTACCATGCCCGGCGGTGGCTGTGCGGGGATCTGCCGTATTGGGGATGCGACGGCACTGGCTGGGTTAAATGCCTATTCTGCCTCCGTTGCCATAGCTCAAGCGGGCGGTGCCGGTCCTTTTGCCGGATTGCCTGCCGATGCTGTGTTGCAAATCATCGTCACCGTGAACGGGCCAGCCAACACAGTGATTCGCCTGACGGGGTTTAAGGTTCGCTATGCGCCGAAAATTTAAGCAGCCTCGCTTGGCGATGTCTGGTTTCACCTTGGTGGAGCTGGTGATTGTGATTGTCGTCATGGCTATTTTGGGCGGTATCTCCGTCAGTTTTATTAAAAACTCTGTCCTGGCCTATGTGAACTCAGAAGCTTATTACGAGCTGGCTGATCGCGCTGATATTTCCTTGAGCCGCATGTCGCGGGATATCCGCAATGCATTGCCTAACAGCGTGTGGGTGCCGGGTGGCTCTGGCAGTTACGTGCAGTTTGTGCCAATTAAAGCAGGGGGCCGTTATCAGCAAGAAGATTTCGATGCAGGCAGCCTCACATTAGATGTGTTAGGGCCGATGGTAAATGTAGATGCCGGTGACAAATTGGTGATTTATAACATGGGCATTGCGGGGGCTGATGTGTATGAGGGGAGCAATATCCGGCCAGTGAGTGCAAACGCGAGCTCGGTCACTTTTACCGGCGCACTTTTCCCCTTCGCGTCACCAGGTGGCCGTTTTTATGTGGTGAATACCGCCGTGATCTATGCCTGCGATCTGCCTAATCGTCGTTTGGTCATGTATTCAAATGTTGATATCTCCGCCGGTCTGGCGCCTAACTTTAATGGCCTGACGGCCAATGTGGTGGCTGAGGATGTGACCGATTGTAGCTTTACCTACACGCCCGGCGTCATGCAGCATTCCAGTGTCGTCACTGCGCAATTGACGCTTGCTAAAAATGGTGGTGTGGCAAGATTGGTGAACTTGATTAATGTGGTGAACTCGCCATGAAAAGCATTGCTTATCGCGCAAAGGGTTTTATGTTGCCTGTGGCAATATTTTTACTGGTGACGTTGGCTGCACTGGTAGGGTATGCCATGCGGTTGTCGTTGCTCGCGCAAATGGGCACGATACAGGATGTGCAAGGTGCCAATGCCTATTTGGCCGCCAGAGCGGGCGTGGAGTGGGCGGCTTATCAGGTGCTGTCACCCGGCTCGGTTTCCATGCAGAGCTGTATCGCCTCGCCAACGACACTCACGATTAATAACTTTACTGTGTTGTTAACATGCAACCGAACCGTACCAAAAGACAAAGGCAATACACAAGATATTGGCATGTATAGCATTACCTCCACGGCCTCGATAGGCGCGGTAGGTGCACAAGATCGTATAGAGCGACAAATCGCTGTCACACTGAGTCGATGCTTATACTTGGATCCTGGCGCCCCTCCAGGCACGGTGGCAGAAGAGTGTAATTAACAGGAATTTATTATGAACAGATTGATTAAAAATGTATTAATCAATTTACTTTATGTCGCGATGATCATCTTCTTTGGCAACGTGCATGCCGAGGTGAGACAGCTCAACAAAAATGGTGGCACCAATGCCAGTAATGGTTTGCAGATCAGTATCTCTGATACAACGCAAATGCAGGTCAAGCGATTGGGTGGAGGGCAACTGTATAACCCGGGCGCATACCCGGACAACAACCTGCTGGACAATGGCGTTTACATTCGCTACAACAATAGAATGTATGGCTTGAACCACTTTGCCTATGCATCCGCGACCGCATATAACAGTGACAGCATTACTTCCGAGCAGCCGAGTAACATTTCTCAGGGCGTCACCCAGTCCAGCACATCCAGCCTAGTTTTAACCTCGGCATCATTGAGCACGCCTAGAGTTTCTATTGCTTGGAAATATACTTATCCGCTTGATTATGTGACTGCTGAGGTCACCGTGACTATTCCGCTTACAGCAACGGTCAGTAGTAGTAACCCAATCCGCTATTACCATGCGGTCGATACTTATTTGGGTGGCGACGACAGGGGGTGTGGGGTGCGATATACCGATACCAACGGCAAAAGAGTGATTGGGACATACCCATTGACTAATGGCAACTGTCCTTCCAGCAATTCTCTCCCGGCCAACCTCGACGTGGTTGAATCATTCCGCGAGCGTAGCGGTAAATTTGACCATTATTGTGTTGGTTTCTGGAGCGACTTTTGGAGCACGTCAACCAATCCACCATCTTGTGCCATCAGCAAAACAGGTAGTCTTGGCGATACCATCACGACCACTTATCAAGATACCGGTGTGGCGATTGAGTATGACTTTACCGCGCCAGGTGTCTACACTTTCAGCTATGACTTTGTGGTCGGATCGACCTTTGTGCCAGATTATGATCATTTTGAAATTCGCCATGCTGGCAGTGCGACCTTGTGTCCTACAGAGGTTAAAGTGCTGGCGTGCCTGTCTTCAGCCGTGCCTTGCCCGGACAATCAACTGGTTAGCTCTGGTGAGCTAACAGGCAGCCTGACCTTTGCACCGACGACCCCGACTGTCACTGAAAGCCCTGATCCATTTACACTGGGTACAAATCAGTCTATTGCAACGGTCACGATGCAAGGCAGTGCGGCAGCAACCTATACCTTGGGTGTCAGTGGACTGACTAAAACGCCACTCAGTGGCGTCAAATGCTACAACACAACCACAAACGCGCAGAGTTGCAGCTTTACATTTACCAATACCCCTTGCGTCAATACGTTTGAATGTATGGAAAATACGCTGACTTATAATAATCGCACTAGCAACCCTTCGGCACGCAATCCGCTATATACCAAAGCGATCGGCGCCAGTTTTGATGTGGATGTGGTCGCTTTGCTGGCAAATGGCGCACAATCGACTGGCTATAACTCAACATTAGGCTTAAACGTCAGTTTAGTCTCTGATGATTCGGGAAGTTGCGGTTCAACGATTATCGCAACGAAGCAGGTGGCATTTGCTGCATCAGATAATGGACGCAAAAAAGTGACTTTTTCTGTAGCCGATATTACGCGACCTCACCCGAACTTGAGGTGTAAGGTCACTGACATCGCTTTGCTTAAAACTGGATGCTCCTCTGATAATTTTGCAATCCGTCCAGCCTCCTTGACGGTAACCAGTGTCAGTCCGCAGCAGTTATCACCGAGCAATACATCGACTCCTGTGCGCAGAGCGGGTACCGATAACTTTAGTGTCACGGTATCAACCAACGAGCCCACCTATACCGGAACGCCTAAAGTGGATAGTGGTAAGCTGGATACGCATGCTGGAATCACCTCTGTTGGACAAGTTGGAGGTAGCTTTGCTGCGGCAACGCTGGGCGTGAGTTCGGGCTCAACGTTTACCTATTCTGAAGTTGGGCATTTCAGATTCCAGGTGCAGGGCGTTTACGATGACACTTATGCGACAGTCGATATTGCGAATGGTGATTGCGACAATTCATTTGAAAATAATGGTGTTGGCACGCCCAAACGCTTCGGCTGCAAGTTCGGCAACACGGCTGTGAGTAGTTATATTGGCCGCTTTATCCCCGATCATTTTAAGGTGACGGCAGGCAGTACCTATACAGATGGTTGCGGCACATTTACCTACTTTGACCAAGACCCTGGATTGATTACACCATTCGTTTTGGAAGCAAAAAATTCAGCTGACGTCACCACACAATATTACACAGGAGATTACGCTTTATTTAATCTCTCAACTTGGACCAATTATTCCTTTGAGGCAAAGTCGGCAAGTAATAATCAAGCATTGACCAATGGGGCAACGTTAACTGCAAGCAGTCAAAGTCCCACTGGCACTTGGGGTGCAGGCATTGCAAATGTTCGGGCAGCACATAAGATCACCCGCCCGAATACTGCAGTTGCCCCACAAACGGTAAAAATTTCCGCACAGCCTAGCGTTAATGACAGTGGGGTGACCATAAACTCAACCAGAGCAGATGTGTTTGCACCTGCGTCTGGTTCAGCCTACCCTGGGTTCAGGTTTGGGCGTCTAGCTGTCACATCTGCGCATGGCTCAGAATTGTTACCGCTCTCAGTGCCAATTGAGGCGCAGTACTGGAACGGCATCGGCTACGTCAGAAATGTGAATGACAGCTGCACATCTATTGCGCAGTCAACCATTGTCATGAAGAACTACAAGGGCAATTTAAACGCTTGTGAAACCCAACTCACAGTGAGTTCGCCCATGACTGCTGGGGTGCTGAGAGCGCGTTTAAGCGCCCCTGGCGTCACAGGGGGCACGCCCAATACCGGTAGTGTCGATTTAGAGGTTAACCTTGCTGCTGCCGCTGGCGGAGAAATGACATGTACCAGTGCGACGGCATCTTCGGCTACCAATGGTTCGATCCCATGGTTTGGCGGCTCAGATCCCGTAGGCCGTGCTACCTTCGGCATCTACAAGGCGCCGATTATCTACATGCGAGAAAATTTCTAGCGCAAACAAAACCACCTAAATCAGGTGGTTTTGTTCTTTTTATCCTCGCTTTAAAGCAGCATAGCAGGCACTAAAGTTGCTCTTATTAAAATGAACTATAAAGAGTTAACAAAGTGGTATTCAGGCAACGTGTTAAATATCAGTGATTTGGCGCAGTGGGTGATGGCTTCACCGGGGAGATTTTTTGTGTATACTAATCTCCGATAAAGCTTGAAGTTGTCTTTGTTATGCTTTGATTTTAAATAAAAAAATTATTTAGAAAGACAGATGCGCCCCTATGGAATGGTTTAAACGACAAAAGAACAAACAGCAAGTGGGTGTCAGTATCACTGATATGCATGTGAGTACTGTCGCTTTGATGCCACCATCCGAAGGGTCCAAGCCGGTCGTCTCATTGGCCGCAGTTGAGCAGGTGCCCTTACATGCAACGTCCATATTGCGTCACTTTGTGACCAAAAATGACCTGAAGACCTCTCCCTGCAATCTGGTTTTAAATGTGGATCAATACAATATTGTACAAATTGATAAGCCCAACATGCCGGATGCAGAGATTAAACCTGCCTTGCGCTGGAAGTTGAAAGGCCTGCTGGATTATTCGGTAGAGCAAGCGGTGGTTGACGGCATCGATATACCGGTGGACCAGGCCTATGCCAATCGCCAGCCATTAATGTTAGCCATCTGTGCCAAAAAAGCGGTGGTGTCTGCGGTCGGCAATCAATTATCCGAGGCCGGGTTTAACGTGAAGTCGGTCGATGTGCATGCGCTGGTGCAGCGCAATATTGCGCATTTGCTGGAGCATGAGGACCGGGCGCTGGTGATGCTCAGCATTTTGCCGCGCGGATGTTTGCTGACATTTACCGCCAAAGGCGAGTTGTACCATGCGCGCCTGATTGAGTTGGATCGCGATTTTTTGAACGATCGTGGTGATCTGTTTAAAAGTAACTTTGACAAGCTGGTGCTGGAGTTACAGCGCTCGTTAGATAGCTTCGATCGCCAGTTTCCTTATTTGAGCCTGAATCGTCTGGTGGTGTCGCCAGTGTCCAATCGTGATTATCTGGTCAGTGGTTTGAGTGCCAGCCTCTATGTGCCAGTGAATGTATTTAACCTTGAAGATATTGTCGAATTGCCTGCCGATCAGGATTTCTCCAGCCTGGAAAAACAAGCCATGTTATTGCCTGCTTTAGGCGCTGCCTTGCGTCAGGAGATGGCCGCATGAGTCAGCAGATTAACCTGTTTGAAGGCGGGCTGGTTAAATCCAGAGACTGGTTTAGTCTGCCGGTGGTGGCTGGCATTTATGTGCTGGCCGCAGCCGTGATGGTTTACTTGTTTACCGGCCTGCAGGCGGAAAACGCCCAGTTGCAAGTGCAGCGTACCCAGGCCATGGCCCAGTACGAGGCCATGCAGAAAAAGGTCAATGAGTTTGCCCAGCGTGCGACACCGATTGATAACACACAGTTAGAAGCGACGCTGAAAAACCTCAAAGCCCGTTTTGAGATGCAGTCACAGATTCTGGCGATCTTCCAGCAGTCATTGTCAGTCTCGGCTTATCACCTGATTGATTATATGCGTGCGTTGACAGCACAGCAGCAACCGGGCTTGTGGTTGACCGGATTTAGAATCGAGCCGGGTTCACAACACTTGTCTCTGAGCGGGCAGGCATTGCAGTCAGAAGATATTCCACTCTATCTGGATATGTTATCTGCCCAAAGCGTGTTTGAAGGCACGCAATTTTCTGGCATTCAGTTTAAACAAGTCGAGTTACATGCGAATCCAGCTGCTGCGCCTGCCGCCCCGGCGACGCCAGCGCCTATTGCTGCTGCAAGCGAGCCTGTGCTGTCTGGTAAACCTAGTGCTGACAATCCAGCCAGTCCTGCAAGTGCGGTAGCCGCAGCCACTCCGGCAAACCCTGTGGCCAGTCCTGCTGCGACCAGCCTGAAAGTCTACGCGTTTGAGGTCAAAGGTCAGGACGTGCAAGCGACAGCCAAATTGCTCAATACGGTGACTTGGGATGCCTTTGTGCGTGGCACCACGCAGACATCACCAGCCGCGCAGCCTCGGAAAGAATAAGCATGCAATTTGAACAATTACAAACAATGGTGGATAAGTGGCAAGGGCTCTCCAAGCGCGAACGCTGGATGATTTTTGGCGCCGGATTGTTTGCTGTCGTGGGCTTGCTGGATACTTTTCTGCTAGAGCCGCAACGCGTGCAACTGGCCGCGACCCAGCAAGAAGTCCTCAAAATTCAGAATGATACGACCAGTCTCACTGAGCAGATGACCAACATTGCCGCGCAAGCTGCACCGCAACCGGCCAGCAACGCGTTTCAGCATGAAATAGACGAGACCAACCACAAAATCAACAGCCAGGCTGCCGACTTGGTGCAAGTGTCTTCTTATATGGTCTCACCACAAGACATGGTGGCGTTTTTGAAAAAACTGTTGCAACAGCATGCCGATGTGCAAGTGGTAGAAATGCAATCGTTACCGGTTGTCGACTTTATCGAAAAGCAAAGAAAGTTGCTGCAGTCAGCCGCCCCTGCCGAAGCTGCCAGCACGTCGCAAGCCAGTGCTGAAGAGGTGTGGAAGAATGTGCCGCATGTCTACCAGCATGCGGTCAAAGTGCGTCTCAAAGGCAAATATTTTGCCTTGATGGCTTATGCACAATCGTTAAAGGCGATTGGCCAGAAACTTGCCTGGGAAACGGCGGAATTAAAAGCCGAGTATCCGGAAAGTGAATTGACAGTGCAGGTGTATACCTTGAGTGGTGAAAATGCATGGTTGGGGATTTAGCATGCGCAGCTTAATAACAGCAGTATTAGCAACCGGCCTGGTGCACGCCCAGGGAGTGATGGCCGATGGCATGGTCGACCCGACCCGGCCGCCAGTGTCTGTGATGGCGTATTTGCCACACGGCGAGGCGCAGCTAGAAAAAGCCTGGGAGCTGTCGGCGATCCAGGATAACGGTAAAAACGGCTTTGCGGTGGTCAACGGACAAATGGTGCCCGTGGGCGGTTATTACGAGGACTTTAAATTAATCTCGGTCACACATCAGAAAGCCTTGTTTGTCAGCAAGCTCGGTGAGAAAAAAGTGCTGACCATGGGCCTGAGCAATGTGATGACGCCAGTGACTGCGGAGCGAGGCCCAAAAAAGGCAAGCGCGCCAAAAAGAGTAAAACATCAGTCAAAAAAGACTGAAAAAATAACGATTGATAAATAAAGTGACAAACACTTGCCGGCTCACGCAGTGAGGCAGCAAGCGAACATCAATAGAGAGACTGCTATGAAAACTTTAGTGAATACCTTGGGTGTGATGATGATCGGTGCCGGGTTGGCGGGGTGTACCAGCAACCCGTTTGCGCCGACCAATACATCAATTAATCCTAAAATTCAGAACGAATTGGCAACTGCGGCGGCCAAGGCGCAAACACAGGTATCGCCTCCTCCCAAAGAGATCACTGATGAGTTGTTCGAGCCGCTTAAAATTGAGCCACCCAAAGCACTCGCCAAGCGTGTTGAGCCCAGGTTTGACCTGGTGGTGAACAAAGCGCCTGCGGCACAAGTGCTGATGGGCATTGTCTCCGGCAGCCCTTACAGCATTGCATTGAGCCCTGAACTTAAAGGGGATATTTCAATTAACTTGCGGGATGTGACCTTGTTTGAAGCCCTCAATGCCTTGCGTGATTTGTATGGCTACGAATACAAAATGAACGGCAAGCAGATTTTTGTGGAGCCGCAAACGATTCAAACCCGTGTGTTTCAAGTCAACTATATTACCGGTGCGCGTAAAGGCACCTCGGCCACCCGCGTAACCTCTGGTACGGCTAGTGGCTCAGGTGCCGGTGGCGCGGCAGGTGTGGCAGGCCAAGCGGCAGCCATGAACGGGTCAACCGGCACAGGGACAGGCACTGGTACGGGGGCAGTAGGTAATTCTGGTGCGTCTAATCTGCAAGTGTATGCTTCAGACGTCAGCATGCGGACCAATAATGATTTTTGGGAAGAAATTGCCGCCTCGCTGAGCAGTCTGATTGGCGAAGAAAGTGGCCGTAAAGTCATTATCAATGCCCAGTCTGGCCTGATCATGGTGAAAGCCATGCCGAAAGAAATCCGCCAGGTTGAAAAGTTTTTGAGCCTGATGCAGGTCACGGTAGATCGTCAGGTGATTCTCGAAGCCAAAATCATTAAAGTGCAGCTGAACAGAAACTCGCAACAGGGGATTAACTGGGCGGCTGCTCGCCATACGCGTGGCCGTGATGTCACGTTTGGTAACATCAATGGCAATGCTTCGCTGAGTGAAACCGGTGATTTGACCAATGGCGTTGTGACTACGACCGAGCCGGGTGCATTAACTAATAACGCAGTGACCTCTTTGGGCGGCTCGATGTTTGCACTGGCCGTGCAGGGTAAAGGTTTCTCGGCATTGCTTAACTTTCTCGAAACGCAGGGCAATGTAGAAGTGCTTTCCAGCCCACGCATTGCGACCATCAACAACCAGAAAGCCGTGCTTAAAGTTGGTAATGACGCGTTTTATGTGACCAATGTGAAAACCAATGTGACCACCACCACTGGCGGCGCGATTGTGACACCGGATATTCAGCTGCAACCTTATTTTTCAGGGATCTCACTCGATGTGACGCCGCAGATTGATAAAGACGACAATATCACCTTGCACGTGCATCCATTCATTAGCGATGTGACGCAAGTCAATAGAACGGTGACCTTATCCAGTGCGAACGGCGGTACGTATACCATTCCAACCGCGTCTTCTAATATTAATGAGACTGATAGTATTGTGCGTACCAAAGATGGTAGTGTGATTGCGATTGGCGGGCTGATGTCTGAAACCGTAGACAATACACGCACCAAAGTACCAGGCTTAGGCGATGTGAAATTCCTGGGCGGCCTGTTCCGTCAGAAAGACTTGGCCAGTGTTAAAACTGAGCTGGTGATTTTGCTGAAATCTACCGTGGTGCGCAGTGGCGAGAGCTGGGCGCAAGACATGCTCGATAGCCAGGACAGGGTTCAGAAGCTGAAGAGCGATAGCAGTTTTTAGGAGCGAGCGGGCATGTACCTGCAACATTTTGGGTTGAAGGAATATCCGTTTACCATCACCCCGGATACCAGTTTTTATTACGCCACGCGTAGCCTGCAAGAGGCGCTGAATACCTTGTTGATTGCGATTCAGTCTGGCGAAGGCTTCGTGAAGATTACCGGTGAGGTCGGCACCGGTAAAACCTTGTTGTGCCGCCGTCTGCTCAAGGCGCTAGAGCCTGATTGTAATGTGGTTTTCATTCCTAACCCTTATTTAGACCCGCACGCCTTGTTGATGACCCTGGCCACCGAATTTGGCGTGGCTTTCAAGCCAGACTTTACCCATCACGACATGATTGATGCGCTGAATCGCAAGCTACTCACTTTTGCGGACGAGGGGCGGCATGTGGTGGTGTGTCTGGACGAAGTACAGGCGATGCCACTGGAAACACTGGAAGCCCTGCGCCTGTTGAGTAACCTTGAGACCGAAAAGCGCAAACTGATCCAGGTGGTCATTTTTGGCCAGCCGGAACTCGAAGAGCGTATTAATCATCCGTCTATCCGCCAATTGCGCCAGCGCATCGGTTTTGAGTATCACCTCAAAGGCCTGCAATGGTCAGAATTAGGTTTTTATCTGAATCATCGCATGCATATTGCCGGTTATCAGGGGGGCATGATTTTTACGCCTGCCAGCCTGCGTTTGCTCTACCGCTATGCTAACGGTATTCCGCGCTTGCTGAATATCTTGGCGCATAAATCGTTGTTGTCAGCGTTTGGCCGTGGCCAGCAAGGCGTATCGGCAGAGGATGTCAGGGCGGCCATTATGGACACCCAGGCCAGCGTCAAGGCACAGCATCGCTGGTTGGGGCATGGCTTTAAATGGTGGCTGACGCTGCATACGGCGCTGGCTGGTCTGGGCCGCTAGTTAAATATTGGGGAAACACTTGAGTTTAATTAATCAGGTATTGCAAAACGTTGAGGCGCGCCAGGGCGTTGCGGCAGTCGATGGCTGGGCCGGACAGGTGAAGCCAGTGCTTTCCTATCAAGGCGATGCGACGGCTGCCTGGGGGCACAAGTTACTGGGAGGGCTGTTGCTGTTGGCATTGATTGGCGGCTTGCTGCTCAATTGGCCCAGTTTGGTGGCACGTTTTCACCCCGCATCCGTCGATCACCTTGCGGTGACGCCTACCCCTTCGGCTGCTGTTGCAAGCGCCGCTGTGGAAGCCAGGCCCGTCGTGACGGATACACCCGCCTGGGCACCGCCACAGTTAACCAAAGCCTTGTTTAGCGCATGGCAAAAACCGGCCACAGCAGCGATGCCTGCTGCAGTCGCCCCAACAGGGACCAGCAAACCAGTGCTGCCCAAAGTCGCTTTGCAGCCGCAGGTGGAGGGCGAATTTACGATTGCGACGGCCAACCCCGTCGTCAGCGCCATTGAGCCGCCACTGATTGCTGGTAATACCACTAAATCGGCCAGAATGCAGGATGAAGAGGCTGGCTCTCAAGGCGTGGTGAATAAGCAGATGCGCCCCGAACAAGAGGTGAATGTGCAGATTCAACGTGCGGTTGACCAGGAGCAGAAAGGGCGCCTGAACGAGGCACTGATGATTCTGCGCCAGGCAATGACCACCGCACCGCAGTCAGAAGATGCGCGGCAGTTATTGGCGGCGTATTTGTTCGAGGCAAGACAGGAGCCGGAGGCGGTAGCGGTGTTGCAAGCGGGGATCAAGCAGTTTCCAGGGCAAATTGGTTTGTCCAGATCGCTGGCCAAGTGGCAACTGGCACACGCCCAGCCAGACGCCGTGTTGCAAACCCTAAAACCGGTTGCCAACCAGCTGCAGCAAGATGCTGAATCACAATGGATGCTGGCCATAGCTTATCAGCAAAGCGGCCAACATGCGGCCGCGTTGCCGCACTTTGAACGCGCAATCTTATTGCGTCCCGGGCATGCGCAGTGGATTGTGGCATATGCGATTTCTTTGCAGGCCGCAGGCCAGCCTGCTCAAGCTCTGCAGCAATTGCAGCAAGCGTATAACCTGCCTTTAAGTGATCGTTTGTCTGAGTTTGTTGGGCAGCGCATTCGCCAATTGGGCGGCACGGCGGTCGTGCGCAGTGAATAGCGATTACGTGCGCATCGTCATATCAGGGCTCATCGCTTTTTAATGTCCGCGCCAGCACCAGTGCCGTCACCCGTCTAGCCCCAGCTTGCTTTAATACCTTAGCCACCGCGTGCATACTGGCCCCTGTGGTCATCACATCATCCACCACCATCACATGCTGACCTTGCCATGACCGCTGCGTGGCAAAGGCCCCGCGCAGATTACGTGTTCTGGTTTTCATATCCATGCCGGCCTGCGTCGGCGTATCAAGCACACGTGTGCATCCTGCAATGTCCAGCGGTATCTGCCACTGCTGCTGCACCTGTTTTGCCAGTTCCAGTGCATGATTAAATCCACGTGCTTGTACCCGGTTGCGGTGCATAGGCATGGCCATCACGACCTCTGGCCGTGCGTTTTCTGTCAGGGTTGATAATGGGCTGAGCAGGCTGTTAGCCAGCAAATGGCCTAACGACAGCTGTTGATGGTATTTGAACTGATGCAGCAGCCTGTCGAGTGGATAGGCATAACGGAATGGCGTCAGTGTATGGTCAAAGGCCGGGGCGTGTTGCAGGCAGATGCCGCATAGTGTGCCTGAGACGGTGGGCAGGGCACATTGCGGGCAACGTGGTGCGTGATACCAAGGTAATACATCGATGCAATGGGCGCAAAGTGCCAAGTGTGCGTGATTAGGCGCCGTGGCTGGCGCATCACACAGCACGCACGGCAAACTTGTCCCCAGCCATTGCTGTAGCTGCTGGTAAACCTTAATTTGATTAAATTTTAATCTATTGTAAAAATTTTTCACGTGATATTTTAAACAACATATAATTCGCTCGAGTTATTCATACAATTTTTATGGCATGGTGTTTATGGAACAACAAACTTCTGCGGCTGGTTGTCACAGCGAAATGCAAACCTCCGTTATTAACCTCGATGGCTTAAAACCGTCGTCTGTCTGCCACCCTACGGTAGAGCGCTGGCAGGTAGCAGACATCATGGCACTGTTTGAGTTGCCATTCAATGACTTGCTAGATCGGGCACACACCGTGCACAGAGAACACTTCGACCCGAATGCGGTGCAAGTGAGTACCTTGCTGTCGATTAAAACTGGCGGCTGCTCTGAAGACTGTGGCTATTGCCCGCAAGCGGCGCGTTACCACACCGAGGTGGAAAATGAGCCGTTGATGAAACTGGATGAGGTATTGGCGGCGGCCAAAGCCGCCAAAGACAGTGGCGCCAGCCGTTTTTGCATGGGCGCTGCCTGGCGCGGCCCCAAGCAACGTGACCTCGAGCCAGTGTTAAAAATGATTTCTGAAGTGAAGGCCATGGGGCTGCAAACCTGCGCCACGTTGGGTATGCTCAAAGACGGTCAGGCCGAGCAGTTAAAAGAGGCTGGGCTGGATTACTACAACCATAACCTCGACACCGCACCAGAGTTTTATGGGGACGTGATTACTACCCGTACTTACCAGGATCGCCTGGATACCTTGGACCGTGTACGTAGCATGAATATTAATGTCTGTAGCGGCGGCATTATCGGCATGGGTGAAACCCGTGCCCAACGGGCAGGCTTGGTGGCGCAGCTGGCCAATATGGAGCAGCCGCCAGAGAGCGTACCGATTAACTTGCTGACCCAAGTGGAAGGCACACCATTGCACGGCACCGAGCCACTCGATCCGCTGGAGTTTGTGCGTACCATCGCGGTTGCGCGTATCACCATGCCAACCAGCTTTGTGCGCTTGTCCGCAGGCCGCCAGAGCATGGGCGAGGCCGTGCAGGCGCTATGCTTCCATGCCGGTGCCAATAGTATTTTCTACGGTGAAAAATTACTGACGACTGGTAATCCTGAAGTCGAGTCAGATAACGCGTTATTCGCCAAGTTGGGCCTGAAGAAAATCTAATGAGCGATTTGCTGGAGTCTTTACGCGCCGACCTCGACAAGCGGCAAACCCTGGGCCTGATGCGCCAGCGCCGTTTGCTGGACTCGCCGCAAGCCGAGCATATTACGGCCAATGGCCAGCCATTTCTGTCGTTTTGCAGTAATGACTACCTGGGCCTGGCCAATGATGCTGCGCTGGTGACCGCACTGCAAACCGCGGCGGCCGAAGCTGGCGTCGGCAGTGGTGCCTCCAATTTAATCACTGGCCACCACCGTTATCATGACCAGTTGGAGCAGGTCTTGGCGACGTTTGTCGGCCAACCGGCGGCCTTGCTGTTTTCGACTGGCTATATGGCCAATATTGGCGTCATCAGTGCCTTGATGGGGCGTGACGATGCCGTGTTTTCCGATAAGCTCAACCATGCTTGCCTCAATGATGGCGCCTTTTTGTCACGGGCCACGCATCACCGCTTTGCGCACAATGATGTGGCTGCGCTTGAAAAATTGTTGCAAGCCAGCACGGCACGCCACAAACTGGTGACAGCCGATGCGGTGTTCAGCATGGATGGCGATCTGGCGCCCTTGGCCGCTTACCTCGAGCTGTGTGAGCGCTACGATGCTTACCTTTACGTGGATGATGCGCACGGGTTTGGCGTGCTGGGCCCGCAAGGCCGCGGCTCGCTCAAGCACCTGGGCTTGCAGTCACCGCGCCTGATCATGATGGGCACACTGGGCAAGGCTGCGGGCGTGGCCGGGGCATTTGTCGCCGGTGAAAAAATTGTCATCGACTACCTGATCCAGTACGCCAATAGCTACATCTACACCACCCCGGCACCGCCACCGTTGTCCGCCGCTTTGCTGGCCTCGGTCAAAGAAATAGAGCAGGGTGACGCGCGCAGAAAACAATTGTTTGACATGATCGCCTTGCTTAAAAGTGAGCTGTCACTGTCACGCTGGCACCTGCTGCCCTCTGAAACAGCGATTCAGCCCTTGGTCGTCGGTGACACGCACGAGGCGCTGGCGTTGAGCCAATATCTGCAGGCACGTGGCATTCTGGTGCCAGCGATTCGTCCGCCCACCGTGCCTGCCAATACCTCGCGTTTGCGTATTTCACTCTCGGCTGCGCACAGCGAGGCGAACGTGCGTGCATTGATTGCGGCCCTGCATGCCGCCGAGCGTGAGATTCCGGCCGGGACGCAGGCATGAGTTGTTTTATCGAAATCATGGGGCAGGGCAAGCCACTCGTGTTGCTACATGGTTGGGCGATGAACAGTGCGGTCTGGGAGCGCGTGGTCAAGCGTCTGTCGGCTAGCTACCGTTTATTTCTGGTGGATTTGCCTGGCATGGGCCAAAGCCGCCCGGTGTACCCTTACCATTTGCATAGCCTGGCTGAAGCGGTGGCCGAAGAGATTCCTGGCGTGTCGACGATTCTAGGCTGGTCATTAGGCGGCCTGGTGGCGCAACAGATTGCGCTGAACCAACCTGACCGCGTCGAGAAGTTAATTCTGGTCGGGACCAACCCTTGTTTTGTCAGCAAGCCGGATTGGCCAAACGGTATTGCCGCCAGACATTTTGAGCAGTTTAATCAGCGCTTTGAGCAGGACTTTAACGCGACATTGCTGAATTTTTTAACCCTGCAATGCATGCACGCCAAAGATGCCCGCGCGACCGTGCGTCAGTTGCGCACTGCCTTCGCGGCCAAACCAACACCGACGCAAGACAACCTCAACCAGGCGCTGGATATTTTGCTGCAAACCGATTTGCGAGAAGAGGTGGGCCGGATATTCCAACCGACCTTGCTGATACATGGTGACCGCGACACACTCGCGCCGGTGGCCGCCGCACATTGGTTGGCCATGCATTTACAGCGCGCGCAGTTACGCGTGATGGCCGGGGCGGCGCATGCGCCATTCTTGTCACATGCGGATGCTTTCTGCGAGACTGTTGAAGCATTTATGGCCAATGACCAGGCCACACAGCAAGTGAGCAGCTAATGCAGGATGTTTACCAGATCGACAAGTCGCGCATGCGGCAGTCGTTTCACCGCGCCGCCAAAAAGTATGATGCCGCCGCCATTTTGCAGCGCCAGGTGCGTAAAGAAATGCTCAGTCGCTTGGACGTGGTTAAACTCGAACCCGCCGTGATTCTGGATGCCGGTTGCGGCACCGGCCATGGCTTGCATGCCTTGCTCAAACACTTTAAAAGCGCACAGGGCATTGCGCTGGATATTGCCGAAGGCATGCTGGCACGCAGTCGTGCCTTATTTCCCTGGTATCGGTTCTGGCAGGCCAAACCACGTTTTGTCTGTGCCGATATCGAGTCGCTGCCGCTAGCGACCGCCAGTGTCGATATGGTGTGGTCCAACCTCGCTGTGCAATGGTGTAACGATCTCGATGCCGCCTTGCAAGAATGGCGCCGCGTATTGCGCCCGAACGGCCTGCTGATGTTTGCTACCCTGGGCCCGGATACGCTCAAAGAGTTACGCGCCGCGTCTGGCGCAGACCATACCCATGTCAGCCGGTTTATTGATATGCATGATATTGGCGATGCGCTGACGCGCGCGGGTTTCAGCGCGCCGGTGCTGGATGTGATGCATTACACCTTAACCTATGACACGGTGGAATCTTTGATGCGCGACCTCAAGGCCATAGGTGCGCACAACGCCACCGCTGGCCGCGCCAAAGGCTTGAGCGGCAAAGGCTTTTTACAGCAATTGCGTCAAGGCTATGAAGCGTTCCGCCACGAAGGCAAGCTGCCAGCCACCTATGAAGTGGTGTTTGTGCATGCCTGGACGGGCAGTCAACCTTACACCGCGCCGGGTAGCAGCCCGGTACAGTTTATGCCGCGCAAAGCGGCGCATGCAGAGTAATCATGCACAGTTTGCCACGTCATTTTTTTGTCACTGGCACGGATACCGGGGTCGGTAAAACAACGGTTACCGTGCGCCTGATGCAGCAACTGATCGCGCAAGGCTTGACCGTGATCGGCATGAAACCAATTGCGTCCGGGTGTGCATGGGTGGATGGCCGCTGGCAAAATGACGATGTGTTGCAATTAACCGCTGCGTCTAATGTGAGTGCGCCGCCCGAGCTGATTAACCCCTATTGTTTTGAACCGGCCATTGCGCCGCATATCGCAGCGGCCCAGGCGGGCGTGACGATCGACTTTCACGTCATTCAAGCGGCCTATGCGCAATTGGCGAGCATGGCCGATGTCGTGATTGTCGAAGGGGCAGGCGGCTTGCTGGTGCCGCTCAATGGCAGCCAAACCATCGCTGATTTAATTCAGGCATTACAGCTCCCGGCATTGCTGGTGGTGGGCATGCGACTGGGCTGTATTAATCATGCCTTGCTCACGGCGCAGGTGCTCAAGCAACGGAATATCGATTGTTGTGGCTGGGTGGCGAACAACATAGACCCGCAGATGTCCGTGCCGCAAGAAAACTTGCAGAGCCTGATCACAGGCTTGCAACAGCCCCCCGTGCTGCAAGTCCCATTTCAGGCATCGCTCAGCTAATGGATCAGTCACTGCTCACCCGCATTGAGTTGCGCGCGCCGGTGCCGCCGATGACGCGGCTGCTGATCATGCTGAATGTGCTGGTGTTTGTGGTCATGTTATTTGGCGGCGCTGGTTTTTGGCATTCGCCCAATACCGTGCAGCTGACCTGGGGCGCCAATTTTGCCCCGGCCACCGCCGATGGCCAATGGTGGCGACTGGCAAGTGCGATGTTTCTGCACTTTGGTGCCTTGCACTTGGGCATGAATATGCTGGCCCTGTGGGATGGCGGCAAACTGGTCGAGCGCATGTTCGGCGCCGTGCGTTTTGTGGTGATTTACTTGATCAGTGGCGTCGGTGGCAATCTGTTGTCGTTGGTGATCCAAGGCAATGATGCGGTATCTGGCGGGGCCTCCGGGGCCATTTTTGGGATTTATGGTGCGCTGCTGGTGTATGTCTGGTTTGGTCGGCGCCAGATGCAAGTGCAGGAGTTCCGCTGGCTGTTTTGGGGCGCGCTGCTGTTTTCTGCCCTCACCATTGCCATGGGCTACATCATTCCCGGCATTGATAATTCGGCGCATATTGGCGGCTTTGCCACTGGCATGGTGATGGCGGCGCTGTTGTTACCGACCACGATTGTGCCCAGCAAACAATTAACGCTGACGCAATGGCTGGCGGCCATATCATGGGTGGTAGCGCTGTTTGTCTTGGTGACCCATTTGCCTGCGCCAAAATATCGCTGGCAACAAGAAATCGCGATACAAAAGCAGGTGCAAAAGCTCAATCAGATTGACCAGCAGGCACAGCAAAAGTGGCGGCAGATTATGCTCGAAGGCCGTGAAGGCAGTGTCAGTTTTGATGAGTTAGCGGCGCAGATTGATGCCCAGGTCGCGACACCTTATGAGCAGAGTTTTGAGAAACTGTCAGCGTTGCCGGAAGATCCTAACTTGCCTTCTGCGGCCTTATTAGAACAGGCGAAAGCTTATGCCTTGCAACGCAGCGAAGCCAGCAAAGCGGCGGCAGACAAGTTACGCAATGTGCCATTTATGCCGGGCAAACCGGCAAGCCCTTAAGGCGCTTGTTCGCCAGAAGGTGGCGACGCAATGATATTGGCTTCAGGGTGGGCCAGTTGCGAAGCCGCCATGCGCTGCACAAACGCCTTGGCATTGTCTGACCAGGCTTGGGTTGATAATTGGCGCAGCATCTCAACCAGGGCCTGATTCATGGCAGCCTGATCAAACGGCTCTGCTAACACTAGGCCAGCCTGCGCCGCACTAATATAGCCCGCATAACCACAGACGCCGGTCACCAGTAGTGGCAGGCCCGCTGTCATGGCTTCAATCAGCACAATGCCCGCCAGTTCCGAGCGTGCCGCATGAATCAGCAGATCACAGCCTAACATCAGTGCCGGAATATCCGGGCGCCCGCCTGCTTCTATGCAGCGTTCGGCAATCCCGAGTTGTTCGGCATAGGCCTGCATATTGCTGCTGGATTCAAATTCGCCTACCGCCAATAACCAACAGCGTTGTTTAAGGTCTTCTGGCAAGCTGCTTAAGGCCTCTATCGCCCGGTCTACGCCTTTGCGCACAAACGCCGAGCCCACCGTCAGCAAGACAATGGCATCGTCAGGCAGATTAAAGCTGCTGCGTACATAGGCGCGATGATCTTGCGCTGCAAGGTCGTTGAACCGTTGCAACGGAATATTGGGTGGAATCAGGTGGAAACGCGCAGCGTCTGTGCCATACCAGCGCTGGAACATCGCCTGGTCATGCTGGTTCAGCAGCAATATCTGCGTCGATGCCTGTTTGCCGAAGACGGCGTGTTCCATGGCTGAGAAAAACCGATAGCGGCCAGACAGTTTTTTGTACCAGGGTTCGTGCGACATGCGCTCTGCGTAGCAGGGGTCGGCGGCAAAATACACATCGAGCCCGGGCATACGGTTAAAACCCACCACGCGGTCAAACCCTTGTTGTTGTACCGCCTGCTGCATTTGCTTGATCAGCGATTGATGTCTATGGTGATTGAGCCAGCCGCTGGCTTTTAACAGATGGACGCTGATGTCCTGTGGCAGCGCACCACGCCATTCGCCAGTGAAAATCGTGACCTCATGGCCGAGGGCGACGCAGTCTCTGGCAATGCGCAGCATATCGCGCTGCACACCGCCGTAAGGAAAGTATTTGAATATGAGAAACGCAAACTTCATGCGATGGCATTGTATGCGAAAATAGCGGCCATGAAACGCATCCTGATTGTCAAAACCACCTCCATGGGCGACGTGATCCATGCTCTGCCTGTTGTGGAGGATATCCTGCAACACTGTCCTGATGCGCAGATCGACTGGCTGGTAGAAGAGAGTTTTGCCGATATTCCCCGCCTGCATCCGCGGGTGCAGCAAGTGTTTACGGTGGCCGTGCGCCGCTGGCGCAAGCAATGGTGGCGTTGCCAGACCTGGGGTGAAATGGCTGCCGTGAAGCAGGCTGTGGCAGCACACCCTTATGATCTGGTGATGGATTTACAAGGCTTGGTGAAAAGCGCGGTCATGGCGACGTGGGCGCACGCGCCGCGCCATGGCTACGACAAGCACTCGATTCGCGAACCACTGGCCAGCCGTTTTTACCAGCATCAATACGCCATTAGTTATCGCCAGCACGCGGTGGTGCGTATGCGCACACTGGCGGCGCTGGCGCTCGGTTATGCGGTGCCACAAAACAAGCCAGCTTATGGGCTAGTGGGTTTGGGGCGTCACACGCCAGCCGAGGCTTTTTTAGCGCTGCATGCCACCAGCCGCGATAGCAAATTATGGCCTGAAGCGCATTGGGTCGCCTTGGGGCAGCATTATGCTGCGCAAGGGGTGCATATGTGGTTGCCTTGGGCCAGTGACAGCGAAAAAGCACGTGCGGAACGGATTGCAGCGCACGTGCCGCAAGCGTTAGTGCTGCCTAAACTGACGCTGCAACAACTGGCTATCCAAATGCCGCAGGTACGCTTTGCCGTGGGCGTGGATACCGGTTTATCACATCTGGCCGCCGCGCTGGATATCCCCATTGTTGCCTTGTATACCGATACCGAACCGGCGTTTACCGGGGTGGCAGGCGGCCGCGTGGCGCCTGCGGTCAATCTCGGTGGTAAGGGGCAAGTGCCATCCGTTGCGGCAGTCGTCGCCGAGGTGTCCACCATGGTGAGTGCAGTTTCCAGCCATTTCTAAAAAATCATGCACAAATGCATGCTTTACCCTTGAAATCAGTAGGGGCATCCCAACATTGTAGAAATATTGAAACAGTCTGCATAAAACTGTTTCAGGTGAACAGTGTTGAACAAAAAGGGGAGCTGCATGCAAGAACCAAATACACCTGCCGAGGTGAACACCGACGAATCCGCCTTGAATGAGGCGGCACAGGCCAGCCCGGCTGATACTCAAGAAGCACGCATTGCTGCGCTGGAAGCCGCGCTCGAAGAAGCCAAGGCACAAGTACTGTATGTGAAAGCGGAGGGCGAAAATATTCGTCGTCGCGCGTCTGATGATATTGATAAGGCCCGCAAGTTTGCGCTGGAAAAATTCAGTGGTGAACTGCTGGCAGTCAAAGATAGCCTGGATGCGGCTTTGGCAGTAGAAAGCAACGAAGTCGCCAGCTATAAAAACGGCGTGGAGCTGACCGCCAAGCAATTGTTGAGCGTATTTGAGAAGTTCAATATTGCCGAGATTAACCCGCTGGGTGAAAAGTTTGACCCGAACAAACATCAGGCCATCAGCATGGTGCCTGCCGAAGGTGAGCCAAATACCGTGTTGAGCGTGTTGCAAAAAGGCTACAGCCTGAATGAGCGCGTATTACGTCCGGCGTTGGTGACCGTGATTCAGGCCAAGTAAGCCTAAAGACCATTTAATGAACAGGGGCTTGAAATCTGTCTCAGCATCCCAATGTTCACTGCATCAGTAGATTAAAGATTAACGAATTTAAGGAACATACAATATGGCAAAAATTATCGGTATTGACTTGGGGACGACCAACTCTTGCGTTGCTGTCATGGAAGGCGGCAAGCCACGTGTGATTGAAAACGCTGAAGGCGCACGTACTACGCCTTCTATCATCGCTTATCAGGAAGATGGCGAGATTCTGGTCGGTGCACCGGCAAAACGCCAGGCCGTGACCAACCCGAAAAACACCTTGTTTGCGGTGAAGCGTTTGATCGGTCGCCGTTTTGACGAAAAAGAAGTACAAAAAGACATCGACCTGATGCCTTACACCATTGCCAAAGCCGACAATGGCGATGCTTGGGTAGAAGTGCGTGGCAACAAACAGGCGCCACCGCAAATTTCTGCCGAAGTCTTGCGCAAAATGAAGAAAACCGCTGAAGACTACCTGGGCGAAGAAGTGACCGAGGCCGTGATTACTGTGCCTGCTTACTTTAACGACAGCCAGCGTCAGGCAACTAAAGATGCAGGCCGTATTGCTGGCCTGGATGTGAAACGGATCATTAACGAACCAACCGCAGCTGCGTTGGCGTTCGGCATGGACAAACAAGAAGGCGACCGCAAAATTGCGGTGTATGACTTGGGTGGCGGTACGTTTGATATTTCGATTATCGAAATTACTGAAATCGACGGCGAGCACCAGTTTGAAGTGTTGTCTACCAACGGTGACACGTTCTTGGGTGGTGAAGACTTCGATAACCGCATCATCGACTTTTTGGCGGATGAGTTCAAAAAAGAAAACGGTTTGGATCTGCGCAACGACTTGCTGGCCAAGCAGCGTTTGAAAGAAGCTGCTGAAAAAGCCAAGATCGAATTGTCTGGCGCACAGCAAACTGAAGTGAACTTGCCTTACATCACGGCAGATGCCAGCGGTCCTAAGCACTTGGTGGTGAAAATCACCCGTGCCAAACTGGAATCACTGGTGGAAGAGTTGATCGAGCGCACGATTGCACCTTGTAAAACTGCCTTGAAAGATGCGGGTGTGTCTCCGTCTGATATTTCTGATGTGATTTTGGTTGGTGGTCAAAGCCGTATGCCAAAAGTGCAAGAAAAAGTGAAAGAGATTTTTGGCAAAGAGCCACGTAAAGACGTGAACCCGGATGAAGCCGTAGCGGTAGGTGCTGCGATTCAGGGTGGCGTATTGAAAGGCGACGTCAAAGACGTGTTACTGCTGGACGTGACACCGTTGTCACTGGGGATTGAGACGTTGGGCAGCGTGATGACCAAGCTGATCAAGAAAAACACGACGATTCCGACCAAGGCATCACAAGTGTTCTCGACTGCCGAAGATAACCAGAACGCCGTGACCATTCACGTGCTGCAAGGCGAGCGTGAAATGGCCTCTGGCAACAAGAGCCTGGGCCAGTTTAACCTGAGTGACATTCCACCATCCCCACGTGGCATGCCGCAAATTGAAGTGACGTTTGACATCGATGCCAACGGTATTTTGCATGTGTCTGCCAAAGACAAAGCGACTGGCAAAGAAAACAAAATCACCATCAAGGCTAACTCTGGTTTGTCTGAAGAAGAAATTCAGCGCATGGAAGAGGATGCGGCGAAATATGCTGATGAAGACAAAAAACTGCGTGAACTGGTCGATGCCCGTAACCAGGCTGACAGTGTGTTGCACAGCGTGAAAAAATCACTGGCTGAGCATGGCGACAAGATTGAGGCAGACGAAAAAGCCAAGATCGAAGACGCGATCAAAGACCTCGAAGCCGTGGCCAAAGATGGCGATGACAAAGAAGTGATCGAAGCCAAAACCAATGCCTTGATGGAAGCCTCACAAAAACTGGGTGAGAAAGTCTACGCCGAGCAACAAGCGCAGGCCAACACCGAGAGCGCACAACAACCTGAAGGTGAAAAAACGGTTGAAGGCGATGTGGTGGATGCCGAGTTTGAAGAAGTTAAAAAAGACTAAGCGTGAAAACGGCGGGTATGCAGATACTCGCCCTTTTTCAATGATGTCGGCAAACACACTACGCGCATCGCGGGTGTGTTTGTCTTTATGACGCAAGCGCGTTAAACGGAAAAACTATGGCAGCTGCAAAAAAAGATTATTACGAAGTGTTAGGTGTGAACCGCGACGCCAGCGAAGAGGAAATTAAAAAAGCCTTTAAAAAGCTGGCCATGAAGTTTCACCCGGACCGCAACCCGGATAACCCGAAAGCCGAAGAAAGCTTTAAAGAAGCCAAAGAGGCTTATGAAATGCTGAGCGACGACCAGAGGCGTGCCGCCTATGACCAGTATGGTCACGCCGGGGTAGACCCCAGCATGGGTGGCGGCGGTTTTGGTGGCTTTAACTCCGGCAATTTCAGTGACGCTTTCGGCGATATTTTTGGGGATATTTTTGGGGGTGCCCGCAATCAGCGCTCCAATGTCTATCGCGGTGCTGACTTACGTTACAACCTGGAAATTTCGCTCGAAGATGCCGCCAAGGGGACAGAGACCAAGATTCGCATCCCGGTGCAAACCAGCTGCGAAACCTGTCATGGTTCGGGCGCGCGCCCAGGTACTTCACCAGTGACGTGTACGACGTGTAATGGCCACGGCCAGGTGCGTATGCAGCAGGGCTTTTTCTCTGTGCAGCAAACCTGCCCCAAATGCCATGGCACTGGCAAGATGGTGAAAGAGCCTTGTCCGACTTGCCATGGCGGTGGTCGCGTCAAGCAAAACAAAACCCTCAATGTGAAGATTCCATCGGGTGTCGACGAAGGCGATCGTATCCGCTTGAGCGGTGAAGGCGAAGCCGGCGTCAATGGCGGGCCAACCGGTGATTTGTATGTTGTTGTGCATCTCAAAGAGCACCCGATTTTTCAACGTGATGGTGCCAATCTGCATTGCGAAATGCCGATCAGTTTTAGCACGGCAGCGTTGGGGGGCGAAATCGAAGTGCCTACGCTGGATGGCGCCGCCAAGATGAAAATCCCAGCTGAAACGCAAACCGGCAGCGTGTTCCGCTTGCGTGGTAAAGGCATCAAGCCTTTACGCTCAAGTGAGCATGGTGACTTGATGGTGCATGTGGTGGTTGAAACGCCGGTGCGCTTAACCGAGAAGCAGAAAGACCTGCTGCGCGAATTTGAAAGCAGCACGCAAGCCGATGCTGGTAAACACAGCCCCAAGAATAAAAGCTGGGTTGATAAAGCGCGCGACTTTTTCAGTTAGTTTTTTGTAATCTCACGGCTGATCGTCTGGCAAGCAGGATTCTGCTAGACTATCAGTCGTTTGTTTTTTTACTGTTTTTATTAAACAGTGTCTGCAAGTTGTTGTTTTTATTAAGGTTACAATTTGATAACAATTGAATTTAGCCTTTTACAATTCAGTTACAGCTTGGTCAAATTGCTGCAATAACTCCTCCCTATACTGAACTCATCTTTAAACGAAACACAAAATGTTTTGTTTGATGGCTGGTTTAGTTGATTTTCAACAACTAGCATTGATTTCCTCCTGATCCAAACCCCCTTTTAACCCGCAATAGCGGGTTTCTTTTTTTCTACCGATGCTTTTACTACCCATGCTGTCTTTGGCGGGGTGGCCTCTGTTGGCAACATCGTTTATGATGACACGCATCTTATGCCGTATTTGATGTTTAACACCAGGTCTGAGCAAACACCATCATGTTGAAAATCGCAATTTTTAATCAGAAAGCAGGCGTGGGGTCTACCACCACTGCACTCAATCTGGCCGCTGCTATTCAACGTAAAAAACGTCAGGTGGCCTTACTGGATATGGATCCGCAAGCCAGGCTCACCGAGATTTACAAGCATACCGGCCTTGATACGCAGCAGCATTTATTCAAGTTTTATCAAGATGCGACACCGCTGGATAGCTTGTGCCAACCTTTGCGCAATGGCTTGCAGTTGATTGCTGCCAGCGCTGAACTAATGAAGGTCGATTCGCAATTTGGTCGTGGCCCAGCCACCTTGAATAAATTAGGGCAAGGGCTTGCGACACTCGCAGCGGCGCAACCATCATTACAGGTGTTGATGGATTGCTGCCCGTATCTTGGTGTGATTTCATTAAGTGCAGTGTTTGCCAGCGACCTGGTGCTGATTCCGGTCTCAACCGATTATTTATCCATCCACTCTGCAGTCAAAATGGATAAAGCACTCAATGCCTTGCAGCCGGTCTTAAAGCAAAAAATACAGCGCCGCTATTTGCTGACGCGGGCGGATAAACGCAAGGCAATGACGGCTGAGGTGGAGCAGGAGATGCGCCGCCTGTTTGGCAACGAAGTATTGATGAGCAAAATCTATGAACATGCTGCCTTGACGGAGAGTGCGCGTATGGGTCAGCATGTGTTTGAATATGACGCCGACAGCGCAGCTGCGCAAGACTATATGGCGTTATTCTACGAGTTGCAGGATGTGAGCAAGCAATTACCGCGTGCTGAACTGCTGGCCGCGTAGTCATTAAGATTCACGGCGGCTACTTAGCCATTGTCGTCGCCAAAACACCAGCAACATCGCTATCGCGATCAATAGCATCATGCCGATGGCCCACCAAAATCCATCCGGGTCTTTTAGCCATGGCATTTCGTTAAAATTCATACCAAAAATCCCGGCAATCAGCGTGGCAGGCATAAACAGCATGGCGACCACTGTCAGCGCGCGCACCTCGAGGTTCACGCGCTGACTGAGGCTAGTCATGTAAATATCCATCAAGCCACTTAAAGTGTCGCGAATGGCCTCAAGGGATTCGGTGAAATGCACTGTGTGGTCGTATAGGTCACGCAAATAAGGCACAGTTTGCGGGCTGAAGAATCCGTGTTCATTCCGAATCAAGCTGTTCAATACTTCGCGCAACGGCCAGACAGCACGCCGCAGTTGTATGGTGACATGCTTGAGTCGGTGAATATTCTGCAAGTCTTCCGGGCTGGGGCGATCCAATAGATGATTTTCCAGTTGCTCGGCATCGTCATTAATCGCCTCTAGCACCTGAAAATAGCGTTCCATCAAGCTATCTAGCAGGGCGTAGCATAAATAGTCAGGGCCGCTTTGGCGAAGCAAGACCTGGCCCTGGCGTAGTCGTTCGCGCACCGGCTCAAAGCTGCCAGAGGGGCGCTCCTGAAAAGTAAGCAGCCACTCACGTCCCAATGCCATACTGATTTGTTCTGAACTGACACTAAGATTTTCTGTATCGTAGTAAAATAAGCGCGTTTCAAGAAACAGATAATCCGGGTAAGTATCAAGCTTAGGCCGCTGTTCGGTATTTAAAATATCATCCAGCACCAGCGGGTGCAGTTTGAAACGGCGAGCCACGGCTTGTAGTAAGGGGATGTCCAGCACGCCATGCACATTAATCCAGGCCACGTGCCCGGCGGGTGGTTGCCAGTTGACGATCTCCTGCATGGTGAGTTGTTGCGACACGATATCTTCTACGTTGTAGCAAATCTTGTGAATACAGGCCGCAGGTAAATCTTGGCCTGCAGTTGTCTCGACAGATGTCGTGTTGTCGGCCCCCAGCAATCTGTGCTTGCGGTGGCTGTGTTTACGTTTGGCCATGGTCATCCCAGCTAAAAATGCCGCTCCAGCATAAGCGTTCACTGGCTGGAAATCAACCCACAGACAGGTGGCTGGCCAGTCTATGCTAAAATAAAGAAAATTATTGAGTGGGATAAAACGCATGTCTGGCAATACCATCGGCACCTTGTTTACCTTGACCTCGTTTGGCGAGTCACATGGCCCTGGGATTGGCGGCATTGTGGATGGCTGCCCACCAGGCCTGGAACTCAGCGCGGCTGACTTACAAGTCGATCTCGACCGCCGTAAACCGGGGACCTCGCGCCATGTGACCCAGCGCGCCGAAGCCGATGAAGTGGAGATTTTGTCTGGCGTGTTTGAAGGTAAAACCACAGGCACGCCCATTGGTTTGCTGATCCGCAACACAGATCAGCGCTCACAGGATTACAGCAAGATCATGGAGACTTTCCGTCCTGGTCATGCGGACTACACCTATACGCAAAAGTACGGCATTCGCGACTACCGCGGCGGTGGCCGCTCCAGCGCACGTGAAACCGCGGTGCGAGTGGCCGCTGGCGCCATTGCTAAAAAATGGCTCAAGCAGCAATACGGCGTGCAGATCCGTGGCTACTTAAGCCAGATCGGCGACATTAAAGTGCCGTTTGTGAGCTGGGATGCCTTGTCACAAGAAGGTAACGCCTTCTTTTCACCCAATGTAGAGATTCTGCCGCAGCTGGAAGCCTATATGGACCAGATTCGCAGCGAGCGTGACTCGGTTGGCGCGCAGATTACCGTGGTGGCTGAGAAAGTACCGGTGGGCTTGGGTGAGCCAGTATTTGATCGCCTGGATGCGGATATTGCGCATGCCATGATGGGCATCAATGCGGTCAAAGGTGTGGAGATTGGCGCCGGGTTTGCCTCCGTGGCACAGCGCGGCAGCGTACACAGCGACGAGTTGACGCCAGAAGGCTTTGCCACCAACCATGCCGGTGGCATTTTGGGCGGTATTTCTAGCGGCCAGGATATTGTGGTCAATGTTGCATTCAAGCCAACTTCCAGCATTCCGCAACCACGTCATTCTATTAATCAGGCTGGTGAGTCTGTGATGATGCAAACCACAGGCCGTCACGACCCATGTGTGGGCATCCGTGCGACGCCGATTGTCGAAGCCATGCTGGCGCTGGTGTTGATGGATCATGCATTGCGCAACCGTGGCCAGAATGCAGACGTGCATTCCAAGGTGCCAACACTGTAATTGCCTCCATCGCCCAAGTTCACCCTTGGGCGATGGTCATCCAAGCGCGAGTATTTTATGAGTCACGCCTTACACTTCAATCTCTCGCGTTTCTATTTTATTTACTACTTTTTTGTCGGTGCATTTGTCCCTTACTGGGGCTTATACCTGACGTCTGAATCGTTTTCCCCGGCCGATATTGGCATCCTGATGTCGCTGTTTCAACTCAGCCGTATTATTGCGCCCAATTTGTGGGGCTGGCTGGCAGACCATACGCGGCAACGCGTGCGCTGGATACGCACGACTGCTTTTCTCGGTTTGCTAGGCTTTATTGCTATTTTCTGGGCGCACGACTTTACCACTATGTTTGTGGTGATGATCGCCCTCAGCCTGTTTACCAGCTCGACCTTGCCGCTTTCCGAGTCTTTGGTACTCGCACATCTGGCCAGCACCAATGGCCATTACAGCAAAATCCGCTTGTGGGGTTCATGGGGGTTTATTGTCGCCTCGGTGCTGTTAGGCTATTTAACCGATTGGTTTGGCATTGGCAGTCTGCTGTGGTTTATCTTGCTAGTGCAATGCACCTTGTTTGGCCTGACCTGGAAACTACCGGAAGCCCACGTGCCGCCACATGCACATGATGATTTTTCAGTCTGGCAAATCTTAAAACAACCGGCAGTACTGTCGTTGCTCATCGGCTGCGCCATGATGGTCACCGCACATGGCCTCATGTATAACTTCTATTCTATCTACTTGGCTGAGCATGGTTACAGCAAAGGCATGATAGGTTGGTTGTGGGGGCTGGGCGTGATTTGCGAAATCGGTATTTTTATGAAAATGCCGTGGATCATGGCGCGCCTTAAGCTCAAAACTATTTTGCTGACCAGCCTGCTGATAGGCGTGGTGCGCTTTATCATGATGGGTCAGGTGCCGGACCAGCTGTGGCTGTTATTGCTGGCGCAAACCATGCATGCGTTTACCTTTGGCAGTTTTCATGCCGCTTCGGTTGAGGTGGTCACGCAATACTTTAATGGCCGTCACCAAGCCAAAGGACAGGCGATTTATAACAGTGTGGCGTATGGCGTTGGCGGTGCATTGGGTGGTTTGCTAGGCGGCTTTGCCCTGGAGTATTTAGGCGGGCAGCTCACGTTTACGCTGGCGGCGTTGTTCCCGTTATTGGGGGCGATTGTGGTCGCACTGGGCTTGCGTTTGTCGCAGCCTTACGCACGTCAGGGCATGTTTAGTCATTAAGATTGACCCATAAAAAATAGCCCGCATGCGGGCTATTTTTTATGGCATTACATCGCTGAATTAATTGACGCGTTTATCGCGTTCAATCAATGCATAAGCGCTGTGGTTATGGATAGACTCAAAGTTTTCTGACTCAACCACATATTTCACAATACGTTTTTCATCGTTAAGTTGCGCCGCCACGTCGCGCACCATGTCTTCGACAAATTTTGGATTGTCATACGCGCGCTCGGTCACAAATTTTTCGTCCGGGCGTTTGAGTAAGCCATACAACTGGCAAGAGGCCTGATCTTCAATCAGCGTAATCAGGTCTTCCAGCCACATAAACTCATTGAGCAGGGCTGTCACAGTCACATGTGAGCGCTGGTTGTGCGCGCCGTAGTCTGAAATCTTTTTGCTGCATGGGCACAGGCTGGTCACTGGCACCATCACTTGGACGGTGATTTCAAACTGGCCGTTTTTGATTTCACCAATAAAGGTGACTTCATAATCCAGCAGGCTTTTCACGCCTGAAACTGGCGCTGCCTTGTTGATAAAGTACGGAAAACGCATTTCGACGTAGCCGGATTCTGCTTCAAGGCGTTCTACCATCTGACGCAGAATGGTTTCGAAGGAGTCGATAGAAATGGCGTGCTCGTTCATGTTTAAAATCTCGACAAAACGAGACATGTGCGTGCCTTTAAAGTTGTGCGGCAAATGCACATACATATCAAACATGGCAACCGTATGTTGCTCACCGCCCGTTTTGTCTTTGACAATCACTGGGTGGCGAATAGATTTGATACCGACTTTGTTGATGTCCAGTCTACGCACGTCCGGCGTATTCTGCACATCTTCAATCGTTGTTGGGATCACAGGTTGATTCATCAGGGTTCCATCGCGGGCTTTCCCGCCTGTTAATTAATAGTTGAGTTTACTACTCGGAAATTAATTTCTCAATAGCAGCGTTAATTCCGTCTTTATCTAGACCACACGCAGCCAGCATAGTTTCGTGGTTGCCATGCTCAATAAACTGATCAGGCAAGCCCAGGCAACGGATAGGCTTCACCAGGCCATGCGCTTGCAGGCATTCCATCACGGCCGCACCGGCACCGCCCATGATGGCGTTTTCTTCTACGGTGAGCAGATAGTCGTGCGTACGGGCCATCTCCAGCACCATGGCTTCATCCAGCGGCTTGATAAAACGCATATTAATCACGGTAGCATCACAGGTGTCTGCGGCTTGCAGCGCTGGTTGCAACATACTGCCAAAGGCCAGAATGGCGATTTTCTTGCCTTGACGCACCAACTGGGCTTTGCCAATAGGTAGTGATTCTAATGTTGGTGAAATGCTGGCGCCAATGCCGCTACCGCGTGGGTAACGTACGGCAGCTGTGCCGGGGAAATGGTAGCCAGTAGTTAGCATCTGACGACATTCGTTTTCATCGCTAGGTGCCATGATGACAATGTTCGGGATGCAACGCAAAAAGCTTAAATCAAAGCTGCCCGCATGCGTTGGGCCGTCGGCACCAACCAGGCCCGCGCGGTCTATCGCCAGCAAGACATCCAGGTCTTGCAAGGCAATATCATGAACCAACTGGTCATAAGCGCGCTGCAAAAAGGTGGAGTAAATCGCCACCACCGGCTTCAGGCCATCGCAGGCCATGCCTGCGGCAAAGGTGAGCGCATGCTGCTCGGCAATGCCGACGTCAAAATAGCGTTGCGGATAGGCCTCTGCAAACAGGTTAAGGCCAGAGCCATCACACATGGCAGGCGTGATGCCAACCAGTTTGTCGTCCGCGGCGGCCATATCGACCAGCCAGTCGCCAAAAATCTGCGTGTAAGTCGGGCGCTCGTTGTGGCTCAAGCTATGGCCGTTTTGTGGGTCAAATTTGCTGACGCCGTGGTATTTGTTCGGGTTGTCTTCGGCAGGGCTGTAGCCTTTGCCTTTTTGTGTCACCACATGCAAAAACTGCGGGCCTTGCAACTGGCGGATATTGCCCAGCGTATCCATCAGCGTGTCGATATCATGGCCATCAATCGGGCCGATGTAATTAAAACCGAATTCCTCAAACAGAGTGCCCGGCGTCACCATGCCTTTGGCATGTTCTTCGGCGCGGCGCGCGAATTCTTTGACCGGCGGCATGATATCTAGCACTTTTTTTCCACTACGACGTACGCTGTCATACAGCTTGCCGGACATTAAACGGGCAAGGTAATTGTTGAGCGCCCCCACATTGTTAGAGATGCTCATGTCGTTATCGTTGAGGATCACCAAGATGTTGGTGTCCATGTCGCCGGCGTTATTCAAGGCTTCAAATGCCATGCCTGCAGTCATGGCGCCATCGCCGATAATTGCGACGCTGCGGCGGTTGGAGCCTTGCGCTTTTGCCGCCACGGCCATGCCTAATGCGGCCGAAATCGAGGTGCTGGAATGGCCGGTGCCAAAGGTGTCGTACTCACTCTCATCGCGCTTGGGAAAGCCCGCAATGCCTCCCGCTTTGCGTAAATTCGCCATGGCTTCGCGGCGGCCAGTTAAAATTTTGTGCGGGTAGGTTTGGTGGCCAACATCCCACACCAGGCGGTCGTCCGGCGTGTTGTAGATGTAATGCAGTGCGATGGTGAGTTCAACCACGCCCAGATTAGAGGCCAAGTGCCCGCCGGTTTGCGATACGCTTTGAATCAGAAATGTACGTAATTCTGCCGCCAGCACTTTGAGCTGCGAGCGCTCCAGCGTGCGCAGGTCGGTCGGGGAATCAATGCGGGACAGCAGTGAAGTCATGATTAAAATGGGCGCTCACAAATAAATTTGGCAATGCCACGTAGTGGATCCGCTTGTGGGCCAAAACCAGCCAGTCGCTCTAAGGTTTGCGCATACAAGCTGTTGACCAGTGCTTTGGCTTCTTCTAAGCCAAGCAAGCTGACGTAGGTTGATTTCTCCTGCAATGCATCTTTGCCCGCCGTTTTGCCCAGCGTTTGTGTGTCTGCGGTGGCATCCAGAATATCGTCAACCACCTGAAATGCCAGCCCCATGTGTTGACTATAGTGGGTCAAGGTGTCGATCAGAGGCTGCGTAGTATTTTCAGCCGCATAAGCCCCTAACAGCGCGGCCGCTTCAATCAGCGCGCCGGTTTTGTATTGGTGCATGGTTTCCAGTGCCTCGCGCGACAACAATTTGCCGGTGCTTTGTAAGTCTATGCTCTGGCCGCCACACATGCCGCGCGAGCCAGTGGCTTTTGCCAATACCTGCACTTGTTTTAACGCTTGCGCGGCATTCGTGCTCGCCAGGTATTCAAAGGCCTGGCTTTGCAAGGCATCGCCCACCAGCAAGGCGGTCGCATCGTCATATTGTTTATGGCAACTCGGTTTGCCGCGGCGCAGGTCGTCATCGTCCATGCACGGCATATCATCATGCACCAGTGAAAAGGCGTGAATCAGTTCTACTGCGGCAGCGGCAGCATCTGCCGCGTTTGGAGTCGCCCCTGCCAGTTCTGCTGCAGCATAGCTCAACAAGGCACGCACACGCTTGCCGCCACCCAGCACCGCATAACGCATGGCTTCATGCAGTCGCCCAGGCAAGGTAGTTTCACTAGGCAGTGTGCGTGATAATACCGCTTCAACGCGTTGTTGATGTGCGCTGGCCCAATGATCAAAAACAAATGGAGGCTGAGTCATGACTAAAGACAAAAGAAAGCAGGCGCGTTAATTGGCCTCAAAAGGAGCCAGCTGTTGCTGCTGGTTCAGGATCATCACGGTTTGTTCTGCTTGCTGCAGCGATTCCTGGCAAACCTGCAGCAGTTGCATGCCTTCGGTGTAAGCCGTTAGCGCGGCTTCCAGTGGCAGTTCACCAGACTCCATGCTTTTGACGATGGACTCCAGCGCTGCCAGTCGTTCAGCAAAGGTTTGTTGGTCATTCACCGTGGTCGGTGACTTTTTGGAAGCACTCATGAAAATTAGCCTGTGAAAACGCCAGCTATTTTAACAAAACTCCCTCTGCTTGCGGGATTATTCTCAGGGTGGCGGGTGAATGGGTTAGGCAGGTAAAACGCGCAACAGGAATTGGCGAATATCGTCAATTTCGGCTTCACATACACTGTGCGGCATATCGTATTCGCGCCACTCCACCGCATAACCCGCAGCCTCCAGCGTTTGTCGCGACGATTGCGCGGTCGCTAGCGTAATCACACTGTCTTGTCGCCCGTGGGCCATCCAGATCGGTAATTGCTGATTGGCAGGATGCTGTTTTTCTGTGAGCTGATTCTTTAAGGGCAAGTAAGTGGAGAGCGCCAATACGCCAGCCAAGGGTTTATCAAAGCGCGTTGCCGTATGCAAAGCCATCGCGCCGCCTTGTGAAAAGCCCGCCAGCAAAATACGTTGCGAAGGAATGCCGTCGGCTATTTCCGCTTCAATCATGGCATTAATGGTCGCTTGCATGTCGTTGATGCCAGCCTCGTCTTGCTGGCTATCTGATTGCAGCCCAAAAATGTCATACCAGGCACGCATCTCGTAACCGCTGTTGAATGTCACCGGGCGATAAGGCGCATGCGGTAAGATAAATTTGATATGTGGCAGATTGAGCATTTGTACGACAGGCTCAAAGTCATGGCCGTCGGCACCTAGGCCGTGGAGCCAGAAAATGCATGATTGTTTATGACAGTCAGCATTTACAGTGATGTGATTGAGCATAACATGCGCTTGAAATTTTAGTTGGCCTAATCATACTTTATTCCTGAGGCCATTATGATGAGTGTTAGTCAGTTTTTTAAATTTTGACAATGTTTTCTTAAGGCTATCTTCACGCTCTCAAAAGGGTAGGGGCGATTTTCAGGTCAAGCGTTGATTATTTTAGGTGAGGCGTGAGATGAATTGTGCTGCAATAAAAAACGAAAGCCCGATGAACGGGCTTTCGTTTTTTATTGCCTTAAGGAGTTAAGGCGCAGCTGCAGCTCTACGGCATGTTGCACCTTGAGCCATATTACATGTAATTTGTCGGCCTGTACCAGCGTTATTGGCTGGAACAGGGTTAAATACTGTATCTATCGCTGGCGTTGGAATCAGAACGCAAGCTGATGGTCTGTGCTCATCCACTGGACGGCCAACTGTAAGAGCAGCTAGAGAGCTTTTTGCATAGGCACTGGCTTCTGACAAGCATGCAGAGTCTGCAGCTTCACGTGTGTAATCTTGATAAGCCGGAATCGCTACAGAAGCCAAAATACCAATAATGGCTACAACGATCATCAATTCAATCAGGGTAAAACCTTGTTGTACGTGTTTTTTCATCATGTTTTCCTTTTGAGTCAAGTTTTAAAGTGAACATCTACTGTTTCATTCACTGCTTTTCCAACAGTGTTCGCTGAACCCTAAAGCAACAGGTGTGCCAGTTGTTGTTTTGGGCTTCTAACTTATTGAAAGATATGAATTAAAGGGTTTTTATGCTTTATTTCTTCGATTTGAATTGAAGGTTTTTTGACTTGGGTGACAAAATAAGAGATGACGTAAAGTGACAGCATTCGTCAAATTTTGGCAATGCAGGTGATGTTTTTGGTCAGGCGATGGTTGGCGGTGCAGAATGCAAAAAAGGGATTGTGTGGTACACAATCCCTTTATTTGGTGACAGTGTTTAGCTTTTGGCCAAAACTGCATTTGCAAAAACGAATGTTGTTTACAACGTAAGACTTACCAGAACTTCCACCAGGGTTTACTGTTGCCTTGCGTGCGCTTTCCAGAACCCTGGCTAATTACTTTCCCGATTCGGCGACCTTTTTCAGGCTTTCCAGACCAGCGTCAAAATAGTCGTTGACTGCTTTAGTGGCAGCGTCGTCATTTTGTTCAGGTTTAGGGATGTTTGAAGAGTCAGCGCGGGTATAGCTACCTTTAACGGTGACCACTGCTTCGTTGCCGCTACCAGTCACGGTGATGCTTGGGTAGAAGTTGGCGACTTGCAAGGTGCTCTTCTCAAGCACGTATTCATATTTCAAACGCATGCCTGCATCGTCAGCTGAGCGTAGTTTTTCGTACATCACGCCGCCGTTTTTCAGTTTAACGGTACGATAAGTTGCGTCATCGCCGTTTTCGTCTTTTTTCTGCTCAACCGTGGTCGATTCCACCCCTGCGTGCCATGCTTGCACATTGCCAAAGTCTTTGAGCAATGCCCATACTTTTGCCGGGGCTGCCTTGATGGTCACGGTTTTTTCAAAACGCAACGCAGCTGCACCGTGTGCGCCAGCAGTCAGAGGAATCAACGGCAACAAAGAAACAGCAATAATGCCAAGAATTTTTTTCATTACATTTCTCCTGATATTTACAGACTTTCAAAACTAAAGGTAAAGCGGCGCTTGATGAAAGCAGGCTGTCTTTGAGTTTTAAAAACAACCCGTGACTTTACCTAAAAAAAAGCTTCTTTGCGACTAATTCGTTGGTCATCCCGTGAAAAAAACATATTTTATTTGGCCTGAAGTATAAATTGCCCAAATGATCGGCACAGTTTGGGGCTGGCGATGGTGTGTGTGACCTGGTTGGTGCGTGCGTCAATTACTGACACGGTGTCTGAGCCCCAGTTGGCAACGATAATTTGATTGGTCGTTTTGTCATACTCAATGCCTTCTGGAAATTCGCCGACGGCGATCGTTTTGACGGTTTTGCCATTGCTTAGGTCAATCAGCGAAACGTTTTCTGCGTGGTTGTTGCTGACATACGCCCAGCGACTATCCGGGCTAATGGCCACGCCATAAGGGTGTTGTCCAGTTTTGAGAGTGCTCGATTGGTAAGTGTCGACGTTTAGCAAGGTGAGGGTGTTGCTGACGACGTTGACCACAAACAGTGTGTGGCCATCAGGGCTTAGCGAAAGTGCAAACGGATGCAGCCCGACCGGGATTTGTGCCAAGGTTTTCAGTGTTTTGGTATCCACCACGGTCACATCGTTGCTGTCGCGGTTGGCAATAAATAGTTTTTTGTTGTCTGCACTCACGAGTAGGCCTGAGGGCGTTTTGCCAGCCTTGAAGGTTTTTTGCCTGTCAGGGTGTGCCGTGTCGATAGCAACCACTTGCTCGCCACCCCAATCAGCGACATATAAGGTGTTTTCGTCTCGACTCAGGGCGATCCCCACGGCTTGCACATGCACCGGGATGTCTTCTATTTTTTGCTGGGTGTTACTGTTGATGACCGACACGCTTTGGCTATTGGCATTGCTTATATACACGCGCTGCTGTTTGGCGGCGATGGCCACGCCCACCGGCGCTTTGCCAACGGCGATGGTCTGTATGATCTGGAGTGTTTGCGTATCCAGCACCGAGACCGTGTCGCTGCCTTGGTTGGTGATATAGGCCAGGTTGCCTGCAACAGCGTGCAGGCTGCACGCCAATAATAGCAATCCGCTTAGCCGTGCTTGTAGTGGTTTGAATGGCTGGGTGATGAGCATGAAAAACAGGAGCATATGTGTCAAACGGTTGTGAGCGCGTCGGGTTGACAGCGTGATTGATTATATAACCATAAATGTGTTGTGGGGATTTGGCAATTTATTTGTAAAGGTATGAAAAGAAACAAGATTTTCGCCTCCGACCCTAACGGACTATTTTATACATTCACTACCTTGACATAAAATAAGGCTGAAAAATTAATTTGCTTTACACTTTTAAACTAAATCAAGGGAACCACAATGAAAAAAGTATTGGATACTGGCCTTAAGTTGCTGCTGTCGTTGTCTATGCTGGTCACAGCACAATCGGCTTTCGCGCTGACCACAGGCACGGTTGTTGGTAGTAATTTTGTCAACGGTCAAACCAGCTATGGCACAACATTTGCAGATGGTACCACTGCTACTTTTGTTGGTAGTAGTGCATTCAAACAAAAAAGCCAGGCAGGGATCACTGGTGTGGGTATCGCCGGTGGTAGAACCGATGGCGAAATTGATATTGGTGAAACATTGACTGGCACCTTCTCCAAAGAAGTGATCGTGTCTTCGATCAATCTGGCATTGCTGTTTGATGGCCCGGAATATAACGACGTGAAAGAAGTCGCTAAAATGCTGGTGAGTTTTGCGGATGGCGGTACAGGCGTTTATTACCTGACAGCGACTGGCGTACACTCTGCTGCTTGGACTGGTGAAGGCTCAGCAGTGTCTATCGGCAGTGGTGCAGTCGATGGTGGTACAGGTGCATGGCAGTTGAATAATCCATTTGGCTTCCGCTCAGTAGACAGCATCGTATTTACCGCGGTTAAAGGCTACCCTAACTCTACATGCCATAAATGTGACAATCAGTCTGACTACACATTTGTTAGCATGACAGTGATTCCTGTGCCAGAAGCAGATACAACTGCCATGATGTTTGCAGGCTTGTTATTGATGGGTGGCTTGGCTACTCGTCGCATGAAATCCTGATACTTCAGGTGACAATTAAAAAAAGCTCACGCATAGTGAGCTTTTTTTTTGCGCAAAACACACATACTTTTATGGCAGCCGGATGATGGTTGTCCTTTCATTAAAGGGCAAAGTGTGAAAAAATTGCAGCAAATATTGAAGGCAGTTTTTTATGTTAGATCGTGATGG
>OFDN01000317.1_pt1 | contig 41815 bp, 22 predicted proteins | sample 1520971 | NCBI WGS metagenome assembly OFDN01 (sample SAMEA94257418, study PRJEB24077) | hot springs metagenome | biome: Aquatic biome; feature: Geographical feature; material: Water | place: India | collected 2012-06-12 | depth 5 m | reverse complement strand
CCACCGCTACATCGACACGCCCGAGTACCTGGCGCTGGCGCGCGGGGCGCTGCGCGCGATGAAGGTGGAACACATCGACCTGCTCGTGGTCGGCCTGCCGACCGCGCTGGCCGCCGTCTATTACGGCTTCATCGCCTCCAGCCAGTACGCGACCGAGATCCAGTTCGGCGTGCGCTCCGCCGACGCCCAGCGCAACGACGCGACCTCGATCTTCCAGGGCATGGCCTCGGCCTCGCAGATCGGCCTGCAGTCGAACATCGTCGTGAAGTACATCAAGAGCCGGTCGATGGTCGACGCGATCAGCCAGAAGATCGACCTGCGCCGGATGTTCTCCGGACCCGAGGTCGATGAGCTGTCGCGCCTCGATCCGAACGCCTCGATCGAGGGGCTGGTCGAGTACTGGCGCGGCAAGGTCGAGCCCTATTTCGAGCTGACCACCGGCATCGTCAGCGTCCAGATCCGCGCCTTCACGCCCGAGGACGCGCTGACCATCGGCCGCAACGTGCTGGCCCTGTCCGAGAGCCTGGCCGACGACCTTTCGAAGAAGGCGCGCGCGGACTACGTGAAGTTCGCGCAGGAACAGGTCGAGGAAGCGTCGGAGAAGCTGCGCCAGGCCCGGCAGGCGATGCTGGAGTTCCGCGATCGCGAACGCTCGATCGATCCCAACAAGGAGGCCGATTCGGCGCGCCTGGGCCTGGCCAAGCTGCGCGACGAGCTGGGCCGCGTCCGCGCCGACTATCTGACGGCGCGTGCCCGGACGGGCGAGAGGTCCACCGTCATCGTCTCGCTGCGCGACCGCATCGCCGCCCTGGAATCGCTGATCCGCGATGCCGAGTCCCGGATGACCGGCGACGAGTCCAAGGACAGTGTCCCGATCAGCCAGAACATCCGCAGCTTCGAGAACGTCGAGATCGAACGCCAGCTTGCCGAGAAGTTCTACGACGCGGCGATGCAGTCGCTGCAGCGGGCGCAGTTCGAGGCCTCGCGCCGCGCCATGTACCTGGAGGTCTTCGTCACGCCGTCGCTGGCCGAACACCCGGTCTATCCGCGCCGCTTCGTGTCAGTCCTGATCGTGGCGCTGGCGTCGTTCGGCGCCTGGATCTTCCTGCTGATGATCTACTACTCGATCCGCGACCACGTCTGACCACTCATGTTCCTCTCCCCGCCAGGGCGGGGCTATCGCACATGAGATAAAGGTCCCTCGCTTACGCTCGGGATGACAATTTTGTTGGGATTGGCGCAGTGCGTCGATCGAACAAGAGCTGTCATCCCGAGCGTAAGCGAGGGACCCTTCGCTTTCTTCAGAACGCAAACCGCCACGGCTTTTCCAGCCGCATGCGATAGCGATGCCCGCGAGAAGAGACAGAGAGAACGACCTGAGTCAGGCCTCGATGAGCTGGCGGTAGGCGTCGACCATGCCCTTGGGGTTGTAGGTCTCGATCGCCGCGCGGCGCTTTGCGTCGAGGCCCGGCACGAAGCCGTCGAAGCGCTGGAGCTGGTCGGCCAGCTCCATGAAGTTGCCGATGTTGAAGTACTGCATCGCGCCTTCGAAATACAAACCCATCTCGCGGAAGACCGGCGCGTTGGAGAACAGCGCGCGCGAGCCGAACTCCATGGCGAAGGTCGCGGGCCCCGAGCCGCTCTGCCCCTCCTTTGTGCGCATGTAGGGATGCACCACGTAGTCGAGCATGGCGTAGAACTTCGGCATCTCCTCGTCCGAGGCCTGGCCGAGATAGTGGATGCGGTGCTTGATGTCGGTGGTCGGGAAGAAATACTTGAACTCGGAGCGGGCGAAGAGCTTGTCGCGCAGCTCGCGGCGATAGACCTGGTCGGAGCGCACCACCGGGCCGCCGAGGAAGGTCTTGAGGCCGCCCTCGACCTCGAGGCTGCTGTCCGCCGACGGCCGGTCGACGGCGAGCGGGAAGGACAGGAGCTGGCGGACGTAGCCGCCGATGTCGCGGCCGGGCTCCAGCGCCTGCGGATGCTCGCCGCCCACCAGCACCAGGCGCCAGTCGTCAGGCAGGAACTCCAGCGCCTTCATCGCCGTCAGGTGGCCCTTGTAGGCGGCGAAGAAACCGCAGACCGCGAAATACTTGTACTTCGGATCGAGCCCGTATTGCGCGAGGAAGCGCTCGCGGTCGAGCGAGGCGCGCACCTCGCCCACCTCCTCCTGGTCGAAGTAGCAGATCGGATAGTTCGTTATCTGACCGAGGTTGAAGAACCGCTGCAGCAGCACCTGGTCGCCGCGGTTGAAGGTCATGACCTTCACGTGCGGCGACTTGCGGACATAGTTCCAGAAGCCCTCGTAGATGGGATCGAGCGCGCCCTCGATCAGGCCCATCACGGCGGCGCCCGGGCGCAGGTTCAGCATGTTGCTGCCGAAGGCGGTGAGCGACCGGCTCGACATCTGGCGGTCGAAGCCGTGGATGGTGACGACGGCGCACTTGGCGGCCTTCAGCAGGCGCATCACGCGGGTGTAGGAGGTCTTGGGACGGGTGCCGTACAACCCTGGCTCGAACTGCAGGAAAACCGCGTCGAAATCGGCGATTTCACGCGCGATCCGGGCGATTTCCTGGTCGCCCTTGCGGCGCAGGAAGGTCGGCGACTGCAGGCGCAGGAGCGAGACCGGGAGCCGCTTGACCTCGACGTCGTAGCCGGCGGCCAGAAGATGTTTCAGCAGACGTGAACTGTAATAGGCGGCCCCGCATTCCTCGTTGTAGCTGGATACGATCGCCACACGCTTCTTCATCGCTCACTCCGGTCGGACCTAGGCGCCCGGCCGGACATTAGCAGCGATCGCGGGATTTTGCGGCCGGATTTCTCGGAAAATCCGGTTGGCGGGAACGTTCAGGGGGGGGGCGTGAAGAATATGAAGTCCGACGGCAGGAGGGTCGTAATGCCCAGCAGCGTGATGCTGTCGCCGTTGCTGCCGTCGATCACGGTGTTGCCGCCGACCACGCTGCTGTGGGCCTGGACGTGGGCGAAGTCCGCGAACTCCGAGGTATACAACTGGATCTGGTCGCCGTGGGTCGGGTCACTGTGGTTCGGCGTGAAGTCGGTGATCGTCGCGTCCCCGAAGAACGGCGTGAAGTTGAAGATGTCGGCGCCGTCGCCGCCGGTGGTCAGGTCGTTGTAGATGCTGTCGATGGTCTGGTCGATCGTGGAGCCGATGATGCGGTGGCTGCCGTCGTTCATGTTGTAGATTTCGAGGGCCAGCGCGCTCGCCGCGGTCAGGTCGACCTGGTAGGTCGAGTATTCCTGGTTCTGGACATTCGTATAGTAGAACTTCTGGCCGGTTAGCACACCGTTGGCGTAGTCGTTTTCATACGAAGTATAGGGCTGGCTGGTGACGCCCGTGAACATGTGCTGGACGAGCTGACCCGACGTGTCGAAACCATGGACTTCGCCAGTCCAGGCCTTGCCGGCAATGTTGGTAACGTAGGCGTTGTAGGCGCCCGTCGCCACATCGCCCGAATAGAAGTACTCCAGCGCGGCATAGGGCTGCGTGCCGGTGACCGTGAAGCCGGTGTAGGTGATGCTGGTCGTCGCGCCCGCGCCGTCGAGTTCGACCTCGTAGGACGAGTAGGGCTGCCCCTCGACATTCGTGTAGAAGTAGGTCTGCGCCACCACGCCGCCGCCGCCCCAGGCGCCGTTGTCATAGGAATAGTCGTAGGAGTACGACGAGTAGGGCTGGCTCGTGACGCCATCGAAGACGATCTTCGAGATGTTGTTGTCGGCGTCCAGCCAGATTTCGCCGCCCGTGAAAGCCTGATCCTCGATCGTGTCGGAGGCGTACCGGCTGCCGCTGTAGATGCCTCCCAGGAAGTGGTCCTCGTACGACGAGAAGATCTGGCCTTCGAGGCCGAACAGGCCGGAGAAAACGTGCTTCAGCTCCCGGCCGGAGGAATCCAGGGTCTGCTCGGCCATCGTGTAGTGGTTGCCGTTCACCGGCAGCGAGTATTCGTAGAAATTCTTGGTCGACGTGATGACCTGAACGTTGTTGATCATGGCGAAGGTCGTCTCGGTCTCCGCCACGCCGCCGTTGGCCTGCGGATTGAAACCGGAGAACGACTGGCTGATCTGACGGTTGTTGACGTCGAAAACGTCGACCTCGGTGGTCGAGCCGGGTGGGCCCGACGTGTTGCCATAGGTGTATGTGGACTGTACGTGCGCCGCGCCGCCGTTTGCATAGTCGTACTGGACGCTGGTGAACGTCCGGTCTAAGGGGCCGGGCGACCCATAGGGGGAGACCGCCGCAACGGGGTAAGGCGCCGGCAGCGTTGCAAAGACGGCGTTCGTATATATGTCCCGCACGGTGCGGCCGGCGTTGTCGATATCGTGTTCCAGAGTGGCTGCGCTGGTGATGGGCCCGGCGCTGGTGTAGCCGGTCGTGAACTGCTGCGTCAGCGCGAGCACGCCGGCGCCGTTGGCGCCGCTGGACAGTACGCCGTGATCGTAAACCTGATTGAACGACGTGTAGGTCTCGCCCGTGACACCGGTGACGGCGATCGTGCGCTCGCCCATCATCTTGCCGATGGCCGTGCTGTAGTTATTGAGGACGGTCGGCGAGTATTGGTCGTAGGTGAAGGTGAGCGTCGGCGGCGTGGCGTCGGTGAAGCCGATGCCGACGACCTTTGCGTCGCCGTTGAGAGCGGCAATGTTGGTCATGATGGTCGTGGAGCTGTCGACGACGTTCAGGGTGTAGGCGCCCCCGGGAATGAGCGCCAGCGCCGCCGCGTCGGCGGTGATGTCCGCCCAGTCGATGGTGAGCGGCTGGCCGTCCGAAATCGTGATCGAGGTGAGCGAGGCGTTGACCGCCTGGTAGGCGTCGAGGGCACCGGAAATCTCCGCGGCGGTGCCGGTGATGGCCCCCGTGGCTGAAACCACGATGTAGACCGGCGAGCTCGCCTTGCCGAACGGCGTTGAGAGATCGGAGAGCATCTCGGTCATCGTGACCGCGTAGGCTCCGTCGGTGAAACTGAACGAGGTCGGCGTGATCCACTGGCCGTCGATGTCCGGCGAGACGTTCCAGACCATCGCCGAGAGGCCGGTCAGGAGATCGACTGCCTCCACACGTGCAATGTCGGAGGCGAGGATCTTGTTGGTGGCACCGGAAACCCAGTTCGGCTGATTTGCCGAGTTGCTCTCGCCCGTCCAGCCGAAGCCCAGCGATGTCGTGGCCGTCAGATAGACCGACGAGTTGAAGTTTACCGACTGCCCCTGGCCCGCTCCCGTCTGGATGGCACTGAGGACAAGCGCATTGGGCGCACCGGAGAGCGTGCCCGCCACGGGCGAGGTGGGCTGCACCGTCATCGCAACGGTCGATTCGGTCGCGTACGCCTCCATCAGCGCGCCCGGCAGCGCATTCATGGAGCCCGGCACCAGCAAGAGCGACATCGACGTCTGGCTGGCGCCCGGTGGCGTGATGCTGGCGAGGCCGTCCGCCGCCAGGGCCGTCACATAGGATGAGCCATCCAGCGTGGCGTAGAAGTTGAAGGTCTTGCCGCCGACGATCAGCTGATACCAGTTGGTCGCGCTCGCCACCGCCGGCAGGTTGTCGAAGCCCAGCGCCCCGACCTGCCCCGATGCCGTATACGGGACATAGGCCGTGGGAGGCGTCGCGCTGAAGTTAGCCGGAATCGGTATGGACTCGATCGCAAACTGCTGCCCGGCGGGCTTCGACGTGTCCTGGGTGATCTGCCAGTTCTGCCAGGCGCCGCCACCGTTCTGTGCCGCGCCGCTCGGCAGGTCGATATACTGGAACTGCCCGTTACCGAGATAGATCCCGAGCTGGATGTCGGCGGTGTCGGTATCGACGACGAGGCCGTTGTTCGCGAGAGTGAGGCTGAGGTTGTTGCCGACGCTGGGTGCCGTGGGGACGGCGTAGTCGGCGCCCCCGGGCGCGAGATAGTTGTTGATCGTGTAGGGTGCGTAGAAGTTGGCGAGTGGAGTTGGATTGGCTCCGCCGGTTCCCGGCACCGTCGTCATCTTTTCGCCGGAGCCGAAGGCCCACAGATCGATGTTGGCGACGTCGGTCGAGCCGGAATAGACCGGAAGCGTCACCGACGCCGTGAACTGCGTCGTCAGGGCATCGCCGTAGGCCGTGCCGTACACGTTCGAATTGTCGAAGAAGATCTTGGCATAGGGATCATAGTGCTGCCCGGTGAGGGTCGTGCCGCTCGCGCGTGCGCCGTCGAAGGCGTAGGTCGGGTCCCAGTTGTAGTTCTGGTTGAGATTGACGGTGTTCGCCGGTGCGTGCGGGCTGCTCTCGCTGGCCGGGATCGACACGCCGGTGCCGCCGAAATACCCGCCCGTGAACCCGGTGAAGAGCTGGGTGAATATGTTACCCCACTGGTCGTTGCGGCCGGTGTTGGTCTCGCCAGCGGGAGTACCGGAGGGGGTGTTCTCGATCGTATAGGGATCCTGCAGCGCCGCATCGCTGAATATGTAGGCCGGCGCCGAGGCAAGGCCCGGTGAATAGAGATTGCCCATCAGGCTCGTTTCGCTGATGGCGATGTATCCCTTGATCTGGCTGCTGGCGGTCGGCGACAGGATGAAATAGTTGCCGTCGCTAAGAGTCGCATTGCCCGAGATGGCCTGCGCCGCAACCGTATAGTCGTAGTAGCCGGGGTTGTGATAGACGCCGTTGGTCTTCGCGTCCGAGGCGCCATTGAAATGGCCGACCAGTTCCACTCCCGACAGGCCGCCGACGGTCGTCACATAGTTCAGCCAGTTCGAGGCCTGCCAGATATCCGAATAAGCGGGCGGCGCCTGCTGGCCGTTGTCCGTCGCGGGGGTGATCGCGATCATCGGCGTGCCGGCAAGCGTGCTGCCGGTCGGAAAGTCGATCACCGGCGCCGTGGCGCTCGGGTCCGGAACGCCCGCCGCAGCCGTGTCGATCTGTGAGGCGATGTCCTCTGCGTCGTAAGTCGAACTGTAGCCACGTGCGACGGTCGTCCCGCCGATCACGGCGCTGATGCCAAACTGATGCCCGAAGCTGTTGATGGCGCTGAGGTCGGCGACGTCGGCCGAGTTGTTGGCCAGCGCGACCTCGAACGTGTCGTAGCTGAAATTATAGGCGGCGGCGTTGACCGGGTTGATGTTGCCTTCTGTCGTACCGATGAGGGTAATCAGGTCGTTGGCCGTCGGCGTCGCGGTCGGATTGCTCTGGATGATGAGGTAGACCTTGCCGCCGGATACCTGCGTCGCCGCCACACTCGCATCGGTCGTCAGGGTCAGATCCCAGTCGGTGGTTCCGGTCGAGTTGTTGAACGTCCCTCCCGTGGCCACGCCATTGGAGATGATCGTCGTGAACGGGCTCGCATTCCCGCCCGCCGCGTATGCGTTGTACCAAAGGTAGGCATTGACGCCGTTGCCATTACCATTCTGCGTCAGTTCGCTGAGCAACGTGGCCGACAGGTGGTAGGTGAGATTTACTGCGTTCCCCATTGTTCTCCCCCCGCGCTTGGCCTTGGTCCGGCCCAGTCGAAATCCCCACATCAAGCTTGGGGCATTCAAGGAAACAACGTCAATGCGTTTGAAACCCAACCAAGATTAAATCTTGGCAATGTCTCGATAGTTGCAACTCTCGTGTGGTTTACGTGACGGGAAGGCCTGTCCTTTCTAAAGCAAAGCTGGAAATGACGACTGCAGGAACGGCGTTCTGCAACAAGGACTTCCCGCGGGGCGGGAACACCAACGCGGGACGTGAGATGAATGAAGTCAGGCCGATCGATAGTCCGCCCGAGGCAGGCGGCACCGACCGCGCGGCCTCCTTTCGGCAGCACCTGACGCGACGCTGGGCGCCCACGGCCGAGCCGATCCTGATCGTCGGCGATGCGATGCTCGACGTTAACGTCTTCGGGACGGTCGAGGGCATCTCGCCCTAAGCGCCGGTGCCCGTAATGCGCCAGCAGGAAACGCGCGAGGCGGTCAGCGGCGCGGCCAATGCCGCAGCCAACGTCAACCCCTCTCCGCACCGGTCGGCCGCGTCGAGCGCGGCCTCTCGAAGCACGGTGTGGGGGCCGGCGATCCGATCGGACCGGGAGGATCCTACGCGAACAGGAAGTCGGACTGCTGCAGGGTCGTGATGCCCAGCAGCGCGATGCTGTCGCCGTTGCTGCCGACGATCACGGTGTTGCCGGCGACCACGGTGCTGTGGGCCTGGACGTAGGCGAAGTCCGCGAACTCCGAAGTCGGGAGCGTGATCGTGTCGCCCTCGCCTGCGTTGAAGTCGGTGATGACGGAGGTGCCGAACAGCGGCGCATAGACGAAGCTGTCGGCACCCGTGCCGCCGGTCATCACGTCGTCGAAAATGCTGTGGAGCGTCTGCGGCGTCGACAGCAGGCCTTTGATCGTGTGGCTGCCGTCGTTCATGTTGTAGATCACCTGCGCCTCGGTCGAGGTGGTGCCGCTCACATCGTAGTCGAGCTGGTAGCTCGCATACTCGGTTTTCTGCACGTTGGTGAAGTAGTGCGTGATGCCGGTGACGACACCGTCGCCGTTGGCATACTCGTATTCGTAGGCCGTGTAGGATTGGCCGGTCACGCCGGTCCAGGTCTCGCCGATCTTCTTGCCCGAGCCGTCGAGCTCAACGATGTAGCCGGTATAGTCCTGGCCGGTGATGTCGGACTGGTAATACTTCTGCCCGGTCAGGACACCATTGCCGTTGGCATAGTCGTTCTCCCAGGACGAGTAGACCTGCGTGGCCGTGATCTGGCCGCCGGTGAAGACTTCCTTGATGAGATTGCCCGAGGTGTCGAGGTCCTGCTCGTGGCCGGTGTAGTTCCGGCCGACGATGTCGGTGAAGTAGTACTTCTGGCCGGCGAAGTGACTGCCGGTGCTGTTGATGATGTAGTCGTCCTCGTAGGACGAGTAGGCCTGGGTCTTGATGCCGCTGTAGTAGATGCGGGTCGTCAGACCCTGGGCATCGAGGTCGTGCTCGTAGGCCGTGTAGGCGTGACCCTGGACGTTGGAGAAGAAGTATTTCTGACCGATCAGGCCGTTGTGCGGCAGAGCGCTCTCGTAGCCCGCGGCGTACTCGTACTCGTAAGCGTGGTAGGCCTGTCCGCTGACGCCGGTGAAGGTGTAGCTGAGAAGACGGTTGGAACCGTCATAGTCGGCCTCGTAACCGGTATAGGCCTGGCCGGTGATGCCGGTATGGAAGTACTGCGCGCCCGTCAGCTCGTTGTCGTCGTTGTAGTCGTAGGACATCGACGAATAGGCCTGGCCCGTGACACTCATCAGGAAGCTGTGGGCGCCGGTCATCTTGTCGATCGCCGTGCCGTTGGCCTGGTAGTCGGTGTAGGCGATCTGCAGCACGGACTCGCCCACGTCGGTGAACTCGATCTGTTGCACATGGGTATTGCTGTTCAGTGCGCTGAGGGCGGCGGCCACGTTGCCCGCCTTGTCCTGAACGATCAGCTGGTAGGCCGAGGTGTCGGCGTTCAGGGTGACGGCGAGCGCCGCGGCATCGCCGGTGATCTGGCTCACAGTGACGGTCAGCGCGTCGTTGTCGGAGATCGTGATCGAGGTCGGCAGGTTGGCGCCGTAGGTGTCGAGATCGGCCGAGATGTTGGCGGCCGTGTCGCTGATGGCGCCGTTCGCGGCCACGCCGCTCACGGTGAGCGTGAGCGCGACGCTCGGCGGACCGTACGGCGTCACCCCGTCGGCCAGCAGCTCCTGCATCGTCACCGAATAGGTGCCGTTGCCCAGCGTCGACGTCGTCTCGGTCTGCCAGCGCCCGTCCAGATCCGGCGTCGCCTGCAGCACGCCCTGGAACGAACCGCCCGAGGTCTGGGTGATGACGATCTGGGCGATGTGACCCGGCACGATCTGGTTGGTGTATTGCGAGGTCAGGCCATACGACGTGATACCGCCCGTGCTCGTCGCCGTGGAGTTGGTCGGCGTGCCCGTGTGGGTGCCGTTGTTCGTGCCGGTCCAGCCGAAGGCCAGCGGCGTCTCGCCGGTGATCGTCAGCGAAGGCGCCGCCGAAGCCGGAATGTTGCCCTGCGCGGGCATGCCGGTGCCGTTCTGCTGGTCGAGCGCCGTGAAGACGGCGCCGCTCAGGGTGCCCGCGATGGGCGCTGCCGCCGGCTGGTTCAGCGACGCACCGCCGGCATAGGCGAAGGTCAGCATCTCGACAGGCGCCGACCGGTACTCGTTCAGGTCGATCTCGAGGAAATTGGCGGAGAGGTTGTTCGGATTGATGTTCGCGCCGCCGGCGACGGCCACGTCGAAGATCGTGAACTCGATGTCGCCCGGCGTCGTCGAGGCCGCCGTCGTGTAGAATTCATAGACCTTCTGTCGGCCTTCGAGATCCGAGAGGACGAGCTGGTACCACCCGATGTCGCCCTGCGCGACCGTGCTGGCGACCGGCAGGCCCGCGATGCCGAAGGTGCCCAGGACGTTCGTGCCGGGCGTTACCGTCCACGCCCCCGGCGAGCCGGCGAAGGTGTAAGTCTGCCAGATGTTGCCGCCGGTCGGCAGGGTCACATACTCGAACGTGCCGTAGCCGTTGGTGTCCTTGCCGGTATAGATGCCGATCTGCACGCTGAGATCGGGACGCAGGAGCGTCTGGCCGTCGCGCCCGACCACGTTGAGATAGAGTGCGCTCGTCGTATCGGGGATCAGGTAGTCGGTCTGGCTCGACTGCGGCGCAAGGAACGGGCCACCGGTCGGTGCCGTATAGTTCGGCGCCGTCTCCGAGGCACCATAGACGTAGAAGTCGATGTTGCTGACATTGTTCGCGGGTGACGGCGTCGACGACGCACCGGGCTGGCCCAGCGGAATCAGCGGCCCGGGCGTGACGTCGACCGACAGGTTGTCGGAGAAAGCCGAGCCGTAGACATTGGAATTGTAGAAGAAGTATTCGCTGTAGGCGTCGTAATGGACATAGCTCGGCTTGGGCGAGACGGCGACGTCGCGATAGTTGTCGAAGGCGTAGGCCGCGTCCCAGTTGGCGTTGTTGTTGAGATTGATCGTCTGGGCCGCCCAGTTGCTCGGTCCATAGGTGCCCCCGTTATAGGGGTTGGACTGGTTGGCGACGGTCGCCCAGTAGCCCGCGGTGAAGCCGGTGAAGGCCTGTGTGAGGATGTTGCCGAACTCGTCGTTCGTTCCGCCCGGCGTAACGAAAGTGGCGTCGGGCGAGCCCGGCGGACTGCCGCTGCCGGGAACCGTATAGGGTTGCGTCAGATAGGGGTCTTCATAGATGAACAGGCTACCCTGGCCGGCCGAATAGAGGTTCGACTGCAGGTCGGCCTCGCTGATCACCATCCACGCCTGGGTCTGGCTGCCCTCCTTCGGGCTGAACACGAAGTACTGGCCCGCCGCGCCCCAGGTGCCGGCGCCCAGCTGCACCGACTGGATCCTGTAGGAATAATACTGGCCGTTGTGCCACACGCCGTTGGCGTCGTTCTCGCCGTTGGTCGACCCAGACAGCAGCAGGTCGCGCTGCGCGGCGAATCCCTCGGTGACGTAGTCGTTCCAGTCGGACGGTGGATAGAGGGCGCCGCCGCCCATCTGCACGTTGGAGGGCGAGATCACCATCATCGTGTCGCCAGCGAGTTCGCCGGCGGCATATGTCAGGACATTGGATGAGGTGCTGTTCTTGAGCGCGTCGACGATGGCGGTCTGAGTCTGGCCATAGCCGCGATACTGGTCGGGTCCGCTGCTGTACGAAACGTGAATCTGTGTGTTCTGGGCGAAGCCCGGGATGGCCGTCAGGTCGCCCGCGTCTCCACCCTGGCCCAGCAGGGAGTATTCGAACTGCGAATAACCGTATTGGTAGTTCGAGACGTTTATTGCGATTTCGGCTTCAGCGGTGATCAGCGTCGTGAGATCGTGCGCATGCTGGTTCGTTCCGGGAGTGGTCAGGGCCTCGCTCTGCACGAGAAGATAAACGACGCCGCCATTGATGGTGGTGGTGGTGGTGTTTGTGAGATCGATCGTAGCGATGTAGTTGCCGCTGCCGTCCGACGTGACACCCGACTGGAGCTGGCCGCCGTCGATCAGCGTCGTGAAATTGCTTTCACCCGAGGGCGGCTGGTCGTTGTAGAGATAGACCCACACGCCCGTATAGTTCGATCCGGTCTGGCCTCCCGCCGCGCCCGTGACTTCCGTAACGAAGTCTCCGGACATGTGAAAGGTCAGCGTCACCGGCGGCGGAGTGGCCATTCTATCCCCCTTAACAGAGCGAACGAATATGGAGCATCCGTCGCGAGTTATTCAACCGCGCCGACGAGTGTTTCTGTGGGCGCACTGACATGCACTTCTCGATGAGAAATCTGAGCCCGTCCGCCGGCGAAGACAATGAGTTCGCGGGCGAACCAGGATTAAATCTCTGTAACGATCCGATACCCACCCAAAACAGGGCTGGAAATGACACCTGTCGTGACGGCATTCTGGCACAGCAATTGCCCGCTCGATGGGAACCCGAACGCAGGACGACAGATGAAGAATGGCAGGGAGGCCGGCGTTTCAGCTGAAGCCGGCGGCACCGACCGCGCGGCCTCCTTTCGGCAGTATCTGACCAGGCGTTGGGCGCCGACCGCGGAGCCGATCCTGATCGTGGGCGACTCCATGCTCGACCTGTACGTCTTCGGCACGGTCGAGCGCATCTCGCCCGAAGCGCCGGTGCCCGTCATGCGCCAGCAGGAAACGCGCGAGGCGGCGGGCGGCGCGGCGAACGCGGCGGTCAACATCGCGAGCCTGGGCGGCAGCGCCCATCTCGTCTCCTGCATCGGCGCCGATGCCGACGGCGAGCGGCTGGCGGCGGTCCTCGCCGAAGCCGGCATCACCTTCGACCTCGTGCGGTCGGCCGCGAAGCCGACCACGGTCAAGACGCGCTTCGCCGTGGGGCAGCATCAGATCCTGAGGCTCGACCGCGAGAGCAAAGCGGTATCGACGGCGGAATGCGAGCGCGAGGTGCTGGCCGCCATCGAGCGCCGCATCGGCAACTGCCGGCTCGTCGTGCTCTCGGACTACGACAAGGGCGTCCTCACCGACCGCGTCCTCGAACGGACGATCGCCTGGGCGCGCGAGCGCGGCGTCCCCGTGGTCGTCGATCCCAAGCGACGTGACTTCTCGGCCTATCGCGGCGCCACCTACATCAAGCCCAACCTGGCCGAACTCGAGCGCGCAACCGGCCTGTCCGTGCCATCCCACGACGATGGTGCAGCCGAACGCGCCGCCCGCATCGTGGCGGCCGCGACGGAGGCGAACGTGCTGGTCACGCGATCCGAATCCGGCATGTCCCTCGTCCCGCCCGACGGCCCGCCCATCCACATGTCGACACATGCGCACCAGGTGTTCGACGTGACCGGCGCCGGCGACACGGTGATTGCGGCCTTCGCCCTGGGCCTCGCCTCCGACCATTCGACGGCGGAGGCGATGGCCTTCGCCAACCTCGCGGCCGGCATTGCCGTCTCCAAGCCGGGCACCGCGATGGTCCTGGCCGACGAGGTCGAAGCCGAACGCTCGCTGCTGGCCGACGACGAGGTCGTCGCCCGCGGCGCGCTGGTCACGGCCGAGACGGCGGTGCGACTGCGCCGGATCTGGAAACGGCAGGGCCTCAGCGTCGGCTTCACCAACGGCTGCTTCGACCTGCTGCATCCCGGCCACGTCTCCCTGTTGCGCCAGGCGGCGGCGGCCTGCGACCGGTTGATCCTGGGATTGAACAGCGACGCCTCGGTGCGGCGGCTCAAGGGAGAGAGCCGCCCGGTCCAGACGGACGTCAATCGTGCGGCCGTGCTGGGCGCACTCGAATCCGTCAACCTCGTCGTGATCTTCGACGAGGACACGCCGGCCGAGTTGATCGACCTGCTGGTGCCCGACCTGCTGGTGAAGGGCGCCGACTACCGGATCGAGGACATCGTCGGCGCCGACACGGTCCTGAAGGCCGGCGGCAAGGTGATCGCCGCCGAACTGGTCCCCGGCCAGTCGACGACCAAGCTGGTCTCCGCGACGCGGCCGGCCAAAGCGGACATGAAGGTGGACGCGTGATCCTCGTCACCGGTGCGGCGGGCTTCATCGGCTCCAACGTCGTCGCCGCCCTGAACGAAAAGGGCCGCAACGATCTCGTGGTGTGCGACTGGCTGGGTCAGGATTCACGCTGGATGAACCTGCGCAAGCGCATGTTCCGCGACTTCGTGTTCCCCGACGATCTCGCGAGCTACCTGCAGAAGGCCGCCGGGATCGAAGCCGTGATCCACATGGGGGCCAACTCCTCGACCACCGCGGTCGACGGCGACGCGATCCTGCGGACCAACTTCAAGTTCTCGCTCATGCTGCTCGACTGGTGCGCCGCGCGCGGCGTGCCGCTGGTCTATGCCTCCTCGGCCGCGACCTACGGCGACGGCGATCGGGGCTTTGCCGATGGGCTTTCCTTCGACGCGCTGCGCGCGTTGCAGCCGCTCAATCTCTACGGCTGGAGCAAGCACCAGTTCGATCTCGTGGTCGGCGAACGCGTCGCACGGGGCCTGCCGCTGCCGCCGAAATGCATCGGTCTCAAGTTCTTCAACGTGTTCGGCCAGAACGAGTATCACAAGGGCGACATGATGAGCGTGGTCGCCAAGAACCACGCCGCCGCCGTCGCGGGCGACGAAGTGAAACTGTTCAAGAGCCATCGCCCCGACTTCGTCGACGGCGGCCAGAGGCGCGACTTCGTCTATGTCGACGACGTGGTCGATGTGGTCCTGTGGTGCCTCGAGGCCGGCCCGCGGCACGGCCTTTTCAACGTCGGCACCGGCAGCGCCGTCTCTTTCCGCGAGCTGATCGAGGCGCTGTTCCACGCGGTCGACCGAGCGCCCAACATCTCCTACATCCCGATGCCGGAGAGCCTGCGCGCGAAGTACCAGTATTTCACCCAGGCGCCGCTCGATTCGCTGCGGGCCGCCGGCTACGCCGCGCCCTTCACGGAAGTCGGTCCCGCCGTGGCCCGCTACGTGAAGTACCTCTCGGGCAGCGACCGGTATCGGTAGCCGCTCATTGGAGCGCGCAACTCCAGTTGCGCTCAAGCTTCATCGGTCGACAAGGCACGAGCGCAACTGGAGTTGCGCGCTCCATTGCGACCAGCTCGCCTCAAGCCGGCGGCAGGTCGCCCTTCTTCTTCACGAAGCGGATGAAGGTGTTGGGTGCGATCTTGTCACTGTCGAACACCAGTTCAACTGCGCCGGACGCCAGCAACCCGTCGAGCCAGGGTGCGACGGTCGGCGTCTCGGGGCGGCCGACATCGTCGATGCCGATGATGGTGTCGGGGCCGCACTTCGACCAGATCGTGCGCAACACCGGATCCATCAGCACGCCCATGTCGAGGTCGAGCCACACGAAGCTCAGCGGCCCCTGCAACTGGGCGCAGGTCTTCGTCGCATCGCCCTTCACCGGCGTCAGCGGCAGGATGCGCGACCATTTGGTGAGGAAACCGAAAGCGTCGAAGGCGTCGTCGCGGAACGAGCCTACACCCAGCGCACCGCCGGCCGGATCGTCGATCTCGAAGCCGTGGAACGTGTCGAACGTGTAATAGTGCTTGTGTTCGCCCAGGGCCTTGATCATCCAGGCGAGCTTCACCGACAGGATGCCGCGGAAGCAGCCGAACTCGGCCGCGTCGCCTTGGACCGCAAGCGACTTCTCGAGGAACGGAAAGATCAGCGAGATGTTGGCTTCCTGGCGCATGCCCGCGATCTCGGGCGGCATCAGCGCCTTGATCCGGGCCTGCGTGTAGTCGACCAGGCTCTGATAGGCCTGGGCCGGCTCCGAGAAGGCACGCAGGTGGGCCGCGATCTCGTCCACCACCTTGGCGATGACGACGTTGTCGTCGCTCTTCACCGCGTTCGACGGCCAGTCGTCGCGCCGGTTCGCCCGGAACTCGACGACCTTCTCGTCGAGATAGCGGTCGTACTCGGCGCACTTGGCGACGAAGGCATAGGTTTCGGGCGTGGCGGCCTGATCGGTGGCGCGTTTCAGGCAGTCGAGGAAGGCGCAGACCGCCTCGTGCTGGCCGCGCGCGTCGACGAACGCGCGGCCTTCGGCGGCTTCCTTCATCAGGCCAAAGGACGGACCGCCGGCGATCCCCGGCTCCATCCGGCCGGCCTGGTCCACGAACACCCGGGCCGTCGACCGGAAGGCCTCCGCGTCGGCAAGCCCGAAGCCACGCCCCGATGCCACAACACTCGATCTCGAATTCACCGACCGTCCTTTCCGGGCCTGAACAGGCGGCGATGCTCGCACACTCCTCCCCTCGGTAGAAGGGCGATGGGCGGCGAACGCCGTCAGGCGAAGAGAATGTCGCTCAACTGGATGGCGTTCGCGCCGACGAACGAGATGGCGAGGTCGGCGGGAGCGTAGAGGACATCCACCGTCGCGTGGAGATAGAGGCTCGTCGAACTACCGTCCGACTGGATCTGGACGTGCGAGGCGCTCATGTTGAATGCCGTCAGGTCGAGCTTGCTGGTGCCCGACATGAAGTCGAAGATCGTGTCGTAGCCGGTGAGCAGATTGCTGTCGAGGAACTGCAGGTAGACGAAGACGTCGGCGCCGCCCATGCCGTAGAGCGAGTCCGCGCCGCCGGCGCCGGTCAACATATTGGCCCCGGCATCGCCGATCAGCGTGTCCGACGTCGAACCGCCGATCAGGTTTTCGACCGAGTTCATCGTGTCGAACAGCACGCCATCGACATAGCCCGCCTGCGAACGCAGGTCGGCATAGACGTGGCCCGTGGTGCCCTCGTAGGACGCGGTGTCGATGCCGCCCTGGCCCCAGAGCTGGTTGGGCGTGCCGGCATTGATGCCGCCGCCGATCAGCACGTCGTCGCCCTCGCCGCCGTAGAGCAGGTCGCTCGACGCGCCGCCGGTCAGGCGGTTGGCACCGCCGTCGCCGATCAGCGTGCTTCGGCCGAGACCCGCGGTCAGGTTCTCGATGCTGTTGTAATTGTCCGCCAGCATGTAGTTCACCATGCCGTATCCCGCCGAGAGGTCGGCATACACGACACCGCTGCGGCCGGCATAGGAGGCGGTATCGATACCGTCGCCGCCCCACAGCTGGTTCCTGCCGAAACTGCCCATCAGCACGTCGTCACCGGCGCCGGCATAGAGAATGTCGTCACCGATGCCGCCATCGATGAAATCGTTGCCGGCATTGCCATGCAGCACGTTGTTGAGTTCGTTGCCGATGATGGTGTCGTTGCCGCTGCCGGCCACCAGCGTACCGATCAGGGAGCGCGTGTCGCCGTGGTAGAGCAGCGTGTTGTAGACGTTACCCTGGGCCTGGTACTCGGCCGTCCCCGCAGGCGCCCAGGCGTTCAGGTCAGCGAGATGGTCGACCGAGAAGCGCAGCCACTGGCCGGCCCGCAGGTCGTCGTACTGGTCGCCGCTGAAGTTGCTGAGGTCGTAAGTGGTGTCGGCGCCCTGCGTCCACACGGTCTGGAAGATCTTGTTCGTTTCCGTCACGCCGGTGTCCGGTGCTTCCTCGCCGTCGATGTACTGCTGCCCGGTGCTGTTGCTCCAGGTATAAACCGCCTTCACCGCCGGCGTCGTGTCCGTCTTGCCCTTTTCGAAGTTCGCGCCGTACATCTCCTGCAACGCGGCGATGTCGTACATCATGTAGCCCGACACCGAGGATCCGTCGGGCGCGGTCGTGTTGGCGTTGACGCCGACTTCGCCGGTCAGGAACGACGAATAGCTCATCACCGTGAATTCGATGTTGCTGCGATCCGCCGAGATGGCGCCGTTCGGATGCGGCTCGAACGGATGCTTGAGGCCCATCGCGTGGCCGATCTCATGGATGATCGTGGCAAAGGTGTCGTTACCGTACAGCTGGTCGGTCTCGGGCGTACCGTTCTCGCCGAGGAACACGTCGCCCGAGCTGTTGGAGATCGCGCCCTCGTGATTGTAGGGAAAGTTCGCATGCGAGCCGCCGTCGTTGCCCGGCAGGCTTCCGGCGCCGGCGATGCGTATCGCGGCATCCGCCGTCTCGCTCAGATCGAAGGAGACGCCGGTGTACCAGGTGATCTGGTTGAAACCGATGACCGACGCCGCTTCCTGGTGCTCGTTGGCCTCGATGAAGACCGCGAGCCCTTCCGGATCCTGATAGTCCTCGGGATAGTCGTCGACAGAACTCGGGAAAAAATAGGTGAAGCTGTCCGCCGCTTCCTGCCCGTCGGCGTCCGACGTCCAGTAATGGTCCGACAAGAGAGCCCGGACGTTCGCATCGATGATCGTGTAGGAAGCAAAGGTGCCGGCATAGAGGCCGCCCTTGGTGATCGCCGGATCGGCCATGTTCAGCATCCTCTTGGAAAGCAGAAAACAGGGCTTCGCCTCTACTATCCGTCCACATTCGTGACAAGTTTCGCCGCGTCCGACCGCGCAGAATCACGGCAGGTGCGACGCGAAGTGTCAGTTCTCCGGTTCGACACCGCACGCGACGCTCGTCAGCCCCCTGACACAACGCGAGCGGATACCTATATTCCGGCTCTCTGGCAGGTGGCGACAGGAGCGAGACATGCAGACGTACAAGAAGACCCAGGAAGCCCTGGCCAAGCTTTCCCCCGAGCAGTTCTACGTGACGCAGGAGAGCGGCACGGAACGTCCCGGCACGGGCGCGCTGCTGCACAACAAGCAGCCCGGTATCTATGTCGACATCGTGTCGGGCGAGCCGCTCTTCGCCTCATCGGACAAGTATGAATCCGGTTGCGGCTGGCCGAGCTTCACCAAGCCGATCGAGCCGGCTAACGTGGCCGAGCTGCGGGATCATTCGCACGGCATGATCCGCATCGAGGTGCGCTCCAAGCACGGCGACAGCCATCTCGGGCACGTGTTCCCCGACGGGCCGCGCGACCGCGGCGGCCTGCGCTACTGCATCAATTCGGCCTCGCTGCGCTTCGTCCATCGCGACGACATGCAGGCGCAGGGCTATGGCGACTATCTCGACCAGGTGGAGGACGTGAAATGAGCACGGAACGCGCGGTTCTCGCCGGCGGCTGCTTCTGGGGCATGCAGGACCTCATCCGGCGCATGCCGGGCGTGGTATCGACCCGGGTCGGCTACACGGGCGGCCACGTCGCCAACGCGACCTACCGCAACCATGACGGCCATGCCGAGGCGATCGAGATCGTCTTCGATCCGGCCAAGACGAGCTTCCGCACCCTGCTGGAGTTCTTCTTCCAGATCCACGATCCCTCGACGCTCAATCGCCAGGGCAACGATCGCGGCACCTCCTACCGCTCGGCCATCTTCTACACGAGCGACGAGCAGCGCCGGATCGCCCTGGATACGATCGCCGACGTCGATGCCTCCGGCCTGTGGCCCGGCAAGGTCGTGACCGAGGTGACGCAGGCCGCGGAGTTCTGGGAGGCCGAGCCCGAACACCAGGATTATCTGGAGCGGATCCCGCACGGCTATACCTGCCACTTCGTGCGTCCGAACTGGAAGCTGCCGGTTCGCGCCAAAGCAGCCCAGCCCGCCTGATACCGGGCGCGACCCGCCGGCCCTTAGCGGCGCGGACCCGGTTCGGTCGCGAGGGTCGGCGACGACAGCGGCCCCCGGACCGACATGAGATAGTCCACGGAGCCCGGCGTGCCGGTGTCGAGGGCAATCAGCGTGTCGACGGTCCCTTGACGCAGATCGAAGCGGCTTTTGACATAGGCCGTGGCATGCGGTGCACGCACCGTGTGCTCATCGAACGCCAGGATGCCGCCCGACAGGCCGAAGGCTCCGCGCGTGGCGATCCAGTTCCCGACGAACCCGTCTATCATCGCCGAAGTGAATCCCATCTCCGTGCTGAACAGGCTGGCGAGCCCGGTCGCGAACGAAGCGAAGGACGCCGACCCACGCACGACGGACGCGCGGACTTCGCCCCGCGACTGCCCGCGCCCCTCCGCCGAGGTGACGAGATCGTCGAGTGTGCCGCCTTCGCTTCTCCAGGCCAGATCTTCGAGATCGAGCGTGCCTTCCAGCGCGACCGCGAGTTGGTCGGTGCCGAACTCGTTGGCGCCGCCGGCCACCGCGATGGTGCGGGAGATGTCGATGTTGCGCACGCTGCCGCCCATCTCCATCACCGGCACGGCGGTCCGCACATCGACCCTCGCCGTCAGGTCGACGGTCGCGCCTTCCAGCGTACCGGCCAGTCGCGTCACGTCGAGCAGACCGCGGTCGAGCCGCGCGGAGAGTTCGACCCCGTCCAGCGCATGACGTCCCCAGGCGATGGCCGGTGTGTTGAGCGTCAACGTCGCGTCGAGCGCACGCAGCGAATGCGCCAGCCGCTCACCTGCCGCCTCGGTCGAAGCCCTGCGGTGTGAATCGCCCGCGCTCGCCGCTCCCGAGCCCGGTGCCGCGGGCAGCCAGCGATCGAGCCGCAGTCCGCCGGGCGCCCGCAACGAGGCCGTGACATGCGGGCGCGCCGTCAGGGTCGAGGAGAGTTCACCCGAAAGCGCCATGCCGTCGATCGCGAGGGTGCCGCGAAACGTTGCGTGGCTCGAATTGCCGTGGAAGGCGCCGTCGGCCTCCACGTCCGACAACTCCTCGCGGGGACCGCCGCCGGCCGCCGCGAGGAAGGCGCCGAGTTCGAGGCCCACCACCGAGAAGCGCGGGAAGTCGAAGCGGCGGTCGCCATCGAAGGACATGCGCCCGACCGCGGTGAAGGTGGCGCCGAGCATCGAGACCGACAGGTCCGACAGCGCCGCTTCCTTCAGCGTTCCGATCGCGCGGCCGGCCACCTGGGCCGATCCGATGCGTCCATGGACGAAGCGCGGCAGCGCCGCGAAATCGAGCATGCGGTCGGCGTCGTGCAGCACGCCGCGCCAGTGGAGATCGAAGCGCGGCGCGGTCCCGTAATCGGCAATCGTCCCGGCGAGTTCGAGATGCGAGCCCAGAAGCTCGCCCACGCCGACATGCTTGAGCCTGAGTTCGTTGCCCTGGATGACGACGTGGGCATCGACGTCGCGAGCCGTCTCGCCGCGATAGAGCACGCGGTCGAAGCGTGCCTTGAAATTCAGCACCGGGGGCGCCGGTTCGTCCGCGGGCGGCGGAGAGGCCGGTGTCGGATCGGGCGACGGCATCATTGTCTGCCACGCCGCGCCGCTCAACTGATAGGCGTCGAGATTGAGATCCGGCAGATGGATGCGGGCGGTGATGACCGTCGGGATCGAATAGGCGATGTCGGCGGTCGCCGTTCCGCGCTGGTCGTCGAGCTCGAACGTCGCGTCGGTGACGTGGACGACGCCCTTCGCCGGCCTCGTCCTGCCGGCGATCCGCAGGGTCTGCAGCCGGTCGGGCGGCAGCGACGACGTGTCGATGCCGATCCATTTCAGCGTGCGGCGCAGGTCCCGCCCCTCGACCTCGATGAGGCCGTCATAACCCGCCTCGCGCGCATCGCCCTCGAAGCCGGCCTTGCGATTGACCCGGAAGTCGCCCGGCAGCACAGCCCTGAGCGCCAGCACGTGCAGCACGTCGTCCCGGAAGCGGAAGCTCGTTTCGAGATCGCGCACCGTGTCGCGCCGATAGCCCACCGCGCCGACCTCGCAGGTCAGACGCACCTCCAGCGACGACAGGTCGTCGTCGGACGGTTCGGTGCGCGCCTTCGCGCGGGCCGCGGCGCCGGTCGGCTCGACCAAGAGCGACCCGCCCTGCAGCCGCTCCAGCCAGCTGTCGGCATCGAGCCGCGGCGATGCCAGTCGCCCGCTCACCGTCGTCGTCGCCCCGCCGCCATCGATCAGCAGGCCGCCCCGGATCCGTTCGTCGCCCACGGCGATATCGAGAGCGTCGAGCGAGAGCCGGTCGCCGGCCAGGGCGAGGTCGGCCGACGCCGCCAGCGTCCGCGCGACCGCCTCGTTCAGCCGCATCGGCCGGCGGCCGCTCGCGGTCGTGATCGCTTCGACGAACTCGGGCAGGAACGCGGCCTCGACCGACAGGCGACCGCGCAACGGATCGGCCGCCGTGCGCTCGCCGGGCCAGCCCGCGAAGACGAGGCGGCCACCGGGCACGCCGAGCTTGATATGGACCGGCGCCTTTTCCGTCTCCGTCAGCCGCAGGCCGAGTGCCAACGAAACCGGCACGCCGTTCAGGACGGCGGTGCCGTCGAGCGCGAGCAGGCCCGCGGGCCCGTCGAACGATCCCGAGAGATCGATGGCGCCCGCCTCCAGGGGCTGACCGGACAATCCGGTCGCATGGATGACCCGGCCGTCGCGGATCTCGAGCCTTGCGATCGATACCGCCGGCGCGGTCGGCGCTTCTCCGTCGGCCACCGGCAGGCGCCAGTTGGGCCCCTGTCCGGGCTCGCGCGGCAACACCAGCCGGGGTTCGACGACCACCACGCGCTGCAGGCCGATGCGGCCCTGCAGGATGGCCCGCCAGGACAGCGTTGCGCTGATCTGCCTGGCGTCGAAGAGGTCCGACGGGCCGGCTTCCGTCGGGCTGGCGATGCGAATCCGCTGCGCCATCAGGACCGGCTGGGGAAGCAGCACGACGTCGATCGGGCCATCGAGCGCGACCTCCCGTCCGATCGCCTGCGTAAGCAACGCCGCGAGCCGCGCCTTGTGCGGCTGCCAGTCGACGACTTTGGGAACCACGAACAGGCCGGCCGTGGCGACGACCACGCAGACGGCGATCCACGCCGACATCCGCACGAGAAGACCAGCCGTTCTCAACGACCATGCGAACATCGAGGATACCGTGACGACAGCGATCTGCTGGAGTTTGATTTCGAACAGAGCCTAGGCCGCGGCCGAGGAGGGTTCAAGATTGGCGGGCTGCGGCCGTTACGTTGCCCGCTCCGCGACGGCCGGCCCGGCCCCGGCTCGACGTTTCCGTTGGCGAAACCGCGGGCCAATTCGCGCCCCGCGAGACTTGTCAGCGCGCGCGAGGGCTGCTCCCTTTCGGACCGAGGGAGAACACCAGTATGAAAAGCGACTCGACCTATGACTACATCGTCGTCGGTGCCGGGTCCGCGGGCGCGGTCGTCGCGAGCCGGCTGAGCGAGAGCGGCCGGCATCGTGTACTGCTGCTCGAAGCGGGCACCGAGGGCTCGAACTTCTTCTGGTCCAAGGTGCCGGTCGGCGTCGCCAAGATGATCGACGATCCCGCCGTCAACTGGTGCTACGCGTCGGAGCCCGACGAAGGCTCGGGCGGACGGCGCATCGCCGTGCCGCGCGGCCGCATGCTGGGCGGCTCCAGCTCGATCAACGGCATGGTCTATATTCGCGGCCAGGCGCAGGACTACGATCACTGGGCGCAGCTCGGCAATCGCGGCTGGAGCTTCCAGGACGTGCTGCCGATCTTCAAGCGCATGGAGCGCTTCGAGGGCGGCTCCGACGAGTTCCGCGGCCGCGACGGCATCCTTCCCGTCACCCACACGCCGCGCAACAAGGTGCCCCTGCTCGAAAAGATGATCGAGGCGGCCGAGAAGATGGGCCTGCCTTACAATCCCGACCAGAACGGTGCCACGCAGGAAGGCATCGGCATGTCCCAGGTGACGATCACCAAGGGCCGCCGCCAGAGCACCGCCTTCTGCTATCTCGATCCCGCACGCGGTCGCGCCAACCTGCGGATCGACCAGGGCGCGATCGCCGAGTCGCTCATCCTCGAGGGCAAGACCTGCGTCGGTGTGCGCTATTCGGTCAACGGCCAGAAGCGCGAGGCACGCGCCACGCGCGAGGTCATCGTCTCGGGCGGCTCGATCAATTCGCCGAAGCTGCTCGAACTCTCCGGCATCGGACAGGGCGAGCGGCTGCGCGCGCTCGGCATCGCGCCGGTGCACGAGCTAGCAGGCGTCGGCGAGAACCTGCGCGACCACTACTCGCCGCGCATGAAGTTCGAGATCACCGGCAAGAACCTCACCTTCAACGACAACGCGCGCGGCTGGCGGCTGGCTCGCGAGGCCGTGAAGTACGCGCTGTTCCGCGAAGGCTTCCTCGCCTCGACCTCGGTGCCGATCCGACTCTACTTCCGCACGCGCGTGGGCCTCGACTCGCCCGACGCGACGATCTCGATCGCGCCGTTCCTCTACGAGATGGTCGGCAAGGAACGCCGCGTCTCGGCCCAGAAGGGCATCACCATGAACGTGAACGTGCTGCGCTCCGAAAGCACCGGCTCGGTCCATATCAAGTCGGCCGATCCCAACGAGCCGCCGGCCATCCGCTTCAACTTCCTGTCGACTGAGCACGACCGCACCGGCATCGTGAACGTGCTGCGCAAGGGTCGCGAACTGATGGCGACCTCGCCCCTCAAGGAGGTCACCGGCAAGGAGATCGCTCCCGGCGCCCATCTCCAGAGCGACGCTGAGCTGCTCGAATGGGTGCGCAACAACGCCGAGACGACCTATCACCCGGTCGGCACCTGCAAGATGGGCAACGACCCGCGCGCCGTGGTCGATCCCGAGCTGCGTGTCCACGGCATGACCGGCCTCCGCGTCGCCGACGCCTCGATCATGCCGACGCTCACCAGCGGCAACACCAATGCGCCAACCATCATGATCGGCGAGAAGTGCGCCTCCATGATTCTGGCCGCGGCGGATGTGGCGCGTGCTGCCTGATCGAGTGCCGCGCGATCAGGCTCCGCGCGCGTTGCCCCTCATGCGGTTCAACAGCAGCAGGATTGCGAGTGCAGTCATGCTCATGCTTGCGAGGACTGCGAACGTCGCCTGCGCGCCGATGCCGGACATGAGTCCCGCAAGAACCGGTGGAGCCAGCGCGTTGACGAGGTTCATGGGCAGGGCGATGGTCGACATCGCCGCCGCATAGTCGGCCTTCTGAAAGAACACGAGCGGCATGGTCGCCCGCGCCACGGCGAAGGCGCCGCTGCCCAGCCCGAACAGCGCCAGATAGCCGCCGACGGACACCACTCCCGCACCGCCGATCCAGATCACCGCCAACCCGATCGGGATCATCGCCCCGGCGACGAGACCGGTGGACAGGCCGTCCCATCGCCGCCCGCCCAGCAGGTCGATCACCCGCCCGCCGACCTTGAAGACCCCCATCAGCGAGGCAATGGCGACCGCGCCGGCGAGATCCAAGCCCATCGCCTTCAGAAGCTGAATTCCCACCGCATCGATCCCGAAGGTGACGAAGCTGTTCAGCGCGATGGCGACCACCATCAGAACGAAGACCCGTCCGTTTCGCAGGCCTCCGGCACCGGGCGCCGCGGCTTCGGTCTGCTTGATCGCCGGCAGGCCAAACCAGACGAGAGGGCAAATGAGCAGAGCCATGGCCGCAGCGTAGGCAAAGCCGACCCCGCGCCAGCCCAACTGGGCTTCGAGGAAGGCGGTCACGGGCCAGAAGACGCTGCCGGCGAGCCCCGTCACCAGCATCAGCGTACCGATCAGGCTGCGCGCTTGTGCCTCTGCATAAGAGGCGATGTAGGCATAGGCAGCAGTGGTCAGGAAAAAGGCGCCGGCCAGTCCGATAATCGCCCAAGCCGCAAGGAAGATGGCGGCATTCGGGGACAAGGCGAGCAGACACAGGCCGAGGCCGATCGTGGCAGCGCCCGCCGTCATGGCCTCACGCGATCCGAAGCGGCGAAAGGCGCGCCCGGCCCATGGGGCGGCGAGTCCCATGGCGACGAACATGATCGAGGTGCCAAGGAACACGGACGCCAGCGAGATGCCGAACGACGCCGCCACCTTGGGCGCAATCACCGGCAGGACGCCGATCATGCCCCACCCGGCAATCTGGGTAAGGGCGAGAACGAACAGGACGCGGAGATGACGGCGCATCGTTACTCACTTGGCGGTACAGTACGAAGGCCTCGGCACGCGCTGTATCGTTCGTCGACCGGACGCACGGCGTCCCGTGATAACGACGCGTGGACGTGCCTTGCCGACAACGCAAGGTAACAGCGGATAACAACCGAGTCTGGTGACGATATGCTGACAGACCGCTACGGCCTTCCACTCTCCCCGACGTGCGCCGCCGCGCGCGATGCCTATAGCGCCGTCACTCCGCGCGGATGTCGGCGGCCTTGATGACCTTGCCCCAGCGCGTCACCTCGGCCTTCAGGTAGTCCTGGAACTGCGCCGGCGTGTTCAGGACCATGTCGCTGCCCGCGGCGATCAGGCGCTCGCGTACCGCGCCCTGGCCCAGCACCTCCTTCACGTCGGCATAGATCTTCTGCACCAGCTCCGGCGCCATGCCGGCGGGGCCGTAGAGTCCGTTCCAGGTCGCGGTCACGATGTCACCGGCGCCGGATTCGACGATCGTGGGAACGTCGGGCGCAAGCGGCGAGCGGGCCTGACCGGTCGTCACCAGCGCCTTCAGCTTGCCGGCCTGGACGTAGGGCATGCCCGACGGGATGTTGGCGAACAGCACGCCCACCTGGTTGCCCATCACGTCGGCCAGCGCCGGCTGCTCGCCGCGATAGGGCACGTGCACGGCCTTGAGGCCGAGCTGCATGTTGAGCAGTTCGGACGTCATGTGCGGCGAGGAGCCGATCCCGCCCGAGGCAAAGGTGACCTTGCCCGGATTGGCCCGCACATAGGCCAGGAACTCCGCGAAGGTCGAGGCCGGGAAGGACGGGTGCGCGACCAGCAGCATCGGCGTCGCGGTGAGGATGGTGATCGGCGTCAGGTCCTTGAGCGGATCGTAGGGCGACTTGGCGAAGATCTGCGGCGCCACCGCGATCGAGGTCTGCGGCGAGACGAGCAGCGTGTAGCCGTCGGGAGCCGACCTCACCACCTGCTCGGCGGCCAGCATGCCGCTGGCGCCGGTGCGACTCTCGACCATCACACTCTGGCCCCAGCGTTCCTTCAAGGCGTCGGCGAGGACGCGCGCCACGAAATCGGTCCCCCCGCCGGCCGCAAATCCGACGACGATCTTCACGGGCTTGTTCGGGAAAGCCTGTGCGAAGGCCGGAACGGTGCCCGCGGCCGTGGCCAGAAGCGAACCAATCGCCGTGCGACGCGTTATTCTCATGACGTTCCTCCACTTTCGTTTGCTTGATTGGCGAGGAGTGTCCGCACTGCGCTTGTCAGCGTCAATGCAGTCTTGCCGTCGTCGCGTGCGAGAGTGACAGTCGGAATCTCGACACGAACGATTTCGGTTCCGGTGACGACATGCTGACAGACCGCTACGGCCTTCCCCTCTCCACAGCGAGCGCGACTGCGCGCGACGCCTATGTCGAGGGCGTCGATCTCCTGCTGACCGTCTATCCCGGCGCGGCCGCCGCCTTCGAGCGGGCCATCGCCGCCGATCCCGCCTTCGCTCTCGCGCATATCGGCAAGGGGCGTGCCGCGCAGCTTGCCGGCAAGCTCGAGGCGATGCGCGAATGCCTGGCCGCGGCAACCGCCCTCGGCGAGGCAAGCACGGCGCGGGAGCTGAGCCACATCGAGATCTTCCGCCGCCTGTTTGCCGGTCAGGCCGTCGCGGCTTTGGCGGCGATCCGTAGCCACGTGCAGACCTGGCCGCGCGATGCGCTGGTGTTGAGCCTCGCCGCCAACCAGGGCGGCTTGATCGGCATGTCGGGCCTGTCGGGCCGCGAGCAGGACCTGATGGATTTCCTGGACGGCCTCGCCCCGCACTATGGCGATGATTGGTGGTTTGAGGCCCATCACGGGATGGCGCTGTCGGAGATCGGCCGGCACAAGGAGGCGCGCCCGAGGATCGAGCATTCGCTCGCCCAATACCGGCGCAACGCCTACGGCGCCCATGCCTTCGCCCATCTCTGCTACGAAACGGGGGAACAGGACGAAGGCATCGCGTTCCTGCGCGACTGGCTGCCGCTCTACGATCGCGGCGGTGGCCTGTTCGGCCATCTGAATTGGCATCTCGGCCTGTTCGAACTGCACGCCGGGAACCTCGAAGGCGGATTGCGCCTCTACAACGACGCCTTCTGCGCCGACGATCATCGCGGCGCCATTCACCAGAAGCTGTCGGATTCCGCGGCCTTCCTATGGCGCGCCGAACTGGCGGGTCATCCGCGCGATCCCGCGCGCTGGGCGAAGCTCAAGGACTATGCGCGCGAAAAACTTCCGCGACCGGGCATGTCCCTGGCCGACTGGCATGTCGGGCTGACCTATGCCGCCACCGGCGACGACGAAGCACTCGAGAGCTGGGTCAAGGCCATCGAGGAACTGGCCAGTGCCGGCCGCTACCCGTCCGGTTCGCTGATCCCCACCGTTACGCGGGCCTTCGCGGCCTACCAGCAGGGCGACCATGAAACGGCGATCGACCTGATCGAGGCGATCCTGCCTGAGCGTGAGCGGATCGGCGGCAGCCGGGCGCAGGGCGATCTGGTCGAAGCGACCCTGCTGCAGGCGTATCTCGCCGCCGGCCGCGCCGACGAGGCGAGAGATCTGGCCGGGCGCCGGCGCGCGGGCCCGGCAGGACTTCCGGTCACGGGACCAGGCTCTGCGTGATCGCATGTCCGCCGCGCTTTGATCGCCCGTCGGTTGCACCTATGCTGGCTCCCTGATTCGGGGAGAGAACTCATGTGCAACGTCTGTCTTTCACGCCGCGGGCTATTTTCGGGCGCGCGCGGTCTTGCGATCACGGCCGCGGTCGGCGCCCTGGCGACAGGTACGGCCATGGCGCAACCGTCACGCTCGGTCGAGACGCCCGACGCGGCGATCGCCCGGCTCATGGAAGGCAACGCGCGTTACGTTTCCGGCCAGATGTCGGACCGCGATTTCTCCGCCGGCCGCGCCGCTCGTGCCCAGGGCCAGGCGCCATTCGCCGCCATCCTCGGCTGCGCCGATTCCCGGGTGGCGCCCGAGCTGGCGTTCGACCAGACACCCGGTGAACTGTTCATCGTGCGCGTCGCCGGCAACTTCGTAACCCCCGACGGGCTGGGCAGCCTCGAGTACGGCGCCGCGGTTCTGGGCACCAAGGTGATCATGGTACTGGGCCACACGAGCTGCGGCGCGGTGAACGCCACCGTCGAGGCTCTGCAGAAGGGCAACACCCTGCCCGGCCACATCGCCGACCTCGTGCGCGCCATGAAGCCCGGCATCGAGCCGGTCCTCAAGACGCCGGGCGACGACCTGCGGCAGCGCGCGGTGGTCGCCAACATCCAGCACAACGTCCGCCGCCTGCAGACCGAGAAGCCGATCCTGGGCGACATGGTCGCGGCCGGCAAGCTCAAGGTCGTCGGCGCCTACTACGACCTGCCCACCGGCAAGGTGATCATGGTCTAGCGACCGCTCCCTCGGGCGGTTCGTCCCGGGCGACTATTCGGGTTTGTTTGCCATCGGCGATGGCCTATCATTTCCCAAGCCCCGCCTTCGGCGCCTGTCATACGGGAGTTTTCGATGGATCTGGCCGCGCTCCCCGGCGCGACGCCACCTGAAAGAACCTGCCGGCGCATCCATGCAGCTGGGTGCACGCCATGACTATCGGCCTTCGCCTCCGCCAACCCGTCTATCTTGCAGCCGGTCTCGTTCTGGCCGTCTGCGTGGTGATGCTCGTCTTCAGTTCGCTTCGCGAGCTGGGACTGCGCCGAGATGCGCTGAAGGCCGCCGAGATCGACGTTGCCAATCTTGCCCAGTCGCTGGTCCAGCACGCCGAGGATTCCTTCGAGATGGCGGACGGTCTGGTCATCGGCCTCGTCCATCGGCTGGAAGCGGAAGGAACCGGCCCCGTTGCCCTCGCAAGAGTCCAGAGCGACATAAATTTCCGCAAAGGGGCCATGGGGCGTGTCCGCGGCCTGTTCGTCTACGACGACAAGGGTCGCTGGCTGGCGACATCCGAGAACGTCGACCTGAACGCCTTCAACAACAGCGATCGGGACTACTTCAAGTATCACAAGGACTCTAACGACCCGGGCCTCCTGATCGGCAGCCCCGTCAAGAGCCGCTCGGGGGGACAATGGATCATCCCTGCCTCGCGGCGCTTCAACAATCCCGACGGTTCATTCGCGGGCGTCGTGCTGGCGACGATCGACGCCGGCTATTTCGCGAATTTCTACAGGCGTTTCGACCTAGGCCGCTCGGGGATCATCGCGATGCTTGCGAAGAATGGCATCGTGCTCGCCCGGAGCGTCGACAACGAAACCTCCGTCGGCCGCGACCTTTCCAATTCTCCCCTCATCAAGGACATGCACGGCCGGCCCTCCGCCAGCGTCTATTACTTCCAGTCGGCGTTCGACGGGTCATGGCGGCTCGCCTTCTATAAGATGAGCGATCGGTACCCAATCATCGTCGTGGCCACCGAGTCGAAGGACGAGGTCCTGTCATCGTGGCTCAAGGAAGCGATCTTGCGCATGATGCTGGTGCTGATCATGATTTCACTGATTGGCGGCACGGGCTTCTACCTCGTACGCCAGTTGCTGGAACGACAGAGGATCGGCGCGGTGCTCGTAGGCAAGGAGGCGGACTTCCGCCTGCTGGCCGAGGAGTCGAGCGACATGGTGATGCGCATCGGCTTCGACGAGCGCATCCTCTACGTATCGCCCGCCTGTCTCAAGATCGTCGGCTGGAGCGCTGAGCAGCTCACCGGGACGCCCGCACTGGCGGGGGTGAATCCGGAGGACCTGCCGCATGTGCGAGACACGGTCCACCAACTCAAGCAGGGGGAACTCGAGGAAACCAAGCTCATCTATCGTACCCGCCACAGCGGCGGCGGCGAGATCTGGCTCGAGACCGCCCTGCGCGCGACCCGCGACGCCGTCACCGGCCGGATCAGCGGCGTCGTCGCGATTTCGCGGGACATGACCGAACACAAGGATCTGGAGGCGAAACTCGCGACCCTCGCCAGCCAGGACGGGTTGACGGGCCTCGCCAACCGCCGGCACTTCGACGAGCTGCTGCAAACCGAATGGCGCCGCGCCGCGGGCGACGAAACTCCGCTGTCGCTGCTCATGGTGGACATCGACAATTTCAAGAAATTCAACGACCAGTACGGCCATCAGGCCGGCGATGCGTGTCTCAAGGCCGTGGCCAGGGTGCTCTCGGCCGAAGCCCGGCGCCCGGGGGATCTCGCGGCACGCTATGGCGGCGAGGAATTCATTCTGCTGTTGCCGAATACCGATGAGGTGGGCTGTGCCAGCGTGGCGGCGCGGCTGCGCGAATCCCTGGCCGCCCTGAACATTCCCCATGCCCTCAACCTGCCGACGCAGCGGGTGACCCTGAGCGCCGGCGGCGCCACGGGCTGGCCGGGCGCAGATGCCGCGAACAACCATCCTTCACTGGTCGCGGCCGCCGACCGGGCACTGTATGCAGCCAAGCATTCCGGGCGCGACCGCTTCGTGATGTCGGGCCAGGTGGTCGCCTGGCGAGGGGTCGAAAGCGCCTAGAATTCGCCTCCGCGATCGAGAAAATCGGCCCGTCGAGACGGCGTTCGGACTAAACTCCGCCAGCACCGCAGCGACCAGTCAGGCGAATCCAGTCGATGTCCATCGACGTCCTCACGATCTATCTTCTGAACTTCGTGATCGCCTTCGCGATGGCCGGCCTGTGCTTTTTCTCGTGGCTCCATAGCCGCGACATCCTCGGTCTGCGCGGCTGGGCCACCAGCCTCCTGCTGGGGGCGATGGGGTCCCTCGAGCTCAGCCTGCGCACGAACAGTTCCCCGCTCTACATGGTCATCATGGCCAATTCGCTGATCGTCGCCGGCTACGCCACCGTCTGGATGAGCGTGCGGCGGTTCAACAGCGGCGAGCGCGGGATCAAGTTTGCCGTCATTCCCACGACGCTGTTCGTCGTCGTCTTCTCCGCCGTCCTTCTGGCCGGCATCGACGTGCACATGCGCGTCGCGCTCTGTTCCCTGGTGATCGCCATCCTGTCCACGCTGGCCGCCTGGGAGGTCCTCCGGGCCAGGATCACGGAGCCCCTGAGCAGCCGCCTGCCGACGGCGCTCGCCCTGCTGCTGATGGCCTTCTCCATGATCGTGCGCGTGGTCTTCTCGCTGCTGAGCGACGCGCCCGAGGGCGAGACGACGCCGTTCTACGACCCGACCCAGGGCATCACGCTGTTCATCAACACGATCTGCGTCGTGGCGATGACGCTGGGCTTCCTGCTGATGGCCAACGAGCGCCTGAGGCATCACTACGAGAAGCTCGCCTCGACCGACCAGCTCACTCACCTGCCAAACCGGCGGTTCTTCCTCGAGGAGGCCGAACGCCTGGCCAGCCAGGGCGCACACGGCATGTCGCGGGCCTTCGTGTTGATGATCGATCTCGACCATTTCACCAATGTGAACAGGACCTTCGGCCATGCCGGCGGCGACCAGGCGCTCGTGGCCTTCGCCGGTCTCGCGCGCCAGCAGCTTCGTCCCGACGATCTGATCGCGCGCTATGGCGGCGAGGAATTCTGTGCCCTGCTGCGGGATGTCGACCAGCCCGGCGCTCTGCAGGTCGCGGAGCGACTGCGGGCGGCCATCGCCGCCCTGTCGATCGATGTCGATGGTCGCACGCTGCGCATCACGACCAGCATCGGCGTGGCGAAGCTGAAGGGTGACCTGCAGTCCGCGATGCGCGAGGCCGACGTCGCGCTCTACCGGGCCAAGGAACGGGGCCGGAACCGGGTCGAGAGCGCGGAAGTGTTGCCGGCCGCCGCCGCTTAGCGTCCGGTCAGGACGCGCCACCTTCCGACGGCCGGTACAGTCCGGCATTTGCCATGCGGGAGATCCAGCCGGTAACCCGCTCGCCGGGCATCGGCCGGGCGATCAGGAAGCCCTGGCCGTAGTTGCAGCCGAGCGCGTCGAGCGCTTCCCACTGCTCCCGCGTCTCGATCCCTTCGCCCGTCAGGCTCACCTTTTCGCGCCGGGCAAGCGAAACCAGCATCGAGACGATGTCCCTGCCCTCTTGATCGCCGGGCAGGCGGGCCACCAGCCCGCGGTCCATCTTCAGGTCGCTGAACGGATAGTAGTGGAGACGGCCGAGGTCGGAGTAACCGACGCCGTAGTCGTCCATCGAGATCCTGACACCGGCCGCGCGCAACCGCTCCAGCAGGGCGCGCGCAACGCCCGGGTCGGGTGCCCGCTCGGTTTCCGTGATCTCCAGGATGAGGGTGTTCGGGTCGACCTGCCTGGCCTTCAGCAGGCCGAGAATCTCGTCCGCCGCCGCGACCGACCGGAGAAAGAGCGCGGATATGTTCACTGCAATCGACAGGGGCAGCCCTTCCCTGTTCCAGGCGGCCTGCTGTTCGATCGTCCGGGTCAGAACATCCCACGTGAGCTGGATGATGGCGCCGGAGCGCTCGGCAAGACCGATGAACCCCTCCGGTCCGATCAGTCCGTATTCAGGGTGTCGCCAGCGCACCAGCGCCTCGGCGCGCGAGAACACACGCTCCCGAATGGAGACGATGGGCTGATAGTGAACCTCGAGCTCCTCGCCGGGAATGCGGGCGAGGTCGCGCGCGGCGAGGTCCGCGTTCGTGTTGTCCTTCTCGCGCGCTTCCAGCGCGGCCAGCCGTGCCGAAAGCGCTGCGAAGGAAAGAGGCTTCGAGAGTGCGCCAACCACGTCCAGGCCGGCACGAATCGCGCTCTGCCTTATGTCGTGGAGCGCGTCCGCGTCGATGTTCCCAACCAGAACGGTCCGCGGCTGCCAACCGGTACCGAGCGTTTCGATGATCTGCAGGCACTGCGTGCGTCCGAGTTCGACGTCGAGGAACAGCCAGTCGAAATGGCGCCCCTGCAGGAAGTCGGGCAAATCCTCCACCGAGCGAATGGCGCGCACGGAGAAATTGAGCGTGATGGCCCTCTCGACCAACTCCGCCCGAAAATCATCGTCGCCACTGGCCACGAGCGAGCGGAACCTGCGTGCGGCCGACGGGGCCTGATCAGGGTTGGCCAAACGATATCCTCGAAGCCACGAAACTCATCGTCCGGGGACTAACATGACTGGTGCAAAACTCCGCCGGGCGCAACCCGCTACCCGCGTTTCGCACGCGGGGCTTCCTGGCCGGCGATGTTTGCAAGCAGCTTGAGGCTGGCGGAATAGTAATCGTCCTCGTCGCCTACGGTTGCGATCGGCGCGGCCCCCTTGTTGCCGTCGGCCACGTATTGCGTGACCGACGAAACCGCCACGTAGCCGCCGCTCGACGGATAGGGCGCGACGCCGCCGGTGTCGAGATCGATCCAGGCGGGCGGGCGTCCGGCAAAGCGCGGCGTCCGCCACGCCGTCAGGAAACGGCCGAGGCGCGAGGCCTGGTTGTGCCACGCGAGATAGAGCGGGATACGAATGGCATCGAAACCGAAATAGGGCTTCCAGTCGTCGGCGACCCGCAGGACCTGGTTTCCGAACAGGAGCCAGTCGGGCGGCAGCCGGTAATCGCCGAAAGCCGCATTGTCGACCAGCCACAGCCCGTCCGCTTCCAGGCGCCGCCACCGGGTCTGGTCGCCGGGTTGCGCGGCAAAATCCTGAAAGGCCGGCCAGACATAGTAGGACAGGTTGACGACGTGCCGGTTGCCGCGGACGAATCCCTGCAGCCCCGGCAGGAGGATGAGCTTTCCGTTCGATTCGACTACCAGCCGGTCGAGCACGGCGGACTGGATGCGCTTGGCCGGCGCCAGCCAGCGCGGCTCGTTCCACCTGGCGGCGGCCCGGATGAGCGCCCAGGCGATCAGGATGTCGCCGTCGGCGGCGTTGTTCTTGTCGGGAACGGGATCGGTCGTATTGGGCGACCAGCGCCACGAGAAGAGACCGTCGCCGCGCTGCAGGGACTTCGACGTCCAGTCCCAGATCTTCGCGAACGTCTCCTTGTCGTCGTAGCTCTGCGCAAACAGAAGCCCCCACCCCTGGCTCTCGGAGTGACTGACGTTGTTGTTGCCGCTGTCGATCACCCGCCGGTCGTCGACGATGAAGCGGCGCCTGTAGGTCTGCCAGTTCTGGTCGGCACGGGCGAGGGCCGGCCAGAGCGACAATGCCGCGAAACCGACACCGGCCGCCAGAAGGCGCCGGCGCGAACCGTCTGGCGACCGACGCTGGTCCATGGCTAGGCGCCGGACCGTTCGTAACGAAAGACCAGGGGCGGATAAGGCCCGCTGCCGCGCTCGACGAGACGCATCGAGAGGCCGGATCGCGCCGCCTGCTGGGCGAGCCAGCCTTCCATCAGCGCTTCGAGAATGGCGGCGAACGCCGTCTGCGCCTCGACGCCCTCGAAGCACGGATAGCCCACGACGACGAATTCGAGCGCTTTCTCGGCCTCGTAGATGTCGACCTGCCCCCAGTCCAGGGTCTGCAGGCCGCCATTCATCGCGGCCTTGAGATCGGCCAGGGAATTGCAGACCGGCACGGGCTGTTCGCGGGCGATGGTCGCCCCGACAGCGGCCAGGACGCGAAGTGCCTGTTCGTCGCCCGCGACCTGCGACAGCGCCGTGCCCAGCGCCTCCATGAAGATCCGCCAGTGCGCCGGGCTGGAGCGCCGGGCCGCGGCAGCCAGGGTCATCGCGTCGAATGAATTGTTTGCAGGGCGGACAGCCATCGAACGACCGTTGTAAAGCGACCTAGTTGAACGAGCTTTTCAGGAATAGCAGAATTGTGCCCTGATCGTACTGGTATGCGTTGTCGAAATTGGCCTTGGCGCCGATCGACGTCCGGTCCGTGGCGGCATATTCGAAGCCCAGTCGCAGGCCGAAGGCGATGCCGGTGTTGCTCTGCGACGGGAAGATCGGGGCGATCGCAATGGCGCCGCTCGACGCGAGGATGTTCGCCGCGTTCTGCAGGTAATAGTTGTTCGGGAAGAAGAGCGCAGAACTCTGCTGGATGCTCTGAACGCCCAGCGTTGCGCCCGCACTGTAGGTGAACCGGCCCGACGTCTCCGTCCAGTCGACGGGGAAAGTCAGGCTGTAGAAGCTCTGCGGGCTGAAGTAGCCGCCCTGGCCGAACGTGAAGTAGCTGAGGTTCTGGTTGTAGCTGAGGTAGGTGGCCGAGATTCCGACCTTGAGTTCCTGGTTCTCGTCCTTGACGGGGCGGAAATAGGCGCCCGAGGTGAACTCGTAGGACTGGTTGGTCGGGACGTTGTTGCCCGTGTAGTAGCCGTAGGCGAACTTCGTGTAGATGCCGAGCGTCTGGTCGTCGTAGCTCACGATCGCCTCGCCGCCGTTGCGGATCACGCCGCCCCAGGTCGTGCCGGTGATGGGATCGGTCACGCCGGCATAGGAAAGGACCGAATCCGTGACCGCCCGGCGCGACGCCTCGAGCTTCATGTTCATCGTGTTGCCCAGCGGCTGGTTCCAGGCGAGGCCACCGACGATGTTGGTGATCGGGAAGCCGAGCGGCGTACTGCCGACATCCGCGGTGAGGCGGCCCCAATCGATGCCCATGCCGAAAGCGATGCCCGTCGCCCGCGCGTTGTTGGGCTGAATGACGCCGGCCAGTCCGACGATCGAATTCGCGCCGTAGCGTGCCAGGGTCGACGGATCGGCCGCGATCGTTCCGGCGTCGAGCGTAACCGGCATGACCGTCGGCACGAGGGCCGCGTTGCCGACGGGGATGCGCGCCTTGACCGGCACGTTGAGTTCGTTGACCCGGCCGAGGCCCGATTCGCCGGACCGGCCGCGGAAGCCCAGCCCGCCGTCGACGATGATCGCCGTCTGCTTCTTCAGCGAATTGAGTTCGCGGTCGATCTCGCGGCTGAGCGGATCGGTGTCGCCCATCGAGCCGGACGGCGCGCCCGGAGTGCCCGGCAAGGGAGGCGGCGTCATGGCGGTCACCGACGAGCTCGCGCTGCTCTCCCCGCCCGGCCGGCGCAGGGGCACCAGCGGATTGCCCTGCGCGACCTGGATGGGCTCTGCGCGCACCGGACCCGCCTGTGCCGTCAGCACGGCCGGCGTCGCCAGCGACGGACGGTCGAGCGACATGACATCGGAGCGGCTGGGCGCGCTGTCGGTGCCAGTCGATTTCGTTGCAGCGACTCGCCGTTCGAATTCGGCCATCAGCGCGCCGTCGTCGCTCTTTCCGACGGGTCTGAGCGCCGCCACGTCCGCCCCGCGCTCGGCCACGGTCGCGCCCGCATTGGGAACGGTGCTGCGGGGCGGCTCTGCCGCCGCGCGCTGGACGGGCGCGCCGCCGCGCGAGGGCGGCGCGGGGACCGGAACGAGTTCGCTCTGACCCAGGCCGCGATTGAGCTGCTGGGCCGTATCGAGGGCGCGCTTGGCGCCCGTCGTATCGCCGCGCGCGCGCAGCAGGCGGGCCTGGACCATGTAGAGGCGCGGGTTCTGCGGCTGCAGGCGCATCGCCTCGGCCAGCCAGACGTCCGCCCGCTCGTAGCGCTTGAGATCGACCGCGATGTTCACGGCCTGCTGCAGCGTGTCGGGATCCGCCGGCGACGACACCATGATGCCATCGAGCACCTGGATCGCCTGCTCGCTGAATCCCGAATCCTTGTAGACCCGCGCCAGCGCCAACCGTGCGCCGACGCTGGGCGACGGGCCGGACACATAAGGCAGCAAGACGTCGTAGGCGGCCGTCAGGTTCTTCTGCTGGCGCAGCCGGTCGGACTGCTGGATCGCCAGCGATTCCTGCAGGCCCGCCACGTCCCGGCCGCCGGTGTTCCTGGAGATGCGCGCCAGCAGCGCGTTGGCCTCGCCGTCCTGACCAGCTTCCGACGCGGCGTAGAACATCGTGCGCAGCGTGTCGGCGCTGAGGTCGTTGCGGACCTGCAGCCGGCGCACGACCGCCATGGCCTGCGCGCGTTCGCCGATCTTCGCCAGCGCCAGCGCCGCGTTGGCCTGCTGCGCGGGTGTCGCATTCGCGGCATTGGCCCGCGCCGCCAGCGTGGCGCGCGCGCCCGCGTCGCCCGCTTTCGCCGCGGCGATGAGCTGGTCGATGTCGCCGGCATTGCGCAGATCATTGCGCAGCGTGTTCATCCGCGCCGAGCGCTGGTTGACCGGGATCCGGTCGAGCAAGGCGACGGCTTCGCCGGTGCGCTGCTGTTCGGAATAGTAGACGGCGGCCGCGTAGAGGCTCTCCGGCCGACCGCTGGCGACCAGCTCGTCGATCAGCGCCTGCCCTTCGGCGGCCCGCCCGCGCTTCACCAGGAACTTCGCGAAATCGTAGCGGATCCAGGGGCTGGACGAATCCAGGCGCATGGCTTCGCGGAACAGCTGTTCGGCGCGCTCGGGTTGCGAACGCTCGAGGCCGACGGCCTGGGTACGCAGGCGTTGCGCGGCCTCCTGGCTGCCATCGGACTGGATGCGGTTGCGCACCGACGGATCGAGGTTGGCGAGCAGCGGCTCGGTGCGGGTGTCCCGGCCCTGCGCGGTCATGACCTGGTAGAGGCCGGCCTGCGCTTCCTTGTTGCCCGGATCGCGGTTCAGTGCCTCGCGATAGTAGCTTTCGGCCTCGCGCGCCTTGCCCTGGCGACGCAGCAGGTCGCCCATCAGGGCCTGCGCCATGCCACGTTCCTTGGCCGTGCCGGTATGGTCGGCCAGCGGCCGCAGAATCTTTTCCGCCTGGGCGAAGTCGCCCCGGTCGCGCATCGCGACGGCATCGCGGTAGGACAGCCAGAAGTTGGCCGACTCGAGCGCCGGCGCCCATTCGGCGGCCCGGCTTGGCGCCATCCTGATGGCCTTGTCGAGCTGGTCCTTGGCGTCGGCAAACCGTTCCTGGCGCAGGCGCACGATGCCGATGCCGGCCACCGCGTCGGCGTTGCCTGGATCGGACTGGAGGATGCCCTCGAAACGGGCGGCCGCCTGGTCGTTCAGGCCCTGGTCGGCGAGACGGTAGGCCTCGTTGAGCGCCGCACCGATCGGGTCCTGCCGCACCGGCCGTTGCGAATCGATGAGCCGGTCGCGCACCATCGTGTCGCCGGGGAAGCGCTTGAGATAAGACTCGAAGAAGGGCTTGTCCTGCGGCCCGACCGTGAGCCAGAGCATGGCCTGGCGCATCGCCTCGAACGAGGCCTGCCCGACGGCAGGATCGCTCGCCAGTTCAGCCAGCAGGACGATGCCTTCGCGCCTTGTCTGCTCGTTGTAGGTCAGGACGCGGGCATAGGCGAACTTGGTGCGGGACGTCGCATAGCTTCGCTCGGCCAGCGCCTTGAGGCGGATGCGCGCCTCTTCCCAGCCGGTGCCCGTCCCGGCCAGCGTCTCGTAATACTCGACCGCCAGGTCGAAGGGCGGCGGGCCGCCGCGAAAGGCGCGTTGATAGGCGGCGATCGCACGATCGTAGGCGCCCGCCGCGGCCAGACGGCGGGCCTCGGCCAGGGCCACCTCGTCGGTCTGCCCGATCGCCATTGCGCGCTCCAGTTCGGCCGCCCGGGCATCGCCGGGATCGATCTGGCGCAGCCGCTGGATCGTGGCCCGCACCTGCTCGAAGCGCTGGCTCTGCAACTCGATGGAGCCGAGCTGGAACAACGCCTCGGTATTGTCGGGCTGGCTCTCGAGGATCTTGCGCAGCGATTGCGCGGCGAGGTCGGGGCGATTGCGCTCGCGCCACATCGTCGCCTGCTCGAAGAGCAGACCGTAGACCGACGAAGAGGTCGAGGGATCGGCCGACGCAGGCGGCGCGGCCGATACTTCGGATGCGGCCAGAACGACGACCGCGCTGGCGAGAACGCTCTTCAGGGCGCTTCTTCGCTCGGATCGGTCAGTCCTCGTCATAAGCCCCCGGACTCAAACGTTTTCCGTTGGTGGATTGGGTAGTCCCCGAACGAGAATTCGGCTCGCCCGGTGTGCAGAGAAGCGTTCGATCGTCACTGCAAAAATCAATATAACACAAATCACGCAAATGAATGCAGCGAGCTCGAAAGATCCCGCAAGCCATTGAATTCGCCACCAAATTGGCAGCCCACCCACGAACTTCCTGATACCGGACGTATAGAATTCGCCCTTACCGCCTGACAGATAATAGAAATCGCCCTGCACGTTGGCTACCTGCTCGGGATCGCCGAGCTGGTTGCTCATTTCGACGAGGTTGGCCGGCTGGGTGCTGCCGACCATGACGACCAGCCGGTCGGCGTTCAGCGGAGACCAGAAGCTCGTGAGATAGGCATAGGGCTTGCCGAGATTGGCCTTGGCCAGTTCGGGTGCCGCCCCACGATAATAGGGCGCGCGGGGATCGACCGGCTGGAGCTGGCGCTGCCAGAAGGTCAAGCCGGGTCCCGGGGCGACGCTGGTGCTCGTGATCTGCACCGAATTGTTGGCTGCCCACTCCTTCAGCAGCGGCTGCGACGACTGGAGCCCGATGACGATGAGGTCGCGGTCGGCGACCTGGTCGACGCGGGCGGCATCGGCCACCTTGAAGCGGGTCGGCGTCACCCCCGTGGAATCGGCCATCATGCCCAGCAGATTGAGCATCGCCTGGACTTCCTCCGGCGCGGAAGTCTCCGGCATCACGAAAGCGGTGGTGGAGAGATCGGCGTAGCGGGTGAAGGGAAAGCCCGCATTCGCAAACAACGCGAGGTTCGGGAAGGCGGCGAAGTGGGCGACGCGGCTGAGGTCGATGGTCGAATTCGGATCGATGCCGGTGCGATCGCTCCAATCCAGCATCTCACAGTCCGCATCCGCCTTGGCGCGCAACTCGAACATGAACTCGAGGTGGTTCTGGCTTACGAGCTGGAAGCCCGGCAGCAGCACCTGGCTCACGCGATCCTCGGCCTTGCCGGGAAACAGCCATTCCTTGAGTCGCGACAGCACCTTGAGTTTCGGCTCCAGCGGGATCTCGCCGACGACCTTCCGGTTCAGGTCGACGAAGACGCGCGAATTGCCGGCATCGATCCAGCTGTCGTCGGCGCGACGGATGTGCAGGTACATCGTGCCGCCGGACAGGGCGCCGAAGAACAGGTCGGGTGCCGTGCGGAAGGAAATCTGCGGAGAGTCGATCAGCCGGCGGCCGTTCAGGGCTCCGCCATCGGCCAGTTCACCCAGCCGCACCGGGCGATTGCTGGGGATCCATTTCGGCGCGTCATAGGCCTGCCGCGGCGGCGGCAGGGGTTCGGCGGCGGCCGACCAGCCGCCATTCAGTTTCGCCGGCGCCGTGGCCAGCGTCCCGGCGGCGGCCTGAAGCTCCTCCGCGTTCTCGCCGACGATCAGCAGCAGCTTGCTGTCGACCTGGGAAGGATTGGCGACCACCGCGACCCGAGGCCCCTGGCCGGGAATGGCGGCGATGCCGGCTGGATAGTTGCCGCCGGCGACCAGCACCACGGCATTGCCCGCGGGCAAGCCGGTGTACTGGACCGGAAACGTTGCGCCCTTGGCGCCGGCGACCAGGCCGAAATAGCCGGCCACCATGCCAGCCGCCTGCAGCGTGTCCGGATCCGGGTTGGCCGGCAGGACGAAGGGCAGGTTGAGCGGCAGCGGATCCTTCGGGTCGGCGAAGGGGCGTGGCAGGAAGGACAGGTCGTCGGCCAGCGGCAGCCGCGTCGTGCTGAGGAAGATGAACGTCGCCGGCTCGATGTTCACCCAGATGGCCTTGTCGCGATCGACCTTGCAGGCGGTCGCCCCCTGCCCCTTCAGCGTGAAGCGGAACTGCAGGCGATTGTCGGTGGTGAGCAGCGCCGGCGTAAACGTGAACTCGGCGCGCGCCTTGGGTCCCCTCGACTTGCCGAGCGGGACCGTGCCGATCGGCTCGTTGTTGAGGAAGACCGCGAGTTCGCCTTCGTCGCGCGCGACGGCGTTCGAATAGCTGAAGACCAGGCTGATGCGTGCCGCGACGAAGGCATCGTCCTGACGGGTCGTGAAGGTGACACCCGCCTCGGCGGCAGCGCCTTCGAGATGAAGGGCCGTGCCCCTGATGTCGCGCATGCGGATGAGCTGGCTGCGGCCCTCGCCCGTGCCGGTGAACATCGGATAGCCCGCCGTCGGCAGCGGCGCGGGAATGGGCAGGATATCGGGCCGTCCCGATCCGACCGGCGGGACGGGCGTCGCCGTGACGGCCGGGGCCGCCGGCGCGCCGACGGGAGGAACACCAACGGCAGGCGGCATCACGGTCGGGGCAGGCGCCGCCGCCGAGCGGGGCTCCCA
>OFDN01000316.1_pt1 | contig 42067 bp, 38 predicted proteins | sample 1520971 | NCBI WGS metagenome assembly OFDN01 (sample SAMEA94257418, study PRJEB24077) | hot springs metagenome | biome: Aquatic biome; feature: Geographical feature; material: Water | place: India | collected 2012-06-12 | depth 5 m | reverse complement strand
GCAGCACCTTGCGCCCGGCCGAGCCGCCGGCGCTGATGCGGATCAGGCCCTCGTCGTCGCGCACCGCGCTGCGGGCGCGGCTGACCGCGGCGGTCACGCCTTCCAGGCTGCTGCGCACGTCGTTGAACAGGCGCTCGCCTTCCTGCGTGAGCGAGATCTTGCGGGTAGTGCGGTGGAACAGCCGCACGCCCAGGTGCTGCTCCAGCGCCCGGATGGCCTTGCTCACCGCCTGCGGCGTGCTGCCCTGCGCCAGGGCGGCGCGGTTGAAGCTGCCTGCCTCCGCGGCACGGACGAAGGTGGTGATGGCCTTGAGTTGGTCCACGTGGCCTCTCTAGGTGAGCTCTGCAGCATGGTACCAAGCCGTTTGCATTCACAACCGCCAGTTGCTGGTCTTGTTGCTTCCGATGGCCTACCGCGGTGCAGCTCCGGTATTTAGAGTTCATCCGTGTCCTCCACCAGCAACTCCGAAAGGAACCCGACATGTCTTCGACCCAAGAACTGACCGGCCGCGTGGCCGTCATCACCGGTGCCTCCAGCGGCATCGGCCGTGCCTCGGCGCGGGTGCTCGCCGCCCGCGGCGCCCGTGTGGTCCTGCTCGCCCGCCGCAAGGCTGCGCTGGAGGCGGTGGCCGCCGAGATCGGCCGTGACGGCGGCAGCGCCTTGGCAGTGCCGACCGACATCACCGACCCCGCTTCGTTGCAGGCCGCCGCGGCACGTGTGGCCAACGAATGCGGCGGGGCCGACCTGCTGTTCAACAATGCCGGCATCATGCTGCCCGGGGCCGTCGAGACCCAACCGCTGGCCGAATGGCAGCAGCAGATTGACCTCAACATCAGCGCGGCCACGCAGGTCATCCATACCTTCCTGCCGCAGCTGCTGGCCGCGGCGGAACGAGGCCGGGTGGTGGACCTGATCAACACTTCGTCGATCGCCGGGCAGAACATCTACAGCTACTTCGCCGTCTACTCGGCCACCAAGGCCTACGTCAGCCACCTCACCCGGCAGCTGCGCACCGAGCTCGGGCCCAAGAACATCCGCGTCTCGGTCCTCGAGCCGGGCATCACCGACACCGAGCTGCAAGGCCACTTCACCTTCCAGGGTGCCACCGACTGGATTGCCAGCGCGCGCCAGAGCATGGACTTCCTGAAGCCCAGCGACGTGGCCAACGTGGTGGCCTTCCTGGCCGCACAGCCGCGCCACGTCAACCTGCAGCAGGTCGTGATCATGCCCACCAAGGAAGGCCAGTAAGGAGCTTCACATGGACAAGGTACTCATCGTTCTTTCTGCCGCCCGCCACTGGACCCGCGCCGACGGCTCGTTGTATGACACAGGCATCTGGGCCGAGGAGTTCGTCGCCATCGACGAGGTGTTCCTGGCTGCCGGCCTGCAGGTGGACCTCGCCAGCCCATCGGGCACCGCGCCCACCATCGACCAGCGCAGCCTGGACCCGGCCATCGTCGGCGCCGAGTTGGCACAGCGCATGCGCAGCTACCTGCAGGCGCATGCTGACCGCCTGGCCAAGCCGCGGGTGCTGGCCGACATCGACGCCGACGACTACGCGGCAGTGGTCGTGCCGGGAGGCCACGGCCCGGTGGAAGACTTGTACAAGGACGCCGCCATGGGCCGGCTGCTGGTACAGGCCGACCGCGCAGGCAAGGTCATCGCCGCGGTGTGCCACGGGCCAGCTGCGCTGCTGGCCACCCGCGTCGACGGCCAGGCATGGCCCTTCGCCGGCCGCCGCATGACTGCCTTCACTGACGAGGAGGAGATCGAGTTCGGCACCGCCGACAACGCACCCTGGTTGCTGGCCGCGAACCTGCGCGCCGCCGGCGCGCGCTTCGAGCAGGGCCCCAACTGGCAGCCTTACGTGGTGCGCGACGGCCAGCTGATCACCGGCCAGAACCCGGCGTCATCGGCTGCGCTGGCCAAGGCGGTGCTGGAAACCTTGAGTGTCCAGAGGTGATTCGATGACAACTGAATTCATGCTGCTCATCAACGGACGGTGGCGTCAAAGCTCGAGCGCCTACAGCGAAGAAGTGCTCAACCCGGCCACCGGCGAACGCTTAGGCCGTGTAGCGCACGCCACCGTGGATGACCTGGATGAGGCCCTGGAAGTCGCGGTGCTCGGCTTGCAGCAGTGGCAGGCCGTGCCGCCGTGGCAACGTGGTGTAATCCTGAAGAAGGCGGCCGACCTTCTGCGCGCGGACGTGGAAACGATCGCCCGGACATTGACGCTCGAGCAGGGCAAGCCACTGGCCGAGGCCCGCGAAGAAGTGGCGCGCTCTGCAGACTTCCTCGAATGGGGTGGCGAGCAGGCGCGCCGCATCAGCGGCCGCACGATGCAGGGCCGCGACGCCGGGCACCGCATCACGATCGAGACGCATCCGATCGGCGTGGTCGCCGCCTTCACGCCCTGGAACTTTCCGATGGCGCTGGCCGCGAAGAAGTTTGCGGGCGCACTCGGCGCCGGGTGCTCGATCATCTGCAAGCCGTCGGAGGAGACGCCGGGTTCCGCGCTGGCCCTCGGCAAGGCGCTGCTGGATGCGGGTGTGCCGCCGGCCGCCATCGCGGTGGTGTTCGGCCACCCCGACACGATCTCAGGTCACCTGATCCCAGCCGCCGCGGTGGCCAAGGTCACCTTCACCGGCTCGATCCCGGTGGGCAAGCGCCTGGCAGCCGCCGCAGGTGCGGCCATGAAACCCGTCACGATGGAATTGGGTGGCCATGCGCCGACCATCGTTTGCGACGACGTCGATCCGGAACGCGCCGCCGACTTTCTCGCACGAGCGAAGTTCGCCAACGCGGGCCAGATCTGCCTGTCGCCCACACGCTTCTTTGTCGAGGAGAACGTGCTCACGCGGTTCACGGCCCGGTTGGTCGAGCATGCCAAGTCATGGCGCCTCGGCAACGGCCTCGATCCGCAGACACAGATGGGCCCGTTGGCCAACGAGCGGCGGCTGGATGCGATGGTGCATCTGGTCGCGGATGCCCGCGAACGCGGTGCCAAGGTGGCCGCTGGCGGCCACCGGCTGGGCGATCGCGGCTTCTTCTTCCCGCCCACCGTGCTGTGCGATGTCGCGGACGATGCGGACATTCTTCGCCAGGAACCCTTTGGCCCGGTGGTGCCCATCATCCCATTCAAGGAGGAAGCGGCGATGCTGGCCCAGGCCAACGGACTCGAGTTCGGCCTGTCGGCCTATGTGTTCACCCAGGACGCCGCGCGCCAGCGGCGACTCAAGGATGCACTGCAGTTCGGCTCCATCGCGTTGAACGATTCGCTGACGCACCTGGCCGAGGTGCCGCTGGGCGGCTGGAAGGACAGTGGCTTTGGCACCGAAGGCGGAGCCGAGATCCTGGAACCCTATCAGAAGACAAAGTTCGTCAGCGCACGCGACTGACCGTGCAAAGCGCCGAAGCCGGGGCGATGACCATGCCTAAGGCGTAGGCAGACGCCAGCCCGACACGAGGGCCCGGAAGGCGTCTGCCGCCTTGCGGGAGGCAGCCTGCGGATCCTCGGCGCTGGCGATCCACAGCGACGCGCCGAGCAATGCGCCCATGATCAGGCGCGCCGTGGCAGGCGGATCGACCGGCAGGATCGTCTTTTCCTCGATGAGCTGTTCGATGCTCCGCTGCGTGTTCAGGATGCAGGTGTTCTGGCTGGGCCAGCGCGAGGGGTCGCCGAGCACCGCCGGTCCATCGAGGAACACGATGCGCTGGATCTCCGGCTCCAGCGCCATCTGCATGTAGGCGATGCTTTCGTCGATGAAGCCGTCCCACGTCGTGGCCGCTTTTTCCACGATCGCAGTGAGCCGGGCCGTCATCTCGCCATCGATCTGCGCGATCACTGCTTCCAGCAACCCTTTTTTGTCACCGAAGTGGTGATACAGCGCCCCGCGCGTAAGCCCAGCCTGCGCGGTCAACACATCCATCGAACTGTCCGCGAAGCCCTGGGCAGCAAAGGCTGCCCTCGCCGCTTCGATGAGCTTCGCGCGGGTCTCCAGGATCTTGTCCGAACGCTTTTGTGCCATGCCAATCCTCATTCACCTACGGCCCGTATGGTAGTTGCCATACGGTGCGTATGTGAATACGATCCTCACATACGGCGCGTATGCAACGCGGCAAACGTGGACCGGACCGCAGCTGAGGAGACCGCAATGCACATCTATGAACAGGGCCTGGACCGCAATGACGCGAACTACGCGCCGCTGTCGCCGATGAGCTTCGTCGAGCGAAGCGCCGAGGTCTTTGGAGACATGCCCGCCGTGATTCATGGCGAACGTCGCTTCAGCTGGTCGCAATGCAGGGACCGTGCTGCCCGACTGGCTGCGGCGCTGCAGGCATTCGGCGTTGGCAGAGGCGACACGGTCAGCGTGATGCTCTCCAACACCCCGGAGATGATCGAGGCGCACTATGCGGTGCCGGGCGTGTATGCGGTGCTGAACACGCTCAACACCCGGCTCGATGCAGACCTGCTCGCCTGGCAGATGAACCACTGCGAGACCAAGGTGCTGATCACCGACAGCGAGTTCGCTCCGGTGATGCGGCAAGCGCTGGCCTTGCTCCAACAGGTTCATGCACGCACGCCGGTCGTGATCGATGTATGCGATAGCGAGTACGCGGGACCGCACGAGTGCATCGGCCACCATGTCTATGAGCTGCTGCTGGCCGCGCACGCGCCGGTGCCCAGGTTGCAGGGTCCCTTGGACGAATGGGATGCGATTGCGGTCAGCTACACCTCTGGCACCACCGGCGATCCGAAGGGCGTGGTGACACACCATCGCGGGGCCTACCTGAATGCGGTGTGCAATGTCGCGGTCTGGACGATGCCGCACTTTGCGCGCTATCTCTGGACATTGCCGATGTTCCATTGCAATGGGTGGTGCTTCCCCTGGACGCTGGCGCTGTTAGCGGGGGTGCATGTGTGCCTGCGCAAGGTGGAGGCCCAGGCGATCTTCGCGGCCATTCGGGATCATCACGTGGGGTACTACAGCGCGGCGCCGATCGTGCACAACCTGCTGGTCAACGCGCCCGCGGAAGACCGGCGCGACATTGGGCACAAGGTGCATGCGATGGTGGCAGGCTCTGCGCCGCCCGCCTCGCTGATCGAGCAAATGCATCAGCTCGGCATTGAGCCGATCCATGTTTATGGACTGACCGAGGTGTACGGACCTGCCGCGGCAGCATCGAAGAAGCCGTCATGGGCGCAGGCCAGCCTGGGGGAACAGGTCCGCCTGAATGGGCGGCAGGGCGTGCGCTATCCGCTGCAGGAAGGCATGACGGTGCGCGACCCGCTCACGCTGCAGGCGGTGCCGGCCGACGGCGAGACCATCGGCGAGATCATGTTCCGGGGCAACATCGTGATGAAGGGCTACCTGAAAAACGAGGCGGCCACTCGAAAGGCCTTCGAGGGCGGCTGGTTCCATACGGGCGACCTGGCGGTGCTGGAGCCCGATGGCTACGCCAGGATCCGGGACCGCAGCAAGGACGTGATCATTTCGGGTGGTGAGAACATCAGCTCGATCGAGGTGGAGGATGTGCTGTATCGCCATCCCGCCGTCCTGCACTGTGCCGTGGTCGCAAAGCCCGATGCCCGGTGGGGCGAGACGCCCTTGGCCTTCGTCGAATTGCGGGCTGGCGCCGAGGTCACGGCCGATCAGCTGCTGGCGCATTGCCGGACGATGCTCGCGAAATACAAGGTTCCACGGGAAGTCCGGTTCGAGGCACTGCCCAAGACGGCGACTGGAAAGATCCAGAAGTTCCAGCTTCGCCGCAAGGCCGCATCCGAGGCTGCGCTCAAGTAGCCGCGCTCATAGGCCTTTGCCCGCCGCTGACTCGCCACGTCCCGTGGCGAGCGCCTGCGCACGCCCATCCCGACCCGTCGTCGCCCTGCCCAGGCATCTTCATGACCGAGCGTATCTCGCACCACAAATCGCCGACTACGGCTCCCGGCGCAAAAAGAATCGGCCTTATCGTCAATCCGATCGCAGGCATGGGCGGGCGCGTCGGCCTGAAAGGGACCGATGGCGTCGACGTGCTGCATGAAGCACGACGCCGCGGCGCGCAGCCTGTTTCAAGCGAAAGAGCGCTGCAGGCGCTGCAGAAGCTGGCCGCTTCCCGGCACGCCTTCTCACTGATCACGGCGCCAGGGGACCTCGGCGAGCACGTCGCGGAGCGCGCCGGCTTGCACCCCACCGTCCTCTGCGGCGAGCAGCCCACCAACAGCACACCCGCGGACACCCGAGACGCCGTGGCCGCGATGATGGCGACGGGCATCGACCTGCTGCTTTTTGCCGGAGGCGACGGCACCGCGCGCGACGTGTTGGCTGTCGTGGGCGATCGCCTGCCGATGCTGGGCATTCCCACCGGCGTGAAGATGTATTCGGCCGTCTTTGGCACCAGCGCGCAGAACGCGGGCGACCTGGCGGCGCGCTTCATCCAAGGTGATGCGTCGGTGCGGCTTCGCGAGGCAGAGGTCATGGACATCGACGAGGTGGCCATGCGGCAGGACCGGATGTCGGCCCAGCTCTATGGCTATGCGCAAAGCCCGCATCACCGCCAGCTTGCGCAGAACGCAAAGGCCGGATCGGTCTTCTCCGAGAACGTGGCGCTGGAAGCCGTGTCCCGCCAGCTGGCCCGACAGATGCGCCCCGGTTGCCTCTACATCCTGGGGCCGGGCACCACGACGCGCCGGGTGATGTCCGCGCTGGGCCTGCCCAAGACGCTGCTCGGCGTGGACGCCGTGCTCGACGGTGCACTGGTGGGCGCCGACCTCAACGAACAGGCACTGCTGCAGCTGATGCAGGGGCGCGAGACCTACATCGTCGTGAGCGTGCTCGGCGGGCACGGCAGCTTGTTCGGCAGAGGCAACCAGCAGATCAGCGCAGAGGTGATCCGGCAGGTGGGTCGTGACCACATCCAGGTCATCACCACGCTGGAGAAGCTGGTGGCCCTGGAAGCCGGTGCGCTGCGCGTCGACACAGGCGACGACGGCATCGACGCCATGTTGAGCGGTTACCTGCCGCTTCACACCGCACCTGATCGCCAGGTGTATTTCAAGGTCGGTTCGTGAATCGATTCATGCGCAATTGAAGTGAAGGAAGTCAAGATGAATGACGGAATAGCCCATCCCTACATGGCGAACTCGGTGCCCGCGATCAAGCGGGAGATGCTGGAGGCCATCGGCGTCGAAAGCATCGACGCATTGTTCGAGCAGATTCCAGCCGGGCATCGCCTGCAGCGGCCGATCGACCTGCCGCCGGCACTGACCGAAAGCGAGCTGCGCCGGCACCTGGTGACGACGCTCGCCAGGAACAAGACCGCCGAGCAGTACCTCAACTTCCTCGGGGCCGGTTGCTGGCAGCACCACGTGCCGGCCGCCTGCGACGAGGTCGTGCGCCGCAACGAATGGCTGACGTCGGTCTTTGGCGAACCCAGTTCCGACCATGGCCGCAACCAGGCATGGTTCGAGTTCTGCAGCCAGCTCGGGGAACTGCTCGACATGGACCTGGTCGGGTTGCCGGTGCGAAGCTGGGGCGTGGCCGCCGGGCATGCGATCCGCATGGCATCGAGGATCACCGGCCGCAACGAGGTGGTCGTGGTTCGTGCAATCGATCCCGAGCGACTTGCGGTCATCCAGAACCTGTGCGAGCCGGTCGACATGGCCAGCCACGTCGCGATACGCCTGGTCGACTACGACCCTGAGACCGGCCTGATGGATCTCGACCATCTGCGCGCGACGCTCAGCGCGAACACGGCCGCCGTGTACTTCGAAACGCCGTCGTACTTCGGCGTGATCGAACAGCACGGTGCGCAGATCGCGGAGCTGGCCCATGCAGTGGGCGCCGAGGTGATCGTCGGCGTCGATGCCATCTCGCTGGGCGTGCTGTCCGCGCCGGTCCACTACGGCGCCGACATCGTGGTGGGCACGACCCAGCCGCTGGGCGTGCACATGAACGGCGGTGGCGGCTCCGCCGGCTTCATCGCTTCGCGCGACGAGGAGCGCTATGCCCACCAGTACCCCACGCTTTTCATCAGCGTTTCAGAGACGACCCAGGAGGGCGAGTACGGCTTTGGCTTGAGCCTCTTCGAGCAATCGTCGTACGGACTGCGCGACAAGGGCAATGACTGGACCGGGCATTCGGTCTACATGTGGGCCATCGCCAATGCGGTGTACATGGCCATGATGGGGCCCCAGGGCTTCGAGGACGTCGGGCAGATCATCCTGCAGCGTGCGCACCATGCCGCACGGGTGCTGGGCCAGATCCCCGGGGTGCGCGTCACCTTCCCGCAGGGCTTCTTCAAGGAGCTTGTCGTCAATTTCGACGGCACCGGGGTGACCGTGGCGCAGCTCAACAAGCGGCTGCTCTCGCTCGGGATCTTCGGTGGCAAGGACCTGAGCCAGGACTTTCCAGAACTTGGTGCCAGCGCCCTGTACTGCGTGACCGAAGTCCACACGCTGGCCGACATCGAGCGCCTGGCCGACGCACTCAAGAAAGCGATCCAAGCATGAACACCAAGCTGCGCAAATACCACGCTCCCGTTTGGAGCGAGCCCGTCATCCTCGAAATGGGCCGCGCCGGGCGCCGGGGCGTGCTCTTCTCTCCCGTCGAAAAGCCGGTGCAGGCAACAGTCGGTGATGCCGCGAGCCTTGTGCCCTCGTCGATGCGTCGAGCGAAGAGGCCCGCCCTGCCGGAGATGTCCGAGCCCGAGGTGCTCTATCACTATCTGCGCCTGTCCCAGCAGACGCTGGGCATGATGAACATCAGCCTGTTCGGTACCTGCACGATGAAATACAACGCGCAGATCAACGAGGCGATGGCCTGGCGTCCCGAGATCACGCACCTGCATCCCTACCAGGACGAAGACACGATGCAGGGCGCCCTGGAGATCGTGCACGGGATGGACAAAATCCTGCGCGAGCTGTCGGGCATGGACCAGTTCGTGTTCCAGGCCGGCGGGGGCGCGGACGCCGCCTACACGAGCTGCGCGGTGACCCGGTCGTACCACGCGGCCCGTGGCGAGCTGGGCCAGCGCGACGAGATCATCACCACGATCCAGACCCACCCCAGCAGCGCGGCGACCGCCGCCGCAGCGGGCTTCAAGGTCATCACGCTGATGACCGAGGAGAACGGCTATCCGTCGCTGGAAGCGCTCAAGGCCGCGGTCTCCAACCGCACCGCCGCTTTGATGATCAACAACCCCGACGACATGGGCGTGTACAACCCGGAAATCCAGGAGTGGACCCGCATCGTGCGCGAAGCGGGCGGCCTCAGCTTCTACGACCATGCGAACTTCAACGGCGCCATGACCAAGATCCGCGCCCGTGAACTGGGGTTTGATGCCTGCATGTTCATGCTGCACAAGACCTTCGGCGCACCGAAGAGCGGAGTGGGTGGACCGGCGGTCGGGGCCTATGGCTGCTCGGCGGAACTGGCGCCCTTCATGCCCAGGCCGCTGGTGGCGTTTGACGGCGAGCGCTACAGCCTGGACTACGACCGGCCGAAGAGCTGCGGCAAGATCCGTGAGTTCTGGGGCAACTTGCCGGTGATCGTCAAGGCGTATGCCTGGTCGCGTTCCATGGGGGCGCAAGGCATGGCGGAGGCTTCCGACCTTTCCGTGCTCGCGAACAACTACATGGAGCGCGGCCTGCTGGCGATCCGGGGTGTCACCCGGTCCCATCCCGATGCCAAGAGCCCGCGCCTGGAGATGACGCGCTACAGCCTGCAACAGCTCAAGGATGACACCGGAGTGGACGTGCACGATGTGCAGAACCGCATGGCCGACTTCGGCATCGACCCCTTGTGGACCAGCCACCATCCATGGCTGGTGCCGGAGCCCTTCACGCCGGAGGCGGGCGAGATGTATGGCAAGGAAGCGCTGGACACCTGGGTGGCCGTGCTGGCGCACATCTCGGACGAGGCCTATTCGAACCCCGACATCGTGAAGATGGCGCCGCATCACCAGGCCGTGCACCGGTTGAAGAACACGCTGATCGACAGCCCCGAGCACTGGGCCATGACCTGGCGTGCCTACCTGCGCAAGAGCAAGCTGGCCAAGTCGCCGCTGCCCGAGGCGCCCCGCCACCCACATTGAGGTCGGCGGACGCATGACGAACTTCGAGAGCCACCGCGGCTACTCCACCATGTTCAAGCAGGGCCAGCTGACGCTGGGCCTCTTCTTCGCGATCGAGTCCTATCAAGGTGCCGTGCCGGAGATGGACATCGCCAGCCAGGTCCGGCTCGCAAAGCTGGCGGAGGCGCAGGGCTTTGCCGCGGTGTATTTCAGGGACGTGCCCCTGCATGTGCCGTCATTCGGTGATGTGGGGCACATCCATGATCCCTGGGTGTTCATGGGTTATGTGGCGGCACAGACGTCGCGCATTGCGCTGGCCACCGGAAGCATCATCACGACGCTGCGGCACCCCCTGCATGTCGCCAAGGCCGCGGCGTCGGTAGACCGGCTGTCCAACCAACGCCTGGTGCTGGGCTTGGCCACCGGCGACAGGCCCGAGGAATTCGGTGCCTTCCGCCAGCCGATGGAGGACCGCAGCGAGATGTTCCGCGAAGCCCTTGCCGTGATGCGCAGCGTCTGGCGGGAAGACTTCCCGCGCGTGCTGACCCGCCGGGTCGAGCTGTCGGGCGGCGATACCTTGCCCAAGCCGGTGCTGCGCGATATCCCGGTGCTGGTCACAGGCAACTCACGCCAGTCCGTCCCGTGGATCGCCGAACATGCGGACGGATGGCTCTACTACCCGCAGAACATGGATGCCCAGGCCGAAACCATCCGGCAATGGCGATCCCTACCGCAGGGCTTCAAGCCGTTCTCCCAGTCGCTTTACATCGATCTGGCTGAAGACCCGGACGCGCCGCCTTCAGCAATCTTCTTGGGCTTCAGGTCCGGCCACCGGTTCCTTGTGGAGTACCTTCGTGCCTTGAGGGACAACGGTGTGAACCATGTCGCCTTGAACCTCAAATTCGGATCCCGACCCGCTGCGGACGTGGTGCAGGAACTTGGCGAACATGTGGTTCCTCATTTTCCGGCACATGCAACGGGAGCAAGCCTGCCTGAGTGAGCATGAAATGCCTCGACAGACAGATGGCTTGCCTGACTACGTGCTGCTGGCCGGAGGGAGGTGGACTCTGGATCGACGAGCAGTGTGCCGTCGCTGCACTCGATCAGATGAAGGATCTGCTGCAATGACAGCGGCCGGTGCGGCGCGGCCCGCGTGAGCCGGGTGCCCCTGCGGATGCGCGCCCAAGGACGTCCGCCCCGCCCTCGCAGCCGCCCTGTTCGCCGCCAACCCGGCGCTGCACTACGTTGAACAAGTCGAACGCGACGGGACCGGGTTGCTCGGCTTTTGAGGGTGGCTGATGGGACTCGAACCCGAGCCCCGGGGGAGCCTGCGGCGCCCGTTGGGGCGTCGCTTAGAGGGAAAACTGCCCAGCTCATGCCCCTTGGTTACCCGGATTTATCCCAGGATTTATCCCAGATGGGGACCGCCAGGCGCGAGCAGCCGACCACCGCGCGCAGCCACGCCTTAGTTCCTGGCGCGGCTAACAGACCGGGCGACCGAAACCAGTCGGGGCACCCAGCCCCGACCTGACGAGCCTGCCTGCCGAGGTGCTCGCGATGATCGAACCGCTGCAGCAACAAGCGCGGGTCTATGCGCAGGAACTGATCCGCGATGGCCGTGAGCTCACCCCTGGCGCGGGTCAAGATCGAGAAGCTCAGTGTGGAGCGCCGTGAGCAATTCGATGCCAGGACCGAGGTCATGACCGCTGAGCAGCGGCTGCTGTTTGCCGATGCCGTTACCGAAAACCAGGCCAGCCTGCGCGCGAAGTTGGCGGCGCTGCAGGACGGTTGTCGACAGCGGCATTCCAGCGGGCGGGCAGGCTTCACAGCGGCCCGACCTTGTTGATCACGTACTTTAGCGGCACCCAGAAGTGCTGGTCGTCGTCGCGGTCGAGCCATGTGTAGGTGCACTCTCGTCGGCCGACTTTGCGCACGCCCCGGCAGTACCGGCGGTACGCCCCGTCCGGCATCTCAGTGGATGTGAAGTAGCTGTGGCCGCATTCTGGGCACATGAACCGTGACACGCTGTAGGTCGCATGCGAGACAGGCAATTCGCCGACGACCCGCCAGTGCTCCGGGAACTGCCTAGCACACCAGTGATTAAATCGTCGGAAGATCCTTCTCCACATCGGCTGCCTCCTGACATGTGGCGTTCATGCTTGGTCGCCGGTGCCAATCTTGCGACGGCGGCGAAGCTGCGCCTCTTGCAAGGCGATTGGTGACGAACCAGCCCTAAGGGGAAATCCAGGGGCAAAAAATGAAGCCGTACGAGGGAAGGATCGCGCGTTCGCATCCCTCGGTAGCCCTCATTCTTCCCCGGATTCTTCCCCAGCACGCGATTGGTCAGACCCCAATCGAGCCGGGTTTTCGTAACTTTATTCCACTCGAGTGTCCGTGCGGACACTGTGCAACAGCGCCATCCGGTCGCAGTTGCCGCTGGTGCGGCTGCAGTTATGCCCAACAAGAAGTTGCTACGCACGCCCTGCTGCAAGGCGGGCGACTGGGCGGATGTGACCAGCGGCGCCCGGAGCAAGCCGTCGCGCAGTCATGGTCGGCATCTTGTCGCTTGCCCTCGATGTCCCACTGCGCCGCCCCGCAAGGCAAGACGTTGGTGTACGCCACATGAGCGTCAGCAGCGGCGTGTTGGTGCAGAGATCGCTGTCCCTAACGTCGGAACTGCCTCAGACAGCGCCTCGCCCCCGGCCCAGAGCCCTATCCACAGACTGCTGCATGCGACCCCTTGTGACCGCGTGACGACACTCCACCGTCCCACGTTGACTGCTGAAGCGGTTGAGGCCAATCGGCTCAGCTGACGCCGCACGTGCGGCGCTGGATCTCCGCCCGATCCAGCGTCTACAGCCTGTGCTAATCGCCCTAAGCTTCCAACCACGCCGCACAGCACGTGCGACTGGTGAGTTCATCTGCCTCGGCCCTTCTTTGGGGGAACACGACGTGGACAACGATCTCCTTCAGAAACTAGGCACGGTCCTGACCGCAGCGCTCGAACAGCGCCCAGACCCTGCCGCCAAGACGAGCCTCGTAAGCTGTCGTTACGTCACGATCGCCCTTGCCTCGGTCATGACCGGCCTGTCCGAGAAAGCCATTCGGCGCAAGATCGAAGACGGGGTGTGGCGAGAGCGGATCGAGTGGAGACGAGCGCCCGACGGACACCTCATGGTCGACATACAAGGCGTCGAGCGCTGGGTCGAGGCAAACGGTACGGGGCAGCGACAAGTCAGGACGCAGACTTCTTGCTCTCTTTCACCCTTGGCATCGATTCGGGAGCGTCCCAAGCGCACGGGACGAGCCGCAATCGTCGCGCGAAAGACAGCAACCTTCTCCGCAGCACTGCCTAAGTTGTCGACCAGCGATTCGACCGCAGGCACCGTGGCCGTGGCCGGGGCATGCACGACGTACTTGCACTGTCCCGGCCCCTCGAACAACCGCCCATTTGAACCAACGTGAAGCTTGCATCGTGTTAGTGACGGTTTTCACTAGTGCGAAATCGCAATGATGAGCTATGACTTCATCTCGGGACCAACCGAACACGCGGCTCGCCAAGACCTACCCACGAGGTGACTGTATGAGCATGGAGCCAACCATCACTGAAGAGTTGGTGTGGAAAGCCGTCCGCCATTTGGCTGCGCAGGGCCTCACACCCACCAACGGCTCCGTTAGGGCTCTGCTGGCAGATTGGACATGCACGAAGGGTGGAAGTTTTTCCACGATCGCGCCCATCATTCGTGCCTGGAAAGCACGGCGGCTAGTTAGCACCATGACTGCCGATGGCGACCGGTTACCGAAGCACATGCAGGAGCGCGGCCGAGAGCTGTTGGCAGATCTGTGGAACGCCGCCCGCACAAGCGCTGCAGCTACTCTGACTGACCAGCGGAATGAACTCCATCAGCAGGAAACCGATTCTCTCTCGCTCGACGCGCATATCGACCGAGTGGTTGGTGAGCTCAACGCCAAGCTTGAAGCGGCAGAGAAACGTTCGGCCGCCGCGGAGAAACGCATTGACGCGCTGTTTCACAGCGTGCATGCGTTGGAGAACCTGATGAACCGGGCCGAAAACTCGTCTCCAGCGAGTGCCCTAGCATCGCCATGTGATTCCCTAGGTCGAAAATCGGTGAGAAGCGATTTGAGCAATGGATCGCCGCACTAAGACTTAGCTCTTGAGGCTTAGGATTTGCCAGCAGCAGTCATGGTGGAAGCGAGATGCTGCAAGAACACTGCACGGCTGTCGTCAAGTCTTCAAACCTCGGCGAACTCAAGCAAGCTCTGCTGGACTTCACAGCGTCCATGGGCTTTTGCACTGTAAGCGCCGTCGTGGTGCAGCCTCATACCGCAGTCGGCTTTCAGTACTTGACGATTGACAACAGACCGTCCGGATATGACGCCATCTACTTCCACGAAGCAGATGCGCGCCGAGACCCAGTCCTCAAGCACCTTCGCACTCGAGGCATACCGCTGATATGGGATAAACAAACCTACAGTCATGCAGGTTGTTCGGACCTGTGGGACAAGCAGGCGGCATACGGTTACCGATCAGGCATCGCTACCGCGCTCCATTTACCGCACGCGCGACACTTTCTGCTCGGCCTAGACTCGGACAGCGGCCTTCCGACCGAAGCCAAGACAATCACTCCAATGATTGCCGATCTGCAACTGTTCGCGGTCCACATGCAAGAGGCGATGACTCGCATACTAGACGGCCCCGACAGAGCCGTTAGCCCCAACCTTACTGCTCGCGAGAAAGAAGCCCTGCATTGGACGATGGCGGGAAAGACAGCATGGGAAGTCAGTCAAATACTAGGCATATCTCAACGAACAGCAACCGAGCACACGAAGAATGCGATGAACAAGCTCCAGTGCAACTCAAAGCATCAAGCGGTATTGAAAGCCCTTCGCCTTGGAATCATTGAATAATCCAGTCCGAAAGGGTATCGCCCCTCGGCGGTCAGCTTCCATATCAGGCCTTCACACGATCGCCGCCTTGACCAACACAAACAATGCGCACAGGAATACAGCCACCGCCAGAACCTTTGAAGTGGTTGGTCGGTACTGAGCGGCGCAAAACAGGGCACGTCGAAGCCGCATAAGTGCCCACATCGCAGAGCAGAAGACAAGGAACAGTGGCACTTCACCAGCGTATGCAGCGATGACGAAATAGCATCCAACAGGCCAAGCTACGGCGTCCAAGCACACAAGTACACGCCATGTTAGTGAAGGTCGGCGTGGCTCCGAGAAGTAAAATACCATGTGATCTCCTCAATTGCCCAAGTGCAATTGTGCTCGCCCAGGCACAAAAAGCAAGTCAGATACTTGGCGCGCCCACCGCGCATTATCTCACCTCGATGATCAGTCAAGCGCATTGCAAGATCAACGCTCGATCACTGCACCCGGCTGACGTAGTGTCGTCACCGTCCGGTCCAAGCAAGCCCTGTCAAATTTGACGGGTTGAAACGCCTTCCCGCTAACGCCAAGATGTGTCCAATGGGCGGCGCCTTTAAGCGTTCGCCCGGTTCCTCTTCTTCGGTGGACGCGAGGGGCATGGCAATGAGGACCGGTACCAGATCTGGAACGCTGCCCAAGTCACTTCGTGTAGGTACGCCCGATCGATCGGACGTTGGCACGATACGGCCGCGTTGCGCCGCCTGCCGGCGTGCAGCCAACCGACTTGAAAACTCCCGGTGTTTACATCGCTCAAGTGGCTCCTTGGCAAGCGCAGATGGATCGATCGTTCTCACACCTTCTCGTCATGGTGACTTCGTTCTAGTTGATCACGTGCACTGCGGTGCACATGGCCTCGAGTCGAGCACGGTCCTCTCGTTTCAAAGCCAAGCGTCCTTCACAGCTTGGTGTCAGCAACAGCAACTGCGCTTTGATCACCCCCTGCTTCTTGAACGGCTAGTCAGAAGCGTGCATGCTCTTTTCAGCAATGAACAACAAGTCTGATCTGTTGGGTCAAGCGTTGTCTTATCGAGGCGAACGCTGTGTTCAGGAACATGAGGCCCATAGCGCTCCGCCTCAAGGCACAGCAGCGGCGCTACTATGCCGAATGATCGAAGCGGTCTCAATCTTCGATTGCGACTGCGCCTGCTTTCTCAGCGTAGGCAAGGATGACCCAATCCACGGTGACCGCCGCTACGTCCTGGCTAACTGTCCTCAGCTTGACAGTGTTCTCCATGACTTCAGTCAAGGCACCGATTGTCTATGGTTGCACCACGCATCGATTTCGGTATGGCCGGCGTCGGATGGCGCCATGCGTATAACGACGGAGCGTCATCACTTGTTCGCCTCCTCGGTTCGTAGCGCAGGCATTGGCTCAGTGCTTGCAGTGCCGGCCCCAACTCCAAGATCACTGCGTCGAACCGCTGTCTTTGTACTTGGTGCAGCAAAGACCGGGTTCTTTGAGCTGATCGATGCACGCGCAGCTGCCTTGGCTTACGGTCTTGCGATGGCCGTCAGCCGTTTGCAGTCGGCCATTCTTGAGCGTGAGCTTCGCTCGGTCTGTCGGCTTTCAGCTGAGGAAGCGGCTTTGCTCCGTTTCGAGCGAGACGGCATGACCAGCAAAGACATATCGAAGCTGATTAGCGTTCCGCCTCAAACTATTGATTGTCGATTTCAACGAATCTGCGCAAAGCTTCGAGCAGGGACTCGACAGCAGGCACTTTCAATTGCTGTCTTGTATGGATGCCTTGATGCCGCCAATGATGACATTGCGGAATGTTGAACAGCGTGGCGTGTGACATCAGGTCAAGAAGTGGGCACAGTCGCGCTTTGCTCTGTCCCAAAATATCGGCATCTAAGTTGTCCGCAGCCGCGCGGTTCGGTGCTTAGCGCGTCGATACCCAGGATTGGCATCGAAGTTCGGTTCTCGCTTTGACGAGCTGAGTAAGCGATTGCGTCGCTGGATCGCCGCCCAATCCAGCTGCGTGCAAAGGTTTCGAGTCGCCTAACTTTGAATCAGATGGATGCTTGTGAGGCAATCATGTTCAGGATCTGGAAACAGACGGTGCGAACGACGATGGTCGCCCTCTGCTTAGGAGCAACAACGCGCGCAAGCGCCCTCGACGGCTGTCTCGTCCTCCTCTGTCTGGCCGCACCTAGCTGGCAAGCGATCCCGCAGTGCGTTCCGCCCGTCCGCCAGCTGTTTCGCGACCTGGCGCTCGGCCGGCCGTTTCCCACGTGTGCGATGGCCGGCGCCGGCAACAGCGCCAGCCACCAGTGGGCCAGCGCCCCCGGCTTCTGCCCTCCGCAGTACGTCTCGTCGTTCGACACCGAGAACAGCACCCAGTACGACTGTGCCTTTGAAGGCGCTGTCTCAGTCTCCATTCGGGGCGAGCCCTTTGTGCGCACCTGGTGGCGCAGGGACGGCGAGGCGGTCAGCGAGTTCAGTTCAGGCGCCAAGGCGCAGCTCGGCAGCTGGGACCGGCGCTTCGAGATCGACTACGCCGCCTGGCTCGCGCTCCAGCACCCTGCTGCCCCCGACTCGACGGCACCTTGAGGCGCACCATGACACCCACCTCCCTCTTGCCGTTGCTGTTGGCGTGCGCCCCTGAAGTGCATGCAACCACGGCCCTGGCCTTGATCCAGACCGAGAGCGCCTTCAACCCCTATGCCATCGGCGTGGTCGGCGGTGCCCTGCTCCGGCAACCCCGTCATGGAGCGGAAGCCACGTCGACCGCCCGCGCCCTGCAAGCGGCCGGCTGGAACTTCAGCGTGGGCCTGGGCCAGATCAACGTGCGCAACTGGGCCCGCCTGGGCTTGTCCGCCGAGACCGCGTTCGACCCGTGCCGCAACCTGTCCGCGTTGCAGGCGGTCCTGCGCGAGTGCTTCGAGCGCGCGCGGTCCGCTGCGCCGTCCTCGGCACCGCCGCCACAGCTGGCCCTCCAGCGCGCCTTGTCCTGCTATTACAGCGGCAACTTCTCCACCGGCATCCAGCACGGTTACGTGCACCGCGTGCGCAGCGCCGTCCCAGCGCCTGCCGTTCCATACGTCCCTTCGAAGGAGCAACCATGAGCCGTCTGTCCACCGCCCGAGTTGTCGCCAGCACCGCTGGTGCTTTCTCCCTGCTCTTGAGCACGGCCCGCGCTCAAGGCTTCGACAAGGTCAACACCACCGTGCTGAACATCAACACCATCCTGGTGACAATCTCGGTGGCGGTGGTGACCATCGCCATCATCTGGGCGGGTTTCAAGATGATCTTCCAGGGCGCCCGCCTGTCCGACGTCGCCAACGTGCTGATCGGTGGCACCTTGGTCGGTGGCGCCGGCGCCTTTGCGGCCTACATCGTCAACTGAGGGCCTGGCCGTGCACGCCGAGGTCATCTACAAGGGCGCCACCCGCCCGGCGATGAAGCTGGGCATCCCGCTGGTGCCACTGGTGCTGGTGCTGGGCACCGGTTTCCTGCTGATGCTGTGGGGTGGCCTGCTGGTCAGCGGCTGGATCGCGCTGGGGGTGGCCATCGCCTGGGTGCCCGCCTTGACCGCCATGCGCTTGGTCACCGCCCAGGACGACCAGCGCTTCTGGCAGGTGTACCTGGCCCTCAAGCTGCGCTGGCCTCAGCGCAACCGGCGTTTTTGGCAGTCGCGCAGCTACTCACCCACGCTGTACCGGGGAGCCTCCGATGCTTACCGCCTCTGAACGGCCCGCGCACCGGGTGCAGCGCCGCCCGGCCTCGCACCTGCTGCACCCCCGCTGCTGGCAGCAGGCGCAGGCGGAGCACCCGCTGGCGCGGTTTGTGCCGTTCTCCTCCCTGCTGACGCCCAACGACGTCATCACCCGGGGCGGTGACTACCTGCGGGTGTGGCGGCTGGACGGTGTGCCGTTTGAGTGCGCGGACGAGCAGGTCATCGCCGAGCGCCATGAAGCGCTCTGCAGCCTGCTGCGCAACCTGGCGGGCGGCCACTGGGCCGTCTGGACCCACCGGCTGCACCGGGTGGTGTCGGACCGGCTGCAGGATCCGGCGGAGCCGGGATTTGCGCAGGACCTGTCACGCGCCTACCAGGCGCGCATCGCCGAGCGCCGCATGATGAGCAATGAGCTCTACCTGACGCTGGTCTACCGGCCCACGGTGTCCCGCGTCGGTCGTGCCTTGCAGTCAACCCAGCGCACCCGCGACACCATCGCCCGCCAGCAGGCCGATGCCCTGGTGGAGATGACCGAACGCTCGGCGCTGGTCGACCGCGTGCTGCGCAGCTTCGGGCCGCAGTTGCTCGGCGCCCGCGAGCACCAGGGCCGGCTGTACTCCGAAGTGGCCGAATTCCTCGCCTACCTGGTCAACGGCTGCTGGCGCGCTGTGCCGCTGGCCGCCGGGCCGCTGTACCGCACGTTGCCCACCACCCGTCTGTCCTTCGGCGGCGACAAGCTGGAGCTGCGCCCGGGTGACACCCGCCGCTACGCCGCGCTGGTGGACATCAAGGAGTACGCCGACGCTGTGGAGCCGGGCGTGCTGAACGCCCTGCTCTACGAGGCCAGCGAGTTCATCGAGACGCAGAGCTTCTCGATCCTCCCTCGCCGGGAGGCCCTGCGGGCGCTGACGCTGCAGCGAGACCAGCTGATCGCCAGCGACGACGTGGTGGCCACCCAGGTGGCCGACATGGAGGCGGCGCTGAACGACCTGGGCGACGGTCAGTTCTGCATGGGGGAGTACCACTACAGCCTGGTGGTGTTCGGCGACGATGTCGCTGATGCCGGCCGGCGTGCAGCGCAGGCCATCGGCGCGGTAGGTGAATCCTCCAGCCTGCAGATGGCACCGGTGGACCTGGTGGCCGACGCCGCCTGGTTTGCGCAGTGGCCGGGCAATTGGCAGTGGCGGCCCCGGGAGGCCAAGCTGTCGTCGCGTGCGTTTGCGGCGCTGGCCAGCGGGCACAACTTCGCCCGTGGCAAGCGGGTCGGCAACCCGTGGGGTGAAGCGCTCGCCCTGCTGCGCACGCCGTCCGGTCAGCCGTTTTACCTGAACCTGCACAGCAGCCCCGCCGGCCAGGACAGCAGCGACCAGGCGCTGCCGGGCAACACATTGATCATTGGCTCAACAGGCGTGGGCAAGACGACGCTGGAAATGTTCCTGCTGGTGCTGACCCGCAAGTGGACGCCCGCACCGCGGCTGGTGCTGTTTGACCTGGACCGGGGCTGTGAGATCGCCATCCGGGCGCTTGGTGGCCGGTACCTGCGCCTGCAGGCCGGGCAGCCGACCGGGCTCAACCCGCTGCAGCACGAACCGACGCCGGCGCGCCTGCAGGCCTGGGCCCAGCTAGTGCGCACCTGCCTGGACACGCCGGCGCTGCCGTTGCTGCCCGCCGACGAGCGGGCCATTGCCGAGGCCGTAAAGGCCGTGGCCAGCATGCCGGCGGCACTGCGGCGCCTGTCCACCGTGCGGCAGAACCTGCCCAACGCGGGCGCCAACAGCCTGTACGACCGCCTGGGCCGTTGGTGCGCCGGCGGCGCACTCGGCTGGGTGTTCGACGAAGCGGACGACCAGCTGCAATCGCTGCACGACGCACCGATCCTGGGCTTTGACACCACCGACTTCCTCGAGCTGCCGGAGGTGCGCACGCCGGTGATGATGGTGCTGCTGCAGGCGATGCAGGAGCGCATCACCGGCGAGCGGCTGATCTACGTCATCTCGGAGTTCTGGAAGGCGCTGGACCACGAGGTCTTCAGCGACTTCGCCAAGCAACAGCAGAAGACCATCCGCAAGCACAACGGGCTGGGGATCTTTGACACGCAGAGCCCCTCGGACGTGCTCCGGCACCCGATCGGGCGGACCATGGTCGAGCAGAGCGTGACCAAGATCTTCCTGGCCAACACCGATGCGGTGCGCGAGGAGTACATGGGCGGCTTCGGGCTCAGCGAAGCGGAGTTCGAGATCGTTCGTAGCCTGGGCCAGCACGGCGGCCGGCGCTTCTTGTTCAAGCAAGGGACGACGAGCGCCGTCTGTGAACTTGACCTCATCGGGCTGGACGAAGTCATTACCGTGCTGTCGGCCACCACCGAGCACCTCGCGCTGCTTGATCAGCTGCGCGAACGCCATGGTGACGATCCGTTTCAGTGGCTTCCCGCGCTTCAGCGGGAGGTTCACGATCGTCGGCTTCGCATCGCTCGGAGGATCGCATGAACACCACCGCACTTGCCACCGCCGTGGCCAGCCTTCTGCTGGCCACCACCGCCGCCACCGCTCAGTTCGTCAAGGGCAACGAGGCGGTCAAAATCCTGCCGAATGGCAGCCGACGGGTGGAGACGCCTCCGTTGCCGCGCGGTTCAATGCCACCACCTTGTCCAGCAACGACCCCCGCCTGTGCTGTCAGTGGCTGGCGCATGGTGGAGACCCGGCTGGGACTGGCTGAGTGCACGGAGATTTACGCCCGCCCGACGACCTGCAGACCCTCCACGTTTGGGCAAGAGAAGCAGAGCCGACTGTGGATCGTTAAGACGAACGGCGGCTGGGTCCAATGTCAGCATCCAAATATCGCGAGTAAGTGTGTGAGCACGAAGGCGCTTCCATACAGTGCTGTTCAGTAGAGGAGGCTGTATGTTTGTCTGGATTGGAAATCAGTTCGATGCCGTTTTGTCTGGGTACCTCCTGAATGTCGTTTCGGCACTGGCGAGCGCACTGATTCCACTTGCACTGAGCGCTATGACGTTGTGGATTGCTTTCTATGGGTGGGCGGTCGCACGTGGAGACGCCTCCGCCAGCTTGCCTTCGTTCGTGTGGCAGTGCTTCAAAATGTCGCTGATTCTTGCGATCGCGCTTCAATCGGGCCTCTACATTCAGTCGATTTCGGACGTCGCTGAAGGGCTGGCCAACGGTGTTGCCACCTCGTTCCTACCACCTGGGGTCAATATGTCCACGGTGAGCACGCCTTATGCGCTTTTGGATGCTTTTACTGATCGAGCCTTCGAGCTAGTTGTCGGCTTGATGAAGGACGCCAGCCTGCTTCGCCTGGACCTTGTTCTCGCAGCAATGGTTACCGGAATTGGTAGCGTCTTCTTCATCTGCATTGCCTTGTTCGTCGTGACGCTCTCAAAGCTGCTTCTTACATTCGCAATCGCCATCGGACCTATCTTCGTCTTGTCGTTAGCTTGGCGCCCGACTGCTCGCTTCTTCGATAGCTGGCTTTCGATGTTGCTCAATGCAATTGTGCTTACTTGGTTTGCGTTCTTCTCCTTAGGTTTGAGTACCCACATTGGCGATGCTGTGGTGCAAGCTGTCAGAGATCAAGGCGGCTTCGAAGGCTCGTCGTTCAACGTCGTCGCTGAAAGCCTCAAGTACTGCGTCGTCATGGTGCTAATGGCCATCATCTGCTTCCAGGCGCCGGGCTTGGCCGCCGCCCTGACCGGCGGTGCCCCCGTCCAGCAGGGCCTGCAGATGGTGCAGAACGCCATGATGATCGCCGGCCTGCGCTCGATTTCGAACGCCCGCAGTGCCCCTGCTGCAGCCGGTCAGGGCGGCACCGTGCGCGCCGGCGCGGGCCTGCTCGGGCACGCCAGCGCAGCAGCGGCCTCCGCCATCGCCCGCACCCCCGCCTACCGGCGAGCCGCCCTGCGCGGTCAGTCGTGACCTTCGCTGCCACCAAGGAGCTTGCCATGTCCTGCCTGCGTCGATCCCTCGCCCGCCTGGCGCTTGCCATGGCGGCAGCTGCTCTGCTTCCCCGGCCCGCAGTCGCCCAGGGCATCCCCGTCATCGACACGGCCAACCTGGCCCAGACCATTCAGCAGGTGGCCAACGACATCACCAGCATCCAGAACCAGGTGCAGCAGATCACCCAGTTGCAGGCACAGATCAACAGCCTCAACGGCATGCGCGGCCTGGGCACCATCCTCAACAACCCGCTGCTCAAAAACTACGTGCCGCCGGAGGCTTACAACGTCGTCAACGCCGTCAACGTCTCCGGCTACTCCGGGCTGAGCGCCACCGCCAAGGCGCTGCGGGACGTCGGCATGGTCTACAACTGTGCCGACCGCACAGGTGACGCCCGCCTGGCCTGCCAGTCCACTTTGGCGCAGCCCTACCAGCACAAGGGCTTGCTGCAGGACGCCATGCGCTCGGCCGCTGGCCGTCTAAACCAGATCCAAGCCTTGATGGGCCAGATCGACGCCACCACCGATCAGAAGTCGGTCCAGGAGATCCAAGCCCGCATCGGCGCCGAGAACGCCTTGCTCGCCCACGAGCTGTCGCAACTGCAGATGCTCCAGGGCCTGGCCGACAGCGAGGAGCGCATCGCCCGCTCGCGCGAACGCGAACGCCAGTACGAGATGCTGAGCCGCACCGGCCGCATCGCCGACTACCTACCCTGAACCGAGGCCCCCATGACCACCGTCCTGAGCCCAGGCGCCGCCGCCGCATGGTCGGATGACACCGGCGTGGCGGATGAAGCGCCCCTGCCGCGTCGTGCCGAGACTACGTCCCACCCTGCGTCAAGAGAACTGCCTGACACCGACGAGCTGTTCGCCCGCAACCGTGACTGGGAAGTCGACCGCGCGGTGCTGCTGGAGCGCTCCGAGCGGCGCGCCTGGCGGGTGGCTATGGCCGGCGGACTGCTGGGCCTGCTCGGCATCGCCGCGGTCTTCGTGCAAGGCCCACTGCGCCAGGTCGTCGAGATCCCGATCGTTGTCGACCGGGTCACCGGAGAGACCACCATCCAGCAGCGGCTGGCCGAGGAGACCATCCCCTCGCTCGACGCTCTCGACAAACACAACTTGGCCACGTTCGTGCGGGCCCGGGAAGGCTACAGCTGGATGTTCCTTCAGCGCGACTTCGACCAAGTCGCGCGCATGGCGGTGCCCACCGTCTTTGCCGACTACAACCGACAGTTCGAAGGCGAGGCCGCCCTGCACAAGAAGCTGGCCGCTACCGAGGAGTGGCGCATCCAAGTCATCGGCGTGCGCTTGTCCCCCGCCGGGCGCCGCGGCAACCGCGGCGACGCCACCGTCACCTACGACAAAGTCGTGCACCGCAGCGACCGCCAGACCCCGGAGATCAGCAGCCGCCATGTGGCGAGTGTCGTCTTTGAGTACCAACCCAAGGTGCTCGCCAATGAACGCGACCGGCTGGAGAACCCCTTGGGTTTTGTCGTGACCGCCTACCGGTCGGACCCCGAGCTAACAGCGCCGGCCGCCGGAGGCAAGCCATGACGCCACGCACATGGACCTGCTGCGCCGCGCTGCTGACCGGCCTGAACGCCTCGGCGGATCCTCGGCTGCGCGACGTGTTCTACGACCCGCAGGTGGTGCTCACCGTGCCGGTGCAACGTGGCGTCGTGACCTTGATCGTGCTCGACGATGGCGAAGCCATCAGTGAACTGGCCGCCGGCCTGGGGGGCGACTGCAGCAAGCCGGACGCTGTCTGGTGCATCGCGGCCCAGCCCGGCGGGCGGCACGTGTTCGTCAAGCCCAAGAGCGGCGCACAGGCGGCGAACACAGTGGCCGTGGTCACCAACCGGCGGGTGCACAACTTCCGCTTGCAGGTCGTGGACGACACCCGGCAACAGCCGGTTTACCGCCTGACCGTGCGGGCGCCCTTCCCGCCGGCGCCACTGCCCCACCCTGCGGGCCCATCCACGCCGGTGCCCGCCTCGCCGCCCCTGCTTTCGCCACTGCCTGCCCCGGAAGCGCTGGTCGCGGAACGACTGGCGGCCAAGCCGTCCGTGCGCAACACTGCTTACTCCCTCGCCGAAGGCGCCGCCTCGCAGGACATCCTGCCGTCGTTGGTCTTTGACGACGGCCGCTTCACTTACCTGCGCTTTGCAGGGCACCGCGAGGTGCCGGCGGTGTTCCAAGTGCTCGGCGATGGCCGCGAGAGCCTGGTCAATGCGCGCATGGAAGACGACCTGCTGGTGGTCGACCGGGTGGCCCGGCGCCTGACGCTGCGCGCCGGCACGGCGGTGGTGGGCCTCTGGAACGACGCGTTTGACCTCGACGGTGTGCCGCCCGAAGACGGCACCACCGTGCCGGGCGTGCAGCGACGGCTCAAGGCCGACGCTGAGTCTCCGACTGCCCACGGCAAGGCACACCACCCTGCCCCTTCAGGAGCCGGCCATGACTGACCTTCCCCCGCGCCCGGATCCAGATGACGAAGCGCCATCACCGCAGCCGCCTCGTGCATCGGCCCCGAACACGCTGACCCCGTTGCCGGGCGAACCCGGCATCCCGCATGTGGCGACGTTTACCCTATTGCGCATCTCACGCAAGAGCCTGTTCGCCCTCGGGCTGCTGCTCGTCACCCTGGCGCTGGGCGCGGGACTCTGGCTGCACCGCTGGCTGGACCGCTTTCAAACGCCACGCAGCCCGGCGGCACCGACGGTTAGCCAGCAGCCGGCCGCGGCCATCACACCAGCCCGCCGGTTGGACCTGTCAGCGCCCGCTGCGTCCGCCTCGCTTCCTCCAGCGGTCGCGCCGGTGCCACTCATTCCGGCCCTCGACCCCAACGCGCCGCTGGCCGAGCCGATCCCCGTCCGCCGCACCGGCCGCTCCGGCAGCGCCGGCGGCGGCCCGGTGCCCATGGCGCCGGAAGACGCCCCGGTGCTGCTCCTCACCAGCCGGCCGGCCGCTGCTACGACCCCAGCGCCCGCTCCCACGTCCGACGACCCGATGGGCGCCACCCGCCAGCGCCTGGACGGCTACCAGCGGCAGCTGCAAGGCCTGCTGCAGAACCTCGAGACCAGTGCGGCGCATGCGACCGCCAGCCCGGCGTCCGCCGGTGCGGCCAGCTTCACCAGCGACTTTGCGCCGCCCGCCGGCCGCCAGGCTTCTTCCCGCCCTGGCTTGCTCGGTGGCGCGCTGCCCACGTCCTCGACGCCGCGTGTGGCCGCCACGTCACTCGGCCAGCGCAGCCTGACCCTCCCCAAAGGCACCGCCTTCACCTGCGCCCTCAAAACCAAAGTCGTCAGCGCCAACGCGGGCCTGGTCGGCTGCCAGGTGCAGCGCAACGTCTACAGCGACGACGGCCGGGTGCTGCTCATCGAAAGGGGCAGCCACCTCGACGGCGAGTACCGTGTCGCCGGGGTGCGACCGGGCACCACCCGCCTCCCGGTGATCTGGACCCGCGTGCGCACACCGCTGGGCGTGCTGGTGGACCTGGAGTCGCCCGCCACCGGCGCGTTAGGCGAGTCCGGCCTGGAAGGCCACGTCGACAACCGTTGGCGCGAGCGCATCGGCGCCGCGATGCTGGTCTCCCTGATCGACGACGCCGTTGACGTCGTGGTGCAGAACCAGACCGACCAGCGGGGCGGTGAGACCGTGGTGCTCGGCTCGACCACCGACCGCACGAGCGAGCTCGCCGAAAAGGTGCTCGACAGCACCATCAACATCCCGCCGGTCATCACCCAGCACCAGGGCGCGATCGTCGGCATCTACGTCGCGCGCGACGTCGACTTTTCCAGCGTCTACGAGCTGCAGCCGGGGGCCCGATGAACCGCTTTGCAACGCCTCAGGACACAACGCCACAGGACACCGCTGCGGCGGGGTGTTCGACCGCCGCTACCACCACAACCAACTCCACCTGGTGCGGCGACGCCACCTCGGTCATTACCTTCCTGCAGCCACTGCGCATGGCGCTCGATGCCCCCGGTGTGCTGGAGGTCTGTGTCAACCGACCGGGGGAGCTGCTGGTCGAGACCCAGCATGGCTGGCAGGCCGTCGCCGCGCCGGCGATGACGTACGACCGCTGCCTGGCGCTGGCCACCGCGGTGGCCACCTTCTGCGACCAGCAGATCCATGCCGAGCGGCCGCTGCTGGCGGCCACCTTGCCCACCGGCGAACGGGTGCAGGTGGTGATCCCGCCCGCGGTGCCGCGGGGCACCGTGTCCCTCACCGTGCGCAAGCCGTCGGCGGTGACCAAGCGGCTCGATCAGCTGCACCACGAGGGCCTGTTCGACCGGGTGGCCACCGGATCCGACGCACGGATCTCGCCGCTGGAGCAGGAGCTGCAGGGCTTGCAGGCCGCCGGCCGCTGGGCCGACTTCCTGCGGCTGGCGGTGCGCTCGCGCCAGACCATCGTCGTCAGCGGTCGCACCGGCTCCGGCAAGACCACCTTCATGAAGGCGCTGATCGAGGAAGTGCCCCTCCATGAACGCCTGATCACGATCGAGGACACGGCCGAGCTGACCTTGCCCGAGCACCCGAACGTGGTGCACCTGTTCTACAGCCGCAATGTGCCCGGACACGCCGTCACCGCCCGCAGCCTGCTCGAAGCCAGCCTGCGCATGAAACCCGACCGCCTGTTCTTGGCCGAAGTGCGCGGCGAGGAGTGTTTTTCGTTTGTGCGGCTGGCGGCGTCGGGCCACCCGGGCAGCATCACCAGCGTGCACGCGGGCAACTGCGCGCTGGCGCTGTCGCAGATGGCCCTCATGATCCGCGAGAGTGCGGCCGGCGGGGGCTTGAGCCTGCCGGAGATCCACGGCCTGCTGCACACGGTGATCGACGTCATCGTGCAGTTCGACCGCGATGCGCACGGCCGGCACGTGGCCGAGCTGCAGTACCGGCCGCGGGCGCAACGTGGCCTGGGAGCGCTGGTGTGAGCAACGTCTCCGGGCTCCCGATGTCAGCTTGGCCGCGCCGCCGGCAGGCCGCGGCGGCCGTGTTCATGTCGCTGACATTGCTGGTCCTGGCCGTGGGTGCGCTGCAGGCGGCCGGCATGGTGTTCCTGCTGCTCAGCCGGGTGGACCCGCGCCAGGCCGGCTGGACCAGCATCCTGGACTACTGGCAGCACTACGGCCACGAGGCAACCCTGCGTCCTCGGCTGCTGCTGGCGTCGCTGTTGCCCGCCACAGCGGCCGTGCTGCTGCCGATTGCGCTGGTGATCGCCGCGTGGCCCAAACGCGCCTTGCACGGCGCAGCCCGCTTTGCGACGCCGGCAGAGGTCGCCCGTGCGGGCCTGACCGGCACCCGCTCGACCACCGGCCCCAGCATCCTCATTGGCCGTCACCGCGGGCGTTTCCTGAGCCTGCCGGGCCAGCTGTCGGTGATGCTGTCGGCGCCCACCCGCAGCGGCAAAGGTGTCGGCGTGGTGATCCCCAACCTGCTGAACTGGCCCGATTCGGTCGTCGTGCTGGACATCAAGGGCGAAAACTACGACCTGACCGCCGGTTACCGCGCCGAATGCGGACAGCAGGTGTTCGCCTTCTCGCCGTTTGATGACACAGGCCGCAGCCACCGCTGGAATCCGCTGTCGGCGGTGCGCACCTCGCCACTGCACCGGGTGGGCGATTTGCTGACCATCGGGCAGGTGTTTTTTCCGAACGACGGCAGCGGGACCTCGTCAGAGGCGTTTTTCAACGACCAGGCACGCAATCTGTTTCTCGGGCTGGGGTTGTTGCTGCTGGAGACCCCCGCCCTGCCCCGCTCCATCGGTGAGATGCTGCGCCAGTCGTCCGGCCAGGGCCAGCCGCTGAAAGACCACCTGAACGGTGTGATCCACCAGCGGCGCGAACAAGCGACCGCCCAGTTGCCGGCCTTGTCCGACGAGTGTGTCGACGCGCTGCAGCGGCTGCTGTCCAACTCGGACAATACGCTGTCCAGCGTGGTCGCCACCTTCCATGCGCCGCTGACGATCTTCGCGGACGTGGTGGTCGACGCCGCCACCAGCGGCAACGACTTCGGGCTACAGGACCTGCGGCGCCGGCGGCTGTCCGTTTACGTGCGCATCCCACCCAACCGGTTGTTGAGTGCACGGCCGTTGTTGAACCTGTTTTTCTCGCAGCTGGTGAGCCTGAACACCCAGCAGCTGCCACAACAGGATGCCAGCCTGACGGTGCAGTGCCTGCTGGTCAACGACGAGTTCACTGCCATGGGCCGGGTGCCAGTGATCAGCACCGCGGCGGCCTTCCTCGCGGGTTACCACCTGCGGCTGCTGACCGTGGTGCAAGCGATGTCGCAGCTCGATGCGGTGTACGGCGACAAGGAAGCGCGGACCTTTGCAACGAACCACGGGTTGCAGATCCTGTTCGCGCCGCGCGAGCAACGGGACGCGGACGAGTACAGCGCGATGCTGGGCACCTTCACCGAGCGCGCGACTTCGCATGGTCGTAGCCGGTCGTTCAGCGGGCGCAGCTCCAGCAGCGTCAGCCGCAACGAAAGTGAGCACCGGCGGGCGCTGCTGCTGCCGCAGGAGTTCAAGGAGCTCGGCAGCGAGCGGCTGGTGGTGGTGTATGAACACTGCAAGCCGATCCTCGGCGAGAAGATCCGCTACCACCAGGAACCCGTCTTCCTGGCCCGGCTCAGGAAGCCACCCGTCGTGCCAGCCATGGACTTGGACCTGCACCTCGCGCAGGTACAGCGCCGCATCCGGGTGCTGCCAGACGTGTTGGCTGCCGACGAGATGCTGGACGTAAACCGGCTGGCCATCGATCACCAGGCGCTGCCGGACTGCTTCAACGGCACGGAGGCAACGCTGGCGCAGGAGCTGTTGTCGCTCTTCGACATGGCCATCACCGAAGGCGGCGCCATCCAGGCCGAGCCGGATGACGACGGTGTGCTGCCGGACGCCCCCGTTGAACCGTTGGTACAGCCGGCCGACCGTGCTTTGCAAGGAGAGATGCCATGAGATTGCTGATGCCCTGTGTGCTGGCCGGTGGCCTGCTGGCCGCTTGCAGCAGTCCGCCATCCCTGCCCACCGCCGACGATGCACCCCGCCGGCCGGCCAACCGGCCCGACGCCGTCGAGCTGCAAAGCTGCCGCCATGAGCTGCACAACAGCCGCATTGAGCTCACTGAGTCGCGGCAGCAGGTGCTGCAGCAGACCACGCGGCTGGTGCAGTGGGCGCAGCAGCCGGTCGCTCTGCCAGTGGCGCCGCAGGGCAACACCGTGGTGACGGTGCGCTTTGCGTTCGGCAGCAGCCAGGCGGATTTGCCGGCAGGACTGCTGCAAGGGCTGGTGCCCTTGGCCCGGCAGGCGCCGCTGATCGTGCTGCGCGGCCGCACGGACGGCACCACCGACAGCTTGGCGGAAGCGCGTATCGCGCGGGAACGGGCCCATGCCGTGCGCGATGTGCTGGTGGCTGCGGGCATCGAGCCGTCGCGCATTCGCACCACCCACCAGCCGGCCGGCGATCACGTGGCTGACAACGACAGCCCCAGCGGCCGCGACCTCAACCGGCGGGTGGAAATCGAGCTGTACCGGACGCTGCCGATGCCGGTCAGCGCGCAAACACTGACCGCCATGGCGGCCGCGCCGTAGACCAGCGACCTCAAACCCCGGTCCTTTGTCTTCACTTCTGACGCGAGGTTGCCATGGACGATGCGCCCCTTCCTTCTCGCCCGGCCGCGGCCGGTGGCAGCGTCGAGCCCGCCAATCGGGCGACGGTGGCCAAGGCCCGCTTCCAGACGCCTGCCGAGCCGGGCACCGAACGCTTTGAGCTGCGTGACCCGTTTGCGAATGTGCTGTACCACGCGACCCGCTGGCCGGACATCGTGGCCAAGGCGGAGCAGCTGGGCAGCCGGCGCTTCACGGCGATCGATGCGCAAGGCCATCGCAGCACGGTCGATAAGGTCGACGGCCAGTGGCACCGGGGGCCACAGCGGGACACCGCGCCGACCCGGCCGCCGGCCCTGGCCACCACACGCGATGAGATTCCCGATCTGGTGGCGGCGGCCGAGGCCAAGGAACGCGGTCGCCCCGCGCCACAGCAGGGCAAGACGCTGGACCCGGCGCCATCGCCCACGGCCGACGCACCTTCCGGATCTCGCCCGAGCAACCCGCTGCCCCGCATCGATGCCAATGCCGACCGCAGCCTGCGCCTGGCGCAGTTGGAAGCGGCTTTGAAGGACCGCTATGTCATTAAGCGCGCGCCAATGACCGTGGGTGATGTGACAGTGGGGCGTACTGAATACCGCTTCCGCGGTGACACCACCCGGGTGGCATTCACCGAATCCACGTTTAAGCTGTCGACCGACACCAACAGCCCATCGGTGGCGCGGTCGATGATCGACGTCGCGGAGGCTCGCAACTGGCGCGCATTACGAGTCTCCGGCAACGAGGAGTTCAAGCGGCTGGTGTGGTTGGAGGCCTCCGTGCGCGGGGTCAAGGCATTGGGCTACGAGCCCAACACGGCCGACCTCGACGTGCTGGCCAAGGAACGCAGCGCCCGCCAGCGCAACCACATCGAGGCGGCCCCCCAGACAGCAGCGCAGCCCGATGCCGCGCCGGATTTCCAGAAAGGCAACAGCGGCCGCGGTGGCGGCGGCCGCAAGGCGGTGCTGGCCGCCATCGAAGCCATCCTGGTCGCCAAGAACGTCCCGGAGGCCCGCCGCGAGGCGGTGCTGGCCGCGGCCACCGAGCAGCTGGCGCAACGCCCACGCGCCGGTCCGGCGCCCAAGGTGGCGGTTTATGACCGCGAAGCGCCGTCGCAGCGGCCGGTGGTGGCACCGCCCGAGCGCAGCCGCGGGCGGGACCGCACGAGCCCCGCGCGCTGAACTCGAGCACGGCCATGGCGCTGCCCGACGATGTCCCGCGGTACGCCCTGGGGGACGAGCTGGTCAGCCCAGGGTCGGTGGATTTTGAGGAGGCGCTCGCCAGGGTGCACCTGCGCCATGTCCGCCCGCGCTGCTTGTGCCAGCCTGAGGGTGTGCCGATGTACATCGCGCGACTGGGCGACGGCTTCATCGTCAAGCGCATGCCCTTCACCGGCCACTGCCACGCGCCGGACTGCGGGTCGTACGAACCGCCCCTCGAGATGTCCGGCCGCGGCGAGGTGGCACCGGCTATTCGCGAGGACTTGGCCACCGGCTGTACCGCGCTGAGGGTGGACTTTGCGCTGTGCCAGCGGCCCGGGCGCGCAGTGCCCATCGCGGCGGGTGAGCCCAGCGGCAGTGCGCGCAGCCCGGGCAGCCGGCTGACGCTGCGTGGGCTGTTGCACTACCTGTGGGAGCAGGCGGAGTTGAACCGCTGGCATCCGGGCTTCGAAGGCCGCCGGCCATGGGCTGCGGTGCGCCGGCATGTGCTGCGGGCGGCGCAGACGACACTGGTGGACGGCCAGCCGTTGGCGCAACGGCTGTACGTGCCGGAGGTCTTCAGCGCCGAGCAGCGTGAGGTGCTCGCACACCGCCGACGTCTGCAGTGGGTCAGTGCCCTGCCCCGGCCCGGGCAGCCGCAGCCGCTGCTGCTGGTGCTGGCAGAGCTCAAGCAGCTGCCGCCGGCGCGTTATGGCCACCAGGCGGTGCTCAAACACCTGCCCGACGTGGCCTTCGGGCTCGATGCGGCGCTGGCCCGTCGGCTGACGCGGCGGTTCGAAGCAGAGCTGGCCAGCTGGAATGCCGACAACCGCTTGAACTTGGTGCTGCTGGCTACCGCAATAGTGTCGGAGCACGGGCTGCCGAGCCTCGTGGAAGTCACGCTCATGTTGACCACCGCGGCCTGGCTGCCGGTGGACAACGCCTGGGAGGCGCAGCTGCTGAATAGCCTGGTGCACGAGGGACGTCGTTTCAGCAAGCCGATGCGATATCACCTGGCAGCGGCTGAACGGCTTCCCACGGCAGTGCTGGCGGACACCGAGACGCCGCCCACACCGTTGATCCTCGTCGACGGATCGGCCACCAACGCCGAGACTGACGACAGGACCACCTGGTGTTGGTCGCCCCTGGACTCGTGCATGCCGGCGCTGCCGCCTCGCCGAACGGGGTCCGCGCGACCCGCGTGGTCACCCCTGCAAGGAGGGGGAACCTCGCGGCAGGAGCCACTGGCACACTGCACACCCATGAGCACCGACTGGCTATGGAAACGGTGTCCACCCGCGACGACAGCATTCCGGACGGTGTAATTGCGTGCTGGTGTGCTCGCATCCGCGGTCGGGTGCAAGGCGTCGGCTACCGTGACGCCTGCGTGCAGGCTGCGCAGGCGGTCGGTGTGACCGGCTGGGTGCGCAACCGAAAAGACGGCTCGGTCGAGGTGCAACTGCAGGGCTCGGTCGACCAGCTGCTGGCCATGCGCCGCTGGTTGGGCAACGGGCCGCCGCTTGCCGAGGTGCGCAGCATCGCCTGGCAGCCGGCTGAAGCCGAGATGCCGCCTGCGGCCACTTTCGAGCGACGACCTACGGCTTGAGCGCCCCCGGGCCCCCGCATCATGGGCGTTCGATTGAGCGATAGGCACAGCAGGCGGGCTGCGCGATGCTGGGCACCGTTGTGATGAGGGAGAAGACGATGGCCTTGATCCGATGTCCTGCATGCACCGATGTGGTGAGCTCTTTGGTGCGGTCGTGCCCGAGTTGCCACAGCCCACTGCGCATCTCGACGGCCATCAAGCCTGTCCAGCGCCCACCCGGTTGGCTCACCACCCCGCGCAAGGTCCCGCCGTCGGTGCAGCGGGTGTCGCACTTCCCGACGCGGGGTTGACCCCGGCGGTCAGGCGTCGACCAGGAACGACTCGAGCGAGCTGCCGTTGGCCAGGGCCGACTTCAGCCAGTTCGGCCGCAGCCCGCGGCCACTCCAGGTGTTGCCCGAGGCGTCGCGGTACTTCACGGGCCGCTTGCTGGCAACGCCCTTGGCGGCTGCATCCGGTCGGCGGCCCGGCTTGCGGCCGCGGCGTGCGAGCTGATCCGAGTTGTCAGTGGCGGTGCCACCGCTGGACGTTGCCACATTGCTGTCGGCAGCACCGGACGGCGACTGCCGGCCGCGCGTGGCAAAGTCCTCCAGCGACTTGCCTTGCTGCAGCGCCTCCCGCAGCCAGCGCGGACGGGGGCCACGGCCGCCCCAAACGTTGCCCGTTCCGTCCGCATACGCAGCTTCGCGTGCGGCGGCCGACTGGGCCAGGCGGCCCCGCTTCTTGGCAGCGACACGGGACGTGGTGCCAAACAGATCACGCTCCGTCAGTTCGTAGGCGGTGATCGCCTCGCGGATGCGCGCCACCACACCGGACTTCTCTTCTTCACGCAGCGCATTGGCTTGAGCCTGCAGCTTCTGGATCTCGGCTTGCAGATCAGCGAACGACTTCTTTGCCATGAAATTCCCATTGATTTGGACGAACCAAGTATGCCGCAATCTTTAAATGCCGGAAGTCCTCGGTCTGCTTAACAGATTGGAGACTCGACACCTGCGACACAGGATGCATGCATTCCAGAGAACAGACTCAACAGATACATCCCCATGTCCATTGGCCACCAGTTGAACCGGCAGCCGCACGTACGGGGTCTGCACTGCGCTACATTGCTGGCAAACCTACAAGGAGCTCACCATCGCAACTGCAAAGAAGTCCACTCCCGCCAAGTCCTCGACGCCTTCGAAGACCGCCCCGGCCAAGAAGTCCACCAGCACGATGCTCAAGCCCATCACATCCGCGTTCAATAAGACCTCGTTGACGGCGCATCTGGCGCAGATCACCGGGGTTGACGCGAAGCAGGTCAAGGCCGTGCTTGCCGGACTCGAGGCCACGATGCTGGCGTCGCTGCACAAGAAGGGGCTGGGCGAGTTCACACTGCCCGGTTTGCTCAAGGTCACGGCGGTGGCGGTGCCGGCCAAGAAGAAGCGCACGGGCATCAACCCCTTCACCAAGCAGGAACAGGTGTTTGCAGCCAAACCGGCATCCACCAAGCTGCGGCTGCGTGCGCTGAAAAAGGTCAAGGACGCCGCGCTTTAAAAAGCGTCCCCAGGCACTGGCTTCAATCCGGTCGTGTTAGCCATCAGCTTGACGGCGAGGATGCCCCTCGGGTTAAGCGCGGCACCTACCCCATCGGCGGCGCCTACGCCGAAAAGCAGCGAACGAGCGCTGCCGCGGAAGCCGGCTGCCTGAGCGTCACGTGGCGGGCAGGCGCACCATGAACGTCGTCCCATCGACTTCGTCCGAGGTCACGCTGATATGACCGCCATGCGCTGCGGTGATTTGCGCGCAGATGTGGAGCCCTAAGCCGAGCCCACCACCTTCTCGGCTGGCAGGTGGGCGGTAATACGGCTCAAACAGCCTTGATAATTGGTCACTCGGAATCGGCCGGCCGCCGTTGCGAACGCGCAGCACCAGCGTGTCGCCCTCCAGAGCACCTTCTACTTCCACGGGCTGCGTGAGCGATCCATGTGCACAGGCATTGGCTAGGAGGTTGGACAGCAGTTGCTGGACCCGGGCCAGGTCGCCGGCGACTACTTCGGAAACCTGTGCGCCGACTGCAGCGGTCGCGTGGTCGAACGGATGATCCACAGACCGACGGCAAAGGCACCAGCGAGGGACGCCGCGACCACCATGAGCACCATCCAGCGCGTACGGGCCACCTCCGCGTCAACGGCCGACCCTGCCTGGTCCATCCTGTCCTGGCTGTGGGCCATCAACTCCTCGACCGCGGCCATGTAAGCGACCTGCAGCGGTCGCAAGTCCTTCAACAGCACCTGCTTGGCCTCGTCCACCTTGCCCGCCTTCACCATCTGGGCGACCTGCTGCCGCGGCTTGCTGTAGCTGGCTCGCGCTGCCGACAACTTGTCCAGCAGCCGCTTCTCCGCATCGGAGGAGACCGAAGCTTCCAACAGCTTGAACGTCGCCGAGGTGCTCTTGGCCGTCTTGTCCATCAAGTCAAACAGTGCCTGGGCTTCAGCAGGCTCGGTGACCAGCAGCAACTCCCGCATGGCCCCGGCCACATTGGCGTTCGCGACCCGAATCGACTGGAGCTGCATGAGCATCGGCACCCGAACGTCGGTCAGCTGTGAGCATCCAGTCCGCCCACCTTGATTCCTGGGGATGGCAAAGGATGCTCTTCTCCACTTAACTCTTGGTGGAGAAATGGACACTTCAGCAGTCCCCGGCCAGGGCCGGCGTCGCCGGCGAATCCATAGCGCAGAGTTCAAGGCGCACATCGTGGCCACCTGCTGCCAGCCGGGTGTGTCCTCCGCCGCGGTGGCCTTGGTAAACGGCATCAACGCCAATCTGGTCCGGCGATGGGTTAAGGAAGCCGAGGTGAGCACCGGGATGGACAGCGCCGCGAAGGCGCCGGAGACGCCAATGCAGGAGACGGCCGCGACGCCCAAGTTCTTGCCCGTTCCGATGCCGACACCGGCTGCACCACTCGTGGCTGCCGACATCCGCATCGAGCTGCAGCGCGGCGCGACCGCCGTCACAGTGACCTGGCCGGCCAGTGCAGCTAGCGAATGCGCGTCCTGGATGCGCGAGCTGCTTCGATGATCCGCATCGACGCGATGTGGCTGTCCGTCGAGCCCGTGGACATGCGGGCTGGACCCGAGCGGCTGTTGGCGCGCGTCGTGCAGGTGTTCGGCGTGGCGCATGCTCACCACGGCTATCTGTTCGCCAATGCCCGTGCCACCCGCGTCAAGCTGCTCATGGGCGATGGCCGATGTCCCCTCCGCCGTCTGCGCATGCAGGACAGGAGTCAGGCCGGCACGCAGAGCATGACCGGCGCCGAGGCGCGAAGGAATGTGTTGAGCATGATGGCTTGGCCTGCAGCGCACCGGCGCGGCGGCCCCCTCATTCGAGTGGTCCTCGCCCAACTGGAGGCGCCATGGCACCTCGATGTCACGGTAGCGCACGGTGACGGTAATCAGCTGCGAGCTGCTGGAGCACGTCCGCACACGTCCGGGGACCGCTCTCTGGCGCTGCGCTCGTCTTCGCTCAGTGGACGGTGCAAGACCACCGAACGGCCGTCAAGCACCGGTCGCAGGGTCGATCAACTGTTTGGTCTGTTGCGCCAAGGCGCTCAGCTCGAAAGGCTTGGTGAGCAGCGCCATGCCGGGGAGCATGGACAGTCCGAGCTTCTCGACTTCGTGCATGTAGCCGGTGATGAGCAACACTTTGATCCCCGGCTGCAGGCGTTGCGCGGCGGCTGCGAGCTGGCGCCCGTCCATGCCGGGCAAGCCAACATCGCTTACCAAGAGATCGAGCGGAATGTGACGCTCGAGCTGCTGCACACCGGCCAGGCCGTCTTCCGCCTCTACCACGTGCAAGCCCAGCTCAGTCAACGTCTGCACCACCAGTTCCCGCACCACCTCGTCGTCCTCCACCACCAGTGCTTTGGCCCTGCGATTCACCTCGAGTCGCATAGGCTCCTCAACTGGAGCAGCGCTGGCCGCGAGCGACGGCGCAGCAATGGGCAAATAGAGTGAGACCACCGTGCCTGCCCCGACGGAGCTCTGGAGCGTGCACAGACCGCCCGACTGTTGGGCAAACCCATAGATCATGGACAAACCTAGCCCGGTGCCTTGCCCAATCGGCTTGGTGGTGAAGAACGGATCGAACGCTCGTTTGAGGACTTCCGGCGACATGCCAATGCCGGTGTCCCGCACTGCGATGTGCACATACCTGGCGTCCGCGCTCAGCGATGGTGCGACCATGCCGCCCACCGCCTCTGACGTCGAAATCTGCAGCTGCCCGCCGTCCGGCATGGCATCACGTGCGTTGATTGCCATGTTCAGCAACGCACTCTCGAGCTGGTTGGCATCACACTGCGCCGCCGGAAGCCCTGGCTGCAACAACAACGTCAACTCTCCCTTCTCACCCAACGCGTTCTTGAGCAAGTCGGTGGTGGAAGCCACCAGCTCGTTGACCTCCACACGGGTAGGTGCAAGCGGTTGCCGGCGCGAAAACGCGAGCAGGCGATGCGTCAGCTGCGCCGCCCGCCGCGCCGAGCGGGTCGCGCTGTCGATGAACCGGTCCACGTCCATGGTCTTGCCTTGCTGCAGGCGACGTTTGACCACGTCCATCGCGCCCATGATGCCCTGCAGCAAGTTGTTGAAGTCATGTGCGATGCCCCCGGTCAATTGGCCCACCGCCTCCATCTTCTGCGCTTGCCTCAGTTGCTCCTCCGTCGACTTCAGAGCCGCCGCTTTTTCATGCTCAGACGTCACATCGCGCGCAATACAGTAAATGCGGCCATCGCGCGGTACGGCGGTCCAGGAAAGCACCGCGTACGTGTTGTCCTGGCGCCGAAGCCGATTGACGAACGCGGTCGTGGTCAAGCCGCCGGCCAGGCGCTGTACCTCCTGGGCGGTGAGGGCAACGTCATCAGGATGTGTCAGCCAGTCGCTGCGGCGACCGAGCATGGCATCAAGCGGCCACCCCAGCACACGCTGCCAAGCTGGATTGATGGCGAGCCAGACGCCTTCCAGGTTGGCCACACCGAACAGGTCGCCGCTGGCCTGCCAGATTTGGTCGCGTTCCTGTGTCCGCAGGCGCACTTCCTGCTCCAGTTGGACGCGGCTGGCCGCCAGCACCTCCCGCGCTTTGACGATGTCATCGATGTCCGTGCAGCTGCCAAACCACCGAATGATTTCGCCAGCGTCGTTGCGAAGCGGCTGAGCGCGTCCTAGCACCCAGCGATAGAGACCGCTGTGGTGCCGCAGCCGGTACTCGATTCGGTAGACGGCCCCGGTGTCCAGACTGTGGCGCCACGTGGACCAGGCCCGCTCCTGATCGTCCGGGTGGAAGACATCGTTCCATGCCGTTCCGTCAGTGGATCCTGGGGGCATGCCGGTGTACTCGTACCACCGGTCGTTGTAGTAGTCGTGGTACCCATCGGCGCGGGTGGACCAGATCATCTGGTCAACCGAGTTGGTGATGGCCCGGAACTTTGCCTCACTGTCATGCAGCGCCTGCTGGCTTTCCTGCAGAGCTTCTGTCTGCACGGCGACCTGGTGATATCGATCGCGCAGTGCAAACTGGCGTGCTCGTGCGCGTAACGCAGACTGCACTGCGCTCAGCAGCGATGCCGCGCCCAGCGGCCGATCGAGAATCAGCACATTGCCAAGCTCTTCCACCGGATGCCGGGAGACGGCGGACAACGCCGCCTTGCGCGGTCCCTGGCGGCTGAGCCAAACAATCGGCAGGTCGCTCCAAGGCGGTTGGTCGGCCAGACAGCGACGCAGCAGTTCAAATTCACCGCTGACCGCCTCGCTCGCGACGAGTACCGCACCGGCGCTGTCATTCACATTCCCAGGCAACAAACTCAACGCGGGGACGATGGTGGTCGCGATGCCGGTGGTGTGCAGCAGACGGCTGGCCACCTCGGCATCCCGCCCGCTGGGCAGGCACAACAGCACACGGCGGCCTTCCGGGCTGCTGCTCGACACGTCAGCGTCGTCAGGTGTCATCGGGGCGTTCCTCGAGTAACGACGTGGCTGCACCGACATACGTCGGCACGCCGGTCAAGATGCCGCTGAACTGGGAAAGCGCCTGACCGATGCGCAGCCCCTGTTGGTCAACCCGCAGCTCACGAATCGATTCCTCGTGAGCGCCCCCGCGGTGCTTGATGACGGACAAGGCCTTGCGTATGCGACCGCGGACTTCGAAGAAGCGCAGCAGCAGCACCGCATCGGCCAGATAACTGACGTTGACATTCGCGGTGGCCATGGATCCAACGAGGCTTTGCTGCGTATTGAGCAAAAGGGTTACGACGCCTTGCTGATTGAGGTAAGCGAGCAGCTCATGCAACTGCAGCACCAGCTGCTTCTCCTCGGGCATGGCCGACATGTACCCCGCCAAGCTGTCGATGACAATGAGGCGGGTGTGCTCACGTTCGATGGCATTACGCACTTGGGCTGCAAACGCGCCAGGCGATATGTCACTCGGATCGAGTTGGCGGATCTCCAACAAGCCTTCATCGACATAACGGTCGACTGCCTGGCCAAGGCTCCGAGCCCGCTGAAGCAAAGTACCCACGCGTTCATCGAACTGGTACAGCACCGCACGCTCGCCGCGCTCACACGATGCCATCAGGAACTGCATCGCAACGACTGTCTTGCCGCTTCCCGCGGGACCGATGACCAGTGTCGAGGTACCCCGCAGTGGCCCGCCCGCCAGCATCGCGTCGAGTTCCGGCAAGCCGCTGGACACGGCCTCGCCGACGAACGGCTGATGGTGCTCCGCCGCAATGAGCCGAGGAAACACCTCCAGGCCACCGCGTCGCAGCCGCACATCGTGAAAACCGGCCACGAAGTCAACACCCCGCAGCTTACGGACCTCTATGCGTCGGCGTGCGCCGCCAAACTGCAGCGTCTGCCGCTCAAGCGTGAGCACGCCGTGGCACAGGCTGTGCAAATGCCCATCGCTGTTGCCCAGGTTGCCGGTCAGGTCGTCCGTCAGCAACACCGTGATGCTTCGTTCTGCGAAGAAACGCTTGAGGCTAAGCACCTGGCGCCGGTATCGCAGATCGTCCTGCGCCAGCAGCCGCATCTCCGACAGGCTGTCGAGCACCACTCGGGTGGGTTTCAGCGCATCGATGCGGGCGGTCACCAACTCCATGGTCTCGCCCAATTCGACTTCCCAGCTGTGCAACAGCGTCTGTTCTACGCCCAGGATGCCCTCGACGTCGGACGATTCAAACAGCGAGACGCCCTCCAAGGACCAGCCATGAGACGCAGCGACGTCCTTGAGTTCGTCCGCCGTCTCCGACAACGTCACATAAAGCACCGGCTCGCCTGTGCGGGCAGCCTGCAACAGGAACTGCAGCGCCACGGTGGTCTTGCCGGCCCCCGGAGCACCCTCGAGCAGATAGAGCCGCCCCGCTGGCAACCCGCCGTCCAGGACCGCGTCGAGGCCGACCACCCCTGTCTGCACGCGTTGAGGAATCGGTGTAGCGCCGGGCGGGATCGCAGGTCAGCTGGTTCATCTGCACAGTCTTTGAAAGGGGTCAACGATACCAAGCCAAGCAAGCGGGGACGCGGACGCAGGGCACGCGCACCGCTGCTGTGATGGCGGGACCGGCCACCACCAGCAGACTGTACGGGGCAAACATGGCGGTTTCGGCGCAGTAGCGCTCTCAGTTCAAGGAACCTTTGAAGCGACCGTAGCACGGTCATAGCGCATGACATTAACCTGCTGGCCGATCTAGCGACAGCACGCGTGCCAAGGCCAAGGCCGTCCATTACGCTCTGCCATCTGAGTTGTGTGATCCGCCGGCGTGCGGCGGCAAGTGAAGGCAACTGACGGCTGGCCACACCAGCGGCCACAGTCGCCCGATGTCTCCCCTGGCACCGTCGAAGGTGCTCGCAGCGGCCGACAACAGGCCGCATTGCTTGCCTGTCGACCGAAGCTACCACGCAGCCGCGTCACGCTGCGACATGCACCAGAAACGCCAACACGGAGGCCAGGAGCGTCACCACGGTGACCCGCAGCCAGGTCACCGGCTGACGACGCCGGGTGAAGAGCCGCCGCCCCGGAGACATCGACCGCTGCAGGGCTGGCTTCAAAACGGCACGTCCTCATGGTCGGGGATGCCCTGGCGCAACCAGCACACCGCGGCGTCCTCGGGCTCTAGACAGCGCCAGTGCGGTTGCACCGCCAGTTCCGCCGCGGCCTCGTCGCGTTGCACGCGCCGTATGGTGGGCCAGCGGGCATGCAGCCGCGCTGAAAAGCGGGAGATCCATTCGTGGTCTGACAACATCTCTTGGTTGAGCATGGAGCATCTCCTTGTCTCGAAAAAGTTGGATGGGCAGGCGATGAGCACCGCGATCGGTGACAAGCGTCGGCGCAGTGCTGTCAGCAACGGCTCGGCCGGTCGCTGCCCGCGCTGGGCGCCGCCACACTTTTCGCAGCCTTTCTCGAACAAGAACTGTACGTCTATACAGTATCATGGCACCGACGGAATGCGAAGCCAAGAGGGGTCTGCAAGGGCGGGTGGACACCGGCGTGGGGGCCTGTCACCAGGCTTCGGCAGAGCGGTGACATCGATGACCACCGGTAGCATCAGGCCATGTGCAACCGCTACCACCCGGCACGCGCCGATGAGATGGTGTACTTCCGCGAGGTCTTCGGATTCCACGAGGTGCCGCGCGGCCACATTGGCGACCCGCTGTCCCCGCGCGACATCGGCCCTTTCGGACGGGGCCCCTTTGTGCGGCCTTCACGCGATGCCACGTCGCTGGATTCGGTGGTCGGCCAGTGGGGTCTGATCGGCTGGTTCGCCAAAACGCCGGTACCCGTGAAGAAGCCAGGCCAGCGGCCGATCCTGACGAACAACGCCCGCATGGAGACGGTGCACCAGCCACCAACCTACCAGCACCCCTGGGCCCGGGGTCAACGCTGCGTGATTCCGGCGTGGTCGTATGTGGAACCCAACTGGGAAACCGGCAAGAACCCG
>OFDN01000315.1_pt1 | contig 42128 bp, 38 predicted proteins | sample 1520971 | NCBI WGS metagenome assembly OFDN01 (sample SAMEA94257418, study PRJEB24077) | hot springs metagenome | biome: Aquatic biome; feature: Geographical feature; material: Water | place: India | collected 2012-06-12 | depth 5 m | reverse complement strand
CGAGACGAGCGCGGCGGCCCTGCGCGACCTCGCGGCGGCGGGGGCAGAGGTGGTGCCCTCGCGGGCGTGAGGCCCGCATCCGGCCCGCCGCGAGACGTCAGACGAGCAGCTGGTGCTTCGCGAGGTCGCGGTAGAGCGGAACGCTCGTCACGAGCTCGCTGTGCGTGCCGACGCCGATGACCCGCCCGTGATCGAGCACGACGATCTGGTCGCTGTCGACGACGGTCGAGAGCCGGTGGGCGATCACGATGAGCGTGCGGTCCTGCGCCACGGCGTCGATGGCCTCGCGCATGCGCTGCTCGTTGGCGCCGTCGAGCGATGACGTCGACTCGTCGAGCAGCAGCACGGGCGGCGCGGCGAGCAGGGCGCGCGCGATCGCGAGGCGCTGACGCTCGCCGCCCGAGAGCATGACGCCCTCCTCGCCGACCTGCGCGTCGAGGCCGCGGGGGTCGCGATCGAGCACCTCATCGAGGTTGACCGACCGCAGCACGGCGATGCACTGCTCGTCGGTGGCGTCGGGGCTGCCGAGCAGCAGGTTGTCGCGCAGGCTGCCGGCGAGCACCGGTGCGTCTTGCTCGACGTAGCCGATGCGGCCGCGCAGCTCGTCGCGGTCGAGGGCGCGGATGTCCACGCCGCCCATGCGGATGACGCCCGCCGTCGGGTCGTAGAACCGCTCGATGAGCGACAGGATCGTGCTCTTGCCCGCCCCGCTCGGGCCGACGAGCGCGGTGCGCGAGCCGACCGGCACGGTGAAGCTGACGCCACGGAGGACCGTGGTGTCGCGCTCGGCCTCCCCGACGACCGCCGCGATCGCCTTCTCCGTCTCGGTGGGATGCGCGCTCACCGGGTAGGCGAAGTGCACGTCGTCGAACTCGACCGCGGCCGTCGAGGCGGTGGGGGCCGCGGGCACGAGCCCCGCATCCCGCTCGCGCTCGCTCGGCAGGCCGATGATCTCCTGGATGCGCCCGAGCGCCCCGAGCGCGGCGTTCACGCTCGTGATCGCGCCGAACGCCTGCCCGAGGGGGCCGATCAGCAGGAACAGGAACAGGATGAACGCCACGAGGTCGCCGACCGAGATGACGCCCGAGGCGACGCGGAAGCCCCCGACCCCGAGCACCACGAGGAACGACACCTGCAGCGCGATCGACGAGATCGGCACGACGAGCGCCGAGATCTTCGCGACCGCGATTCCCTGCTGCCAGGCCCCGCGCGCGCTGCCCTCGATGGCCGCGATCTCGCGCTCGGTCGCGCCCGCCGCGCGCACCGTGCGGATCGCCGAGATCGACCGCTCGACCGCCGCCGCGAGCTCGCCGACCCGCTCCTGCGCCTTGCGGCTCGCGACCCGGATGCGCTGCGACAGCAGCACGACGGTGACGACCGACACGGCGATCACGAGCACCGTGAGACCCAGCAGCACCGGATCGATGATGGTCATCGCGATGAGCGCGCCGAGGAAGGTGAGGCTGCCGCCGATGGCCTCGACGAGGCCCTGGGTCAGCACGGCGCGCAGCAGGGTGGTGTCGCTGCCGACGCGGCTCACCAGATCGCCCGTGCGGCGCTCGTCGAACTCGCTGATCGGCAGGTGTAGCAGGCGGCGCACGAGCGCCCTCCGGCTCGACAGCACGACCCCCTCACCGGTGCGCTGCAGCAGGTAGTGGCCGAAGCCGCTCAGCAGTCCGGCGGCGACGACGAGCACGACGAGCAGCGTGACGACGGGCGCGAGGTCGCCGCCCTGCTCGACGATGCCGATGACCTGCGAGACCAGCAGCGGCTGGGCGAGCGAGGCGATCGCGCCGAGCATGCTGATCACGACGACCCAGCTCAGCACCGCCCGGTGCTCGAGCAGGTACGGCAGCAGCTGCCGGAAGGTCGCGCGGGGCCCGTCGTCGGCGGCAGAACCGGCGGGGCGGCCGAAGCGGCGGCGGGGGGATGCGGTGCTCGCGCTCATGCGTCCATCCTGGCCGACCGTCCCTCAGCGCCGACCGTATGCGCATCCGCGGCCGCCCGCCCGCGCGGCCCGCAACGGGTCTAGGCTGATCCCTCGTGCCCCACCCCGTCATCTCCGCGCGCCAGCTCACCAAGACCTACGGCGACTTCACCGCCGTCGACGGCATCGACTTCGACGTCGCGCCCGGTGAGTCGTTCGGCCTGCTCGGCCCGAACGGGGCCGGCAAGTCGACCACCATGCGCATGGTGGGGGCGGTCTCGACGCGCACGGCCGGCGAGCTGAGCATCCTGGGCCTCGACCCGAACCAGCACGGCCCCGACATCCGCTCGCAGCTGGGCGTCGTGCCGCAGCAGGACAACCTCGACCAAGAGCTGCGGGTGCGCGACAACCTGCTGGTCTATGGGCGCTACTTCGGACTGCCGCGCCGTGTCATCTCTGAGCGCGCCGATGCGCTGCTCGAGTTCGCGCAGCTCATCGACCGGGCGAAGGCGAAGGTCGACGACCTCTCGGGCGGCATGAAGCGCCGCCTCACGATCGCGCGGGCGCTCATCAACGAGCCGCGCATCCTGCTGCTCGACGAGCCCACGACCGGTCTCGATCCGCAGGCCCGGCACATCCTCTGGGACCGCCTGTTCCGCCTCAAGGAGCGCGGCACGACGCTCGTGCTCACGACGCACTACATGGATGAGGCCGAGCAGCTCTGCGACCGCCTCGTGGTGGTCGACAAGGGTCGCATCATGGCCGAGGGCTCGCCCGCGGCGCTGATCCGCGAGTACTCGAGCAGAGAGGTGCTCGAGGTGCGGTTCGGCAGCGACAAGAACGCGGAGGCCGCCGAGCGACTGGCTGGGGTGGGGGAGCGCCTGGAGGTGCTGCCCGACCGCATCCTCGTCTACAGCGACAACGGCGAGGCCGTGCTCGAGCAGCTGACGCACCGGGGTCTCGAGCCGATCACCTCGCTCGTGCGCCGCTCGAGCCTGGAAGACGTCTTCCTGCGCCTGACCGGGCGGAGCCTGATCGAATGACCGCCCCCGACCTGACGCCGGCGGCGCCGACGATGACGGATGCGGAGCGCGCGCTCGCCGCGGGCATCGCCCCGCGCCGCTGGGGCTCGTGGTACGTCGCCGAGCACCGGCTGCGCGGCATGCGCGGCTACCTGCCCGACGCGATCTTCCAGAGCTTCGGCAACCCGCTCATCTACCTGTTCGCCCTCGGGGTGGGGCTCGCGAGCCTCGTACCGCAGGGCGTCGGGGGCGTCACCTACCTGCAGTTCGTCGCCCCCGCGCTGATGGCGACGGCGGCGATGACGATCGCCGCCAACGAGACGAGCTACCCGATCATGGCGGGCTTCAAGTGGAACCCGATCTTCTTCGCGATGAACGCCGCTCCGGTCTCGCCCGCGCAGATCGTCAACGGCACGATGATCCAGCTCGCGATCCGCATCGTCGCGACGGTGGCGATCTACTTCGGCATCATCGTGCTATTCGGGGCGGTGCCCTCGCCCGCAGGGTGGCTGGCGATCATCGCCGCGAGCCTGACGGGCATGGCGATCGGGGCCGCGCAGGCGGCGTACACCTCGACGATCACTGAGGACAATGGGCAGATGGCGATGCTGCAGCGCTTCGCGATCACCCCGCTCTTCCTGTTCTCGGGCACGTTCTTCCCGCTCGAGCAGCTGCCGCTCTGGCTGCAGCCGCTCGGCTGGGCGTCGCCGCTGTGGCACGGCACCGAGCTCGGGCGCGTGGTCAGCTACGGCCTCGACGAGCCCCTCTGGCTGACCGTCACCCACGTGGGGTACCTCGTCACCCTGTTCGCCGTCGCGCTCTGGGCGACGCACCGCCACTTCGCGCGGAGGCTCAACAAGTGACCGCTACGACCTCGACCGAGCAGCAGCTCGCCCCGCGCCGCAGCGCGCTGTACGCCGGCAACACGCGCGCGGTCATCCATCGCGGGTTTCTGGCGACGCGCAGCACGAACGGGCTCGTCGTGCTCAGCGGCTTCTTCGAGCCGGTGTTCTACCTGCTCTCGCTCGGCATCGGCTTCGGCGCGCTCGTCGGAACGGTGCAGACCTCCACGGGTCAGGAGGTTCCCTACGCGGCCTTCATCGCTCCGGCGCTGCTCGCCGTCTCGGCCATGAACGGCGCGGTCTACGACTCGACGTGGAACGTGTTCTTCAAGCTCAACTACTCGCGGCTGTATCACGGGATGCTCGCCACGTCGCTCGGCCCGCTCGACGTCGCCCTCGGCGAGATCTTCCTCGCCCTGCTGCGCGGCGCGATGTACGCCGTCGGCTTCATGGTGATCATGCAGGTGTTCGGGCTCAACCTGGCGTGGACGGCGCTGCTCGCGCTGCCCGCCGTGCTGCTCATCGCCTTCGGCTTCGCGAGCCTCGGCATGGCGATCACGAGCTACATGAAGACGTTCAACCAGATGGACTGGATCGCCTTCATCATGCTGCCGATGTTCCTGTTCTCGGCGACGTTCTACCCCATCACGGTGTACCCCGAGGCGATCCAGTGGGTCATCCAGGCGCTGCCGCTCTGGCACGGCGTCGAGCTCGTCCGCGGACTCACCACGGGGGCGCTTTCGAGCATGATGCTCGTGCACGTCGGCTACTACCTCGTGATGATCGCGATCGGCATCGTCTTCACGACGAGCCGGCTGCGCGCGCTGTTCTTGAAGTAGGGCTCAGCGCACCGAGCGCACGGGCAGCACGGCGAGCCCGCCCAGGGTCGCCGCGATGGCGGCGGCGATGAACAGAGCGGTGAAGCCGCCCGCCGCGGCCACCAGCAGCGCCCCGAGCAGGGGAGCGACCGCCTGCGGAACCGCGAGGGCCACGTTCATGATGCCGAGGTCTTTGCCGCGCGTGTGCTGGTCGGGCAGCACCTGGGTGGCGAGCGCCTGATCGACCGCCATGAAGCTGCCGTAGCCGATGCCGAGGAACGCCGCCGCGACCATCGCGATCGTGTAGTCGGGAACCACCGCGAGCAGCAGGGCCGCGAGTGCCTGCAGATAGGCGGCGACGTAGACGAACGGCTTGCGCTGCCCGAAGCGGTCGCTCACGCGCCCGAACCCGAGCGCCGACGCCGTGAAGAACACGAGGTACACGGCCGTGAGCAGCAGCAGGTCGTCCTCGGCGGTCTCGGTGCGGCCGAGCCCGTAGAGGATGAAGTACAGCAGCAGCGTGGTGCCGAGCGCGTTGCCGATGTTGACGAGCACGCGGCTCACGAGCGTCCAGGCGAAGTCGGGGTGCTGACGGGGGCTGATCCAGAGACCCGTGACGAGCATCCCGGGCCGGAACGGGGGGCGCAGGATGCGCGGCAGAGCCTCGTCGCGCACTCCCAGCACGAACGGCAGCACCAGCACGATGAGCAGCCCGGCGACGAGGATGTACCCCCCGAGCAGGCCCACACCGAGGATCAGCACGAGCGCGAGTCCGAGCACGGTGCCGATCGCCTGCGGGGCCGAGACCCATGCCGAGACGAAGCCGCGCTGGTCGACCGGCACCTGGTCGGCGATCATCGCCGTGATGCCGGCCGAGGCCATGCAGAACCCGCTGATGGCGAGCGACCAGGTGATGCCGATGCCGACGAGCGTGGTCTGAAGCCCGAGGGCGACGAGCGAGGCCGCGAAGAGCAGGGTTCCGGCGAGGATCCACGGCTTGCGGCGCCCGAAGCGGGAGGTGGTGCGGTCGCTGAGCGCGCCCGTGAGCGGGAAGACGATGAGAGCGCAGGCCCCGGCGATGGCGGAGATGATGCCGAAGGCGACGACGCTCTGCGTCCAGTCGCCTCCGCCCGCGAGAGCGTCGACCTCCTGCGGCAGCAGCAGCTGCACGGGCGTCAGCTGCGCCATCCAGATGCCGAGCCAGGCGGTGGCGAAGAGGGCGATCCATCGGGCGCTGACCCGGCGGGTCGGCTCGGCGAAGGGCGTGAAGGCAGGGGGGAGAGGTGGCGTGCTCACACGCGCAAGGCTAGGGCGATGCCGCCTCCTCGCGCGCGGCCTGCCGTGCCCCCTGTTCGGGGCTCGCGCAGCGGGTGGGGGTGCGCCGCTCGCAGCGCACCCCCACCCTGCGGTCACGGCCGGGCGGTGTAGATCGTCGCGCTGCCGGGCAGCACGTAGATCGTGCTCGCCTGGTTGGCGTACTGCCGGTCGGGCGCGTTCCAGTTGCCGTTGCTGTTGGTGAAGGTGAACCCGAACGAGGTCGGGGCGTTCGCGAGCGTCACCTTCCACCAGTGCCGCCCGTTGATGAAGCCCTCGTAGGTCATCGGGAAGGTTCCGCTGATGCCGTTCCAGGTGTGGATCGAGTAGCTCGTCGCCGACTGCCACTCGGCGAAGTGCACCGTCACCCCCTGGCCCTGGGGTGGCTGCGACCCGGTCGGGGTCGCCGAGTACGCCTTCGTCACCTCGTTGAACGTGATCGTGTAGGTCGTGCCGGGGGTCACGGCGATGTCGCCGCCGTTCTGCACGGCCGTGCCGCTGAGGCCCGTGCCGCCGAAGTTCAGCGTCCAGTCGCCGCGCACGTCGAACTTGAACCGCTGGTTCGTCGCCGTGCCGAACGACACGTTCGTCGCCGTCCAGACATCGCCCGATTTCACCATGGGCGTGCCGAGACCCCAGTTGTTGTTGGTGCCGCGCACGTACAGCGAGTTCCAGCTGGAGCCCGCCGGCCGGTACTTCTGGATGAACTGGGCGTAGCGGGTGGCGCCCGTGCCCGAGGCGACCTCCCCGACCCGCAGCACGGTCATGCCGATGTACGGGAAGCTGTCGAACGCCTGGTTGACGTTGTCCCAGCCGGTGTTCGACGTGATGCCGCCCGCGAGCGCGTTCTCGCCCTTGATCTTCACCCCCTGCCGTCCGGCCTCCGCACCGACCCAGCCGACGAGGGTCTTCGCCTGCGAGTACTGCGGGGCGAAATTCTCATCGTTGAACTCGAGGCAGGTGAAGTGCAGGATCACGCCGCGACCCGAGTCGGCCACCCGGTTGGCGAGCCCGACGATGTTGGCGTAGCCCCGACCGGTGCTCACGGCATACATGTCGACGCTGGTCTGGATCAGCCCGGCCGTGACCTCCGCGGCCCTCGGCGTCGGCCCGGTCATCGACCAGTGCACGCCGGGGATCTTGTAGCCGATCTCGGCACCCGGGAAGGACGAGCCGAGGGCGGCGAGCACGGTGTCGAGCATCCGCTCGCCGTGGTCGACGAGGCTCTTGTTGTACCAGTCGATCAGGTCTTTTCCGTATTGGGTGTTGCGGTAGTCGCCGGAGGAGAAGAAGAACCCGGCGTTGCTCGGCGGCTGCACCTGGGTGATGGCCGTGACGCTCGAGCCCCACGCGGCGTTGATGCCCGCGAGGGTGCCGTACTTCGCGAGCGCCCACTGCTGGAAGCTCTTGATGGCGAGCGGCGAGTAGGCCTGCAGGGCGCCGCGCGTCGGATAGCCGGTGCCGGAGTCGTGGCTGTTGTACGAGGGGTACCGCAGCTCGCCGGCCGGGCCGAGCGAGACGTTGATCTCCTGCATGCGGGTGGCGTAGGTCGTGCCGTAGCGCGCCACGAAGGCCTGGGTGAACGCCTGGTACTCGTTCTGCACGAGCGGCGTGGCCCAGCCCTGCACCGTCTCGCTCGAGAAGTTGCCCTGCTCGCTGCGGTGCTTGAGGCCGTTGATGTCGAGCGTCACGCCGTTGAGGGTCGCGCCCTGGTACTTGCTCCAGAGCCATGACGGCAGCGGGATGTTGCACGTGTCGCCGACGTTGCCGCCGCACTGGTGGAACGAGAAGATCGGTACGATGTCGAGCCCGCGGCTCGTGATGACCTGGAAGATCTGGTCGTAGTAGCTCCAGTTGAACTGGTTGTCGCCGGCGGCTTCGACCTTGCCCCACCAGACATCGACCGTGACCGCGTCGACGCCGTAGGCCTCGACGGTCGCGAGCTGGTTGCTGAACTGCGTCCAGTCGCTGACCTCGAGCGGCGCCATGACGTTGGCGCTGAAGTCGGGATTGTTGGTGGCGGTGGCCGCCGTGGCCGTGGTCGGCCCGACGAGGAAGGTGGCGATGACGGACAGCGCGAGGGCGATGCCCCCGACTGCCGCGTGCCGAGATCGAGTGCGCATGAACTGCTCCCCCTCAGCGGGAGGAGCGACGCCGTCGTCGCTGACGACCTCCCGTGGGGGGAGTATCACCCGAGGGCGCCCGCTCTGCAACCGGTTGCAGATGTTTCATGCGGTGGACGGATCGTTCCACCCCGAACTGGCCCGGTTCCATGCGATTCTCAGAGGACTGCAACCGCATCCCACATCGTTGCCGATGAGGTTTCCGCAGGTTCCAGGCCCTGCGGTCGAGCGGATCAGCCGCGGATCGCCTGCAGCACCCGCGCGGTCGCGATCGCAGCCTCCGCCGCCTCGGCGCCCTTGTCCTCCATCGAGCCGGGCAGGCCCGCCCGGTCGAGACCCTGCTGCTCGTTCTCGAGCGTCAGCACGCCGAAGCCGACCGGCTTGCCCGTGTCGAGCGCGACCCGCGTGAGCCCGTCGGTCGCGGCGGCGCTCACGTACTCGAAGTGGGGGGTGCCGCCCCGGATGATCACGCCGAGCGCGACCACGGCATCGGCCCCCGCCTCGAGCGCGGCCTTGCTCACCACGGGCAGCTCGAACGACCCCGGCACGGCGTACTCGACCACGGTCGCGCCCGCGGCCTCGAGCACGCGGCGGGCGCCGGCCTTGAGCCCCTCGCTGATGGCGGTGTGCCACTGCCCCGCGACGATCGCCACGGTGAGACCCGTGCCGTCGACGTTCAGAGTGGGTGATCCGGCGCCGCTCATGCGGTCTTCCCTTCGATGGTGGCGAACACGGGGGCGCTCGTGATGCTCTCCGGCAGGCGGTGGCCCATGCGGTCGCGCTTCGCGCTGAGGTAGCCCTCGTTGTCGTCGCCGACACCCACCACGAGCGGCACGAGCGCGCTCACCTCGACACCGTACTGGGTCAGCTGGCGCTGCTTCTCGGGGTTGTTGCTCAGCAGGCGCACGCGCGTCACGCCGAGGTCGCGCAGCATGTCGCTCGCGGCCTCGTAGTCGCGCGCGTCGGCGGGCAGGCCGAGAGCGAGGTTCGCGTCGAGGGTGTCGTAGCCGTCCTCCTGCAGGCGGTAGGCCTTGAGCTTGTTGATGAGCCCGATCCCTCGGCCCTCGTGGCCGCGCATGTAGAGCACCGCTCCGCCCTGGCGCTGGATGACGTCGAGCGCGGCGTCGAGCTGCGGCCCGCACTCGCACTTGAGCGAGCCGAACGCCTCACCCGTGAGGCACTCGGAGTGGACGCGCACGATCATGTCGTCGTGGGGCATCCCGCTGACGATCGCCACGTGGTCGGCGCCCGTCTTGCGGTCGCGGTAGGCGCGCATCGAGAACGGGCCGTGCGTGGTCGGAACGGTCGTCGCCACCTCGAAGGTCACGCTGCTCGCGCGCTCGCCAGTGCGACCGGGCGACGCCGCGGCGAAGTCCTCGCCCGACTCGAGGTAGGCGATGAGGTCGACGATCGTGATGACGACGACGCCCTCCTGCTCGCCAAAGCGGATGAGCTCGGGAAGGCGCATCATGTCGCCCTCGTCGGTGACGACCTCGCCGATCGCCGCGACCGGCTGCAGGCCGGCCAGGCGCATGAGCTCGACGGCCGCCTCGGTGTGCCCGGCGCGCTCGCGCACGCCGCCGTCGACGGCGCGCAGCGGCAGGATGTGGCCGGGGCGGATGAGGCGGGCCGGGGTCGCCGTCGGGTCGGCGAGCACGCGCAGGGTGTGCGCGCGGTCGCCGGCGCTGATGCCGGTCGTGATGCGGTCTGCAGCGTCGACGGTGATCGTGTAGGCGGTCTGCCGCGGGTCCTGGTTGTCGGTGACCATGAGCGGCAGGTCGAGCCGGTCGGCGACCTCGTTGGTCATCGGCGCGCACAGGAAGCCGCTCGTGTGGCGGATCGTCCAGGCGATCCACTGCGGCGTGGCGAGCTCGGCCGAGATGATGACGTCGCCCTCGTTCTCGCGGCTCTCGTCGTCGGCGACGAGCACCGGCTTGCCCTCGCGCAGCGCGGCCAGGGCCTGGGGGATGGTTCCGATGCTCATGACAGGGTCCTTCCGTCAGCGGTGGCGCCGAATCGCACCAGCCGTGCTACATGTCGAGCGAGGATGTCGGTCTCGAGGTTGGCGGTGTCGCCGACCTGCTTGCGGCCGAGGGTGGTCACGGCGAGCGTCTCGGGGATGAGCGAGACCTCGAACCAGTCGTCGCCGGCCGCGCTCACGGTGAGGCTGACGCCGTCGACCGCGATCGAGCCCTTGTCGACGACGAGGGGGGCGTGCGCGGCGTCGAGCGAGAACCGCAGCACGCGCCAGGCGTGCTGCTGCCGCACTTCGAGCACCGTCGTGGTGCCGTCGATGTGGCCCTGCACGATGTGCCCGCCGAGGCGGTCGCCGACGGCGGCGGCGCGCTCGAGGTTGACGGGCTCGCCCTCCGACCAGGTGCTGACCGTGCTCATGGCGATGGTCTGCCCCATGACGTCGGCGGTGAACCAGTCGTCGCCCTGCTCGATCACGGTGAGGCACACGCCGTTGACCGCGATCGAGTCGCCGTGGACGGCGTCGCTGACCACGAGCGGGCCGCGCACGGTCAGCCGGGCCGCGTCGCCGCGGGGCTCCCAGCGCACCACGGCGCCCAGTTCTTCGATGAGTCCGGTGAACATGGTCAGTGACCTCCAGGGGTGGACGAGGCGGTGCCGCGGGGGCGGGCGACGACGAGCAGGTCGTCGCCGAGCGTCTCGACGCGGTGGATGCGGAGCCGATGCACCTCGCTCATCGTCGACACCCCCAGCTCGTCCAGGGCGACCTTCGGCCCTCCGATGAGCATCGGCGCGAGGTACACCAGCACCTCGTCGGCGAGCCCGGCGCGCAGGAACGCGCTGGCCAGGGTCGGGCCGCCCTCGACGTAGAGCCGGCGGATGCCGCGCTCGGCGAGGTGCGCGAGCCCCGCATCCAGGTCGCGGTGCCCCAGCTCGATGAGGCCGGCGGGGTGCTCGCGCAGGCGCGCGCCGGGCGGCACCGGGGTCGTGCCGAACACGACCGGGATCGGCTGGTGCGGCAGCAGCTCGCCGCCGTCGCCGCGCGCGGTCAGGCTGGGGTCGTCGGCGAGCACGGTGCCCGTGCCGACGGCGATGGCGTCGTGGGCGGCGCGCTGCTCGTGCACGCGCTGGCGGGCGGCGGTGCCGGTGATCCACTGGCTCGTGCCGTCGGCGGCCGCCGCGCGGCCGTCGAGGCTCGACGCCCACTTGACCGTGACGAAGGGGCGACCGAGGCGCACGCTGGTGAGCCAGGGGCGCAGAAGCTCCTCAGCCTCGTCGGCGAGCACGCCGCCCTGCACCGCGATGCCAGCGGCGCGCAGGCGGTCGGCGCCGCCGCCCGCCACGGGGTTGGGGTCGTCGAGCGCGTAGACGACGCGGGCGATCCCGGCGTCGATGAGGGCCTGCGCGCAGGGGCCGGTGCGGCCGGTGTGGTTGCAGGGCTCGAGCGTGACGACGGCCGTGAGACCCGTCGCGCTGCCGACCTGCGCGAGAGCATCCACCTCGGCGTGCGCGGTGCCGGCGCCGCGATGCCAGCCTTCGGCGACGACGGTGCCGGCGGCGTCGAGCAGCACGCAGCCGACCTGCGGGTTGTCGCCGACCGCGGGGCCGCGGCTCGCGAGCGCGAGGGCGCGCCGCATCGCCGAGACGAGGGTCTCGTCGATGGGGGCGCCGCTGGTCATCCGGGGTCCTCGGTTCTGGTCGGGACGGTTCCGGGGGTGGCGTGCGCACGGCAGGCTGCCGCGGGCGTGTTCCTCCCATCCGGACTTTGACCGTCGGCACCGGAATTCCACCGGTTCCACCGTCTCCGAATCGCTTCGGTCGCGGGTCGCGGGCTGTCACCGCCGGCTCGGATTTTCACCGACCCCGGAACACGTTCTTGCTGTCAGGGTAGTCAACCGCCCCGGCACTGGGGTATTCCCGAACGCTGGCTGGGAATGCCGTGGACGTCGATGGCCCCCCGCTCGGAAGAGCGAGGGGCCACCGGAGGGTGCGCGGATGGCTAGTAGGTGATCACCAGCGAGTTCGACACCGAGATCAGCGCGACGATCGCCGCGTTGAGGAACCCCGCGATGTAGGGGTTGTTGGTCGCGCGGTAGAGCTTGCGCGAGATGATCGCCGTGACCGCCAGGATCACGATGACCGGGAACAGCCAGATGCTGAAGATGCCCCCGAACCCCGGGATCAGCTCACCCGAGATCGCGAACACCGTGTATTGGGCGACGACCAGCACCACCGGGGCCAGCGAGTTCGCGATCGCGAGGATCGCGGTGTTGACCCACTCGCGCCCGGCGATGGTGAACCGGTTGAACGCGTTGATGGCGACCGAGTTCGCGACGAAGTAGATCAGGAACAGCGGCAGCACGAACAGCGCCAGCCCGATCTTGTCGACCGAGAACCACTTCACGCCGATCACCCAGAGGCGGAAGTCGGTCTTGAACAGGAAGTCGAGCACGAACACGACCGCGTAGACGAGCACCACGGTCGTCAGGGCGAGCCCGATGCCGTGCAGGAACGACCGCCAGCCGGGCAGCACCCCTACCGCACGGAGGTCCATGCCGCTCTTCTTCGCGAACGCCACGTATGCCCCCGCCATGAGCACCAGCGCGGCGAGACCGTTGATGGCGGCCCAGACCCCGATGAAGAAGACCGAGCCCTGCGGCACGATCGACGGGACCACGTTGAAGGTGATGCCCAGGACGGCGGGTGTCTGGCTCAGCAGGATGTAGCTCCAGCCCGAGATCACGACCGAGACGACGAGACCGCCCCAGAACCAGATCGCGGGGATGCGACCGCTGAGTGCGGCGGCCGGCGCGGCGGGCACAGCCAGCGCGCGGAAGGCGCGCGTCTCGAGCAGGGCGCGCGGCACCGTGACCAGGAGGATTCCGAAGGCGATGAGCCCGAGAGCCGTGAAGAACTCCTTCAGCTGCCACAGCTGGTTGCCCGCATCCATCGGCTGGGGTGCACCCAACGACTCCTCGAAGAAGTCGACGAGGTGACCGACCGCGGTGCTCGAGATCGTCGTCCACGGGTGCGTCTGCGGCAGCGAGTAGATCACGCGCATGGCCTCGGTGCCGTCGATCGACTCGGTGTAGACCGTGCCCTGCTCGCGAACCTCGTCGGCGACATCCTCCGGCGCCGCACCGAAGTGCAGGAACGACTGCGCATTGGGGGTTCCCAGGTAGTCGCGCGGAGCGGTCAGGGGAACACCCTCGGGGCTGTAGCTGCGGAAGAAGAACTCGTCGTACTGGGCCTGGATCAGGCCCACGTCGCGGGCGCCGTAGACATTCGCGTACGCGCCGTCGGCGTCGGTGTAGACCGGATCGTTGTCGACCAGCAGCACCGAGGCGATGAGCGGATCGCCGGAAGCGTCGTCGAGCGGGATCGAGAAGTTCGCGGCACGCGCGCCGTTCGAGTGGCCGGTGACCCCGATTCGGTCGCGATCGACGTAGGGGAGGTCGGCCAGCAGCAGCACGGCGTCGTACATGCCGGTGCCGCCGACGGCGAGCTCATCGGCCGGCAGCGGGTCGGAGTTGCCGTGCCCGTACATGTCGATCGACATGACGACGTACCCCCGTCGAGCCAGTTCGACGTAGTTCGCCGACTGCATCTCGCGGTTGTTCCACCACCCGTGGCTCACGACGATCGCCGGCGCGGGCTCGTCGGCCGTGGCGCCGTTGGGAGTGAACAGCAGGGCGTTCATCATCCGGCCGCTCGCGGTCTCCCACTTGAGGTCCTTGACGGTGACGGAACCGGCGTTGGTCTGCACGAGCGACGCGCCGAGCGCCGAGACCAGCGCGAGCACGAGGGCGACGACCAGCCAGAAGCCGTTTCGTCGGAGGAGGGCGGATCTCATGGCAGTTCAAACTCCTTCGTTGTGAACAAGGGGTGAGGGGAGGGGGCCCGGTATCCCGAGCCCGGCATCACTCGCGACACTATTAGTGACACCAAACCAGGGACGCCGGTCGCGAGGAATCTGCACACATGTGCAGACTCCGTCCGGGGGTGCCGAGACGGTGTCGTGGAGGGCGTACCGTGAGCGTGCATCCCCGACCATCGGGGTTGCACGATTTCTCACACCGGGAGGGCCGCGTGGCGGAGAGCAACCCTGAGAACGCGAAGGTGGTCGCGGCGCTGCGCGCCGCGCAGATGTACTACATGCAAGACCTCACGATGGGTGCGATCGCTAGCGAGCTGTCGACCTCGCGCTCGTCGGTCTCGCGGCTGCTCGCCTTCGCCCGCGAGACAGGTCTCGTCGACATCCAGATCCGCTCGCCGTTCGATCGCGGTTCGCGCCTCGAGCACGCGATCCACACCACGCACCGGGTCGTCGCCCACGTCGTGCCCATGCCGCAGACGATCAGCGACGTCGACCGGCTGGAGCGCGTCGCGATGACCGCCGGCCGTCAGCTCGGGCGCTACATCGACTCGAACATGGTGGTCGGAGTGGCGTGGGGTTCGACGGTCGGCGCGATCAGCCGCCACCTCGTGCGCAAGCTGACCCACAACTCGACGATCGTGCAGATGAACGGTGCGGGCAACACGCAGACCACCGGCATCGACTACGCGAGCGAGATCCTGCATCGCTTCGGCGAGGCCTACTCCGCCCAAGTGCAGCAGTTCCCGGTTCCGGCCTTCTTCGACGACCCTCGCACTAAGGACGGGCTGTGGCGGGAGCGGAGCACTCGTCGGCTGCTCGACATCCAGGCCCGCATGGATGTCGCGGTCTTCGGTCTCGGCTCGCCCTTCGCCGAGGTGCCGAGCCAGGTCTACATCGGCGGGTACCTCGACGCGGAGGACTACCGCAGCCTGAGCGCCGACGGCGTCGTCGGCGACATCGCCACCGTCTTCTACCGCGGCGATGGCACCTTCGACGCGATCGAGCTCAACGCCCGGGCCTCCGGGCCGAATCTCGATCGCCTGCGTCGCGTCGCCCGCCGCATCTGCGTCGTCTCCGGCGTGCAGAAGCTGCCGAGCCTGCGCGGCGCGCTAGCGGCCGGCCTGATCACCGATCTCATCCTCGACGAGAGTCTGGCGAGCGCCCTCATCGGCGTCGCGGCACCGGGTTCGCCCGCGCGATAGCCGTCGTTGTGGATGCTCACGGCATGCTGCACGTTTGTGCAAGGCCCTGGCAACGATTCCCTCCGCCCCGCAGAATGAGAGCGTTCACGTACCCCTGCGCGCTGCCTCCAGAGAACGGCTCCACCACCATGCCCCGCACCCGCGACCCCCAGCCCGCTCGCCCCACCGTCGAGGCGATCCGCCAGCGCCCCGAGTGCGACGTGCTCATCATTGGCGCCGGCATCAACGGCATCGCCACGTTCCGCGACCTCGCGCTCAACGATGTCGACGTCATGCTCGTCGAGCGCGACGACTACGTCGCCGGGGCATCGTCGGGCTCGTCGCACATGATCCACGGCGGCATCCGGTACCTCGAGAACGGGGAGTTCCGGCTCGTGCAGGAGTCGGTGCACGAGCGCAACGCGCTGCTGCGCCTCGCGCCCCACTACGTGCGCCCGCTGCCGACCACCATCCCGATCTTCTCCACCTTCTCGAGCCTGCTCGCCGCGCCCCTGCGGTTCATCGGCATCAAGACGAAAGGCCGCAAAGAGCGCGGGGCGCTCATCATCAAGGTCGGGCTCACGATCTACGACACGTTCTCGCGCGACGGCGGGCGGGTGCCGCGCCACCAGTTCCGCGGGGCACGCGCCTCGCGCGAACTGCTGCCCGCGCTGCGCGACGACGTGAAGTGGACGGCGACCTACTACGACGCGTCGATGCACGACCCCGAGCGGCTCGCCCTCGATGTGCTGATGGACGGCGTCGCGGCGGGCGACCACGCGCGAGCATCCAACTACCTCGAAGCGGTGGCGATGGCAGACGACGGCGCCGTCACCCTGCGCGACACCGTGACCGGCGACGAGTTCGCGGTGCGGGCCCGCGTCGTCGTCAACGCCTCCGGGCCGTGGACCGACCTCACCAACAGCGCGCTCGGCGAGCCCACCCGGTACATGGGCGGCACGAAGGGCTCGCACATCGTCGTCGACCACCCCGAGCTGCTCGCCGCCTGCAACGGCCGCGAGATCTTCTTCGAGTTCTCGGATGGCCGCATCGTGCTGATCTACCCGCTCAAGGGGCGCGTGCTCATCGGCACCACCGATCTCGCGCACGACATGACCGAGCCCATCCGCTGCACCGAGGACGAGGTCGACTACTTCTTCGAGGTCGTGCGGCACGTCTTCCCCGCCATTCCGGTCGACCGCTCGCACATCGTGTTCCGCTTCTCGGGGGTGCGCCCGCTGCCGCGGCAGGACGCCGCCTCGACCGGGCAGATCAGCCGCGACTACCGGGTCGAGCAGAGCGACCGCGGCGGCGTGCCGGTGCTCAGCCTCGTCGGCGGCAAGTGGACCACTTTCCGCGCTCTCGGCGAGCAGCTCGCCGGTCGGGTGCTCGGCATCCTCGGCCGCTCGCGCACCGTGAGCACCGACGGTCGCCTCATCGGCGGGGCGGTCGGCTACCCCACCACCTCCGCCGACCGCGACGCGTGGCTCGCCGCGCACGGCACCGTCGTGGGCGCCGAGCGCGCAGCCGCGCTGCTCGACCGGTACGGCACGAGCGCCGAGGCGATCATCCGCCGCATCGCGTCGTCGTCGGACGAGCCGCTGGTCGCCGCGCCCGAGTACTCGCGCGCCGAGCTGCAGCACCTGGCCGAGACCGAGCAGGTCGTGCGTCTCGTCGATGTGCTGCTGCGCCGCACGTCCCTCGCGTTCCGCGGGCTCGTCACCGACCCGCTGCTCGTCGAGCTCGCCGAGGTGCTCGGCGACGTGCTCGGCTGGAGCGCCGCCCGTCGCGCCGAGGAGGTCGCCAGTGCCAGGCTGTATCTCGCCGACCGGCACGGCATCGTGCTCGACGAGGCTGCACCGGCCGGCGCGGCAGCGTCGCCGCGTCCCCGTCGCACCACGAAGGGCTGAGCATGACCACCCACATCGTCGCCATCGACCAGGGCACCACGAGCACCCGCGCCGTCATCGTCGACAAGGCCGGAACGATCGTCGCCGTCGGTCAGCAGCCGCACGAGCAGATCTTCCCGCAGGCCGGCTGGGTCGAGCACGACCCGCTTGAGATCTGGACCACCACGCAGGAGGTCATCGGCCAGGCCCTCGGCCACGCGAGCCTCACCCGCCACGACATCGCTGCGGTCGGCATCACCAACCAGCGCGAGACCACCGTGATCTGGGAGCGCGCCACCGGCAAGCCCATCTACAACGCGATCGTCTGGCAGGACACCCGCACGCAGGACGCGGTCGACGCGCTCGCCGCCGGTTCTGATGGCGACGCCGGCGGGGTGCGGCGCTTCGCGCACATCACGGGCCTGCCGCTCGCCACCTACTTCAGCGCCACCAAGATCGGCTGGATCCTCGACCACGTCGACGGTGCCCGTGCGCGCGCCGAGGCCGGCGAGCTCGCCTTCGGCACGATCGACACCTGGCTGCTGTGGAACCTCACCGGCGGGCCCGACGGTGGCGTGCACGCCACCGATGTCACCAACGCCTCGCGCACGCTGCTGCTCGACCTCGCCACGCTCGACTGGAGCGACGAGCTGCTCGCGGCGTTCCGCGTGCCGCGCGCTCTGCTGCCCGAGGTGCGGTCGTCGTCGGAGGTGTACGGGGTCGCGCGGTCGAGCTCGCTGCTGCGTGAGGTGCCCGTGGCGGGCATCCTGGGCGATCAGCAGGCCGCGACGTTCGGGCAGGCCGCGTTCGAGGCCGGGGCGTCGAAGAACACCTACGGCACGGGCAACTTCTTGATCGTCAACACCGGTGAGCGCATCGTGCACTCGGATGCGGGGCTGCTGACCACCGTCGCCTACAGGCTCGGCGACGAGCCGGCGCGGTACGCCCTCGAGGGGTCGGTCGCGGTCAGCGGGTCGCTCGTGCAGTGGCTGCGCGACAACCTCGGCCTGCTCTCGACCTCCGCTGAGGTCGAGACCCTCGCCGCCTCGGTGCCCGACAACGGCGGCGCGTACATCGTGCCCGCGTTCAGCGGGCTCTTCGCGCCCTACTGGCGGCCCGATGCCCGGGGCGCGATCGTGGGCCTCACCCGGTTCATCACGAAGGCCCACTTGGCGCGCGCGGCCCTCGAGGCGACGGCGTTCCAGTCGCGGGAGGTGCTCGACGTCGCCCAGGCGGAGGCCCCGGCGCCGATCACCGAGCTGCGCGTCGACGGCGGCATGACGGCGAACGAGCTGCTCATGCAGTTCCAGGCCGACATCACCGGCCTGCCGGTCGTGCGGCCCGAGATCATCGAGACGACCGCGCTCGGGGCGGCCTACGCGGCCGGGCTGGCCGTCGGCTTCTGGGCGTCGCGCGACGAGCTCGCCGGGCTTTGGCGCGAAGACCGTCGCTGGGAGCCCGCAATGTCGGCCGACGAGCGCGAGCGTCAGTTGCGCGTATGGAAGAAGGCGGTCACACGCACCTTCGACTGGGTCGACCCCGACACGAAGTAGCCGCGCGGGCCCGCCGCCGCCCCGCCGCGCCGGCCTGCTGGGCGCGCACGAATGTCGGCAGAACAGCCGGGCGAGGGCGTTTCGGCTCCATCGCGGTCGATTCTGCAGACGTTCGTGCTCGCCACCCCTCCCCACCCGGTCTACGACTCCACGCCGTCCGCGAGTGGCGCGTGCCGCCCGTGTGGGTTCGTCGGCAGCCGCACACTCCCCGGCATGCTGCTCGACCCCCACGGCGTCCACACCCGCCCCGAGCTACTCGTTCACCTGTCTCGACGCCGGCTCGACCGGCTGATCGCCGATGGCGAGATCATCGTCCTCCGGCGGGGCCTGTACGCCGCCGCATCGCTCCCCGCCGCTGCTCAGCAGGCGATCCGTGTCGGGGGAGTGCTGGGGTGCATCTCCGCCGCGGAGTCGTTCGGGCTCTGGCGTCCGCCCGACCCGCGCGTGCACGTGCACTTCGACCGTGCCCGCTCGCGAGCGCGCGGCCCCGCCGTGCGCCACTGGTGGCCGCTCACCGAGCCAGTCGAGCCCGCGCGGACGGGCCTCATCGACACTCTCGTGCACGTGGTGCGGTGCCAGCCTCGTCGCTTCTCCGTCGCAGTGCTCGACAGTGCTCTGCATGCGGGTCTCGTCAGCGTGCGAGAGGTCGAGCACCTGCTCGAGCGGGTTCCTGCTCGCCACCGCTTCGCGGCCACGCTGCTCGACCCCCGGGCAGAGTCGGGTGTCGAGTCGCTGGTGCGGCTGGCTCTGGTCGATGCGGGCCTGCAATGCGTCAGCCAGGTGGCCGTACCGGGTGTCGGTCGCGTCGACCTGCTGGTCGGGGGACGGGTCATCGTCGAGGTCGATGGGCGGCAATGGCATGCCGATCAGCAGCATCGCGACTACGCGCGCGACCTCGCTGCTCAGTCCTCCGGGCGTGCGGTGGTGCGAGCCGACTACCTGCACGCGGTCGACCACGTCGACCTGGTCGTCCGGGCCGTGCGCGGTGCGCTGCGGCGCCCGCGCGCGGTGGTTGTGGTCGGACGGCGGGCACGAACATCTGCAGAACTTGCGCGCGGGAGCTGATCCGGGCCCTCGACGATCCTCTGCAGGAGTTCGCGCCCACCTCCCGTGAGGAGATCCCGGCTGCGGCGCGGCGGGTCAGGCACGTTGGGCGGGCGGCCGCTCAGCGGGCGAGCAGGGCGGGCAGCTCTGACAGCGAGCGGATGCGGGCCACTCCCGCAGGCGGCGACCCCTCGGCGCCGTCGGTCACGGGGTTGCGGGCGTCGCCGCGGTCGAGCCAGATGCCGAGCATCCCGGCGGCGTGCGCCCCGACCGCGTCGGTGCGCACGCGGTCGCCGACGTACGCGCAGGCCTGGGATTCCACCCCGAGGGCGGCGGCCGCGGCGTGGAAGATGCGCGGGTCGGGCTTGGTGACGCCGAGCTCGCCCGAGGCGAGCAGGCGGCCGCGGCGGTGGGGGTCGTCGAGCGACCCGTCGGCGCGCACGGGGGTGAGGTCGAGCTCGTCCCACAGCGCGATGCGGTGCAGCTTGTCGGTCTGGAAGGCGAGGTCGCCGTTCGTGATGACGCCGAGCAGCACGCCGGGAAGCGTTGCGCGCAGCCCGGCGAGCGCGGGCAGCACGTCGTCGAAGAGCCGCCAGGCGTCGCGGTAGCCGACGAGGTAGTCGTCGAACCAGGCGAGCGCCGCGTCGTCGGAGAGCGCGATGCCGTAGGGCGCGAGCAGGTCGCGCGCCCGCCAGATCCGCTGGCCGAGGTAGGTGAGTTCGCCGGTCAGATAGCGGGTGTAGTGATGCTCCTCGAGCTCGGCCCACCGGCGCTGCACGGTCGCGGTGTCGTCGGCCGCGAAGGCCCCGCCCGCCGCGGCCTGCGCCCGCGCGATGGCCGCATCGACCGCACGGGTGTGCGCCATGAGCGTGTCGTCGAGGTCGAACAGCACCGCGCGTATCGGGGAATCGTTCACTGGAGCACTGGCCACTCTGATCGAGCCTGCACTGTGCCGAACTCGTGGCGCCTCAATTCACCGAGCCAACCCCACGGGTGTGTGCCGTCGCGGTCGACCACCGCGCACTCGCCCTCGCCCCGCCATCGGAATCCAGCTCGTTGCGCAACGACGGCTGAGCCGCGGTTGCCCGCGTGACATTCCCACTTCACGAGGGCGATCTCGTCATGGGAAAAGATCCACTGAATCACGGCCCGGACGGACTCGGTCATGACGCCGTTGCCGCGGTGCTCGGTTGCCAGCCAGTAGCCGATGAACCCGCGTTCGCGCTGCCATGACACCACCCCTATGAGGGGAGCATCCTCTGCGGGCCGAATGCCGAAGACATACTCGATGTCATCCCGCCACCACTGAGGAGCCAGCTCCAGCACGAAGCCTTCGGCGTGGTCGCGCTCATACGGCACCGGCACAGTCGTGAACCGCTGCAGCTCGGTGTCCTGGCACGCCGCGTACACCGCATCGACGTCGTCGGCCCGTGGAGGGGAGAGAACGAACCGCGTCGTGCGCAGGGTGACGGGGTCCATCACGCCCGCGCGCGCGGCAGGAACCCGACCGCGTCGTACACGCGCCTCAGGGTCGCCTCGGCGATCTCCTCGGCCCGTGCCGCGTTGATCGCCAGCAGGCGGTCGAGCTCGGCGGGGTCGTCGAGCAGCTCGAGGGTGCGCGTGCGGATCGGCGCGAACGCGGCGACCACGGCGTCGGCGACCGCGCCCTTGAGGGCGCCGTACTGGAGGCCCTCGAACGACGCGACGAGAGCATCCACGCTCTCACCGGTGAGCAGCGACAGGATCGACAGCAGGTTCGAGACTCCCGGCTTCTCCACCGGGTCGTACGCCACGACTCCGAGAGAGTCGGTTACCGCCGACTTCACCTTCTTGACGAGGGCGGCGTCGTCATCGAGCAGCCACAGGATGCCCGCCGGGCTCTCGCCCGACTTCGACATCTTCGACCCCGGGTTCTGCAGGTCGTAGATCTTCGCGGTCTCCTTCAGGATGCTGACCTCGGGCACGACGAGGGTGTCGCCGAACCGCGAGTTGAAGCGCGCGGCGAGGTCGCGCGTGAGCTCGATGTGCTGCCGCTGGTCTTCGCCGACGGGCACGATCGCGGCGTCGTAGAGCAGGATGTCGGCCGCCTGCAGAATCGGGTACGTGAAGAGCCCGACCGACGCGGCGTCGGCGCCCGAGCGAGCCGACTTGTCCTTGAACTGCGTCATGCGCGAGGCCTCGCCGAAGCCGGTGATGGTGTTGAGCACCCAGGCGAGCTGGGCGTGCGCGCTCACGTGCGACTGCACGAACAGCGTCGAGTGCTCGGGGTCGATGCCGGCGGCGATGTACTGCGCGGCGGTGCGGCGGGTCTGCTCGCGCAGCGCGGCCGGGTCTTGCGGCACGGTGATGGCGTGCAGGTCGACGACGCAGAACACGGCGTCGTGGGTGGTCTGCAGCTCGCGCCACTGCAGCAGCGCTCCGGCGTAGTTGCCGAGGTGCAGGCTGGCGGCGGAGGGCTGCATGCCCGAGAACAGGCGGGGGAGGCTCATGGGGTGTCTTTCGGTGGATGCTCGAGCAACGGGTCAGGGAATCAGGTAGTCGACCACCACGGGCGCGTGGTCGCTCCACCGGGTGTCCCACGAGGGTGCGCGGTCGATCGCGTACGAGGTGACGGTGGCCGCGAGCGCGGGGGTGGCCACGTGGTAGTCGATGCGCCAGCCGGTGTCGGTGTCGAAGGCCTGCCCGCGCTGCGACCACCAGGTGTAGGGGCCGGGCACCTCGCCGGCCTGCACGCGGCCCACGTCGACCCAGCCGAGACCGGGGCGGGTAACGCCGTCGACGCACTCGATGGGGGCATCCCGCTCGCCGAAGAAGCGGTCGAAGTAGGCGCGCTCCTCGAGCAGGAAGCCCGCGTTCTTGCGGTTGCCCTTCCAGTTCTTGATGTCGAGCTCGCGGTGGCCGACGTTGAGGTCGCCGACGACGACCGCGTACGGCGTGTGCGCGGCGAGCAGCGGCAGGCGCTCGGTCATCGCCTCCAAGAATCGGTACTTCTCGACCTGCTTCGGGGTGTCGACCTCGCCCGAGTGCACGTAGCAGCTGACGACGGTGACGGTGGTGCCGCCCACGTCGAGGTCGGCCTCGAGCCAGCGGCCGGCCGAGTCGAAGTCGTCGGGGCCGAGCGCGACGCGGTGCGCGGCGAACTCCCGGCGGGCGGCGACGGCGACCCCGGCGCGCCCCTTGGCGGTGGCGGCGTCATGCAGCACGACCCAGTCGGGGCCGAGCAGGCCGGTGACGTCGTCGGTCGACGCCCGCACCTCCTGCATCGCCAGCACGTCGACGTCGCGCCCCGCCAGCCAGTCGCCCATGCCCTTGCGGTACGCGGCCCGGATGCCGTTGACGTTGACGCTCGCGACGCGCAGGGGAGTGGCCATACGGCCATCCTACGAGCCGGTCGCGGGATGCTCAGCCGCGGCCCGGCGCCCGGAAGACGGCCCCGACGCGCGCCCAGAAGCCGGGCCGCTCGGGCTCGTCGTCGCTGAGACCGTGCTCGCGCACGAGCACGCGGGCGGCCTCGAGCCGGTGCTCGAACGCGGCGCGGTCGAGGATCTCGCCCGCGTCGTCGGCGCGGGTGGCGATCCACGCCGCGCTGAGCAGGATCACCTGACACACCAGGCTGAACCAGATGAGGAGACCGAGGATGACGGCGAAGGAGGCGATGAGCGGGTTCGACGAGGTGCCGCCGAGCAGCAGGGTTCCGACGATCTTCAGCACCCCGAGGGCGAGGGCGCCGAGCAGGGCACCGGTTCGGGCGTACCGCCACGGGAGGGTGACCTCGCTGAGAACGCGAAACGCCGCGACGAGTGCGACGTAGTCGATGCCGAACATGATGAGCAGAGACAGGCTGCGGCCCAGCACGAGGGCGAGGGTCGAGTCGGTGATGCCGAGCAGGTCGAGCATCCACGCCGTCGCCTGGGTGCCGACGACGCTGAGCACGGCCGACGCGATCAGCAGCAGACCGAAGCCCAGGGCGAGGCCGACGTCGCGCAGGCGCGACCAGATCATGTGGTCGGGGGAGGGCGGCAGGTGGAAGAGCTGCCGCACCGCACCGCGCAGCGCGTGCAGGAATCCGAGGGCCGTGAAGAACAGCCCGACGAGAGCGATCGCGCCGGTCACACCGAACACGCGGGCGTCGAGCAGCACCTGCGCCTCGATCGCCCCGCCGTCGCCGAGGTCGATGAGGCCCGGCACGGCCTGGGCGATGATCCCGAGCACGGCGTCCTGCAGCGCGGTGTCGCCCGAGACGACGGTGCCGGCGATCGCGAAGCCCACCCACAGGCCCGCGAAGCTCGCGAAGAGCGCGCGGTAGGCCAGCCCCGAGGCCAGGATGGGTCCGGAGCGCCCCAGGTACCGCTGGAAGGTGCGCGCGATGCGCCACTGCTGCACGCGGGCAGCAAGGTCTTTGACGCGCTCGATCACGCGTCGAGCCTAGCCAGCCGCTCACACCACCGCCGCGATGCCGAAGGGGGCGCACCACCGGTTCGGTGATGCGCCCCCTCGAGCGTGGACGGTCGGGCTACGGCTTGCCGCGCAGGATGGCCTGCTTGACCTCCGAGATCGCCTTCGTGACCTCGATACCACGGGGGCACGCCTCCGAGCAGTTGAAGGTCGTGCGGCAGCGCCACACCCCCTCCTTGTCGTTGAGGATGTCGAGGCGCACCTGGGCGGCCTCGTCGCGGCTGTCGAAGATGAACCGGTGCGCGTTGACGATCGCGGCGGGGCCGAAGTACTGCCCGTCGGTCCAGAACACGGGGCACGACGAGGTGCACGCGGCGCACAGGATGCACTTGGTGGTGTCGTCGAAGCGCGCGCGCTCCTCGATCGTCTGCAGGCGCTCCTTCTCGGGCTTCGAGCTCGACTGCAGGAAGGGCTGCACCTGCCGGTACGACGCGAAGAAGGGCTCCATGTCGACGATCAGGTCCTTCTCGAGCGGAAGGCCCTTGATCGCCTCGATGTAGATCGGCTTCGTGATGTCGAGGTCCTTGATCAGGGTCTTGCACGCGAGGCGGTTGCGGCCGTTGATGCGCATGGCGTCGGAGCCGCAGATGCCGTGGGCGCACGAGCGGCGGAACGACAGCGTGCCGTCCTGCTCCCACTTGATCTTGTGCAGGGCATCGAGCACGCGATCGGTCGAGTACATCGGCACGTCGAAGTCCTGCCAGTACGGCTCGGTGTCGACCTCAGGGTCGAAGCGGCGGACGATGACGGTGACCGTGAACTCCTGCACAGCACCGACTTCGGCGGCGGGGGCGGTCGCCATCAGTACTTCCTCTCCATCGGCTGGTAGTGGGTGATCACGACGGGCTTCCAGTCCATGCGAATGTGGTCGCTCGCGTCGGCGCTGTGCGCGTCGCCGGTGAGGTAGGCCATCGTGTGCTGCATGTACTCGGCGTCGTTGCGGTCGGGGTAGTCGTCGCGCATGTGGCCGCCGCGGCTCTCCTTGCGGTTGCGGGCGGAGTACACGACGACCTCGGCGATGTCGAGCAGGAAGCCCAGCTCGATCGCCTCCAGCAGGTCGGTGTTGAACCGCTTCCCGCGGTCGTGGATGCCGATGTTCTGGTAGCGCTCGCGCAGGCTGCGGATGGTCTCCGTCACGCTGGCCAGGCTCTCCTCGGTGCGGAAGACCTGGGCGTTCTTGTCCATCTCCTCCTGCAGCTCCTTGCGCAGCGCGGCGACGCGCTCGGTGCCGTTCGAACTGCGCAGGCGCTCGACGAGCTCGCGGACATCCTTCGCCGGGTCGGCCGGTAGTGGCACGAAGTCGGCGCTGTTCGCGTACTCGACCGAGTAGCGGCCGGCGCGCTTGCCGAAGACGTTGATGTCGAGCAGCGAGTTGGTGCCGAGCCGGTTCGAACCGTGCACCGACACGCAGGCGCACTCGCCGGCGGCGTACAGGCCGGGGATCACGGTGTCGTTGTCGCTGAGCACCTCCGCCTTGATGTTGGTCGGAATACCGCCCATCGCGTAGTGCGCGGTCGGCATGACCGGCACCGGCTCGACGACCGGGTCGACGCCGAGGTAGGTGCGGGCGAACTCGGTGATGTCGGGCAGCTTGGTCTCGAGCACCTCGGCACCCAGGTGGGTGCAGTCGAGCAGCACGTAGTCCTTGTTCGGCCCGGCACCGCGACCCTCGGCGACCTCCTGCACCATGCAGCGCGAGATGATGTCGCGCGGCGCCAGGTCTTTGATGGTCGGCGCGTAGCGCTCCATGAAGCGCTCGCCGCTCGCGTTGCGCAGGATCGCTCCCTCGCCGCGGGCACCCTCCGTGAGCAGGATGCCCAGGCCGGCCAGCCCGGTCGGGTGGAACTGGAAGAACTCCATGTCTTCGAGCGGGATGCCCTTGCGCCAGACGATGCCCACGCCGTCACCGGTGAGGGTGTGCGCGTTCGACGTGGTCTTGTAGATCTTGCCGAAGCCGCCGGTGGCGAACACGACGCTCTTGGCGTGGAAGATGTGCAGATCGCCGGTGGCGAGCTCGTAGGCGACCACGCCCGCGGCCCGTCCTTCGCTCATGATGAGGTCGAGCACGTAGAACTCGTTGTAGAACTCGATGCCCAGCTTGACGCAGTTCTGGAACAGCGTCTGCAGGATCATGTGGCCGGTGCGGTCGGCGGCGTAGCAGGCGCGGCGCACCGGAGCCTTGCCGTGGTCGCGGGTGTGCCCGCCGAAGCGGCGCTGGTCGATCTTGCCGTCGGGCGTGCGGTTGAACGGCAGGCCCATGTTCTCGAGATCGATGATCGCGTCGATGGCCTCCTTCGCGAGGATCTCCGCCGCGTCCTGGTCGACGAGGTAGTCGCCGCCCTTGACGGTGTCGAAGGTGTGCCACTCCCAGCTGTCCTCCTCGACGTTCGCGAGCGCGGCGGCCATGCCGCCCTGCGCCGCGCCGGTGTGCGACCGGGTCGGGTACAGCTTCGAGATGACGGCGGTCTTCGCGTTCGGACCGGCCTCGATAGCCGCGCGCATGCCGGCGCCGCCGGCGCCGACGATGACGACGTCGAACTGGTGGTGGTGCTCGACCGGCCCGGCGGGCGCGGCGGTGGTGCTCACGGAAACGGTGCTCTCAGCAGCGGTGGTCACAGGATGTCCTCACAGAACGAAGCGACGAGCTCGGGGTCGGCGCCCGCGGGGCAGGGGTCGAAGGTGGTCAGCACGAGCGTGCCGAGCACGAGCAGCACCGCGGTCGACGCGAGCAGCGCGATGTGCAGGATGCGGCGCACCCGGGCATTGGCGACGTAGTCGTTGACGATCGTGCGCATGCCGTTGGTGCCGTGGATCAGCGCGAGCCACAGCAGCAGCAGGTCGTAGACGATCCAGAACGGGTCGGCGAGCTTGCCGGCCACGAAGGCGAAGTCGATGCGGTTGATGCCCTCGCCGACCATCAGGTTGACGAAGAGGTGGCCGAAGATCAGCACGACGAGCAGAACGCCCGAGACGCGCATGTAGATCCAGCCCCACTTCTCCCAGTTGATGCCGCGCTTGGTGCGGGCGTGCGGGGTGCGGGGGGCATCCAGAGTCATGTCGGTCGTCATCGTCAGCCTCCGAACACGTGCATCAGGTGGCGGGGGGTGAAGCCGATCATCAGCACCAGCCAGACCCCGAGCACGCCGTAGAACATGGCCTTGTGGTGCCGCGTTCCGACGCCCCAGAAGTCGACCAGGATGATGCGCAGGCCGTTGAGCGCGTGGAACCCGATCGCGCCGACGAGGGCGAGCTCACCGAGGCCCATGATCGGCGTCTTGTAGGCGCCGATGACGATGTTGTACGCCTCGGGGCTGACGCGGATCAGCGCGGTGTCGAGAATGTGCACGAGCAGGAAGAAGTAGATGGCGATCCCGGTGATGCGGTGCAGCACCCACGACCACATTCCTTCGTTCCCGCGGTAGAGCGTGCCGCCGGGAATGACCGATCGGCGCGGTGCGGGGACTTCGATGGTTGCCGACGAGCTCGACGCTCCGGCTCCCGTTGCCTTCGCTGGCACGAGAAACCCTCCTCAGGGCAGTGACGACGTGCGCGATCGCTCGCGCGCGTGGACTCCGGCTGGATTCCGAATTCTCGACTGGTGGTCGCCGATACACGCAGTCTACGTCGACTTTCCTGAGTGGTCGGAACGGCTCCCGGATGCCCCGCGGGCGTGCCGATAGGGTGGCGCGCATGCACGCGATCGAGGGCACGCTGCCCGACTTCCACGCGATCATCCCGGCTGGCGGAGTGGGCTCGCGGCTCTGGCCCCTCTCGCGCGCCGAGGCGCCGAAGTTCCTGCACGATCTGACCGGCAGCGGTCACACCCTGCTGCGCGAGACCTGGAACCGCATCCTGCCCCTGGCCGGGGCCAGCGGCATCATGGTCGTCACCGGGCGGGCCCATCGGTCGGCAGTGCAGCAGCAGCTGCCCGATCTGGCCGAGTTGAACATCGTGCTCGAGAGCGAGCCGAAAGACTCGTCGGCCGCGATCGGGCTCGCGGCGGCCATCCTGAACCGACGGCACCCGGGGGTCATCGTCGGCTCGTTCGCCGCCGACCACGTCATCAGCGACGCCGAGCGGTTCCGCCACGCGGTGGCCGAGGCCGTCGCGGTCGCCCGCGCGGGCTACATCACGACCATCGGCATCGCGCCGAGCGAGCCCTCGGTGGGCTTCGGCTACATCCGCTGCGGCGAGCCCCTCGCCGTGGAGGGCACGAGCCACGCGCACCTCGTCGAGTCGTTCGTCGAGAAGCCCGACCTCGAGACGGCGACCGCCTACCTGGCCTCGGGCGACTACCTCTGGAACGGCGGGATGTTCATCGCCCGAGCCGACCAGCTGCTCGCCCAGCTGGCCGAGACGCAGCCGATGCTGCACGAGGGCCTGCTCGAGATCGCCGCCGCCTGGGACACCTCCAAGCGCGACATCGTCGTCGACGCCGTCTGGCCGCTGCTGCCGAAGATCGCGATCGACTACAGCGTCGCCGAGCCGGCGGCCGCGGCCGGGCGCCTCGCGGTGGTGCGCGGCGACTTCCCCTGGGACGACGTCGGCGACTTCTCGTCGCTCGCGAAGCTGCTATCGGGCGGTCGCACCGGCGACCTCGCCATCCTCGGCGAGGGCGCGCGCGTGCTCTCCGACGCCTCGAGCGGCGTCGTGGTCACGCAGAGCAAGCGGCTCATCTCGCTCATCGGGGTCACCGACATCGTCGTCGTCGACACACCGGATGCCCTTCTCGTGACCACGCGCGAGCACGCGCAGCGCGTGAAGAAGGTCGTCGACGCGATCAAGCAGGCGGGGCGCGACGACCTGCTCTAGCCGCCGAGCGGCGGTTCGGAGCGGCGCGGGCCCCGCATCCCGCGTGCTCATTCGCGCACGCGCGTGCGCAGGGGCGGGCGCGAGCCGCATGTTTCCGCGGAATGTCACGACGGTCGCGGATTCGTAACGCTTGCATCACCCCGGGCCCCCAGCACTGCTGAACCCCCGGTGCGTTCGCTAACGTGGAGCCAATTCGCTCCAGCGTCCTGCTGGGCAGCAATTTTGGAGGACACAGTGATCACCACTACCCGTAAGCGCGCCTTCGGCGGGCTTGCCCTGCTCGGCGCCAGCGCGCTCGTGCTCGCCGGCTGCGCCGCAGCCCCCGAGGAGACGCCGGAAGAGACCGAGGCGCTCGACTTCCTTCCCTGCATCGTCTCCGACGCCGGTGGCTGGGACGACAAGTCGTTCAACGAGGCCGCCTACGACGGCATCGAGCAGGCCGCGGGCGAGCTCGGTGTCGAGTTCGTCGCCGTCGAGTCGGCCGACGAGAACGCGTACGAGCCGAACGTGCAGCAGCTCGTCGACCAGGGTTGCGACCTGATCATCACGGTCGGCTTCCTCCTCGCCGAGGCGACCACCAACGCCGCCGCCGCGAACCCCGAGATCAACTTCGCGATCATCGACGAGTTCATCGACGCCGAGAACGTCAAGCCGATCCAGTTCAACACGGTCGAGGCCGCGTTCCTCGCGGGCTACGTCGCCGCGAGCTACTCGGAGACCGGCGTCGTCGGCACCTTCGGTGGCATCCCGATCCCGCCCGTCACCATCTTCATGGACGGCTTCGTGCAGGGCGTCGACTACTACAACCAGGAGAAGGGCACCTCGGTGCAGGCTCTCGGGTGGGACCTCGCCGGCCAGACCGGTGCCTTCACCGGTGGCTTCGCCCCCGGCACCGAGGCGCTGACCACGGCCCAGGGCCTGATCGACCAGAACGCTGACGTGCTGCTGCCCGTCGGTGGCCCGATCTACTTCAGCGCCGCCGAGGCCATCCGCGACTCGGGCCGCTCGATCGCCCTCATGGGCGTCGACAAGGACATCTTCGTGTCCGACCCCGACATCGCCGACCTGGTGCTCACCTCGGTGCTGAAGAACATCTCGACCGCTGTCTACGACGTCGTCACCGGCGCCGCGACCGGCGGCTTCGACTCGGCGCCGTACGTCGGCACGCTCGAGAACGGCGGCGTCGGCATCGCCCCGTTCCACGACTTCGAGTCGGCTGTCGACGCGGAGCTCGCGGGTGAGGTCGAGGCCCTGATCGCCGGCATCATCGACGGCTCGATCGAGGTCACCTCGCCGGCGTCGCCCGGTCAGTAAGCAACACCGGTTCCATCCGGGGGAGGCCAGCGCTGCTGGCCTCCCCCGGCCCGTTTCCGGGCATCCTCGCGCTCACGGCCCGTGTGCTCAGATGCGCAGGTTTCTGCTCAGATTCGCCCCCCGGCTCTCCCCTACAGTGGTGACACGAGCACACCGCCGTCGCCTCGGCCTCGCGCGTGCGCCGCATTCCGCATCCGATACCGCGCCGCCCCTGACACCGGCGCAGGAAGGCCAAGGAGCATGAAGCTCGAGCTTCGCGGCATCACCAAGCGCTTCGGAGCGCTGACCGCCAACGATCACATCGACCTCGTCGTCGAGCCGGGAGAGATCCACTGCCTCCTCGGCGAGAACGGCGCCGGCAAGAGCACGCTCATGAACGTGCTCTACGGCCTCTACCAGGCCGACGAGGGCGAGATCCTGCTCGACGATGTCGTGCAGCACTTCGCCGGGCCGGGCGATGCGATGAACGCCGGCATCGGCATGGTGCACCAGCACTTCATGCTCATCCCGGTCTTCACCGTCGCCGAGAACGTCATGCTCGGCCACGAGCAGACGAAGGCGGGCGGCCTGCTCGACCTCGAAGCAGCGCGCGCGATGGTGCGCGAGATCTCGGGCCGCTTCGGCTTCGACATCGACCCCGACGCCCTCATCGAAGACCTCCCCGTCGGCGTGCAGCAGCGGGTCGAGATCATCAAGGCCCTGTCGCGCGACGCGAGCGTACTTGTCTTCGACGAGCCCACCGCGGTGCTCACGCCGCAGGAGACCGACGAGCTCATGGGCATCATGCGCCAGCTGCGCGACGAGGGCACCTCGATCGTCTTCATCACCCACAAGCTGCGCGAGGTGCGCGAGGTCGCCGACCGCATCACCGTCATCCGGCTCGGCAAGGTCGTGGGCGAGGCCGAGCCCACCGCGACGAACGCCGAGATGGCCTCGCTCATGGTCGGCCGCGCGGTCGAGCTCACCGTCGACAAGGCTCCCGCCCAGCCGGGCGACCCCTCGCTCGTCGTGCAGGACCTCGTCGTGACCGACCTCCGCGGCCAGGTGCTCGTCGACCACGTGTCGTTCACGCTGCACCGCGGCGAGATCCTCGCCATCGCCGGCGTGCAGGGCAACGGCCAGACCGAGCTCACCGAGGCCATCATGGGGCTGCAGTCGCGCGTGCACGGCTCGATCGTGCTCGAGGGCAACGAGCTGGTCGGCGACAGCACCCGTCAGGTGCTCGACGCGGGCGTCGGCTTCGTGCCCGAAGACCGCACGGAAGACGGCCTCGTCGGCACGTTCACGATCGCCGAGAACCTCATGCTCGACCGCTCGACCGGCGAGCCCTTCGTGAAGTGGGGAACCCTGCAGCTCGAGGAGCTCGCCCGCTTCGCCGAGGAGCGCGTGTCGGAGTTCGACGTGCGCACCCAGGGCATCACCCAGCAGGCGGGACGGCTCTCGGGCGGCAACCAGCAGAAGGTCGTCCTGGCGCGCGAGCTGAGCCGCGATCTCGCCCTCTTCGTGGCCGCGCAGCCGACGCGCGGTCTCGACGTCGGCTCGATCGAGTTCGTGCACAAGCGCATCGTCGCGACGCGCGATGCGGGCATCCCCGTCATCGTCGTCTCGACCGAGCTCGACGAGGTGGCGGCGCTCGCCGACCGCATCGCGGTCATGTACCGGGGGCGCATCGTCGGCATCGTGCCGGGCGACACCCCCCGCGACGTACTCGGATTGATGATGGCCGGCGAGACCCCGGCGGAGGTGGCAGCGTGACCGACGAGACCAAGAAGCCGACCGCGGAGCAGACGGCCGAGGCCGTGCACCAGCAGGTCGTGGCGCACGAGACCGGCCGCGACACGGCTGAGCCGCCGGTGCCCCGCAGCAACCAGATCATCAAGGAGATCTTCGGCGGCAGCGCCGCGATCTCGGTGTTCGCCGTGCTGCTGGCCCTGATCTTCGGCGGCATCCTGATCGTGCTGACCGACGAGGCGGTGGCCCAGACGAGCGCCTACTTCTTCTCGCGGCCCACCGACATGCTGCAGGCGATGTGGGACGCCGTGGCCGGCGCCTACTCGGCCCTGTTCCGCGGCTCGGTGTTCAACTACCTCCGCGCCGACGACTTCGCCGTCGCGATCCGGCCGCTCACCGAGACGCTCGCCAACGCGACCCCGCTCATCGCGGCCGGCCTCGGCGTGGCCCTCGCCTTCCGCGTCGGCCTGTTCAACATCGGTGGTCGCGGCCAGATGCTCATCGCGGCGGCCGCCGCCGGCTACGTCGGGGCGTACATCCCGATGCCGCCGGTGCTGCACCTCGTCGTCGCCCTCATCGTCGGCCTGATCGGCGGGGCGCTGTGGGGCGGTCTCGTCGGTCTGCTCAAGGCCCGCACCGGTGCGCACGAGGTGATCGTCACGATCATGCTCAACTACATCGCCTTCTACCTCGTGTCGTTCCTGCTGCGCACCCCCGGCGCGCTGCAGGCGCCCGACCAGAACAACCCCAAGAGCGGCCCGATCCTCGAGAGCGCGCAGTTCCCGGCGCTCCTCGGCGATCAGTACAACCTCAACCTCGGGTTCATCCTGGTGATCGTCGCGACGATCTACGTCTGGTACCTGCTCAACCGCTCGGCGATGGGCTTCCGGTTCCGGGCCGTCGGTGAGAACCCGAACGCGGCGCGCGTCGCGGGCATCAAGGTCGAGCGCGTCTACGTGCAGGTGATGCTCATCGCGGGCGCGCTCGTCGGTCTCGCCGGTGTCTACCAGGTGCTCGGCAACTTCACCGGCGGCTTCGCCGCGGGGCTGGATGCGGGCATCGGCTTCGACGCGATCACGGTCGCCCTGCTCGGGCGCTCGAAGCCCGTCGGCGTGTTCTTCGCGGGCATCCTGTTCGGCGGGCTGAAGGCCGGCAGCTACACGATGCAGGCCTCGGAGGGCATCCCGGTCGACATCGTGCTCGTGGTGCAGTCGTTCATCGTGCTCTTCATCGCCGCGCCGCCGCTGGTGCGGGCGATCTTCCGCCTGCCCACCCCTGACCCGCTGTTCCAGTGGCGAACCCCGAAGACTGCCGCGAAGGCGGAGGTGACCAAGTGAGCGTCGTGACGACCACCCGCGAGGCCGGTTCTGGCCTCACCCCCTCGCCCCTCGTGGTGCGCAGCTGGAAGGCGCCGATCGCGTTCGCCGTCTTCACGGTGCTCGGCGCGGTGCTGTTCATCGCGCTCGCGCGCGGCGGCGACACCACCTACCGTCTGAGCAACGACGACGACGCGATCGTGCTGCCGTCGATCGTGCTGCCCTCCGATGCGACGGGCATCGTGACGGTCGTGCTGATGGCCGCGATCGGGGTGTACGCCTTCCTGCGGGTGCGCAATGCCCAGAAGGTGCCGCTCTGGCTCACCACGATCTTCGCCGTGCTGTTCCTGGTCGGGTTCCTGACCTGGGCCGCCGCGGGCTCGACGGTGCCGCTCGTTGGCCTGCTGGCCGGTGCGCTGACGGTGAGCACCCCGCTCATCTTCGGCTCGCTCGGCGGCGTCATCAGCGAGCGGGTCGGTGTGGTCAACATCGCCATCGAGGGCCAGCTGCTCGCGGGGGCCTTCACGGCCGCGCTCGTCGCGACCGCGACCGGCTCGGCGTGGGCCGGGCTCGTCGCCGCGATGGTCGCGGGCGCCGCGGTCTCGGCCGTGCTCGCCGCCTTCGCCATCAAGTACCTGGTCGACCAGGTCATCGTCGGTGTCGTGCTCAACGTGCTCGTCATCGGCCTGACGAGCTTCCTCTACTCGACGGTCATGACCGGCGACCCCGACACGTTCAACAACCCCGAGCGGTTCGAGCGGGTCGCGATCCCGCTGCTGAGCGACATCCCCGTCATCGGGCCGATCATCTTCAACCAGTCGATCATCGTCTACGCGATGTTCGCGCTCGTGCCCCTGGTCTGGTTCGGGCTCTTCAAGACCCGCTGGGGCCTGCGCCTGCGGGCGGTCGGTGAGCACCCGAAGGCCGCTGACACGGTCGGCATCAAGGTGGCCCGCACCCGGTTCTGGAACGTGCTGCTCGCCGGCGTGATCGTCGGCGGCGGCGGGGCGTTCTTCACGCTCGTGGCGATCGGCTCGTTCACGAAGGAGATGACGAACGGCGCGGGCTTCATCGCCCTCGCCGCGGTGATCTTCGGCCAGTGGAACCCGATCAAGGCGACCCTCGCGGCCCTGCTCTTCGGCTTCGCGACGAACCTGCAGTCGACGCTGTCGATCGTCGGCTCGCCCGTGCCGAGCGAGTTCATGCTGATGCTGCCCTACCTGGTCACGATCTTCGCGGTCGCCGGCCTGGTCGGCTTCTCGCGGCCGCCGGCGGCCTCGGGCAAGCCCTACGTCAAGTCGTGAGCGCCGCATTCATGACCGATATCGACTGGGATGCCCTGCGCGCGGTCGCGCTCGACGCGATGTCGCACGCCTACGTGCCGTACTCGAACTTCCCGGTCGGGGTTGCCGCGATCGTCGACGACGGGCGGGTGATCGCGGGCTGCAACGTCGAGAACGCCTCCTACGGCCTCACGCTGTGCGCCGAGTGCGCGCTCGTGTCGACGCTGCACATGACGGGCGGCGGCAAGCTCGTGGCCTTCACGTGCGTCGACGGCAACGGCGGCGCGCTCATGCCCTGCGGACGGTGCCGGCAGCTGCTCTTCGAGCACTCGGCCGAGGGCATGCTGCTCGAGACCGTCTCGGGCATCAAGACCATCGATGAGGTGCTGCCCGACGCGTTCGGGCCGCGCACCCTGGAGGAGTACCACTCGTGAGCATCGAGCCGTTCGACGTCGTCGATCTGATCCGCACCAAGCGCGACAAGGGCGCTCTCACCACCGAGCAGATCAGCTGGATGGTCGACGCCTACACGCGCGGCTACGTCGCCGACGAGCAGATGTCGGCCATGACGATGGCGATCTTCCTCAACGGCATGACGCGGGAGGAGGTGCGCGACCTGACGCTCGCGATGGTCGCCACCGGCACCCGCCTCGACTTCTCAGGTCTGTCGAAGAAGACCACCGACAAGCACTCGACCGGCGGCGTCGGCGACAAGATCACGCTGCCGCTCGCGCCGCTCGTCGCCTCGTTCGGGGTCGCGGTGCCGCAGCTCTCCGGCCGCGGACTGGGCCACACAGGCGGCACGCTCGACAAGCTCGAGAGCATCCCGGGCTGGCGCGCGAACGTGAGCGTCGACGACATGATGGCGCAGCTCGAGAGTGCGGGCGCCGTCGTGTGCGCCGCTGGTTCGGGTCTGGCGCCCGCCGACGGCAAGCTCTACGCCCTGCGCGACATCACCGGCACGGTCGAGTGCATCCCGCTCATCGCCTCGTCGATCATGTCGAAGAAGATTGCCGAGGGCACCGCCGCGCTCGTGCTCGACGTCAAGTTCGGCTCGGGCGCGTTCCTGAAGGACATCGAGCAGTCGCGCGAACTCGCGAAGGTCATGGTCCGGCTCGGCGAAGACGCGGGCGTCTCCACGCGCGCCGTGCTCACCAACATGAACGTTCCGCTGGGCCTCGCGATCGGCAACGCCAACGAGGTGCGCGAATCGGTCGAGGTGCTCGCCGGCGGCGGACCCGCCGACGTCGTCGAGCTGACCGTCACGCTCGCCCGCCACATGCTCGAGCTCGCCGGCATCACCGACGCCGACGTCGAGGGCGCCCTGCAGAACGGGCAGGCCATGAGCACCTGGCGCGCGATGATCACGGCCCAGGGCGGTGACCCGGATGCGCCGCTCGCGACCGCGAACGAGCACCACGTCGTCGTGGCCGAGCGAGACGGCGTGCTCGTCGAGCAGCACGCGCTTCCCTTCGGCATCGCCGCCTGGCGCCTCGGCGCGGGTCGTGCGCGCAAGGAGGACCCGGTTGACCACGCGGCGGGCATCGACCTGCACGCGAAGCCGGGCGACACCGTGACGAAGGGCCAGCCGCTGTTCACGATGCACACCAACGAGCCGGCGCGGTTCGAGCGGGCGCTCGAGGCGCTCGCGGGCGGCTACCGCATCGGCGAGGCGGGTGAGGCCGTGCACACCGGCGGCCCGCTCGTCGCGGGCGTCGTCGACTAGACCTCCACCGCGCCGATGCGCTCGAGCGCATCGACCACCAGACCCCAGAAGCGGTCGTTGTCGATGTCGAGGGCGACCTGCGTCGTGCATCCCTCGGGAGCCGGGCCGCGCAGATCGGCCACGGTCATGCCGAGCGTGAGCCCGCCGGTCAGCTCGACGTCGAGGGGGGCCTTCACGACGCGCAGCAGCGTGGGGTCGATGAGGTAGGCGACCGCGCACGGGTCGTGCACGGGCGGGTGGTCGAAGCCCTGCGCGTCTTTGTACGAGTGGGCGAAAAACGCGAGCAGCTCGCCGACGAAGCGGGCGGGCGCGGTGCCGACGGCGGCGATGCGCGCGGCGACCTCATCGGTCGCGAGCGCCTGGTGCGTGGCATCGAGCCCGATCATCGTCAGCGGCCAGGGCTCGTTGAAGACGATGTGCGCCGCCTCGGGGTCGATGATGATGTTGAACTCGGCGACGGCACTCCAGTTGCCGACGTGCACGCCGCCGCCCATCAGCACGACTTGCTTGACGCGCTCGGCGAGGCGCGGCTCCTTCCGCACCGCGAGCGCGATGTTGGTCAGGGCCCCGGTGGGCACGAGCGACACGGTCTTCGGCGGGTGGCTCATGACGGTGTCGATGATGAGGTCGACCGCGTGGCGCGGGTCGAGCTCGACGACCGGCTCGGGCAGCACAGGCCCGTCGAGTCCCGACTCGCCGTGGATGTCCGGGGCCGTCTCGACCCGGCGCACGAGAGGCCGGTGTGCTCCGCGGGCGATGGGCACCGCATCCATGCCGATGACGCGCGCGACCGAGAGCGCGTTGCGCGTGACCTTCTCGATGGTCTGGTTGCCCATGACCGTCGTGACGGCGAGCAGGTCGATGGCCGGCGAGCCGTGGGCGAGCAGCATCGCGACGGCGTCGTCGTGGCCGGGGTCGCAGTCGAGGATGATCTTCTCGGGCGCGGGGGTGGTCGTCATGCGGCGAGTCTACCGGCGAGATGCATATATGAAAACGAGTTGCGCATGTGTAGAGTCTGGCCATGAGTGCCCACCGCTCCAACCCGACCGACCTCGCCGCTCGCGGTGCCGCCCGCATCGAGTGGATCCGCTCGCGCATGCCGCTGCTCGCCGAGGTGCGGGCGCGGTTCGCCGACGAGCAGCCCTTCGCCGGGCAGCGCATCGGCATGTCGCTGCACCTCGAGCCCAAGACCGCCGTGCTGCTCGAGACGCTGCACGCCGGCGGGGCCGAGATCGTCGCCACCGGCAACCACGGCTCGACGCAGGACGACATCGTGGCGGTGCTGCGGCAGCAGGGCATGACCGTGCACGGCAGCCGCGCCGACACCCTCGACGACCACCACGCGAACGTCGCCGCCGTCGATGCAGCCCGGCCCAGCATCCTGCTCGACAACGGCGCTGACCTCGCCGCCCTCGCCGCCGCGCGCATCGACGACGCGGCCGTGGCCGCCGGCGACCCGACGGGCGCAACCGGCATCATCGGCGGCACCGAGGAGACCACGAGCGGCGGCCTGCGCCTGCGCGCCGAGCTCGCCGGCCGCCTGCCGTTTCCGATCATCGTCATCAACGACTCGCTGCTGAAGGCCATCGGCGAGAACAAGCACTCGGTCGGCCAGTCGGTCGTCGAGAGCATCATGCGCATCACCAACCTGCGCATCGCCGGCCGCCGGTTCGTCGTGGCCGGCTACGGCTGGTGCGGGCGGGGAATCGCGCAGTACCTGCGGGCGATGGGCGGGAAGGTCGCCATCACCGAGATCGACGACCTGAAGGCCTTCGAGGCGGCGTGGGACGGCTACCGGGTCGGCGGCATCGTCGATCTCGCGAGCTGGGCCGAGGTGCTCATCACCGCCACGGGGCACGCCGGCGTCGTGACCGACGAGGTCGTCGACGCTCTGCCCGATGGCGCGGTGCTCGCCAACGCCGGGCACTTCCCGTGGGAGATCGACGTGCCCGCCCTCTACGCCCGCGCCGTGCGCCGCACGACCCTCGACGAGGCGATCGAGCGCATCGACCTGCCCGGCGGGCGCAGCGTCGTGCTGCTGGCCGAGGGGCGCATGATGAACCTCGCGGGCCGCGAGCCCAAGGGCAACTCGATCGAGGCCATGGATCTCGGATTTCTGCTGCAAGCGCTCTCGCTCGAGCGCGTGGTGCGCGGCGGCCCGGCGCTGGTCGCGGGCGCGCAGCCGGTTCCCGACGACATTGAACGCCACATCGCCCGACGGATGCTCGCCGCCATGGGCGCGCACCGATGAGCTCCCCGGGGCCCGACTACCGCTCGCCCGCGGTCGAGAAGGCCCTCGACGTGCTCGAACTGCTCGCCGAGAGCCCGGAGCCGCTCACGCAGTCGCAGGTCGCCGAGGCGACCGGCCGCAGTGTGGGGCAGCTCTTCCGCGTGCTCGCGACGCTCGAGCGGCGCGGGTTCGTCGTGCGCGAGCGCGGCGGCGGCTACCTGCTCGGCACCCGCCTGTTCGACCTCGCCCACCGGCATGAGCCGCTGCGGGGCCTGCGCGCGGCCGCCCAGCCGGTGATGCACGAGCTGGCCGACCGGGTGCGGCAGAGCTGCAACCTCGCGGTGCTCGACGGCGACCGGGTGCGCGTCGTGGCGCAGGTCGAGTCGCCCGCCGACTTCGGGTACCGCGTGCGGGTGGGGGCGCTGTTCGACGCCGAGGCGACGGCGACCGGGGAGGTGCTGCGCGGCGCCGCCGAGGCGGTGCGGGCCGACGCGCTGCAGCCGGGCATCACCGACGTGGTGGTGGGCGTGCGCGGGGCCGACGGCACCATCGTCGCGGCGCTGACCGTGCCCTACGTCAGCACGAGCTTCAGCACGGTCGCGCACGACGAGGTGGTGGCGCAGGCGCGCCGCGCGGCGCGCGCGATCGAGCGCGCTCTCGGATGGTCGCCTGGTGGTCACGACGAGATAACGAACCGGTAGGTTTGTGGGTATGACGACGGCGACACAGCACCTCCTTCCCGGCACCGAGATCGCGATCGAATCGCTGCCGAAGGTGTCGCTGCACGACCACCTCGACGGCGGCCTGCGGCCGCAGACGATCATCGAGCTCGCCGACGCGATCGGCCTCGAGCTGCCGGCGACCGACGCCGAGAGCCTCGGCGCCTGGTTCGCCGAGAAGAGCGACTCGGGCTCGCTCGTCGAGTACCTGAAGACCTTCGATGTGACCACCGCCGTCATGCAGACACGCGAGGGCCTCGAGCGGGTCGCGCGCGAGTTCGTGCTCGACCTCGCCGCCGACGGCGTGGTGTGGGGCGAGATCCGGTGGGCTCCCGAGCAGCACCTCACGCGCGGGCTGAGTCTCGACGAGACGGTGGAGGCCGTGCAGGCGGGGCTGGACGCCGGAGTGGAGGAGGCGCGCGGCGCGGGCCACCGCATCCGTGTCGGCCAGCTCGTGAGCGCCATGCGCCATGCCGATCGGGGTCGCGAGATCGCCGAGCTCGCCCTGCGCCACCGCGACCGCGGCGTGGTCGGCTTCGACATCGCCGGGGCGGAGGCGGGGTTCCCCGCCGGTCGCCTGAAAGACGCCTTCGACCTGCTCGCCGCGAGCTTCTTCCCGGCCACGGTGCACGCCGGCGAGGCCGACGGCATCGAGTCGATCCGCGGCGCGCTGCTCGACGGTCGCGCGCTGCGCCTCGGCCACGGGGTGCGCCTGCTGGAGGACATCACCCTGAGCGACGAGGGCGGCAGCACGATCGCGACGCTCGGCCCGATCGCCGAGTGGGTGAAAGACCGCCAGATCACCCTCGAGACCAGCCCGAGCTCGAACCTGCAGACGGGCGCGATCGCCGCCTGGGGCGACGCGATGGTCGACCACCCGCTCGACCTCTTCTACCAGCTGGGCTTCCGCGTCACCGTCAACACCGACAACCGCCTCATGAGCGCGACCACGCTGAGCCGCGAGCTCGCTCTCGTCGCGGAGGCCTTCGGCTACGACCTCGACGACCTGCTCGCGCTGCAGCTCAACGCAGCGCAGTCGGCGTTCCTGCCGGTGGAGGACCGCGAGGCGCTCATGGACACGATCATCGACGGCTTCGAGGCCGCCCTGTGACGCTGCCCGCCCTCGCCGATCGCGCCATCGTGCTGCACGCGCGTGCGGCCGACTGGCGCGAGGCCATCAAGCTCGCCGGCGACGCGCTCGTCGACAGCGGCTGCACGACGGGCGAGTACACCGAGGCGATGATCCGCATGGTGGATGCGCACGGCCCGTACATCGTGATCGCACCCGGCCTGGCTCTCGCGCACGCGCGGCCCGGCCCCGAGGTGCGCTGCGACGGACTGTCGATCGTGACCCTCGCCGAGCCCGTCGAGTTCGGACACGCGCACAATGACCCGGTGCGGGTCGTCATCGGGCTCGCTGGTGCCGCCGCCGACAGCCACCTGGCCGCCGTCGCCGAGCTCGCGAACGCCTTCAACAACCCGGCGGTCATCCCGGCGATCGCCGAGGCGGGCTCGCGCGACGAGGTGCGCCGCCTGCTCGGTGCGGGCACCGGCGCCGAGGCCCCCGCGTGAAGATCGTCACGATCTGCGGGGCCGGCATCGGCACGAGCGGCATCCTCAAAGTCAACGCCGAGCGGGCGCTGCAGCGGCTCGGCCTCTCGGCCACCGTCGTCGCCGCCGACATCGGATCGGTCGCGCGTGTGGCGGCCGACGCCCAGGTGATCCTGACGAGCGCCGAGTTCGTCGAGGCGATCGGCGCGACGCGCGCCGACGTCATCGTGATCGAGAACTACTTCGACGGCGAGGAGCTCGCCGGCAAGCTCGAGGCCGCGCTGGGCTGAGCGCCCGGCTTCAGTCCTCGGCGGTGCGTCCGCGGCCGATGAGCAGGGCCACGGCGACCCCGAGCGCGGCGAGCGGCGCGATGTACGGCGCGAACGAGTACAGGGCGAGACCGACGAGCAGCCCCACCGCGGCGGCCACGGCGACGCGCCGCCCGGTGCTGGACGCGCTCTGCGCGAGCGGCAGAACGGCGTAGGCGGCGAATCCCGCGGCGATCGCGGTCGTCGCCAGTAGCACGTACGGCACGAGGGCGGCTGAGAGGCCTGGAAGGTTGGCGAGAACCGCGATCGGAGCCGACACGATGTCGGCGGTGAGCGCGGCAGGCCGGATCAGCAGCACGAGGTAGGCGACGAGCATCGCCCAGGCCGGTGCGGCACGCACCCCGATCACCGCGTGCGTCGCGCGCAGCAGGGGGAGAAACCCGAGGAAGGCGAGCACGCTCCCGCCCAGGTAGGCACGGATTAGGGTGACTTGGTCGGTCTCGACCGTCAACAGGGAGGGGATGAGCACGGCCCCGACGAGCATCATGCCGAGGGCGATGAACGCCCACACGGCGCCTTCGCGCCTGCTCGGTACCTCCGCGAGGCGAGCGAGCGGGCCGGAGGAGCGGGGCTCGGAGGAACGGGACGTGGTCACGGGTGCACCTTTCTGCGCAGGGCGAGGAGGGTCGTCGCGACGGCGACGAAGGCGAGCACGAGAGCGCCGCTCGGCAGCACGACGAGCAGCCAGACGATCGCGCCCGTCACGGCGAGCATGAGCGCGGTGCCGACGCGGGCGCCGGCGGCCCGCCGGGCGAGCAGCGCGGTCAGCACGGCGACCACGACGGCCTGCACGAGCACGGCGATGAGCACGACGAGTTCGACGGGCGCGGTGAGCATCGCCGCCGAGGCCGCGATGAGCAGGCCACCGGCCACCGTGAGCGACTCGCGCGTCGCCGCGGCCACGCGCAGCAGCAGCGCGGCCTGCACCAGCAGAGGAACAGCGCCGAGGGATGCGAGCGCGAAGCCCTGCCCGGCGACGAGCAGCCCTGCCTCCGCCGCGGCGGCCCCGCCGGCCCAGGCGAGCGCGACCACGAGCACCGCCCCGACGCCGAGCCCGATGCTCGCCCGACGCTCGCCCGACGACCAGGGCAGCATCGG
>OFDN01000314.1_pt1 | contig 42132 bp, 41 predicted proteins | sample 1520971 | NCBI WGS metagenome assembly OFDN01 (sample SAMEA94257418, study PRJEB24077) | hot springs metagenome | biome: Aquatic biome; feature: Geographical feature; material: Water | place: India | collected 2012-06-12 | depth 5 m | reverse complement strand
CATCGACATGGCCGAGCAGGCGAAGATTCCGGCGCTCGGCGCGGATGTGGCGCGCGAGGTGATGGAGCGGGCCGTCGAACTGGGACACGGCGAGGAATACTGGCCCGTCCTGCTCAAGGCCATCGAGGACGCGACCGGCAAGGCTTAGGTCGGGCTTGAGTCAGATCCGAAAACGGAAGCTGGCCCGCGTGCCCTCGACGCCGGTGTCGTACTCGACCTTCGACTGGAGATTGGCCGCCATTGCCGTGACGACGCGCGTGCCGAGCCCCGTGCCCTGCGTCGCGCCGGTGCCCTTCCAGCCCACGCCGTCATCCTCGACCGCGAGCGACACGGTATCCTCGCCGACCTTCTGCAGGATCACGCGGATCTCGCCGCGCATGCCGGCGGGGTAGGCGTACTTGTAGGCATTGGTCAGCAGCTCGGTAACGATCACGCCGATCGACACCGCCTTGTCGGTAGGGACGCGGATGTCGGCGTCGGCATGCAGCGCCACGACGTTCTTCTTGTCGGCAGCGTCGATCGCCGCGCTCAAATCGTCGACCAGGCTCATCAGGTAGGAGCCCAGTTCCACGATGCGCACGTCCGAGGAGGTGTAGAGGCGACGATGGATGCCGGCGACCGCCATGATGCGGGCCTGCATCTCCTGCAGCGCGCTGCGCGCGGCCTCGTCCTGAACGGCGTTGGCCTGCAGGCGGGCGAGGGAGGCCACCAGGGCCAGCGAATTGGCGACGCGGTGGTTGACCTCGTGCAGCAGCAGCTCGGCGCGGTCGCGTTCCTCGCGGATCGTGCGCTGGGCTTCCTCGGCCTCGGCCTTCAACCGCTGCTGCTGCAGGGCCGACCGGATTGCCGCGCCCAGCAGCTCGCGGAAATGGCCCTGCACGTCCTTCCAGACATAGTCGGCGGCGCCGGCCTTGAGTGCCGCGACCGCAACACGCGCGTCTTCCGATCCGGTGACATAGACGACCGGCAGGTCGACGGTGACCCTCTGGATCCTCGACAGGACGTCGAGGCCGGTCTCGTTGGTCAGGTTATGGTCAAGGGCGATCGCGTCGAACTTCTCGGTTTCGAGAAGCTTCAGTCCTTCCTCGCCGGATCCGACGTGCCGGATGGAAATCCCATGCGGCGCGAGCGCGCGCTCCACCAGCCGGCCGATACCCGCATCGTCGTCGATGTAGAGGACCCGGACCTGCTGCATCGTCACTCGGTTGCCGGAACCTGCATCACGGAAAGGAACAGGCCGAGCTGCTGGATCGCGTTGGCGAAGCTTTCGTAGTTCACCGGCTTGGTGATGTAGACGTTGGCGCCGAGGTCGTAGCAGCGCTTGATCTCGCGCTGGTCGTCCGTGGTCGTGAGGACGATCACGGGCGAGCGCTTGAGATGCGGGTTCGACTTCACCTTGGCGAGGATGTCGACGCCCGTCATGTCGGGCAGGTTGAGGTCGAGCAGGATCAGCAGCGAGCGCGCGCTGCTCTCCTCACCGCTGCCGTCGGCGCCCAGCAGGTAGGCGAGGGCGGACGTGCCGTCCTTGAAGGCGACGATCTCGTTGTTGACCCCGGCGCGACGGATGTTGCGCTCTATCAGCCGGGCATGGCCTTCGTCGTCTTCGACCATGACGATGGATACGGGCTTCGCGTTCATTCGCCGCCTCTACTTTGTCTTCGAGTTGTCGTTGAGCCTCAGTCGCCGAGGCAAATCTATCCGAAAGGTCGTGCCTCGACCAAGTTCGGACTGAACGGTGATGTCACCGCCCAGCCGTCGCACGAGAGCCCGGACATGCGCAAGCCCGATGCCCTCGCCGGGACGGTCCTGTGCGCCGGCGCGCCGGAACAGTTCGAAAATGCGCTCGTGATCCTGTTGGGCGATGCCGCGGCCATTGTCGGCGATGTCTATGTGCACGCGACGCGCCGTTTCGCCCGCGGTAATGACGATCCGCCCGGGCCGGTCGCGTGCCAGGTATTTGACGGCGTTGTCGACGACGTTGCCGACGACCTGCTCAAGGGCCAGCCGGTCACTCATCAGGGCCGGGGCCGTGGAAGGTACGGAAATCTCGGCGCCGACTTCGTCGGTCTGGTGCTTGACGCTGGCGGCAGCATTCTCGAACAGGCTGACCAGGTTTATGGATTCGGCCCTGAGTTCACGCCGGCCCTCGCGGGAGAGCTTGAGGATGGCGTTGATCAGCCCATCCATCTTGCCGGTCGAGGCCCGGATGAAGCGGAGTGCCTCGGGAATATCCTCCTCGGTCGCCAGCTTGGCCTTGGCCGCCAGGGATTCGTCGCCGGCCACGTAGGGGCCGACGGTCTTCATGGCGGCTTCCAGTTCGCTGGTGAAGCCCATGATATTCACCAGCGGCGAGCGCAGGTCGTGGCTGACGATATAGGCGAAGCGCTGGATTTCCTCGTTGGCGCGGGTCAGTGCCTCGGTGCGCTCGATCACGCGTTCCTCGAGACTGGCGTTCATTCCCTGAAGCTCTATGCGGGCCGCCATCAGCTCGCGCGTGTACTGCACGACCGTCCAGGACGCGCCGGCGGCAAACAGCAGGATCAGGAGGCTGCCGGCCGCAGTCACCAACGTGAGCAGTTCCGCGCCGTCGTTGACCTCCTGCAGCCGCAAGGTTACCCGACCCTCGGCATTGGCATTGAGGATGCCCAGCTGCACCCGCGCGCGTTCCATCAGCAGGCGACCGCGATCCGACTTCACCACCTCCAGGGCAGCGTCGCGGCGGCCGGTCTTCGTCATTTCGATGGTCTCGTTCAGCTCGGCCATCTTCTGGTCGAGGACACCGGAAACATCGTTCAGGACGGCAAGCTGCCGGGGATCGTCGGCGAGCAGGGCGCGCAGCGCGGCGAGGTCGCTGCGTATGCGCGGCTGTGCGCGCTCGAAGGGGCCGAGATAGCGCGGCTCTTCGGTCAGAAGGAAGCCGCGCTGCCCGGTCTCCGCATCGAGTGTCGCCGCCAGCAGGCTCGTCGCAAGCGAGCGGATCTGGCGTTCGGCGACGGCCGTTTCGGCATGCTGCGCTGTGCGCACGGATAGCCACGCGGAAGCGGCCACGATCGCCAGCAGGGCGAGCACGCCGGCGGCGAGGAAGGCGATCGTGCGGCGTGCAAATGCTGAACTGAACAGAGGCATGGACTGAACGAAACTCGCAGGGACAGTGTGGACGCCCGCGGGCGCTCAGGTATCGCTGCAATAATACGAAAAGGGTGGTTTCCGTCCATCTGCATCGTTAGGTGCGGGCGATCAGCGCTGGTCTAAATCACCGCTGCTCAGCAATCCCGCCCGCAGAGCGGCTTCGAGCGCAGCATCCAGATGGAACACGCGCTGTGTGGCGAAACCGGGGAAGCCGTCCGCCGGTTCGGTCGGCGCAAGTGCGGCGAAGGCAGCAGCGTCGGCTTCGGTCTCGAAGGCGCAGAGGATCTCCGGGAAACCGGCGGCGCGCGACACCGTGAGCGCGAAGGCGCCGGTCAATGCCAGGCCGCGGATGACCCGGTGCAACAGGTCGCGCAGGCCGCGCAGGCGCCGGCTGCCGATCTCGTCGGCGCCGACGTCGACCGCCACGGCAACCACGAGGTGTCCGTTGGGGAAGTTCTTGAGAAAGGCCGGCCAGGACAGGCTGCTCATGGCGGTCGCAACGCAGGCGATGGCCAATCGCTGCCTCACAGGCGCGTGTGCGTACGAATTCGATGATATGGTCTGCCGCCTGTACGAGAGACAATTGGGAGAAGCGGGATGGCGCGTATCGCGGTCGGTGGTTTTCAGCACGAGACGAACACTTTTGCGCCGCAGCAGGCGACCTGGGAGGAGTTCGTGCGCGCCGATGCCTGGCCGCCGCTGCTGCGCGGCGCGGAGATGATCCCGGGCGTCGAAGGGTTCAACATTCCCATCGCGGGTGCGGTGAAGAAGCTCGCCGAACTCGGTCACGAGATCGTGCCAATGGCTTGGGCGGCGGCTGCGCCGGCCTCCTATGTGACGGAAGATGCCTTCGAGAAGATGTGGGCGCTGTTCGACGAGGATCTGCGCAAGCTCGGGCCGTTCGATGCGATCTATCTCGACCTGCACGGCGCGATGGTCGCCGAGAACACCGAGGACGGCGAGGGCGAACTTCTAAAGCGCATCCGCGGCATCGTGGGCGACGAACTGCCGATCGTGGCGAGCCTCGACTATCACGCCAACCTGACGCCCGACATGGCGAAGCTCGCCACGGCGCTGGTCGGGTACCGTACCTATCCGCACATCGACATGGCGGTGACCGGCACGCGCGCCATCGAGCTTCTGGACAAGCTGCTGCGCGAGAAGCGACCGGTCTATCGTGCGTACCGCCAGCTCGACTTCCTCATTCCGCTGGTCTGGCAGTGCACCTTCATCGAGCCGGCCAAGGGCATTTTCGACCTCGTGGGCGAACTGGAGGCCGGCGAGAAGAGCCACAACCAGGGCATCGTGAGCGTCACGCACACACCGGGCTTCCCGCCGGCCGACATCGCCCAATGCGGTCCGGCGCTGGTGGTCTACGGCCACGACAAGGAAGCGGTCGAGGCCGCGGCCGACAAGCTCGCCGCGACGGTGAAGGCGCAGGAAAAGGCGTTCGATGGCGAACTGCTCGATCCCGACCAGGCCGCGCTGCGCGCCATCGAGCTGTCGAAGAAGGCGAGCAAGCCGATCGTGCTCGCCGACGTGCAGGACAATCCTGGCGCCGGCGGCACCTCCGACACGATCGGCCTGCTGGCGGCCCTCATGCGCCACAAGGCCAGGGGCGCCGTCATCGGCATGATCGTCGACGAAGGTGCGGCGAAAGCCGCGGTCGAGGCCGGTGAGGGCAACATCATGCGCCGTGGTATCGGCGCGGTGGTGGGCTACGGCGGCGAGAAGCCGGTCGAGGCCGACTGGCGGGTGGTGAAGCTCGGCAGCGGCGTCTTCACAGGCACCGGCCCGTTCTATGGCGGCGCCAAATTCCAGATCGGACCGATGGCCCTTCTGACCGACGAGGCCTCGGGCGTGTCGGCGGTTGTCGCGTGCAAGCGGGTCCAGGCTGCCGATCAGGAGATGTTCCGAGCCGTCGGCGTCGAGCCGTCGGCGGTCCCCATCCTCGCACTGAAGTCGACCGTCCATTTCCGCGCCGACTTCCAGCCGATCGCCGAGACGATCCTGGTCGTGCGCTCGACCGGCGCGCACATCACCGATCCGGTCGACATGCCCTACAAGCACCTGCGCAAGGGCATACGCCTCAAGCCGATGGGACCGGTCTGGCAGGGCGCGTAGTTTTCGAGCTTCAGTCGTCCGCGAAGGCCGGCCGCAGAGCCCATACCATCGGCACCGTGGTGAGGGCGACGCAGGCAACGGCGACGAGGGCGGTGGTGAGACCGACGACGTCCCCGAGCAGACCGAACAACAGGGGCCCCGTCGCACCCGCGACGGAGCCGCCCGTATAGAAGACCGCGAAGGCCTTGGTGCGCCGTTCCGGGCTCACGAACTCCGGGATCGTGCCGTAGAGCACCGACGAGGTGCCGTTCAGCATCAGTCCGACGACAGGCAGCAGGAGCAGCACGAAGTCAAGCGACAGCGGCAGGGCCGCCAGGATGAGCAGGGTCGTCGCGATCTCGGTCAGCAGGACCGAGGGCACGACGCCGAGCTTCTGGCCAACCCAGCCCATCACCAGCTTGCCCGCCGCGCCACCGGCGAACAGCAGCGACAGGCCGAGGCCGATGGTCGGCAGATCGGCTCCCTTGTTGCGCAACAGGAACGGCAGGAAGATCAGGAAGCCGGTGCGCACGAGATCGTCGGCAATGTGGATCGAGAAGAGCAGCCAGTAGGCCCACGGCCGATCCTGGCCCGCGACCGCCTTCGACGGTTCGGCCTTGCCGTGCATCACGATCGGCTTCAGCGAGGCGAGGATGATACCCGCGCCCACGACGGCGAGCGCCGACATCACGACCAGCGCCTGTTGCCAGCCGAGCGAGGCCGCGATCAATGCAAACAGGGCCGGCAACAGCACCTTGCCGACGTCGCCCGAGAAATTGTAGGTCCCGAGCGCCGTGCGCGACCGCGGGCCGTGATAAACGGCGGCGACGAGGCTGGAGGCTATGGGATGCTGGGTGCTGCCGCCGAGCCCGGCAAGTATGAGGCCGGCGATCACGCCGTAGAGCGATCCGCTGAGACCCGCCAGCGTATAGCCACCGGCGATCAGCAGGGTGCCGAGGGCGAGGATACGCACGCCGCCGAAGCGCTCTGCCAGCAGCCCCGATGGGATCTGGCCCGTGGCCATGGCCCCGGAGTAGCAGGTCTTGAGCGCACCGATGGCGCCATAGCTCAGGCCGAACTGCGATTGCAGCAACGGATAGAGCACGTTCAGCAGGTCGGTGAAGCCGTCGTGCAGGGCATGGGCGCCGCCGCAGACGGTCAGGGTGCGGCGGGCAGGAGAGGGAGGCGAGACGGTGATTGTCATCTCACCGTCACAATATTACCGGCCCGGGATGCGGGCGAACCAAAAGGCGATCTGCTGCTGGAAATCTCGTTCGGCGAATGCAGTGTCTGTGATGAGAGATGGCTTGCCGTTGCGGGCATAGCGCACGCTCTGCAAGCGCTTAAAGGCCGTGTCGGCCGAATGAAGAACCAGCACGTCGCCCTGGCGGCGCTGGAAGACGAATTCGTGGATCTTGCGGATGTTCACCAGGTTCACGACGTAGCGGCCGTCGGGCCCGTCGTCGGCGAGCTGGCGCACCGGGATGTCGCGGCCCTCGTTGGTGATGCCCATCAGCGCGAAGGCCTCGGGCGCGGTCATGTTGTCCTTGCCGGTGGTCTGGATGAGCCAGACCAGCTTGTCGCCGCGCGGCGAGAGCGTGTGACGGGGCGCCGATGGAGGTGGGGTGCAGGCTGCGAGCGGCAGGAGAGACGCCGAGAGGAGGAAGCCACGGCGCGTCGATGAGAATTGGCTCAAACCTTTTCCTTCTCCATGTCGATCTCGATGGGAGCGATCTCCGCCAGCGCTCCGTTGCGGATCGCGCGGAAGAAGCAATTGTGGCGGCCCGTATGGCAGGCGACCCCGGTCTGGTCGACCAGCGCCAGCAGGGTGTCGCCATCGCAATCGATGCGCAGTTCGACCAGCGTCTGGATGTGGCCCGACGTGTCTCCCTTGCGCCAGGGCGCCTTGCGCGAGCGCGACCAATAGCATGCACGACCCGTGCGCATCGTCTCCGCGACGGCGTCGCGATCCATCCAGGCCATCATCAGAATTTCGCCCGTGTCGTGCTGCTGGGCGATGGCGGGCACGAGCCCCTGCGCGTCGAACTTGATGACGGCGAGGGCGGCGTCGATTTCGGGCTGCTGATAGGTCGTCGGGGTCGTCATTGGGGCACCGCTGCGGGATGGGGGCGAGCCTTGGCCTGCGGAAGGAACGGGGCGTATAATCGCCGGGTCCTCGGTTGGCAAATCGGAGCCCCGTGAAGAAACAGGCCAAAGCCGCGCCCGCCGGGCACGCCCACGATCACGAGCATTGCGTCGTAGACGCCATCGCCGCGGCCGAGAAACTGTGCGCGGCCAAGGACCTGCGCTTCACGCCGCTGCGCCGCCGCGTGCTGGAACTCGTCTGGTCGAGCCACAAGCCGGTCGGCGCCTATGCGCTGCTCGACAGCCTGCGCAACGAGGATCTCGGCTCGGCGCCGCCGACGGTCTATCGCGCGCTCGACTTCCTGATCGAGAACGGCCTGATCCATCGCATCGAGCGCATGAACGCCTTCGTCGGCTGCAGCCACCCGGGCGAGGCCCATCGCGGCTTTTTCCTGATCTGCAGCGAGTGCGGCAATGCCGAGGAGATCGAGGGCGACGGCCTGTCAGACGCCATCTCCGCCAGCGCCACCCGCCGCGGCTTCACCGCCCGCGACATGACCCTGGAAGTCACGGGCATTTGCGGCGAGTGCCGGGGCGGCTGACGCTCTCAGTACGTCAGGATATCGAAAGGCGTGACGGCAATCTCCCGGCCGCCATCGCCGATGTTGCAGCCCCGAAAGCCGGGACGATATTTGCCAGCCAGCATGGCTCCCTCATGGCGAGCACGGCAGACATAGAGCGGCCGGCCATCGGCCTCCTGAGCGCCCGCGATGGGACTGGGGGGCAGGCCGCCCGTTCCAGCAGCCTGCCACCGGGCGCGACCGGCCAGCACCTTGAAATACATGGCCGCAAACTCGCGACCGCCGTAGCCGATGACGCATTTTTCGGTCCAGATGCCGGTCATGCCGGGGTGAACGCCACCGCCATGGGGCGCGATGCAGACGTAAACCGGGAGGCCGTCAGGCATGGTTCCGGCGGTTACGAGCCGCGGTCCCAGCATGCCGGGCTTGAAGGAGATCCATTCGGCCCCCTGCTGTGCCACGGCCGGTCCGACCATCGCCAGGAATGCAACAAACGCGGCCAATGCAGCCTTCTTCATCATCCTCATCCGAATTGACGTGCTCGCGGCACACGGCTCGTGGTGGCGTCGATCTAGCCTTTGCTCAGGATGAAGCGGATCGCGCGACGTTCGTCGGTGCAGGGTGCGGCCTGAACAGAAAATGGAAAGCGTGCATCGGGTACGTCCATCTGGGGGATCGACAAGCAGAGGCCGGAGGTGGTCTTGACTGGCGCGGCCACCGTGCCGGTGGCGGCGGTTGTCCAGCGGGGCGATCCCGCCTGGCATTTTTCGAGGACGACTTTCGGCGGCTGCGACATGCCCGGTGCCTGCAGGCCAACGCAAAGTTCAGGCTGCTTCGCCACGCCGAGGCTTCCATCCTGACGGCGGACGAAGATCAGGTCCGACGGGATCTGGCAGCTGTGCAGGACCAGGCTCGCTCCCGGTTCGAGCGATCCTTCGACGCCGATGCAGGACTGGAGGGCGACCTCGGGGAACAGGGCCAGTCCGTTCGGCTGTGACGCGATCACGGCCTTTTCGGCCGCTGGCGACAGTGCCCGGGCGCAAATCTTCACGTCCTTTCCTGTCCAACAACCACCGCCTTGTCTCACTTCTCCGAGGCGGGCGTGCGCGTGGGTCGAGGCGGGATCGGCGTTCCAGCTGGCCTCGGCGACGCCGGGCGACAGGACGTTGACGTAGGCGAAGTAGTCCTTGCCGACGATCTGGAAGCTGCCGTCGGCCGTCGAACTGAACTGGCAGACGCCCTTGATGTAGGTCCGGCCCTGAACGGTCAACTCGCAATCGACTGGGCGACTATCGGCGTGTGCCGGTGTCGTGATGCAGGCCATCACAATGGCGACGACGATTGCGAAGCGTTGCAATCCCTGACTCTCCCGGAACATCGATCGTGTCGCGCTCTGCGCCTTGCTCAGGCGTTGTGTGCCCGGTTGAGGCGCTCGAAGCCCTCGGCGAGATCCGTCTTCAGGTCCTCGACGTCCTCCAGGCCGATATGCACGCGCAGGAGCTGCTTGCCCTCGGGCCAAGGCACGGCGGTGCGGTACTGGTCGGGATGGGCCGGGATCATGAGGCTCTCGTAGCCGCCCCAGCTTGCGCCCATGCCGAAGATGTCCATGCCGTCGAGCATGGCGGCGACCGCCGGGCGCTTGATGCCGTCGCGCAGCGTGAACGAGAACAGGCCCGACGAGCCCTTGAATTGCTTCTTCCAGTTCTCGTGGCCGGGGCAATCCGGCAGGGCTGGGTGCAGCACCTTGTCGACCTCGGGCCGGGTCTTCAGCCAATTGGCGATCTCGAGGCCGCTTTTCTCGTGGTGGCGCAGGCGCACGCCCATGGTGCGCAGGCCGCGGAGCGCGAGGTAGCAATCGTCGGGCGCGGCGTGAAACCCGAAGGACTGGCAGGCGGTCTTCGCGATCTCGAACATCTCGCGCGTGGCGCAGGAGATGATGCCCATCATCGCATCCGAATGGCCGACGATGTACTTGGTGCCGGCGTGGATGGAGATGTCGCAGCCGTGGTCGAACGGCCTGAAGTAGAGCGGTGTCGCCCAGGTATTGTCGATCATGACGGTCGCGCCGGCCTTCTTCGCGACGGCGGCCATGCCGTCGACGTCCTGCACCTCGAAGGTCTGCGAGCCCGGCGCCTCGAGATAGACGACCTTCGTGTTGGGCCGCATCAGCTTGGCGAGGCCTTCGCCGCCGATCATCGGATCGAAGTAGGTGGTCTCGATGCCGAAGCCCTTCAGCGTGGTGTTGGCGAAGCGGCGCGCCGGACCGTAGGCATTGTCGGTCACCAGCATGTGGTCGCCGGTCTTCAGGAAGCCCACGATGGCGCCGGTGACGGCGGCCAATCCCGACTGCACGGCGATGGAACGATGCGCGCCCTCGATGGCGGCGACGGCGTCTTCCAGCGCCTTCTGCGTCGGCGTGCCGTTGCGTCCATAGCCGAAGCCCTCGAACGGGATGCGGTTCTCGAACTTGTCCATCGTCGGCGAAAGGATCGTCGACGCGTGATAGACGGGCGGATTGACGATGCCGAAGTTGTTGTCGGGATCGCGGCCCGAGACGGCCAAAACGGTGTCGGGGCGGGTATAAGTTTTCTTAGAGGTCATGAAACAACTATGGCACAGGCTTCGAGCCGGCGGCCAGCGATAGACCTCAAGGACCCGTCACGATCGGCGTGTCGGTGCGTCCGCCCCATTCGGTCCACGAGCCGTCATAGACCGCGGCCTCGGGCGCGCCGGTGAGATAGAGGCCGAGCGCGATCACACAGGCGGTGACGCCGGAGCCGCAGCTCGCCGTGACCTTCTTCGTGGGATCGATGCCGGAAGCCGCGATGCGAGCCGCGAGCTTGTCGGCGGGCAGCATCGTGCCGGCCGCCGGATCGAGCAGCTCGTTGTAGGGCAGGTTGAACGCACCCGGCATGTGACCGCCGCGCAGGCCGGCGCGCGGTTCGGGGACCTCGCCGCGGAAGCGGTTGGCCGCGCGGGCATCGACGATCTGCTCGCGCTTGCTGTCGATCAGGGCCAGCACATCGTCGACCGAGCGGACCAGGGAGTTGTTGAGGCGTGCGGTGAAGTGGCGCTCGCGCGGCGGCGTCGGATCGTCGGTGACGGGCCGTCCTTCGCTCATCCACTTGGGCAGGCCGCCGTTCAGGACCGACACGTCCTTGTAGCCCATGGCACGGAACATCCACCACACGCGGCAGGCGCCGGTCATCGGCGAGGTGTCGTAGATCACGATCTTGTTGCCGTCGCCGAGGCCAAGCCTGCGGACGCGGGAGGAGAATTTGTCGGGCGGCGGCAGCATGTGCGGCAGCGGGCTCGTCGTGTCGGCGATCTCGTCGATGTCGAAGAACACGGCGCCCGGAATGTGCTGCTGCGCAAACTCGGCCTTCGGATCGCGCTTCTGCGCCGGCAGGTAGAACGAGCCGTCGACGACGCGCACGTCCGGCGCATCGAGTCGCGCGGCGAGCCATTCGGTGCTGACGAGGGCGTCGGGCCTTGCGTATTCCATCGGGGTGTTCCTCTTCGTCTCTTGTCGGCGTCGCTCAAGGATCCCTCGCTGCGCTCGGTATGACACCGATGTCGTGTCATCCTGAGCGAAGCGAAGGATCCTTGTTCTTTCGATCAGGCCAGCGCGATGATGAAGCGCCGGTTCATTTTTCCCTTGTTCTCGATCTTGGTGCACTCGATGCGGCCGATCTCGCCGGTGCGGGCGACATGGGTGCCGCCGCAGGCCTGCAGGTCGACGCCTTCGATCGCGAGAAGGCGGACGCGGCCCGCGCCCATCGGCGGTCGCACGCTCATCGTCTTCACCAGCTCGGGGCGTGCCGTCAGCTCCTCGTCGGTGATCCATTGCGGCGTCACCGGCCGGTCGAGCGCGATCAGCTTGTTGACCTCCTCGGTGACCCATTCCTTGGTCGGCACCTCGCCCTCGAGATTGAAGTCGAGGCGGCTCTTGTCGGCGCCGACCTGGCCGCCCGTGACACTTCCCTTGATGACGGAAGACATCACATGCATCGCCGTGTGCATGCGCATGTGAAGATGCCGGCGCTCCCAGTCGAGCGCGGTATGGACTTTCGTTCCGACAGCAGGGCGAGGCGCATCGGGCGCGAGCACGTGCAGCACGTCACCGCCATCGGCCTTCACCGTGTCGACGATCTTCGCCTCGCCGCCGTCCCAGCGCAGGATGCCGGTATCGCCGGGCTGTCCTCCGCCGGTGGGATAGAAAATCGAGCGATCGAGCCGCACGCCGCGCTCCTCGGCTGCGGTCACGATGGCATCGGCTTCGCGAATGTAGGCGTCCTGCCTGAAGAGTTCTTCGACCATGACGGGGATTTAGGCTTTCGCCAGCCGCGCCGCAACTTCGCGGTCGGTCGGCATCGCGGGCGCAGCGCCGAGTTTCTCGACGGAGCATGAGGCGGCGGCACTGGCGAAGCGCGCAGCTTCCGACGGAGTGCGGCCGGCCGCCAGTTGCGAAGCGAGGGCACCTACGAAGCAGTCGCCCGCACCGGTCGTGTCGGTGACTTGGGTGGGAAAGGCAGGGATAGAGTCGACGCCCGTCGCCGTCACGACGACGGCGCCGCGAGCCCCGAGTGTTGCGATGACGGCACGCGCGCCGCGATCGCGAAGGATGTTGCAGGCGGCGACGACGCTGTCGTGCGAACTCGATGCGTCGAGGCGCGTGCCAGTCGCCTGCGACAGCTCGATTTCGTTCAGGACGGCGACATCCACCGATTTCATCAGGTCGGCGGGATGCTCGGCGTACGGCGCGAGGTTGAGGACGGTGCGTGCGCCGGCGGCCCGGGCGCGGATCAGGATCTCCTGAGTCGTGGCGAGCGGCGTCTCGAACTGCGCGACCCACACTTCATCGCGTTGCGGCTCGTGATGCAGCATGGAGGCGTCGAAGTGCATGTTGGCGCCCGAGGCGACGGTGATCGAATTGTCGCCCTCGGCCACCTGGATCAGCGCGACACCGGTTGCGGGGCCGTCGACCTCGGTCACGCCCGTGCTGTCCACGTCGTTGTCGGCCAGGAAGCCGCGCAGGCTGTTGGCGAAGGCGTCGTTGCCGACGGCGCCGACCATCGCGGTCGGCACACCAAGGCGCGCGCAGGCGATGGCCTGGTTGAGCCCCTTGCCGCCGGGCAGGAACGAGACCTCGGCGCCCAGGATCGTCTCGCCACGCTCCGGCAGCCGCGCGCTCTGCACGACGACATCCATGTTGAGGCTGCCGCAGACGACGACCCGGCTCATACGCGGAGCCTCACTTCATCCAGCGCGGCAGTGGGAGATTTTTCTCGCGCAGGAACGCCGGATTGAAGAGCTTCGACTGGTAGCGGCTGCCGCCGTCGCACAGGATGGTGACGACGGTCTTGCCCGGCCCCAGTTCGCGTGCGAGCCGCATGGCGCCCACGATGTTGATGGCGGTCGAACCGCCCAGCACCAGCCCCTCATGCTCGATCAGATCGAACAGGACGGGCAGGGCCTCCTCGTCGGTGATCTGGTAGGCCATGTCGATCGGCGTGCCTTCGAGGTTGGCGGTGACGCGCCCCTGACCGATGCCCTCGGTGACCGAATTGCCTTCGGCCTTCAGTTCGCCCTTGGTGTGCCAGTTGAACAGGGCTGAACCCATCGGATCGCTGAGCGCGATCTTGACGTCGGGATTGCGCTCCTTCAGCGCGCGCGAGATGCCGGCCAGTGTGCCGCCGCTGCCGACGGAGCAGGTGAAGCCGTCGATCCTGCCCTCGGTCTGGTCCCAGATCTCGGGACCGGTCGTCCGATAGTGGCCGTCGCGGTTGGCGGTATTGTCGAACTGATTGGCCCAGATCGCGCCGGCAGGTTCCTTGGCCGCCAGTTCCTGGGCGAGTGCGCCCGAGAAACGGACATAGTTGTTCGGATTGGAATAGGGCGCAGCCGGGACGAGCCGGAGATCGGCGCCGCACAGGCGCAGCATGTCCTTCTTCTCCTGGCTCTGGGTCTCTGGCATCACAATGACCGAGCGATAGCCGCGCGCATTGGCCACCAGCGCGATGCCGATGCCCGTGTTGCCGGCCGTGCCTTCGACGATGACGCCGCCGGGCCGCAGCTTGCCGCTCTTCTCCGCGTCCTCGATGATCGCGAGCGCCGCGCGGTCCTTCACGGAGCCGCCTGGATTGAGGAATTCCGCCTTGCCGTAGATGTTGCAGCCGGTCGCTTCGGAGGCTGCGCGTAACTTGATCAGCGGCGTGTTGCCGATGCTGTCGATGAAACCCGAACGGACGTTCATGAACTGCTCACCTTGCCAGACCCTGCGCGCTTCCCGGGCGCGACGGTAGACAGGGAGCAGGGGGCCACGCAACCCGCGCTTTCGCGTTCTACCGCCAGCGGTTTCGCATCTCGTCGCGATGAAGGGCGAGCCACTGCAAACCCATGACCGCAACGGCGTTGTCGATCTCGCCCCGGTCGAGCAGGGCGCGCGCTTCGGCGAATCGCATGGCCTTCACGAGGATGTTCTCGTTCTCCGATTCCAGCCCGAAGATGCCACCGGCTCCGGTCGCATCGATCCGTCCCACGAAGCTGGTGCAGGTCTCGGAACTGGCGCCGGGACTGAGCAGCACGCTGTGCATGGGAAACAGATCTATTAGCTGCAAGGACGCTTCCTCCGCCGCTTCACGACGGGCTACGTCGGCGGGCGTCTCGCCCTCCTCGATGATGCCCGCGACGATCTCCCAACTCCAGGGATGACGATCGGCGACGAAGGAACCGGCCCGGAACTGCCGGATCAGGACGACCTCGTCGCGGATCGGATCGTAGGGCAGCACGGCCGCGGCCTGACCGCGCTCGAAGACCTCGCGCTTGATCTCGCCGCTCTGGCCTCCCTGGTACAGGCTGTGCCGGAAGAGGTATCGGGCGATGCGGAAATAGCCCTGGAAGGCTACGGTTCGCTCGACCAGTTCGGCCTTTTCGCCGGGCAGGGGAATGGACGGCATGATGCACTCCACAAGCAAAAAGGGCCGTCCTCTTTCGAGAACGGCCCCAATTGGCTCCGGAGGTAGGAATCGAACCTACGGCCAGGCGATTAACAGTCGCCTGCTCTACCGCTGAGCTACTCCGGAATAAACTCGGTGCGACGGCGGTACGTCGGCCGCGAAGGCGCGGTCTTGTGACAGAGCCCGTCCTGCGACGCAAGGCCTGTCATATGTGCAAATTGTGGAGGCCCGGGCCGGAGTCGAACCGGCCTGGAAGGATTTGCAGTCCTCTGCATAGCCGCTTTGCTACCGGGCCGCACAATGTGCGCGCGGTGCTATACGCGTCGCATGACGAGCCGGTCAAGCCGGGCGCGACGGAGAGGCCTTTGACGCTGTCGTCCGCTGCCGCCTATATAGCGACCGCTACATCTAGGGGGCAGCCTATGACGGATTTCGCGCTCGCGCGCCGCAACATGGTGGAAGGCCAGCTCCGGCCCAACCGGGTCACCAATGCCGGCCTGCTGGCGATCCTGGCCGACCTTCCGCGGGAACGCTTCCTGCCGGAGGCACTGCGCTCGGTCGCCTATGCCGACGATGACGTGCCCCTCGGCAATGGCCGTTTCATGATGGAACCGATGGTGCTGGCCCGGCTGATCCAGATCCTGCAGCCGCAGGCCGAGGACAAGGCGATGGTGGTGGCTTCCGGGCGGGGCTACGGCGCGGCGATCCTCGCGCGGCTGACCAAGTCGGTCGCTGCGGTCGAGACCGACGCCGCGATGGCTGCTGCTGCCCGGCAGACCCTGGGCGATCTCGGCCTTTCAGGCGTCGAACAGGTGGCCGGTCAGGCCGAGCAGGGCGCCCCGGCCGGTGCGCCCTACGACGTCATCCTGATCGAGGGGGCGGTCCGCGAAGTGCCGAAAGCCATCTCCGATCAGTTGGCCGAGGGCGGCCGGCTGGCCACGGTGATCGCCGACCCGAGCGGTGCGCTGGGGGTGGCCCATCTGTTCGTCAAGCAGGGCGGGGTCGTTTCCGGGCGGCCGCTTTTCGACGCCGGCTCGCCGGCGCTGCCGGGCTTTGCGCCTCCCGCCCGCTTCACCTTCTGAGCCGTATCCGGCATTTGCGATGCTCGGGGCTACCCATGCCGTTCCGCCTGATGTTAGGGTACCGTCTACAAATGAGGGTAGAACGATGCGTATCCGGCCCAGCGTGAAGCGCGCCCGCACCGCGGCAGCGTGCATCCTAGCGGTCGGGCTCGGTGGGGCGTCGAGTGCGTGGTCACAGAGCCTGATCGAGGCGCTTGCGACGACCTACAACAGCAACCCCGACTTGCTGGCGAGCCGGGCCATCCTGCGCCAGACCGACGAGACGCTGTCGCAGGCGGTCGCCAACTGGCGCCCGCGCGTCACCCTGAACGTCGAGTACAACAAGGTCGAGCAGGACTCGTACTCGCAGCGCACCGCGCCGACCTTCTACGCGCTGAACGGCAGGTTCACGACGCTGCAGATGGTCCAGCCGCTGTTCCGTGGCGGCAAGACGATCGCCGAGACCAAGCAGGCGCAGTCCAACATCCAGGCGCAACGCGCCCAGCTCGCGGACACCGAGCAGAACGTTCTTCTGGCGGCCGTTACGTCCTACGCCGACCTCGTCCAGAACATCGGCATCGCCGATGCCCGCCGCAACAACGTGCGGGTGCTGGTGCAGCAGCTGGACGCCACGCGCGAACGCTTCCGGGTCGGCGAACTGACGATTACCGACGTGTCGCAGTCCGAAGCGCGCCTCGAACTGGCCAAGGCCGACCTCGTCCAGGCCGAGACCAACGTCCGCATCGCCGAGGCGGCCTTCCAGCGCACGATCGGCAAGAAGCCCGGCCGCCTGGGCGAGATCCCGCTGATCGGCGGCCTGCCGTCGTCGGAGGAGGAGGCGATCGGCCTGGCGATGGATGCAGGTCCCCGCGCCGTCACGGCCGCGCACCGCATCACGGCCGCCAACTACGGCGTGAACTCGGCCGTCGGCGATCTGCTGCCGCAGGTCAACCTCGTGGGCGCCCTGCAGCAGCAGTTCGACCTGCAGGTCCCGAACGACAAGTACTACAATTACGCCGTCCGTGTTCAGGCGGTGATCCCGATCTTCCAGAACGGCAGCGAATGGTCGCGTATCCGTTCGGCCCGTGAGCTTGTCGGCCAGCGGCGCAACGAACTCGACAGTGCTCGCCGCGCGGTGGCCGAAAACGTCATCCGGGCCTGGAGACAGCTCGATTCGTCCCGCTCGCGCGTGACGTCGTTCGAATCGCAGGTCCGCGCCAACGAAGTCGCGCTGAACGGCGTGCGGCAGGAAGCTCTGGTCGGTTCGCGCACAACCCTCGACGTGCTGAACGCCGAGCAGGAACTGTTGAATTCGCAGGTCAACCTGATCCAGGCACGGCACGACGTGCAGGTCTCGTATTACGGCGTGCTGTCCGGTATCGGGCGCCTCACGGCGCGCACGCTTGCCCTGCCGGTCGAGTATTACGACGAGGAGCGGTACTACAAGGACGTCGGCTCCCGCTGGATCGGCTGGGGCAGCAGCGGCGAATCGGGCACGGGCATCATTCCGCCGTCCGCGTCCCCGGCAGGCGTCGCTGGGAGCGCCCCTGTCGGGAGCGGCGGTAAATGACCGACGCCAAGGGCGGTCCGAACAAAGAACCGTCGATGGACGACATCCTGGCGTCCATCCGCAAGATCATTTCCGACGACGAGGCCCGTGCGCAGGGTGCGGGCTCGCGGCCAACCGTGGTGCCACCCGTGATCGTCCCGCCCACCATGACGTCGCCGTCGCGTACCGCCTCGAACGAGGACGTTCTCCTTCTCACCGATATCGTCGAAGAGCCGAAACCCATGTCGAACGTCGAGCCTGCGAATCCGGCGGAGATGCCGCAACCGTCGACCGAGCCGGCGGCCTCGCCGACGGCCGATTCCCTGGTCGGTGCCGGCGTGGCGGGCGTGGCGAGTTCCGCCTTCGCGAGGCTGAACCAGGCCGTGCAGGACAGCGTGCCGGCTCCAGCGGCAACCAATCCCGGCCCGTCGGTAGGTGGCCAGACCATCGAGGAACTGGTCAAGGAAATGCTGCGCCCGATGCTGAAGGACTGGCTGGACACCAACCTGCCGCCGATGGTCGAGCGCTATGTCGAACGCGAGATTGCGCGGCTGACCCGCCGCTGACCCCAGGCGCCACCCCCAATCATCGCCACGGTGTCGCAACCGTGGCGTTTTTCGTTTAAGGCCAAGAGATGCTCGACAAGACCTACGATCCCAAGGAAATCGAAGCCCGGCGCTATCCCGAATGGGAGAGCGCGGGAGCCTTCCGCGCCCATCCGGAGTCGCCGAAGCAGCCCTATTGCATCGTCATCCCGCCGCCCAACGTCACGGGCAGCCTCCACATGGGCCACGCGCTCGACAACACGCTGCAGGACGTGCTGATCCGCTGGCGCCGCATGAAGGGCGACGACGTACTGTGGCAGCCGGGCACCGACCATGCCGGCATCGCGACCCAGATGGTCGTGGTGCGCAACCTCGAGCAGGAAGGCGTCGGCCTCGCGGTCGAGGGAGCCGCGGCGAACGACGCCAACAAGAAGCTGCTGAACCGCGAGGAGTTCCTCGCCAAGGTCTGGGAGTGGAAGGCCTATTCCGGCGGCACGATCACCGGCCAGCTGCGCCGGCTTGGCGCCTCATGCGACTGGAGCCGCGAGCGCTTCACCATGGACGAGGGCCTGTCGAAGGCCGTGCTCAAGGTGTTCGTCGAACTCTACAAGCAGGGACTGATCTACAAGGACCTGCGCCTGGTCAACTGGGACCCCAAGATGCTGACCGCGATCTCCGACCTCGAGGTCGAATCGCGCGAGGTGAAGGGTCACCTCTGGTATTTCAAGTATCCGATCGAGGGCAGCCCGGACGAATTCATCGTGGTCGCCACGACGCGGCCGGAGACGATGCTGGGCGATACCGGAATCGCGGTGCATCCCGACGATCCCAAGTGGAAGCACCTGATCGGCAAGCACGCGGTGCTGCCGCTCGTTGGCCGCCGGATCGCGATCGTGGGTGACGAGTATTCCGATCCGGAGAAGGGCTCGGGCGCCGTGAAGATCACGCCCGCGCACGACTTCAACGATTTCGAGGTCGGGCGCCGGCACAATCTCGAGGCCATCAACATCTTCGACAAGTTCGCGCGGGTGAACGACAAGGCGCCGGAGAAGTATCGCGGCCTCGACCGCTTTGAGGCCCGCAAGAAGATCGTGGCCGAGATGGAGGAGCTGGGGCTGGTCGAGAAGATCGAGCCCCACACCCATGCGGTGCCCTACGGCGACCGTGGCGGCGTGCCGGTCGAACCCTATCTCACCGAGCAATGGTACGCCGACGCCAAGAAGCTGGCCGAAGCGCCGCTGGCGGCGGCGCGCGACGGCCGCGTGAAGTTCGTGCCCGAGCGCGGGCGCGAGGATTTCTTCCGCTGGATGGAGAACATCGAGCCGTGGTGCGTGTCGCGCCAGCTCTGGTGGGGCCATCAGATCCCCGCCTGGTATGGGCCGGACAAGAAGGTCTTCGTGGCGCTTTCCGAGGAGGAGGCGAAAGCCGAGGCCCGCGCGCATTACGGCAAGGACGTCGCGCTGGAGCGCGATCCCGACGTCCTCGACACCTGGTTCAGCTCGGCCCTGTGGCCGTTCTCGACCCTTGGCTGGCCCGACCAGACGCCTGAACTCGCCAAGTACTATCCGACCAGCACGCTCGTCACCGGCTGGGACATCCTGTTCTTCTGGGTGGCCCGGATGATGATGATGGGCATGCACTTCATGAAGGACGTGCCGTTCCGCACCGTCTACCTGCACGGCCTCGTCACCGACGAGAAGGGCCAGAAGATGTCGAAGTCCAAGGGGAACGTGATCGATCCCCTGGAGCTGATCGACAAATACGGCGCCGACGCCCTGCGCTTCACCATGACGTCGCTGGCCGCCTCGCAGGCCGGCCGCCTGCGCCTCTCGCCGGCCCGCGTCGAGGGCGCGCGCAACTTCGCGACCAAGCTGTGGAACGCGACGCGCTTTGCCGAGATGAACGGCGCGGCCCTGCCGCCGGGTTTCGATCCGGTGACGGCGAAGCTCACCGTCAACAAGTGGATGCTGGGCGAGCTGGCCCGTGCCAACCAGGCGATCGACAAGGCGCTCACCGACTTCCGTCTGAACGAAGCCGCCACCACGCTCTACGAGTTCGTCTGGGGCGTGGTCTGCGACTGGTACGTCGAACTCACCAAGCCGATCGTGCAGGGCGCCGACGGTCCCGAGAAGGACGAGACGCGCGCCGTCACCGCCTTCGTCTTGCGCGAGACGGTGAAGCTGATGCATCCGGTGATGCCTTTCATCACCGAGGAACTCTGGGACAAGCTCGGCCACCGCGCCGAGCACGGCCCGCTGATCGGCCAGCCCTGGCCCGCGCCGGCTGCCGTCGATGCGGCCGCCGATGCCGAGATGGGCTGGCTGGTGAAGCTGATCTCCGACATCCGCTCGGCTCGCGCCGAGCTGAACGTGCCGGCGGGTGCCAAGCTCAAGCTGCTGGTGATCGGCGGCAACGACACGACCTCGGCGCGTCTCGAGACGCATCGTCCGGCCATCGAGCGGCTGGCCCGCATCGAAGGCGTGGAGGCCGCGGCATCGGCGCCCAAGGCGTCGCTGCAGATCGTGGTCGGCGAGGCGACCTATGCGCTGCCGGTCGGTGAGGTGATCGATCTCAAGGCCGAGAGCGCGCGCCTGCAGAAGGAGATCAAGAAGCTCGCGGACGAAGTCGGCAAGATCGACGCCAAGCTCGCCAACGCCGCCTTCGTCGCCCGCGCTCCGGAGGAGGTCGTCGAGGAACAGCGCGAGCGCCGCGCGCAGGCCGAGCAGACCGGCGCACGATTGAGCGCGGCACTGGAGAGGTTGGGGGCATAGCTCGATCCTCGCCCTTGCCCAGGCCCGCAGAGCGAATGACGGCAGCCGTGAGGGGATGACCTCCAGTACCCATTGTGGGATTATGGATATCCATTCGGAGGCAAGAAATGACCTATACCCTCGAGCAATTGAGCGCCGACATCGGCAAGGCCCTCAAGGCCGATTCCGGGATCGCGGGTAAGCAGGAAGTCTGCAAGCTGGTGTCGAAGGTGCTGCAGGACGAAGAGTTCGTCGCCAAGCATCTGACCGCCGACCAGTGCCGCCCGCGCAAGGTGCTGTACGAAGATCCGGAGCTCGGTTTCTGCATCTGCGGGCACGTGTACGAGACGGCTGCGCACGGCGGGCCGCACGATCACGGCTCCAGCTGGGCCATCTACGGCCTTGCCACCGGCGACACGGAGATGACGGACTGGCGGATCGTCAAGAAGGGCGAGGGCGACGAGCCGACGCTGGTCGAGCCTGCCAATACCTACGTGCTGAAGCCGGGCGACAGCCACTTCTACGATGTCGGCGTCGTCCACTCGCCGAAGCGGGACGGTTTCACCAGGCTCGTGCGTGTCGAGGGCGCCAATCTCGACCGCATCAAGCGCTCGAACATCAAGGCGGCCTGAGTTGCATATGTCGTCCTGCGCGCAGCGAAGGACCTGACGGAGCGACCAGATGGCTCCCTGGCTGGCGTGAGATCCTTCGCTGCGCTCAGGATGACTAGAGTGGCGACTGTCGTTCGCTGGGCTACCGCTTGATCTGCATCGACAGATACTTCGCCAGCCCCGCGCCATAAGGCGGGCGGAGCATGCGCAACGGCGCCAGATCCCATTTGATCTGGTGGTAGATCGACTTGCGATGGCTGAATTCGCGGAAGCCGTCGTGGCCGTGATAGGCGCCCATGCCGGCCGGGCCGATGCCGCCGAACGGCAGCTCCTCCTGCGCGACATGCATCACCACGTCGTTGACGGTGACGCCGCCCGAGGTCGTGCCGTTCAGCACCCGGTCGCGCTCCGCGTCGTCGCTGCCGAAATAGTAGAGACCCAGCGGGCGGTCGTGGGCGTTGATGTAGTCCATCGCCTCCTGCACGTCGCCATAGGCCTTCACCGGCAGCAGCGGCCCGAAGATCTCCTCCTGCATGACCTTCATGTCGTCGGTCGGATTGAGGATCAGCGTCGGTGCGATGCGGCGATGAGGCTGCTGGCGCAGGTCCTCGGCCCCCGGATTGATCTCGACGAGTTCGGCGCCCTTGGCCCGCGCATCGTCGAGGTAGCCCATGAGGCGCGCATAGTGGCGGTCGGACACGACTGCGGTGTAATCGGGGCTCTCGCGAATGCTCGGGAACATGCGGCCGACGGAGGCCTTGGCCTCCGCCACGAAGTCGCCCAAGCGATCGGCCGGCGCCAGCACATAGTCCGGCGCCAGGCAGATCTGGCCGGCATTGAGCGTCTTGCCGTTCATGATCCGCGCCGCGGCCACGGCCATGTCGGCCGAGCGGCCGACGACGACCGGGCTCTTGCCGCCCAGTTCGAGCGTCACTGGGACGAGATTTTCGGCGGCGGCCCGCATCACATGCCGGCCGATCGAGGTCGCGCCGGTGAAGATCATGTGATCGAAGGCGAGGGCCGAGAAGGCCTGACCGACCTCGGGACCGCCCGTCACCACGGCGATCTCGCTTTCGTCGAAGGCGCTGGCGAACATCTGTTTCAGGAGCTCGGACGTCGCCGGTGTCGTCTCGGACGGCTTGATCATCGCGCGGTTACCGGCGGCCAGCACGCCGGCCAGCGGCGCGAAGGTCAGGTTCACCGGGAAGTTCCAGGGGCTGATCACGCCGACCACGCCCTTGGGCTGGTGGCGGATCTCGGCGCGTGCGCCGAGGAAACCCAGGATGCGCGGTGTCGTGCGTCGCCGCTCGGTTTTCATCCAGCTTCGGAGGTTGTCGCGCGCATGCTTCAGCGGGCCGATCGAGCTGGCGACGTCGGCGAAGGCCGTCACGGTTGCAGAACGGGCTCCGAAATCGGTCGACAATGCCGATTCGATATCGCGCCGCCGGTCGACCAGGAGGCCGATGCAGCGGTTGAGCCGGTCGATGCGGATCTCGGCGGAGGGCACACCGTCCTTGAGCTGGGCGTTGCGCTGCTTCGCGAGAATTTCGTTCAATCCGAAGTCTGTCATGTCGGTCACGATGCCTTCCGCAGATCCGGTACATAGGGCTTGCTGGCAAAATGTTCCTGGCCGTCGCCGCGCGCGAAGCGCAGGCCAGCGTGGCGGATCGCGTCGTCGTCGACCGGATCGAGCGGCACGTAGTAGCGGTCGTCGACCTTGGTGAAAGTGTCGTTGTCGACGCGATTGTAGCAGATCAGCAGGGTCCAGCGCCGGTTGGGCGAGCGGTTGGCGTCGGAGCGGTGGATCGCGTTGCAATGGAAGATCAGCGCGTCGCCGGCCTCCAGCTCGCAATACTCGATCGGGCACTTCTCCAGGATATGCGGCATCCGCTTCGGGTCGACCTCGTTCTGGGTCGGCGAGAGCGGCGTGTGGTCGATGCGGCCGAGCTTGTGCGAACCGGAGGCGATCTGCAGGCAACCGTTCTCGCGGTTGGTGCGGTCGAGCCCGATCATGATCGAGAGCATGTCGGGCCGGAGGCAGCCATTGTAGTACCAGTAGCCGTAATCCTGGTGCCATTCCCAGGCGCCGCCGACCTCGGGCTCCTTGGCCGTGAGCTTCGACTGGTAGTGATAGACCGGCCCGCCCAGCAGCGCCGCCGAAGTATCGACCATGCGCCGGACGCGGGCGGCGAGCCCGTAGACGCTGTCGCCGGCCCGGTTCCAGAGCGCGATGCGCGTCGACCGACCCTCGCCATCGCGGCGGTCGAGGATGCTGTCGCGCACGGCGGGATCTTCTTCCATCGCGCGGGTCAGCAGCTTCACCTCGTCAGGCGCGAACAGGCCGCGCGCATAGGTGAATCCTTTCTCGTTGAACTCCGCGGTCTGCGCCGCGCTCAGCACGTTCGGCATGGCTTCCTCGCCTTAAGGAGAAAGATCCTTCGCTGCGCTCAGGATGACACTGTTGCTGGGATCGACGCAGTGCGTTGATGACGGCAATGTTGTCATCCTGAGCGAAGCGGAGGACCCTTGAATCATATGCGACCGCCTCAGACCGGGCGGAAGAGGTTGCGGCCGCCCACATCCGAGACCATAACCTTACGCCCGAGCTGTTCGCGCGTCAGCATGTCGGCGAGCAGGGCGGGATCGTCGGGGGTCATGGCGACGAAGCGGTCGCCGCTGCTGTCGAGGCGGCCCAGGATGTAGCCGCGCTCGGGCCCATCCTTTCCGTAGGTGACACAATAGGTTTCGATTGTTCCGGTACCCGCAGGAATTGTTTCAACCCTGCGCTTTGGCAGTGCATCGAGTTCGGCCTGGAACTTTTTCGGATCCTCCCGCTTCCAGGCGCCTTTCGTGGGCTCGGTCGAGTAGAGGCCGGCCGAGTGCTTGGTGAGGTAGTTGCCGTTAGCGGTCACCATGCCGAAGGAGCCGGGTTTGGCGCGCACCACGTTCATCATCTCGGCGATCGAGTGGGTGACGTAGTTGTTGCCGGGGCCGCCGAAGAAGGGGAGGCCGCCGGTCACGCTGATCGGGCGCGGATCGTCCTCGGCGAGACCGATCTCCTTCATCGCCACTTCGACGGCGGAGGGGAAGCAGCTGTAGAGGTCGAAGGCGTCGATGTCGGAGACTTTCTTGCCCGCCATGTCGAGGGCGATGCGGGCGCAGCCGCGAATCGCGGGCGAGGAGTCGAGCTTCTCGCGCTCCGACACGACCCAGGTATCGGTGCCGTCAGCGCAGCCGTGCAGGAAAACCCAGCGGTCCTGCGGGATGCCCCATTCGCGGGCCTTCCCGACCGAGGTGACGAGCACGGCGGCCGCCTGGTCGATGATCGCGTTGGCGTTCATCAGGCGCGGATAGGGGAAGCAGATCCAGCGATTGTCGGGCGAGATCGTCGACAGCGCCTCGGCGCTGTAGCCCTCGCGGCGCGTCGCCAGCGGATTGGCCTTGGCGACGGCGGCGAGGCGCTCGAACAGGCGGCCCATCGCCTTCATGTGGCTGTCGACGTCACGCTTCAGGCCGCCGCGAATGGCGTTCTCCAGCAGCGGATAGAAATGGATGGCGGCGCGCAGCTCGTGGCGTGCCTCTTCCTCGCTGAAGCCGAAGCGCGGATCGCCGATGCGCGTCGGCGCGCCGCCGCCCGGATCTTCGTTCCAGTCGATCTTCATGCCGGCGCGGCGGGCGTTCTGCGTGCTGCGCAGCAGCTCGGCGCCGCAGATCAGCGCCAGTTCGGTCTCCCCGTTGGCAATCTGCTCGGCGAACCTGTTCACCAGGTACTGGGGCATGTTGCCGCCCGAGTGCGTGTAGAGGAGCTGCTTCGGATCGGCATGCAACCGGTTGGCAACGCTCTGCGGCGGATTGCTCGACCGGCCGTAAGGCGAGGCGAAGCGCGGGCTGATGTCGCTGAAGAACTCCATCACGGCGATGGCGTCGACCCTGTGGCCGAGCGCATGCCCGCCAATGGCCGCCTTCGTGTCTTCCAGCGCCGCGTTGGCGGCCTCGGTGCAGAAGGCCACGCGCGAGCGCTCGCTCGACGGCTTGCCGACCGTGTCGGTGATCTGGCCGGCGCCGACCAGGATGGGGGTACGCGGATCGATCATTTGACGAGAGCCTCGATCTCGGAGGGCGTGAGGCCGGCCTGCGCCAGCACGGTCTTCGTATCCTCGCCGAGCGCGGCGACCTTGGGGCCGCTCTGCAACGGTGAGCCGGAGAAGCGAAAGGGCGGGGCCGGCGACTTGTAGCTGCCGCCGCCGTCCTCGATGGTGCAGAGCGAGCCGCGATGCTCGACCTGCGGGTCCTTCAATGCCTCGGTCACGGTGAGATAGGGCGAACAGGGCACGCCTTGCTTCTCCAGCGCGGCGACCACTTCCTTGACGCTCATCTTCTTCGACCACTCTTCGAGTTCGTCGACCAGAAGGCCCCAGTTCATGCGGCGGTTCTGGTACTTCTCGAAGCGCGGATCCGTCAGCCAGTCGCGGCGGCCGGCGGCCGTCGCCATATCCTGGAAGGTCTTCTCGCTGGCCGTCGCCAGCATGACGTAGCCGTCGCTGGCCTCGATGGGCCCGTACATCGGCCGTGACGGCATCTCGAAATCGAACTGCGCGCGATTGACCTCGCCCAACAGCATGCCGACCAGCGTCTCGAACATCGAGACGTCGATCATCTGGCCCTTGCCGGTCGCATGGCGCTGATGGACGGCGGCGAGGATCGCGCCCATCGCATAAGCGCCGCTCGCATAGTCCGCGACGAAAATGCCGCAATTGTCCGGACGCTCGCGGCCCTGCTGGTAGAAGAGATGGGCCATGTCGTAGCCGGTCGAGGCATGGATCACCGGTGCATAGGCAGGGCGGCCAGCGCCGGGGCCCGTCTGGCCGTAGCCCGAGATGGCGCAGTAGACGAGGCGCGGATTGACCTTCGCCAGTTCGGCGTAGTCGAGGCCAAGCCGCTTCATGACGCCGGGCCGGTAGTTCTCGACCAGGATGTCGACGGTCGCGATCAGCTTCTTGATGGCGGCCACGGACTCGGGCTTCTTGAGGTCGAGGACGATGGATTGCTTGCCGGCGTTGAGCTGGCCGAACATCGTGCTGAAGCCGTGGCGCTGCACGGGTCGCGAGCGCATCAGGTCGCCTTCGGGCGATTCGACCTTCACGACCTCGGCGCCCATGTCGGCGAGCAGGCGGCTGCAATGCGGGCCCGCGATGGTGGTGGAGAAGTCGAGGACGCGCAGTCCCTCGAGCGGCCGTGACAGTCCGGTCATGTTTTCACCGTGTTACGAGGATGAGGACGACGCCGCCGACCACGAGGATGCTGCCGATCCACTCGCCGAGGGATGGCCGCTCCTTGAGGATGAGGCGGGAGGAGATGAAGGTGAAGACCAGCTCGATCTGGCCGACCGCGCGCACCAGCGCCGCGTTTTCCAGCGTCATGGCCAGCGCCCAGCCGGCCGAGCCCAGCACGCTGAAGATGCCGACCCAGATCGAGGACCGCCAGTTGAACCAGACCTTCGAGAGCTGCGGCCGGTCGCGACGGGCGAGATAAATCGCCATGAGCACGACCTGGATCGTGTTCATGCAGGCGAGCACGGTGATGCCGCGCACCATGAAGTCGCCCTCGGGCAGGAGCTTCGAGGCTTCGCGGATCGTCCCCGCGGCGATGGCGAAGATCGCGCCGGAGAGGATGCCGAAGAGCGCACCCTTGTGGGTGAGATCGGCCAGCACGCCGCGCACGTCGGAGAACTTGCCGCGCACGCTCAGGATGGCGACGCCGCCCAGGCAGACCAGGATGCCGGCCCAGGCGCCGAGCTTCAGCGGCTCCCCCGCAATGAAGGTCGCGAACAGGGCGACGAACACCGTCTCGGTCTTGGAATAGACCGTGCCGACGGCAAAGTTGCGCAGCGAGAAGGCGTGGATCATCAGCGACGTCGCCACGATCTGGGCGACCCCCGCGATGGTCACCAGCAGCAGGAAATGCAGCGAGATCGAGGGGACGTGGCGCCCGGTCACGAACACCAGGAAGGCCAGTATGCCGAGCGCCAGCGGGGCGCCGTAGAGGTAGCGCACGAAATTGGCGCCATCGACGCTCAGGATGCCGCGGATCTTCTGCTGCATCGTCGTGCGGATGTTCTGGCACAGAGCGGCAGCGACGGTGATCGGTATCCAGAGCGGCACGGCGTTTTGTCTCCCTGCGGGGAGTGTATGGCCTCAACAGCCCCGCGTCTGCGGTTTAGATTTTCGCGATGCAGGAGGAGTAAAGAGAAGGATCCCTCGCTATGCTCGGGATGACACTGGTGCTGGAGTGGACGCAATGCGCCAACCGCGAAATCGATGTCATCCCGAGCGCCAGCGAGTGACCCTTGATCAGGCGGTCAGATCGGCACCCATGGCATCGCCCACCGACGCAAATCCATCGCGGGCCAGCAGGGCCGCCAGTTCATCCTTGATGCGGCGAATCAGCGGCGGGCCTTCGTAGACCATGGCCGAATAGAGCTGCACCAGGGTCGCGCCCGCGCGGATCTTGGCATAGGCATCGGCGCCGGAGCCGATCCCGCCGCAGCCGATCAGGGGAAACTGGCGTTCGACGCGCAGAGCCGTCTTGCGCAGGACTTCCGTCGACAGGGCCGTGAGCGGGGCGCCGGACAGGCCGCCGGCCTCGCCGCGCCGTTCCGAGCGCAGCGACGCCGGTCGCGACAGGGTCGTGTTGCCGATGATGATGCCGTCGAGCTTGAGGTCGCGGCAGACGTAGACGATGTCGTCGAGATCGTCGTCGGTTGCATCGGGCGCGATCTTGACCACCAGCGGCACAGGCCTGGCCGCGATCGCGTCCTGCACGCGCTTCAGCAGGCCGGCGAGTTCCGTCCGGCCCTGCAGATTGCGCAGGCCCGGCGTGTTGGGCGAGGAGACGTTGCAGACGAGGTAGTCGGCGTAGGGCGCGAGTGCCACGCAGCCGGTCACGTAGTCGGCGGCACGGTCGGTGCTGTCCTTGTTCGCGCCGATGTTGACGCCGACGAAGCCGCGCCGGGGGCGGGCGGCGAGGCGGGCGCGGGCAGCCTCCAGCCCGTGCCCGGGAAAGCCCATGCGGTTGATCACGCCGCGATCCTCGGGCAGCCGAAAGAGTCGCGGGCGTGGATTGCCTTCCTGCGGCCGCGGCGTGACGCTGCCGATTTCCACTAGCCCGAAGCCCTGCGCGAGCATGGCGTTGGCCACCTCGGCGTTCTTGTCGAAGCCGGCGGCGAGGCCGATTGGATTGGGCAGCGAGCGGCCCCAGATCTTCGTGGCCAGCGACGGCGGGTCGGCCCGCCGGTCGCCCGGCAGCAGCCCGCTCTTCAACGCGCGGATGGCGAGGCCATGCGCCGCCTCGGCATCGAGACGGGAGAGGGCGAGGTCGAGGAGGGAATACCAGACGGCCATTGCCGTCTGGTTAGCAGAGGTTCCCTGTGGAGCGCTTGAGTGAGCGCGTGGCCGCTAGAAGCGGCCCGAACCGCCGCCCTGGTTGGGGCGCAGGGCTGGCGAGTCGGAGAAGATGACCATGAACAGCTCACGGAAGAGCTGGGCGATCCGCGGATCGTCCGGGCCGGAGGCCGGGGTCCAGGCCGTGGTCTCGGACATCGTCATGTCGTTGCGACAGTAGATGGCATAGACGTTGAACAGCCCGGGCTTGCTGGGCTTGAAACGGGCCTCGCCCCTGCAGACCGAATCGCTGTTGAGATCATTGGCCGGGTCGAACACCAGCATGAGGCGGTAGTCGGGACGCGGCTTCTCGGCCGGAGTCTCGTAGGTGAAGGTGAGCCGGGGCATCGGCTTGGCGGCCTGCATCATCGGCAGCAGGTCGCGGGCCACGATCGCCGGGTCGGTCCCGGGGAAGGGATTGCCGACGAGCACGACCTGGAAGTTCTTGCCGTCGGTGGCGGCAAAGAATTCGCGGTAGTCATATTGGACCGCATAGAAGGTGCCGCCGATCGTGGCTGCGTAGGCGGCGGCGGGAAGGGCGGCGATCGCCAGCAGCGCGGCGGCGATTCTGGACCTGAGACGCATGGGCAAACTCCTCCGCGGGTTATCCGCCTATCATAAGCCCGGGAAACGATTTCCGGGATGTCACATTTCTGCGCGCGGCGCGTAACCCTGCCGTAAGCCGGCTCACACGTCGAGATCGCGAGCCAGTCGCGCGTTCTCCTGGATGAAGGCGTAGCGCTTCTCGGGCTTTCGGCCCATCAGGTCCTCGACCAGGACACGCGTTCTCATTTCTTCGAGGCGGTCGTCCGGGCCGTTGCCGGCGGCGGTCGGCACATCGACCTTGAGCAGCACGCGCTTGCTCGGGTCCATCGTGGTCTCGCGCAGATGCACCGACTGCATCTCGCCCAGCCCCTTGAAGCGGGTGATGTCGGCCTTGCCGTTGAACACGGTGCGGACCAGCTCGTCCTTCTGAGCGTCGTCCTGCGCATACTCCGTGCGACCACCCTTGCTCAGGCGGAACAGCGGCGGCTGGGCGAGGAACAGGTGGCCGTTCTCGATCAGCTTCGGCATCTCGCGATAGAAGAACGTCATGAGCAGCGAGGCGATGTGCGCGCCGTCGACGTCGGCGTCGGTCATGATGATGACCCGCTCGTAGCGCAGGCGGTCGTCGTTGTAGTTGGAGCCCGCGCCGCAACCCAGTGCCAGAATGAGATCCTGGATTTCCTGGTTCTCGCGCATCTTGTCGGAGGTGGCGCTGGCCACATTCAGAATTTTGCCGCGCAACGGCAGGATGGCTTGGGTCTCCCGGTTGCGCGCGGCCTTGGCCGAGCCGCCGGCCGAATCGCCCTCGACCAGGAAGATTTCGGTACCGACGGAAGAGGAGCTCGAGCAGTCGGCCAGCTTGCCCGGCAGACGAAGCTTGCGGGTCGCGGTCTTGCGCTGTTGCTCGCGATCCTGGCGACGGCGCAGGCGCTCGTCGGCCTTGGAAATCACGTGCTCCAGCAGAACGTTGCCGGCCTCCTTGTCGCCGATCAGCCAGTGCTCGAAATTGTCGCCGACGATCGTCTCGACGATCTTGGTCGCCTCGACGCTGACCAGTTTTTCCTTGGTCTGGCCCTGGAACTGCGGCTGCTCGATGAACACCGAGACAAGGGCCAGGGAGCCGTCGATCACGTCGTCGGCCGTGATGATCGAGCCCTTGCGGTTGCCGGTCAGCTCGGCATAGCGCTTGAGGCCGCGCACCAAGGCGCTGCGGAAGCCCGATTCGTGCGTCCCGCCTTCGGACGTCGGCACGGTGTTGCAGTAGGAGCGGACGAATCCTTCCTCGTCGTTCGGCCACCACACGGCCCATTCGACCTTGCCGTTGCCTTCGCCCTTGGCCTCGCCGGCGAAAGGTTGAGGGACGACGGTGCCGCGCTGGCCGATCTCGGAGGTGACATAGTCCTTGAGGCCGCCGGGGAAATGGAACGTTTCCTCCTCGGGGATCTCGCCGCTCTTGGGCAGCAGGGACTTGTCGCACTTCCAGCGGATCTCGACGCCACGGAACAGGTAGGCCTTGGAGCGCACCATGCGGTAGAGGCGCTCGGGGACAAACTGCTGCTTGCCGAAGATCTCCGGATCGGGATGGAAGGTGACCGTGGTGCCGCGCCGGTTGGAGGCGGCGCCCATCGGCTTCAGTTTCGAAACCGGGAGGCCGCGCGAGAAGTTCTGGGCCCAGGCCTGACGGTCGCGGGCCACCTCGACCAGCAGGTCGTCGGACAGCGCGTTGACGACCGAGATGCCGACGCCGTGCAGTCCGCCCGACGTGGCGTAGACCTTGCCATTGAACTTGCCGCCGGAATGCAGCGTGGTGAGGATGACTTCGAGGGCCGACTTGTTCTTGAACTTGGGGTGCGGATCGACCGGGATGCCGCGGCCGTTGTCGCGCACCAGGATCTTGTTGCCCGGCAGCATTTCCAGCCAGATCGTGTCGGCGTGGCCGGCGACGGCCTCGTCCATCGAATTGTCCAGAACCTCGGCCACGAGATGATGCATGGCCCGTTCATCGGTGCCGCCGATATACATGCCGGGGCGCTTGCGGACGGGCTCCAGCCCTTCCAGCACCTCGATATCCTGCGCCGTGTAGGAGTTTTCCTTCGGGCCGGCGGCACGCTTGCCGCCGCCAGACCGATCGAACAGATCGCCGTTTCGTGCCATGCCTGCTTCTTGTCTTTCCGCGGCCGCGCGAGGGGATCGCTTGGTGACCGGTTGGGCATGGGTATGGTAGCAAAACCGCGCGAAATCAACCACATCCGGTGAGGAATCGATGTCCGAAAGTCGCCGCGATCCGATCGTAAGGACCGTTCCCCAGCCTGCCGACATGAACGGAAACGGCGACATTTTCGGCGGCTGGGTGCTGAGCCAGATGGATATCGCGGGCGGCTCGCTTGCGGCCCGGGTGGCGAAGGGGCGGGTGGCGACGGTCGCCATCACGGCCATGACCTTCGTCCAGCCGATCAAGGTGGGGGACATGGTGTCGATCTATGGGGAAGTCGTGAAGGTCGGCCGCACGTCGATCACAATCGGCCTCGAAACCGTGGTGCAGCGGCGCCATGAAGAGACCGACATCCGGGTGACCCACGGCACCTTCGTGTTCGTGGCCATCGACGACGAGGGCAAGCCCCGGACCGTGCCACAGCAGGAACCGCAGGTCGCCATCGCATGAGGAGGCCGCTGGCTCTGATCGTAGCCGCGCTGGCAATGCTGGCGCCGGCCATGGCCTTCGCCCATCCGCACATCGTCGTGCAGCAGGTGGTCCGCATGATCGCCAAGGACGGCAAGTACACGCATGTCGAGATCGAGTGGCGCTTCGATCCGTTCTCCAGCGAGGTCGAGATACCCCTGATCGACGAGGACAAGAACGGCAAGTTCTCCCCCCGCGAGACCAAGCTCCTGTCCGACGAGATGATGCCGGAGCTGGGCAAGTACGGCTACCTGAGCTGGATCAATACCGGCGCCAAGGATTTCCGGCCGCCCAAGCGGCCGCAGTTCTCCGCCCGCATCGACGATCCCGCGACGTTCATTCCGCCGGAGTGGGATCGCAATGCCGGCGATAATGCGGGCATGCCGATGCCGCCGAACAAGCGCGCCGACGGCGCACAGGGCCCCCGCAAGAGCGGGCCGCGCAATCTCGTCTATGTCATGCGGTTCGCGTTACCCGAACCCTCGAAGCTCGTTTCGATCGCGACGTTCGATCCCGAGGACTTCATCCGCATCGAGGTCGACAAGGCCTCGGTTCCGGCCAACTGCACGCTCGGCAAGCACCCGACCCACAAGGCCGAGTTCGTGCGAGGCTATCCCATCTTCGCCGACGTGGTGACATGCCAGCTTCCATGAGAACCTCCGCCCTGCGTTCGCCCCTGCTGTGGGTGGGCGTTCTCCTGCTGGTCGCGCTGGGCGGCGCGCTGGTGTTCAGCGATAGCGTCGCCGAGCTGGCGCGTTACTCAGCCGAATACCAGAGACGCATCAATCAGGTTCTCTCCACGTCGCTGCGAGACGTCCAGTCGGGCACCGGGTCGCTGGCGCTGTGGACGCTGGTCACCGTCTGTTTCGGCTACGGCGTGGTGCACACGCTGGGGCCGGGGCACGGCAAGGCCGTGGTGGTGGCCTACTTCCTCGACAGCACGCGTCCGCGCGCCTGGATCGAGGGTATCTTCGCGGGCGGCTGGATCGCCTTCACCCACACGCTGGCAGCGCTCCTGCTGGCGGGCGCGCTCAAGCTCTCCTCCACGGTCGGCTTGTTCGGCGCGATGCGCGAGGTCCGCAACGTGGAGATCGTGTCGTACACGCTCATCCTGCTGGTGGGGCTGTGGCGGCTGTGGGCCGGAATAACGGGCAGGGTGCACGAGCACTGGCACGGCGACCACGACCATTCGCACGGTCACGCACACGATCATGGCCACGATCACGGGCATGCGCATGCGCACGACCACGGCCATCATCATGATCATCACAATCACGAGCCGCCGCAGCGCACCATCGCCGGCTGGCTGCTCCTGACCGCGGCCGGCATCGCGCCTTGCGCCGGTGCGCTGGTCATCATCCTGCTGTCGATCGCGCTCGACGTGCTGTGGGCCGGCGTCGTCGGCGTCATCGCCATCGCCATCGGCATGGCGGTCACGCTCGCCGCCATCGGCATGGCCTCGATGGTCGCGCACCGGCTGATCATCGCCGAAGGGCGCTCTCAGGATATCGGGCGCTTCACGGCCATCGCGGCCTCGCTGATCGTGATCGCCACAGCCGGCACGCTGCTGCTGGGCTCGCTCGAACGCTTCCTGCGCTGAGGCCCCCTAGTGGCCGAAATCAAGGCGCCCAGCCGGACGTCGAGACCCCTGCTGGGCGTGCTCTTCATGTGCACGGCCTGCGCGCTGTTCCCGGTCATGAACGGGCTGGTGAAGCTGCTGGCCGCCACCTACGACCCGCAGGAGATCGTCTGGTTCCGGATCATCCTGCATCTGGTACTGGTGGCCGCGGTGTTCATGCCGCGCATGGGGCTCGGCCTGCTGCGCACGCGCCGCATCGGCACGCAGTTCGTCAGCTCCGTGATGATGATGCTTTCGACCCTGTTCTTCTTCTCGGCGGTGAAGTCCATACCGGTCGCGGAGGCGATCGCCGTCACCTTCGTGGCGCCGCTGGCCGTCGTGCTGTTGGCCTGGCCGCTGCTGGGCGAGCGCATCACCTTCTTCCGGATGGCGGCGGTGATCGTGGGCTTTGCCGGAGTCCTGATCGTGATCCGGCCCGGCAGCGCGGTCTTCCAGTGGCAGTCGCTGCTGCTGCTCGGGAGCGCCGTCTGCTACGCGATGTACCAGATCCTGATCCGGCGTCTCGCGGGCATCGACGCGCCGGCCACCTCGATCTTCTACAGCGTGCTGCTGGGCGCGATCATCATGTCGGCCTGGCTGCCCTTCCATTGGAAGACACCGGCGAACTGGGTCGACTGGGCGCTGCTCTGTTCGCTGGGGGCCCTGGGCGCCCTGGGCCATTACTGTGTCGCCAAGGCCATGACCTATGCCTCGGCGAATTTCGTGGCGCCGTTCAACTATACGCAGATGATCGGCTCGGTCATCGTGGGCTACCTGATGTTCGCCGAGGTGCCGGATTTCTACACCTGGCTCGGGACCGCCGTCGTGGTCGGCGCGGGGTTGATGGTGGGCTGGCAGGGGCGCAAGCCGCAAAAGAGCTGAGGGAGAGAGACGATGCCGTATCTCGTTGCTGCCGACCTGCCGGTCGAGCCGGCCGGAGTCCGCTTCCGCAGCCTGCTCGAACGGCCGCAGATCCTGTGCATGCCGGGCACGCACAACGGCATCGCGGCGCTCCAGGCAGCGCGTGCGGGCTTCGAGGCGCTCTACCTCTCCGGTGCGGCCATGTCGTCGTCGATGGGCCTACCCGATCTGGGCGTCATCACGGTCGACGAAGTCTGCTTCTTCATCCGGCAGGTGGCGCGCTCCTCGGGCCTGCCGGTCCTGGTCGACGGCGATACCGGCTATGGCGAGGCGTTGAACGTGATGCACATGGTGCGGGCCTTCGAGGAGGCGGGCGCGGCGGCCGTCCATCTCGAGGACCAGTTGCTGCCGAAGAAGTGTGGCCACCTGAACAACAAGAAGCTGGCCGAGCCGCACGACATGGCGGCCAAAGTCGCCGCGGCAGCGAAGGCGAGGCGGCACCTCTTCGTCATCGCGCGGACCGATGCGGCGGCGAGCGAAGGCATCGATGGTGCCGTGGCACGGGCGAAGCTCTACATGGAAGCCGGCGCCGACGCGATTTTTCCCGAGGCCCTGCACAATGCCGAGATGTTCCGCGCCTTTGCGAAGGCGATGCCGGGCGTGAAGCTGCTCGCCAACATGACGGAGTTCGGCCGCACACCGTTCTTCACCGCGTCGGAGTTCGAGGCGATGGGCTATGGCATGGTGATCTGGCCGGTCTCGGCCCTGCGCGCAGCGAACAAGGCGCAGGAGGGCGTCTATGCAGCCATCCGGCGCGACGGCGGCACGCAGAACGTGATCGATGGCATGCAGACGAGGCAGGAACTCTACGACACCATCCGCTATCACGAATACGAAGCGCTGGACGCCTCGCTCGTGAAGACGGTGATCCCGCAGGGCATGCCGCAGCGGGATTGAAGCGAAAGGTCCCTCGCTTACGCTCGGGATGACAATTTTGGTGTGATTGGCAGGGCGTGTTTTGGCGCAGGGCCGGTACACAAAAGACGATGTCATCCCGAGCGCAGCGAGGACCTTTCTCTTTTCCTTTACAGCCCCAGCGCCGACAGATCCGGCGCGCGCTTGTGGAAGTCGGTCGCGTCCTGCAGGGCCTTGCCGATCTTCAGCACCGTGCCTTCGGCGTAGGGCTTGCCTAAAAGCTGGATGCCGATGGGCAATCCCTTGGAGAAGCCGTTGGGCAGCGACAGGCCGCAGAGGCCGAGATAGTTGCCGGGGCGCGTCATCAGGGAGATCGCGGGAGACAATTCGTCGACCTCGGCGACGGGGATCGCTCCCGAGGCCAGGGTCGGTGTCAGCAGGGTATCGTAGGGCGCCATCCAGGCGTTGAAGGCGGCACGGCGCTCGGCCATGCGGCGCAATTCCTCCGCATAGAGGGCCGGGGCGAAGGTCGTGGCGGCCATGGCACGGCCGCGCACGCCGGCGCCGATCGGCTGGTTCATGTCCTCGATCCAGCCGCGATGCAGCGACCACAGTTCCGAGGCCGAGATCGAGCCTGCGCCGACGCCGAGATTGAAATACCACTCGGGGATCTTCACCGGCTCGACGATGGCGCCCAGCTCCTCCAGCTTCTTCGCCGAGGCCTGCCAGGCGGCAATCACGTCGGGATCGCAGGCGGGCAGCGCCGAGGCGTCGGGCAGGGCGATGCGCATGCCCTTGATCGAGCCGCCCCGGGTGGAGGCGGTGAAATCCTCCAGCGGCTGGTGCAGCGTCGTCGGGTCGCGCGGATCCGGACCGGCCAGCGCATTGAGCATCAGTGCGCAATCCTCGACCGAGCGCGTCATCGGGCCGATCGAGTCGAGCGTCCAGGACAGAAGCATCGTGCCGTGCAGGCCGATGCGACCAAACGTGACCTTGAGCCCGACCAGACCGTTGAAGGCACAGGGAATGCGCACCGAGCCGCCGGTGTCGCTGCCGATGCCGGCGGGCGTGAGGCGCGCGGCCACGGCGACGCCGGTGCCGCTCGACGAGCCGCCCGGCGTGCGATGGGTCTCGAGGTCCCAGGGATTCCACGGCGTGCCCATCAGCGGGTTGGTGCCCCAGCCACCGAACGCGAACTCGACCATGTGCAGCTTGCCGAGCGGCACCATGCCCCCCGCGGTCAGGCGCTCCACCGTGTTCGAGGTCTCCGTGGCGACGCGCTTCTCCCACATCTTCGAGCCGCCGGTGCCGATGCGGCCGGCGATGTCGCACAGGTCCTTGTAGGCGACGGGCAGGCCATGTAGCGGCGGCAGCGGGAAGCCCGAGGCGCGGGCGGCGTCGGCGCCGTCGGCGATCGCGCGGGCTTCGCTGGCATAGACCTCCGAGAAGGCGTGCAGCTTGCCGTCGGCCTTCTCGATGCGGGCAAGCAGGGCGTCGATCACTTCGCGCGAGGAGAAGCGCTTGGCCGCAAGCCCGGCGGAGAGTTCGGTCAGCGTGAATTCATGCAGAGACATCAGTAAGTCGCCCGTCCACCAGAGAGATCGAAAACGGCGCCCGTCGCGAACGTGCAGTGAGAAGAGGCGAGCCAGGCGACCATCTCGGCCACTTCCTCGACCTCGCCGAAGCGGTTCATCGGGATCTTCGAGAGCATGTAGTTGATGTGCTGCTCGGTCATCTGGCTGAATAACTCCGTCTTCACCACCGCCGGCGCGACGCAGTTCACCAGCACGCCGGTCGTAGCAAGTTCCTTGCCGAGCGACTTGGTGAGGCCGATCACGCCGGCCTTGGAGGCGGAGTAGGCGGAGGCATTCGGATTTCCTTCCTTGCCCGCCACCGAGGCGATGTTGACGATGCGACCCCAGCCGCGCTTCACCATGCCTTCGACCACGACGCGGTTGGTCAGGAACACACCGGTCAGGTTGATGTCGATCACCTGCCGCCAGGCATCGACCGGATACTTTGCGACCGTCGTGTTGGGGCCGGTAATGCCGGCGCTGGCGACCAGGATGTCCGGTGGCGCCAGCAGTTTCTCCGTCTCGGCCAGCGCCTTGGCGACGTCCGCTTCGCTGGTGACGTCGACCGCGACGGCAACGGAGCCCTTCAGCGCCGCCGCGGACTGTTTTGTGCGCTCGGGGTCGCGGTCCCACAGGGCCACGCGTCCGCCGCCGGCCGTGATTTTTGCAGCGCAGGCCAGGCCGATTCCGCGCGCGCCTCCGGTCACGATGGCGGTCCTGCCCGCGAACAACCCGTCCTCCATGACGTCCTCCCAACTGCTTGAATTATATTGCGATTCCTACCATATCGGCGCACCGGAGCATCCGCTACACTGACCGCTTCGGCGTTCCGAGTTTTGCGGGAGTTTCATGTCTTCGCCCATGCCGGCGTCCATCGACGCCACCGTCGAGTTGCTGAAAGGCGGCGACTACATCGCCGACCGCAGCCTCGCCACCGTCCTCTATCTCGCGCTCAAGCTCGGGCGGCCCCTGTTCTGCGAAGGCGAAGCGGGTGTCGGCAAGACCGAGATCGCCAAGGTCCTGGCCGAAACCCTGAAGCGGCCGCTGATCCGCCTGCAATGCTACGAGGGCCTCGACGTCGCTTCCGCGGTCTACGAATGGAATTACGCTAGGCAGATGATCGAGATCCGTCTTGCCGAGGCGCAGGGAGTGCACGACCGCGGCGAACTCTCGGCCGACATCTTCGACGAGAAGTTCCTGATCCGTCGTCCGCTGCTCGAGGCGCTGCAGCCGCATGTCGGTGGCGCCCCGATCCTGCTGATCGACGAGCTGGACCGGACCGATGAGCCGTTCGAGGCCTATCTGCTCGAAGTCCTCTCTGACTTCCAGGTGACGATTCCGGAACTCGGCACCGTCAAGGCGGCGGAGCGGCCCATCGTCATCATCACGTCGAACCGTACGCGAGAGATCCACGACGCCTTGAAGCGGCGCTGCTTCTACCACTGGGTCGACTATCCCGACCTCAAGCGCGAGCTGGAGATCCTCAAGGTCAAGGCGCCGGGCGCCAGCGAGCGCCTGTCGCGCCAGGTCGTGGGCTTCGTCCAGGAACTCCGCAAACTCGACCTGTTCAAGGCGCCGGGCGTCGCCGAGACGATCGACTGGTCGACCGCCCTGTCGGAACTGGACGTGCTCGACCTCGATCCGCGGACGATCAACGACACGCTGGGGGTGCTGCTCAAGTACCAGGACGACATCCAGCGCCTGCAGGGCTCGGAAGCGGCCGAAATCCTGCGCAAGGTGAAGTCCGATATCGCAGCCCAGCCGCTGGGCTGAGGCGTGATGCGCTGCAGTCCCATACCTCCCCCGTCATACGGGGGAGGTGGCTCGGAGAGCCGGAGGGGGAAAGCCCCAAAGGCGATCTTTGAAGATTTCAGATCTGAAATCGGCAAGCATTTCGACTGCGGCTTTCCCCCTCCGCTCCGTATGACGGAGCACCTCCCCCGTATGACGGGGGAGGTCCATGAGAGGCGCCCTTCCTGATGGACACGCTTCCCGAACCATCGGCGAGGCGAGAGCCGCGCGGCGGCAAGCTCGCCAGCAATATCGTGCACTTTGCCCGGACCTTGCGCACGGCGGGGCTGCGCGTCGGGCCGGGGCAGATCCTGCGCGCCGTCGAGGCGGTCGAGGCGGCCGGCATCCGCAACCGCGACGACTTCTACTGGACGCTGCACTCGGTGTTCGTGAACCGGCGCGACCAGCGCGAGATATTCGACCAGGCGTTCCACGTCTATTGGCGCAATCCGCGGCTCCTCGAGAAGATGATGGACATGCTGCTGCCGCAGATCGGCGTGCCGGCCGAGCAGGACAAGGGCAAGCAGCTCAGCCGGCGCCTGCAGGAGGCGCTGCAGCCCGGGCAGGGCGAGGCGCCGGAGCAATCCGAGGAGCCGCCCGAAGTCGAGGTCGAGGCGACCTTCACCGTGTCGGACCGCGAGGTCCTGCAGACGCGCGACTTCGAGCAGATGTCGCAGGCCGAGATCGACGCCGCCCTGCGCGCCATCGCCCGGCTACGGCTGCCTGTGCCGGAGCGGCGCACACGGCGATACCAGCCGGCGCGCCGCGGACCGAGGATCGACTTCCGCGCCTCGCTGCGCCGCGCCATGCGGCCGGAAGGCCTTACCGAACTCTCGAGGCGCGAACCGCGCCGCCGGCCGCCGCCGCTGGTCATCCTGTGCGACATCTCCGGGTCGATGGCCCGCTACACGCGCATGTTCCTGCACTTCATGCACGCCATCACCAACGACCGCGACCGGGTTTACTGCTTCACCTTCGGCACGCGCCTGTCGAACGTGACGCGCGCGTTGCGCAATCGTGACGTCGACATCGCCTTGCAGAAGGCCTCGGCGCAGGTCGAGGACTGGTCGGGCGGTACGCGCATCGGCCAGGCGCTGCACGAATTCAACAACAAGTGGTCGCGCCGCGTGCTGGGACAGGGCGCGGTCGTTCTTCTCATCACCGACGGTCTCGATCGCGAGGGCGCGAGCGGCCTGGATGAGGAAATGGAACGCTTGCATAAGTCCTGCTCACGCATGATCTGGCTCAACCCGCTCTTGCGGTACGGCGGCTATGAGCCCAAATCTCAGGGCAACAAGGCGATGCTGCCGCACGTCGACGAGTTCCGGCCGGTCCACAACCTGGAGAGCCTGTCGGGTTTGATCGAAGCGCTTGGCTCACGCGTCGTGGGCGCCGACCGGCGCCTCGCGGGATGGCAGACCGACCTTCGCAAGGAGTAGACCATGAGCGACGCACTGGAAGTTCTCGATCAGGTCGGCAAGTGGAAGGCCGACGGCAAGGGCGTGGCCGTCGCCACCGTCATCGTCACCTGGGGTTCCTCGCCGCGCCCCGTCGGCAGCCAGCTCGGCGTCGACGACAAGGGCAACATGGTCGGCTCGGTCTCCGGCGGCTGCATCGAGGGCGCGGTGGTCAAGGAAGCGCTCGACGCCATCAAGGATGGCAAGCCGCGCCTGCTCGATTTCGGCGTCACCGACGAGCAGGCCTGGGATGTCGGCCTCGCCTGCGGCGGCAAGGTCCAGGTCTTCGTCGAGAAGGTGAACTGATGAAGGCCGAGACTCTCGCCGCACTCCAGGAAGCGCGCGCCAGCCGGCGGGCGGTGACGCTCGCCACCCGGCTCAGCGATGCCGCCGAAGCGCTGTTCTATCGCGACGGCGCCAAGGGCGAGCTCGCGAGCGATGCTGCCATCGTTGCGGCGGCGCAGCGGGCCATGGACATCGGCAAGAGCGAGACGATCGAAGTCGGCGACGCCAGGATCTTCCTAAACGTCTATGTCCCGCCGCCGCGGCTGATCATTGTCGGCGCCGTCCATATCGCGCAGTCGCTGGCGCCGATGGCGGCCATGCTGGAGTTCGACGTCACGGTCGTCGATCCGCGCGGCGCCTGGGCCACGACCCAGCGATTTCCCGGCGTGAAGGTGATCCAGGATTGGGCCGACGAGGCCTTCCAGGCGATGGGCCTCGATGGCTCGACTGCCGTGGTGACCCTGACGCACGATCCGAAGCTCGACGACCCGGCGCTCGAATCGGCGCTGAAGTCCGACGTCTTCTACATCGGCGCGCTCGGCAGCCGTCGTACGCACGCCAAGCGCAAGGAGCGCCTGGCCGAGGTCGGCATCACCGAGGAGATGTTCGCCCGCGTCCACGGGCCGGTCGGCCTCAACATCGGCGCCAAGTCGCCGGCCGAGATCGCCGTGTCGATCCTGGGCCAGATCATCGAAGTGCGGGCGCGCCGTCTAGAAGCTCTGTCTGCTCCGAAGGTGGCTGCAGCGTGAGATTTGGTGAAACACCGATCGACGAGGCGGCAGGCGCCATCCTGGCGCACAGCCGGCGCGCCGATGGCGTCAATTTCTCGAAGGGCCGCATCCTTTCCGACGAGGATGTCGCGCGCCTGAAGGAAGCCGGCGTTTCGACGGTGGTGGCCGCGCGCCTCGACGTCGACGACATGCACGAGGACGAGGCCGCCACGACGGTCGCCAGGGCGCTCGCGGGCGAGGGGATCGACGTGACCGCGGCCTTCACCGGCCGCTGCAATCATTTCGCCCGCGAGGCCGGGCTGGCCATGCTCGACCAGGAGCGCATCGACGCGCTGAACGAACTCGACGAGTCCGTGACGGTGGCGACCCTGCCGCCCTTCGCCCGGGTCGAGCCGCGCCAGATGGTGGCCACGGTGAAGATCATTCCCTACGGCGCCCCGAAAGCCGCCGTGGCCCGTGCCGTCGGTGTCGCGAAGGCAGCGAACCGGCCGATGATCTCGGTCGCGCCCTTCCACGCGATGCGCGCCGGCCTGGTGCAGACGAAGCTCCCGGGCACGCGCGACAAGGTCCTGGACAAGGCCGTCGGCACGACGACCAAGCGCCTGACCGCGCTCGGCAGCACGCTGAACGGCGAGCGCCGCGTCGCTCACGATGCCCAGGCGATTGCCGGTGCTCTTGCGGAACTGAAGGCTGAGGGCTGCGACCTGTTTCTGATCGCCGGCGCATCGGCCATCGTCGATCGCAACGACGTCGTACCGGCCGGCATCGAGGCGGCGGGTGGCAAGGTCATCCATTTCGGCATGCCGGTGGACCCCGGCAACCTGCTGCTGACCGGCGAGTTCGACGGCAAGCCGGTGCTCGG
>OFDN01000312.1_pt1 | contig 42286 bp, 29 predicted proteins | sample 1520971 | NCBI WGS metagenome assembly OFDN01 (sample SAMEA94257418, study PRJEB24077) | hot springs metagenome | biome: Aquatic biome; feature: Geographical feature; material: Water | place: India | collected 2012-06-12 | depth 5 m | reverse complement strand
GCAAGTATTTTAGATTAAAATTTTTTTTTCTTTCTGAAATAAATACAAATTATTGTTTGTATTATTCCATTATTGTCTCAAGTAGAGCCAATGAAAAGTTTGGCAAAAGATTAGTAGCTTTGTGAAAACATTAAGAACCAAATTAGAACTATGATCATTGATTCGCATCAACATTTTTGGACATTTGACCCTATCCGTGATTCTTGGATTAATGAAGAGATGTCGGTTATTCAAAGAAATTTTTACCCCGAAGATTTAAAGCCCGTTTTACAACAAAATGGAGTTGATGCTTGCGTGGCCGTACAAGCTGACCAAAGTTTAACAGAAACAAAATTTTTACTCGATTTAGCAGCTAAAAATGATTTCATAAAGGCGGTAGTCGGCTGGATTGACCTACAAGCAGAAAATATTGAAGAACAACTTGCTGAATGGCAATCAGAGAAAAAATTAGCTGGTTTTAGACATATTCTACAAGGTGAGCCTGAACTTGAATACATGCTTCGCCCTAATTTCATGAGAGGTATTTCGGCTCTTTTAAAACATAATTTTACTTATGATATTCTGATTTTCCCTAAACATCTGCCTGTTGCTCAACAATTTGTGAAGCATTTTCCAGACCAAGCTTTTGTGCTTGACCATTTGGCTAAACCTTATATCAAAGCTGGTATGATTGATGAGTGGAAACGAGATATAGAAGTATTGGCAAAATTTGAGAATGTCATGTGTAAAGTTTCAGGAATCATTACGGAAGCCGATTGGAAAAACTGGACTTACGAGCAAATTGAGCCTTATTTGGAGGTTGTCTTTGAAGCCTTTGGTATTGATAGAATCATGTATGGTTCTGACTGGCCAGTTTGCTTAGTAGCTGGTGAGTATGCTCAAGTGAAAGGAATTGTGGAAAAATATACTCAAAACTTTTCTGAAATGGAAAAAGCCAAGATTTTTGGTGGAAATGCTGCTAAATTTTATAAAATCTGAAAAAGAGAGGAGGCTCTAACCTCCTCTCAATGTTTAAAATCGTTGTTTACCGCATAATCTACGGCACGAGCCGTGAGAGCCATGTATGTAAGCGATGGATTTTGCGTTGAAGTAGAGGTCATGCAAGCTCCATCTGTCACGAATACATTTTTGCAGGCATGAAGTTGGTTCCATTGATTGAGTAATGAGGTTTTTGGGTCTCTGCCCATTCTCACGCCACCCATTTCGTGGTTTTCATTCCCCGGTAAACGTTTCGTATCAATTGGTTGAATATTCTTGAATCCTGCTTCATGATACATTTCTGAAAATTGCTCATGAAAATCTTTCAAAACTTTTTCATCATTCTCGTCATAACCAATCGAAATTCTTAGCTGAGGAATTCCGTATTTATCAACGAATTGTTTATCTAATTGCACCATACTGCTTTCTTTTGGAATGGTTTCGGCCATCATACTGGCACCAATTCCCCATAGCCCTAAACTTGATTTATTGAGGTTAGATTTAAGTTCTTCACCCATTCCTTCTTTATTGGTCAGTTCAATTCTTGATGCAGTAAGCGAAGTGGCATAGCCCCTTAGAAAATCGGTTTCTTGTTTTAGTACATTTCTGAATCGAGGAATATAACTACCATTGGGGCGGCGACCGTCGGTAGTAGAGTCGAGATTTCCTTCATATTCGGCCGAAATTCTGCCACGATAGCTGTGAAATGCCATAAATTTGCCTAATAAACCATTATCATTTCCCAAACCATTCGGAAAGCGGTTTGATTTGGAGTTGAGTAAAATCAAATTCGTATTCAATGCAGAAGCATTTAAGAAAATAATTTTGGCATAAAACTCAATCATTTCATTGGTTTGAGTGTCTATTACACGCACACCAGTGGCCTGGCCTTTGGTGTCATCATAAATAACCGAATGAACCACAGAATGGGGGCGAAGAGTCATTTTACCCGTCTTTTCAGCCCAAGGAATGGTTGAAGAATTACTGCTATAATAACCTCCATATGGACAGCCACGCTCACAAATTGTGCGGTTTTGGCAAGCAGCTCTACCTTGTTGATAATGTATTTTTTGAGGGTTAGTTAAATGTGCAACTCGTCCAATTATCACATGCCGATTGTTATATTTTGAGGTGATTTTTTGTTTGAAATGCTTTTCAACGCATGACATTTCGTGGGGCTGTAAAAACTCTCCATCGGGTAAAATAGAAAGACCATCACGATTTCCCGAAACGCCAATGAATTTTTCTACATAACTATACCAAGGGGCAATATCGGCATATCTTATCGGCCAATCTGTTGCATAACCATCTCGTGCTGGGCCTTCAAAATCAAAATCACTCCATCGTTGAGTCATACGGCCCCAAAGCAACGAACGACCACCTACTTGGTAGGCACGAATCCAATCGTAAGGGCGGTCTTGGATATAAGCTTGCTCGGCATCTTTAGTTAGAAAATGAGCAGTAGCTTCAGTAAAAATGAAATTTTTACTAGCAATTTGGTAGTCTTTTTTTATTTCGAGTGGAACTTGTCCTCTGTGTTCAAATTCCCAAGGTTGTTTGAGGGTGGTGGGATAATCAATGACGTGTTTGACATCACGCCCGCGTTCGAGAACGAGTGTGCGGAGACCTTTCTGCGTAAGTTCTTTTGCTGCCCAGCCGCCGCTCATTCCAGTACCTACCACAATGGCATCGAACGTGCGAGCTTTTACACTATCTAAATTTAAGTTCATGAGGTTGAATAGTTTTACGAAAATACAGATTTTCATCAAAAACTAAGCAAATTTATTCGAGCAGTTTTAAAGCTATGTATTTTTAAAATCAATAAGTTTTATCAATTCCTATTTTTCGGCTATCTTCGCCCAATTCAACTCTTATCAGCCCTTATTACGCCTTTCTTATGAAAAACAAGTATTTTGTTCCGTTTGTATTACTTACTTCTTTATTCTTTTTATGGGGTTTCGCCCATAATCTCAACCCAATTCTTATTCCGCATTTGAAAAAAGCTTGTCAGCTTACAGATTTTCAGTCGGCTATGATTGATAGTGCTTTCTTTGTGGCATATTTTGTAATGGCCATTCCGGCAGGTATGGTAATGAAGAAATACGGATATAAAACAGGCATTATTGCAGGGCTTTTGTTATTTGCTTTAGGTGCATTTTTGTTTGTTCCTGCGGCCAATACACGAGTTTTTGTGTTTTTTCTTACTGCACTTTTTGTGATAGCTTCTGGTTTAACATTTCTTGAAACCGCAGCAAACCCCTATATGACAGTGCTTGGCGAACCCGAAGGTGCAACACAACGCCTTAACTTTGCCCAATCATTCAATGGTTTGGCGGCTTCATTAGCACCAAAAATTGGTGGTGTTTTTATTCTTTCGGGAGTCACGCTTTCGGAAGCAGAAAAAGCAGGAATGTCGGTTGAGCAACTGAACGCTTACTTAGATAATGAAGCCGCGGCAGTAAAAATGCCTTATATTGTCATTGGCGTGATTGTTTTGATTGTTGCGGCAATTTTATACAAAACAAACTTGCCAGAAGTAACGGATGATTCACATGAGGTTGATATGAAGGGGGGCTCTCAATCTATTTGGCGACACAGCCACCTGACTTGGGGCGTAATTACTCAGTTTTTTTACGTAGGAGCTCAGGTATGTGTATCGAGTTTCTTTATTAGATATTTGTTTCAAACTGCACAAATTGATGAAAAATCGGCGGCTAATTATTTAGCGATTGCTTTGTTTGGCTTTATGATTGGTCGATTTGTTGGCACTTTCTTGATGCGTTTTATTAGTCCTAATCGACTTTTAGCTATTTATGCGGCATTATGCATCATTTTATTAGCTATTATTGTGCTTAACGGTGGAATGATTTCGGTTTATGGATTGATTGGCGTGGAGTTTTTTATGTCAATTATGTTCCCAACGATTTTCTCATTAAGTGTACAATCATTGGGCGAAGAAACAAAGCTTGGCTCTTCGTTGGTGATTATGTCAATTGTAGGTGGAGCGATTTTCCCGCTAATTATGGGTAGAGTTTCTGATGTAAGCAATATTCAAACGGCTTATGTAGTTCCTTTGGCTTGTTTTGCCGTAGTTTTATACTTCGGAATGAGGGGTTATAAAGTAAAAGCTTGAGTATTTATAGCAAGAAAGGCTACTTCATCAGTAGCCTTTCTTGTTAAGTTTATAGGATTAAATTACTCTTCTGCCTTATTTTTTAAACTCATCAAGAGCGAATAAGCACCCTTAACTACAAAGTTTTGATTGTTTAGTTTTTCGGCATTTATGATTTCAGTATAGCCTTTTTCTGTATTTCCCGCCTGAACTTCTACCATTTCGTATTGTGAATCAGACTTTTTGATAAATACATATTGCTTACCTTCAAATCTTACTAAGGCATCTTCTGGTAATACATTAGCTTTTGCGTTATTGATAGCAATTTCTGCATTCATGTAAGTACCAGGAATAAGGGCTTTATCGTAAGTTTCGAAGTGACAATGTATGTCGGTATTACGTTCTTCATTTAAGTTTTTACCAATTAATATAATCTCGCAAGGATATTTTTTATTCGGATAAGTGTTGGTGTATGCCGTTACTTTTTGCCCGATGTTGAGTTTGTCTAAATCTTTCTCAAAAACTTTTAATGCCAAGTGAATATCGCTGGTATTTACTAATTCAAACATTACTTCTGTTGGAGAAATGTATTTACCAATATTTACATTTACCTTACTAACATAGCCATTGATAGGCGAGAGGATGTTAATACTTTTTGAAATAGTATTTTCGGTTAGTTTTTCAGGATTTATTCCTGCTAATTTTAACTTTTCAGCTAAAGATTTTACCAAAATTCGCTGTGTTTTTAGTTCCATTTCTGCTTGTTGGAAAACCTTATCACTACTTGCTTTGCTTTGGTTGAGTTCTCTTTGGCGTTGATATTCGTTTTCAAGAAAACTAATTTTTGATTGTGTTGTCAAATAATCTTGCTGAAGCTGGATATACTGTTGGTCTTCAATAATGGCAATACTTTCGCCTTTACGCACGAACATTCCCGGAATCAGATGCGAAGATTTCAGATAGCCACCCATCGGTACACTTACTGAAACCAAATTTTGTGGCGGAACATCAACTCTACCACTTACTTTCAAAATCGTAGAGAAAGATTTTTGCTCAATGGGAGCAGTTTCTATACCTATACTCTTGATTTGTTGAGGCGTAAGATTAGCAATGCTTGATTCAACAACTGTTGAATCGGTAGCTGCTGCTTCGTTAGATGTTTTTTTACCACAAGAGATTGTGAGTAAAGAAATAAGGCCAAGGCCTAGCATCGAATATTGTATATTAAGCATCGAAAATCTATTTATTTTAACTGAATTTTTCATTTTTGAGCGAGTGTTTGTTGTTTGACAAAATGTTGTCGTGTGTCCACTGCATATGACTAAGAAATGGTGATTGTCGAACTGGGCAGTTCGAGATATTACAAATACTACATTGTTTTTGAGGGATACAACCATCTACATGAATAAAAAACTCAACTTTATTCTCGAAGTGTTCTTTAAACAATGCGGTGAGTCGGTCTAAAATCTCATGTGCTTCATTGACATTAATGTAGTACGGAACTGTTAGATGGCAGTCAATGTGATAAAAACCAGCGTAGTCAATCACACGCATATTGTGTACATCAATCCATTCTAATTGGCGGTGTTCATTTAGAATATCTACAATTTGGTTGATAATAGCATGGTCAGATTCATCCATAATACCTGAAATCGACTTGCGTATTATTTTATAGCCAGTGTAGATGATAATAAATGAAAATACAATTGCTACCACACTATCAAGCCAAGCATAGCCAGTAAGCATGATTAGACCTACACCTATTAGTAATCCTAATGAAGAGTAAGTATCCGATTGTAAATGTGAACCACTGGCAATAAGAATAGGAGAGTTCTCCTCTCTACCTTTTTTTATACATAGATAGCCAACTAAGTAATTCACAGCCCCTGTGATGGCCACTAAAATTAAACCGAAATCAAGTTTTTTGAGTTGATGCGGGTGGATGAAATTATCAATACCTTCGTAAATTATGATAAAACCTGCAATCGAAATCAAAATACCCTCAATGGCTGATGACAGAAATTCAACTTTACCATGACCATAAGGGTGTTCTCTATCTCGTGGTTTCGCTGATAATATGATGCTATAAAGTCCGATAAAGCCTGCAATCACGTTGACGCTACTTTCTAGGGCATCAGTTAAAATAGCCACCGATGAAGTAAGCCACCATGCGATAATTTTCAGTATAAATAATGCTACCGATACGCCAACTAAAATTTGCTGCATCCGAATCGGATTTACTTTTTTTTCTGCCATGATATGAATAGGTATAAAAGCTGAAGTAGATAATCTATTAAAGCTTACATAACCACTGATAACTTATTAATATTGCGTCAATGAATTAATCTGAATAATGCTTTGATTGAGATTCCTGATAGCCTCAATATAATCATTCCGAATAGTTGTTGCCTGATTGGTAAGTGTCACCCATTCGAGGTAATTAATACTACCATTTATCAACTGTTGCTGAGCCGTACCATTGATTATATTGGCGTTATTTAAAGCGGTTTTTTCATAATACTCTACCGTTTTCGTGAATTTATTATATTCTCCAAGTGCTGTAAGATAGGCATTGTTGAGTGTTTGCAAACCAACTTCATAATTACTTTCGGCCACAAGTTTATTCACTTTTTCGCTATTAATTTTAGCTTTTTGGGCTGTTGCAAAAATGGGAATACCCATGCCTACTTGAACAGATTGAAAGCGATACCAACCATTATACACTACATTGTCAGCCCCTGTTCCTCGAATACTTCCATTGTTATAAACCATCGAAAGGGTAGGTAGCAGTTTCTTTTTTTCTATATCTATGGCAGCATCGGCAATTTGCTGTTGCTGGCTCAGAAATTTTAGACTTGGGTGTTCTTTTAAGACATCAATAATCGGCTGATTTTTCAGTGATAGTTTGTATGAATTATTGGCTGGAACAAAATTCTCTGCTGAATTGAGTAAGTATTGAAAACGAAGTCTGGTTAAGGCTTCATCATCTTCCACTTGTTTTAACTGAACATTGATTTGTCCTAGTTGATTTTCGGCAGTTACCTTCTCTAAAATATTACTTTCTCCTTTTGCAAACCTTAATTCTGCTCGATTAAGAAATGCCTTATATAAACTATCTGCAAATTGTAGTAATTGACGCTTTTGTTGGAGATATACCCAGTGATAATATACTTGTCCAACTTGTTTCTTTAACTCATGTTCAGTCAGTGCTATGCTCAATGTGCTACTTTTCCAAAGTTCGTTATAGTAATTTTTTTGGCTTTCATACACCTTTGGGAAACTTAGTGTTTGCCCCAAACTTAGTCTTGAGTCTAAATAAATACTATTAATTTGTCCAACTTCCGCAGCAATATTAGTTGTTGGAATTATCTTAGCAGTATTAATGAGGCTTTTCTGATATTCAGCTTTTATTTTTTCGTTTTTTACCGAAAGATTATTTTTTAAAGCTATTTCTACCGCCGACTCTAAACTTACAGGTTTTTGTGCATTGGCAGAAGCACCCGCCAATAGCAGCAATACGATGATGGTTGCTTTTGGCGAAATTACTTTGGTTGTGCCTTCAAAAACCATGTAGAGAATCGGTAAAACGAAGAGCGTTAAGAAAGTGGCAATTAATAATCCACCGATAACTACCGTGGCAAGTGGACGTTGTACTTCAGCTCCTGCTCCATTGCTAAGTGCCATTGGTAAGAAACCTAAAGAAGCAACAAAGGCTGTCATCAATACCGGACGAAGGCGGAGATTTGTTCCCTCAAGTACAACTTTCCGAAGGTCATGTTCACCATCGTGTTTAATTCGGTTGAATTCGGCAATTAATACAATTCCATTCAAAACGGCTACACCAAATAAAGCAATGAAACCAACCCCCGCACTAATACTAAATGGAAGGCCACGAAGAGCCAAGAAGAATATACCACCAATAGCCGAGAGCGGAATAGCCGAATAAATAAGCAATCCATGTTTGATGGAATTGAAAGCAAAGAAAAGCAACAAGAAAATCAGAATCAATGATACTGGAACCGCAATCATGAGGCGTTGTTTAGCAGCATTGAGGTTTTCGAAAGCTCCACCATAAGTAACATAGTAGCCAGCAGAGAAACGAATTTTCTTATCTACTTTGCCTTGAAGTTCGGTTACGATACTTTGTACATCTCGTCCTCTCACATTAAAGCCTACCACAATTCTGCGTTTGGCATCTTCTCTTTGAATTTGGTTAGGTCCATCTTTGATAGCTACATCGGCTAGTTGCGAAAGAGCAATTTGAGTACCGTTAGGTGTTGGAATTAGTAAATTCTGAATGTCTTCTAAATTCTTCTTTTGGTCACCTGCTAATCTAACTACTAAATCGAAACGTTTTTCTCCTTCAAAAACTAATCCTGTACTTTGGCCAGCTAATGCCGTATTTACAACCCTATTGATATCTGCAACACTCAGATTATATTGGGCAATCATATTACGTTTATATTCGATTAGTACCTGTGGCATGCCCGAAACAGTTTCCACGTAAAGGTTTTTAGCTCCTTCAACTGTATTAATAATTTCACCTAATTGATGAGCATATTTAGTAAGGGTGTCAAGGTCTTCACCAAAAATCTTGCATACTACATCTTGTCTTGCACCAGTCATGAGTTCATTAAAACGCATTTGAACTGGATATTGGAAACCGACTGTTACCCCAGGGACTTCCGACAATTCTTTCGTCATTTTTTCGGCCAATTCATCGAATGTTTTAGCTGATGTCCACTCGCTTTTATCTTTCAAAATCACCATCATATCGCAAGCATCCATAGGCATAGGGTCGGTTGGAACCTCGCCACTACCAATTTTAGTTACGACTTTCTCAACTTCTGGAAAACGAGTTTTGAGAATATGTGCTGTTTTTTGGGTATTTTCGATGGTTGTGCTCAAATTACTGCCAGTAAGTACGCGTGTTTCTACGGCAAAATCACCTTCTTCGAGTGCTGGGATAAATTCTCCACCAAGTGTAGATAGAACAATAATAGCTAAAACAAAAAGTCCAATAGTTGCTCCTAAAATGACTTTTGGGAAATTAAGCACCCAATTAAGAGCAGACTGGTAGGCATGCTCTATTTTAGCCATGAGTCTGTCTGAGATATTAGGTTCGTGCTTGGTTTTCTTGCTTAATACAATCGAACTCATCATCGGAATATAAGTAAGCGATAGAATAAATGCCCCTAACAAGGCGAAAGCAACCGTTTGTGCCATTGGCTTAAACATTTTACCTTCGATACCTTGAAGTGTGAAAATCGGTAAATAAACAACCAAGATGATTACTTGCCCGAATACTGCACTATTCATCATTTTACCAGCCGATTTCTCTGTCATTTCGTCCATTTCGGCTTGTGTATAATTGGCCCGCCCGAGTGCGTGTTTACCCGCCAATAAGTGCATGACTGATTCAACGATAATAACCGCTCCATCGACAATCAAACCAAAATCAAGAGCTCCTAAACTCATTAGGTTGCCACTTACGCCAAACAAATTCATCATGATGATTGCAAAGAGCATCGAAAGCGGAATGACTGAAGCAACCAAGATACCAGCACGGAAATTTCCTAGAAATAAAACTAAAACGAATATTACGATTAAGGCACCTTCTAAGAGATTTTTTTCAACAGTTCCAATGGCATTATTTACCATTTTGGTTCGGTCGAGGAAAGGTTCAATCAACACACCTTCAGGAAGTGTCTTCTGAATTTGTGCTACTCGCTCTTTTACGTTCTTTATTACCTCGCTACTATTGGCACCTTTAAGCATCATCACTACTGCACCAGCTACTTCTCCTTTATCATTGAAAGTCATCGCTCCGAATCGTGTGGCATGGCCAATTTTAATTTCGGCCACATCTCTGATAAAGAGTGGGGTGCCGCCGCCTAAGCTTTTGATAGCAATATTTTCTATATCTTCAATACTACCAATTAAGCCCTCGGTTCTGATAAAGAGTGCTGTTGAACCTTTTTCAATGTAAGCTCCACCTGTATTCTGATTATTGTTTTCTAATGCTTTAAATACATCATCAATGGTAATACCAGTGGCTTGTAGCTTGTGTGGGTCAATTTCGATTGAAAATTGTTTGAGTTTTCCCCCAAAACTACTTACTTCGGCTACTCCTTTTACTCCCAAAAGCTGACGGCGAACAATCCAATCCTGAATTGTACGTAGAGAAGTGGCATCATATTTAGATTCATAACCTTCTTTTGGCCGCACCACATATTGATAGATTTCGCCTAAACCTGTTGAGACTGGCCCAAGTTCTGGAACTCCAATGCCTGCGGGTATTTGACTTTGTACTTTTTGTAGCCGTTCTGCTACTTGCTGCCTCGCCCAATAAATATCGGTTTCGTCGTCGAAAACTATTGTAACGAGTGAAAGACCAAATCGTGAAAAACTTCTGATTTCTAAAAGACCGTGAATATTATTGTTAGCCTGCTCGATTGGAAAAGTTACCAAGCGTTCGATATCAGTTGCTCCAAAAGAAGGGGCAACGGTGATTACTTGAACTTGGTTATTGGTAATATCTGGTACTGCATCAATGGGCAATTTTGTCACCTCATAGCTACCGTAGCCTATAAGTGCAAGTGTAAAAAGCCCAATAATGAGTTTGTTGCGAATAGCAAACCCAATGATTGAATTTAGCATGGTATTGAAATATTAGTAAATGCTACGAGACTAAGTCCTTTGTAGCTTAATTTTATGAAAGTATAACTCAATTATGGCAATTATTGCCCCAATAGAGGAGTAATGAGTCGAAGTTTCGACTGAATGTATATCAGATAAAATTAATATTTGGGTGGTTGCCAAATAGAAGAAAGGTAGGCTGATAGAATGCTACCCGAAGAAGCAAAAAAGATGTCTTTCTTTTCAGAGATAATTACTTTAATATGAGATAGTTGAATCGTATGAAAAATACTTATCGGGAAAACAAATGTCGATGAGCAGTGGTCATGCGATTTAAAAGGGAGTTTATTATCAGTAGCAGCATCACCATCATCGGCGTGGTCAAGGGCATAGTGGTGATACAAAAACTCACCGAATGACATACTTGGGTCTTTTTCTTGGTGTTCGGTGAAGTGTGAAAACAGCAACGGAAATTTGAGCAACTGGCTTGCTTCAGTTGCGGTTAGAAGGTAGATAACGATTAATAATTTCGAAATAGTTGCTTTCACGATATAAAAGTAATAATAAATCGAAGAAAAAAGTTCTTTTATTACCAAAATCGGAGTAATTTAGATTGAGTTTAAATCAGAGCTAATCGGTTTTTGCTTTCTGGTCTTTTACAATTAAATAAAAATCATTATCGAGTTGTAGATAGCCGAATTCATACACAAAGTAATAGGTCGAACCTTTTTGTGTGGTGCGAATGCTTGTAAAAAGATTAAAGTCAAATCCACGTTCGAGTAAGGTATTGCGTGTGGTTTTATTTTTATCATCTCGACAAATATCCTCTAAAATCTTACGATTCCTTCGAAGTGCGTTGTTTATATTTCGAACGTAGTTATTGGCATCAGCATTTATTTTGTTGTTGTAGGCATTGCGGCATAAGTCCGAACAAAACTTTTTATCTGACCTTCCGATAATTGGTTCTCCACATTCTAAACATTGTTTTTGAGGCATGATTTTACAATGGTTGGTCTATTGGAATAAGTTTTTCTTTGCAGTATTCTTCAATTTCTGAATCATTTTCAAAATATGAGTCACAAAACTCATCAAGTTCTTTTTCTGTAGCCTTAAAATACCTTTCCTCTGCCGTTACTAGCTTTTCGATTTGCTCGATGAATTTTTCAAAATCTTTATTGATTTTACATAACTTATCAATTGTTCTAAAGTCTAATTCATGATATTGTGCTGTAAATAGGACTTTACTTTGATAAGGGTTGGCATTTAACTCGATAATTCCAATTCCGAATGATTGATTCAATCTTTCCATTTCGTCGAGAAGGTTGTCACTAAATTCAAATGCTACTAAGTAACCATAGTTAGCCCAACTTGAATTTGAGACAGCTTGGAAAAAAGCTTTTTTTAAATCACTATCATTTGTAATTTCTCTTTTTAGCTCATATGAACTAATTTTAAAAGTATCTAGCTGATTTATACTTTTTAGAAAATTTTGACTAGCTGTTGTTTGAAGTTTTAAAAACTTTATTCCGACCATATCAGGATGGGTCCAAATTTGGTTACTATCCTTGTTGTTCGATTGTTCGTGAAAGATGGTTTTAGAATAAGTATCGGTATTTTTTAGATATGTACTTAATAACTTATGCAGTGCTCTTTCTTCGTAAGTTTTAAATTTTTCGTTTTTGGAATTTTTATTGGCTTCTTCTATACCATTATCTTCAATTCCTACTTTATCTTCATTTTTCGCTAAATAATAATAATAGGTTCCCGATTCTTTTACTCTTTTTACGCGTGTATCTCCTAATCGGATAAAATCACCCAAAAGGGCTGAAACAGTAGCTTGTGGTGTTTTAGCATCTTTGAAATCGTAATATTTTTTTTTAATGATATAGGCTGTAACGTCACTATAATTCGTCTGAACTTCAATATCCTCTAAACTTTTTAAGATTGCTTCTTTGATTGTCATTGTGTTTTGAATAAGCGGGTGATTATTTATTCAAATATACAAAATCATTATCCGTTTACAAGCGGTTACAAATGTTTTTATTTGTATATAAATGATTATCAACCGAGTAGGGGGGAGAAACGGGTGCAACTTTGCAGTGTCAAACAATCAGACATCCATTCATCATTAAAACGAAACGTAATATGAACTCAGTAAAATTAATCGGAAACGTAGGTAGCGACCTAAATTTATTAACTTTTGAAAATGGTAAAAAAGCCTCTTTTAGCTTAGCGACTACTGAAAGCTATAAAAACAAACAAAATGAAGATGTGAAAAATACTACATGGCACAACGTAGTGGCGTGGGGGAAAATAGCCGATGTGTGTAATGATTTAATTAGTAAAGGTAAGCGTGTGCAAATTGAAGGTAAGCTTAATTACCGCAATTATGTGAATAAAGAAAATAAGACAGTTTATATCACCGAAATAATTGCTTATAAAGTGAGCGAAGAACAATAAGCCCTTTCTTTTACTAAATCTACCAAATCAAACAAAAAAGTCACCTTGAGTAAATAAGGTGACTTTTCTATTTTTTGAGTAGCTAGAATTAATTCATTTGTAAGATTTTTATCTCTGTACGTCGGTTTTGAGCATGTTGCTCTTCGGTACATTCTACGCCATCAACACAACCATTTACTGGCATGGTTTCTCCATAACCTGCATATTCTACACGGCTACGACTGATACCACGTTTGAATAAATAATTAGCTGAGGCTTTTGCTCTACCTTCAGAAATTTTTTGATTAAAATCTGATTCTGAACGGCTATCAGTATGAGCTCGAAGCTCTATACGCATTTTTGGATATTTACGCATCATGGTTACTAGCTTATCCAATTCTGCACGGGCATCGGGGCGTAGGTTACATTTACCATAATCGAAGTAAATATTATCTACTTGAACAATATCGCCAGTTCCAAACATAAATACATCGGCAGTCACATCTCCTTTCTTACAATTTAGTTTGCGTATGCGTTTACCTTTTGAACCAAGATTATCTTTCGAACCTTCTATTGTATAATCACAACCTTCGGCTACAGTAAATGCATAATTTCCAGAAGCATCAGTAGTGGCTGTTTGAGTAGAGCCATCACATTCGTTGCGTAAGGTTACTAATACTTTATCAAGTGGTTTATTTGTACTTTGAGCCATTACACGGCCTTTGATAATACAAGTATTCGCTCCAGCAGTATTAGAGCCGCTTGTTGTTTGTTTGCCTTGAGTAGGTGTTTCTCCTGCATAGCCTTTTTGTGCAGAAGAAGTAGAGTCTGTTCCTGTTTTTGGGCGACTCATTGGGATTTCTAAGCGAGATGCCTCATTGTCACAATCTTTAGTTGAGTAACTTACGGTATTGGCACTGTAACCATCGCGAGTAGTTCGGAAAACAAACTCTACGTCTTGGTCTAGTCCTTCGAGTTTCACACTTCCATCGGCATCGCTAAGCTTCTCTTTTATACTACCATCTTTATCTTCGTAAACAATTTTAGCGTTATCGAGTGGCATTTTTGTTTCTGCATCATAAATAGCAATAATAAGGTCACAACCTTCTTTAATTTCACATTCACGGTCAAACTTGTAAATATCATCATCGGCACCTCCACGTTTACGGTTTGAACTAAAATAACCTGATTTACGAAGAGCGTCGGTAACGATACCGAAATCGTCTTTACTTGAATTGATTGGTGAACCAAGATTAATGGTTCTACCTTTCGAGCTTGTACCATCCATCTGCACAAAGAAAATATCTAAATCACCCAGACCAGCATGGCCATCTGAAGAGAAGTAAAGATTTCCTTTTTCATCAACAAACGGAAACATTTCATTACCCTTTGTATTGACAGATTTCCCTAAGTTGATTGGAGCCGACCAGCTACTACCATCGTAACGAGAGACGTAGATATCAGTTCCACCAAAACCACCGGGCATATCAGATGCGAAGAAAAGAAGTTTTTCATCAGGCGATAGAGCAGGGTGGCCAGTCGAATATTCATCACTATTGAAAGGTAATTCTTTGATATTTTTCCAACCATCTTTGGCTGCCTCACCAATGTACAATTTTAATTTATTGATACCATCTGAACTACGTTTTACCTTACCATTATTAAAGTTATTACGAGTGAAAATGACTTTTGAAGCATCTTTAAAAAAGGCTGCAGGCCCCTCATGATACTTTGAATTAATTGAACCACTAAAACGCTCTGATTCTGTCACTGGTCGGTCGCCATAACCCATCCCAGCCATTACGTTTAGACCACCATAAGAGCCTAGCGTTCGGCTATCATTGGCAGTAGGAGCCGTGTACTCATCTGAACCCACTACACCTCCACTACGACTACTTCGTTTTCGTGATGTTTTTAATTCGGTACTTCCAGTGCCTAGTCCAGCTGGTTGCCCACCGATTGCCGAAACATCATCTAAAAAGAATAAATCGAGGAAGGGGGTTTCATTCCAGTTAAATACTCGTCGTACACCGACGGTATTATAACGGTTTGAGACGAAGACTAATCCATTTTTGTAGTATGATGGTGAAAAATCTGCTGCATTAGTGTTGATTGATAAATAATCAACTTTATAGCAAGTTGCATTTTTGGAGAGTACACTCACATCATTGTAAAGTTTTGAGAATCCTTTTCCACGTGGGTCGTCTTCAACTTTACGAGTATATTTATCGTACATTTCCTGTGCTTCACGATATTTTCCATTACTAGCAAGTGTTTGGGCATATTTGAGGCAAATAATGGTGTTTTCGCCAGATAACTCGCCAGATGTCTTGATAATATCGGCATAGACACGCTCTGCATTCTGAGTATCTTTTACCTTAGAATAGCTATCAGCAAGCTTAATTTTAGCTGCTAATTTTTGTTGGTCAGTAAGGCCTTTTTTCTTGAGAGCAGCTTCGAAGGCATCAATAGCTTTGAGAAATGATAAGCTCTCATAATGGTGCTCACCTGTTTTGACTAGGGATTCTTGTGCCATAACATTTCCATCCAGTAAGGCCGTTGCTATTGCTATGACTAAAGCTCCTATGATTTTTTTCCTAACAATCATTTTATTAGAATTTAAAATTCATTACGAATTTCTAATATTTACATTCTTTCGTTATGGATTTTGACAACAAAAACCATCATTAGTTTTATAAAAGAACTAATTGAAAGAAAAATTAGTGTTTAATTTTTGATAGATATGTACAAAGTTTCTATGCAACCTTCGTACCAACTCAGTTGCATAGCAGACATAACCATTAATAAATTTTTAGAAATAGCGAGGAGTAAGGATTTTACTTTTGCCAAAACCAAATTCATAGCGGAGCATTAACTCGTGCGTTGGAATACCAACTAGGCGATTAAATCCAGTTTTGGTAACATCATTTAGCTTATTACTTGTAAAATCATAAGCATACCCGATTCTGAATTGAGGTGTAAGTTGTAACTCTAACATCCCGATGGCTGCATCAAATAGACTTTTTGAATCTTGACCCATGGCTTGAAACTGAGATATACGACCAGAAACACCAAAGGAAATTTTATCTTTAATCCAAAAGTTGATATTTCCGTCGAAGCCAAGAGGTGCACCTTGCGTATATCGAACCATAGTAGAAGGTTTTACTTTAAAAGAACCTTTTCCGATTACAAAGCCCATCATCAAGAAATAGTGGCGACGTGTTTTCCCAACAGATGCTTTGCCTGATGAGTCAGGTAAGTTGAAGTTGGATAATTTGTTTTGCATAATCTGTGGACATGAAACCCCAATATAGCCTTTATCATTACTTAGGTAGAGGCCACCTCCAAAGTTTGGAAGAATATTATTGATGTCTTGTGAGCCAGAGAATACATAATCGGTTGGGTTAGTTAAATTGCTCACATCAGATAATGCCCATCTGACGTTTGTCGCCCCTCCTTGAACGCCAAATGCCAAAGTAGAACGTGGGCCAACTTTCACACGATAAGAGTAAGTGAAATGAACACCCGTATTTTTTTGAAGACCAACTTCATCACGGGTTACTTGAAGGCCGATACCCATTTTTTCATTTTTAATGGGTGTATCCATTGTAAAAGTGAAGGTTTTAGGAGCACCTTCAATACCCATCCATTGATAACGACCAAGAGTGGTGAGGCTTAGTACGTCGCGACTTCCCGCGTAGGCAGGGTTGATAGCTAAGGTATTAAACATGTACTGGGAGAACATTGCCTCCTGTTGAGCAAAAGTTTGGTAGCTTATCAGTAATACTCCCCAGAGTAGTAGAGCAGCTAACCTGTTTTTCAGGTTTGTAAAATTTTTCATCATTTCACCTAATTAAATAGTAAAGATATAGTGACATAATACGCTCATTCTTTGAGGAATGTAGCCGTTTAAATATTTTTACACTCAATAGTATAACAAAGTTATATAAAAATTTTGCAATATAGTTTTTTTTGCTTGTGATCGACTTTCGTACTTTAAGCAAAAAAAATCTTCTAAAATTGGTATAATTGCTTACCGTTTTATATTTAATAATTCCCTGAAATTCAATCAGGGAATTATTAGATTTGAAGAATTAACGAACAATCGTGATATACTTTATCTGAGGCTTATTTTCCCAGAACCCATCTGCTTGTACGTGGATGAAATATGTGCCATCGGGTACTCCAGCTCCTTTTCCACCGATAATAATGCCAGTATTTGATTCGCCATTCCAACCTTCAACTTGACCAAAATCAGAATTTTGATAAATTAATTGTCCCCATCTATTATAAATAGAGATTTCAGCTTTCGCATTTGCGTTTCCATTAATGCCTTTAATAATGAATAAATCATTTTTACCATCACCGTTTGGAGAAAAGGCTTGAGGAATAACACCACGGTTTGTTGTATCTGAAATGGCAGTTTCACCCTTGATAGTAATATCAGTAGGTTGATTATTATTGCCAGGGTTATTATCACCATCAGGGTCTGGGTTCAAACCTGATTGTGATATATCTTTAAGGTCAGAGGTACCATCATTAGCCGAACCCGTAACACTATTTGAATATGTGGCATCCCCTTTTTTCGAACTTAATAATCTGAGGTTGAAGCTGAGGGTATCTGATGCCCCCGCCGCTAATGAACTATTTTCAGCAATAAGCATTGTTGTTATGGTTCTACCATTAAAAGTTGAATCGACTTTTAGTTGACTTCCCTTATTTAAAATTGGTTTACCAACAACTACAAATTCGGCACTATCAGCAAATACTTTACCCAAACTATCACTTAATTGTACATTAGTGAAGGTCTTTGTGCTATAGTTTTTCACGATAATTGTATAGGCTACATTATAACTACCATCGGCATTTTTGAGACTATCAACTTTGGCTGATTTCGCTATACCTAAGGTTGTATTTAAAATAGGACCTCCGCTACCACCTATGATAACTGGAGTGCCAATACTATTATTACGAGGGTCACCATTATTGTCAGGGTCAGGGTTAATTCCTGTGTTTGATAAATCATCTACAAATTTATTGTCTGGATATTGTCCAATAGCCAATGCATAGTTTTCATAGGTTGACTTACTTGACGAATTAGTTAAGCGTATAAACAGAGTAATACTCTTTTCGGTATTTACGGCTAATGTACTTAATGAATCAACTAAAAGGTTAATTAAGCTTCCACGCCCTGTATAATGTGTATTTGCAGTAAAGCCTTCACTTGCTGTTACTTTTACAGAGTCAATTTTTACGCTATCACCAAATACTACACTTAGATTATCCTGTACTTGTACGCCTGTGAATGCTACTTTTCCATAGTTTTTCACTTTGAACGTAAATGTTACATCATAAGTATTACTTGTTCCTTCAACTAAAATTGGGTTACTTACACTTTTCGAGATACCTATGATTGCCCCAGGTAAGTTATTAAAATTGATTACAGTTGGAGTATTACCGACAGGATTTGGGTCTATACCCGAATTCGAAGTGTCGCTTATATTTTTACCACTTGGAGTTTTGGCTGTTACGATAACAGTATTTCTAAATGGCCCCTTATTATTATTGAGATTCACATTGACTATCCACGTGAGGGTATCAATTTTATTTGGTACGAGTTGACTTGTACTAAGTAGCATACAGGTTTGACTTATACCATTATAAGCAGTGTCGACTTTTAGTAAACTACCTAAATTAACAGTTGGCTTACCGACTAATTTAGCTACGGCTGGCGAAGTAAATGTTTTTGAAAGTGTATCACAAACCTGAATATTGTTCAGAATAATATTACCACAGTTTTTAATAATTGCTTTATAAATGATATTGTAGCTATTATCTGCTTGGCGAATAGTATCTTTCACGTATAGAGCAACGCCTATGCATGGAGCTTCTGTTAAACTGCTATCTTTTGTATCTATATTTAAGTTTGTTGGGTTAGTTCCTGGAGCATCAGGGTTTAGACCTGTATTTGACAAATCAGTTACCGTTTCGGTAGTACCCGAAGTTAAAGTACCTGTACCCGAAACTACCGCTGTATTAGCAAAGGTTTTAAGTGTATCAGGTTTTAAATTTACAGTGAACTTCAAGGTATCGGTTTGCCCTACTGCCAAGGTACTTCCAGGTAATGTCAATCTTGTATCAGTTGACCCATTAAATGCACTATTCAATAATAAGTTACTTGCAGCATTTTTGCTTGGAGTAGCCACTACTGTGAAGGTCGCAGGAGCTTTAAATACCTTAGTGAGGGTATCTCTCAGTACAACATTATTTAGAAGTAGTGAGCCATTATTTTTCACGAGTAATTTATATGTTATATCATAAGAACCATTTGATTTCTTAGTAGTATCTGATAATGACTTCGCAAGACCAATGCTTGGAGATTTATAGAAGCGAACTGTCGTAGGTTCTGCACTTTCTTTTACGACAACTTTACCATTATTTGAGTAATCTGAAGCAACCTGTGGTATGCCGAAAGAAGTATTTCCGATTCCTTCTACGTAAGCATTAGTGAGGAAAGGTCCTTCTTTACCATTAGGAACTACATTGATTACAAATTTAATGGTATCTATTTTACCTACTTCTACAATACTTCCTTCAGGAATTGTTAGATTGATATCGGTTGAGCCATTGAAACTATCATTGGTTTGTAATTTACTTCCTAAGCCCGCTGCTGGTTTTTGTATAATTGTATAGGTTGTAGGCAATGGGAACATACTAGCTAGGTTTTCAGTAACTTTAACACCTTCTAGTTTCACATTACCACAAGTCTCTAATAGTACTTTGAATGTAATATTATAGCTACCGTTTGATTGGCGAGTAGTATCTGCTGATAAAGCTGTACCAATACATACTTCTTGACACGTCTTACATTCAACTGTCCATTGACTTATATTATTACTCAAAATTTGCTCGACTTGGTCAAGTTTAGTAATTTTTGCTGTATTAATAATTTTGCCAGCTTTTGTTGTTTTGGCTTCATAGGTATATATTTTGCTTGTACCCGCTGGTAGGCTACCAATAATACTTAATAAAGAATCACTACCGAAAGCTGTAAAGCCTGGAGTTGATGAGGTAATTGTTAGGCCTTTAGGAAGTACATTCACTACATTGATATTTGTAGCTGTTTTAACTGTACTATTATTGGTAACTTTAATTGTATATGACACTGGGTCTCCAATATTCAGTTCAGAACGAGAGCCAACAATTTCTACGCTTACATCAACTTTTGAGGTATCAGTTGTGATATTACATTGGTCAATTGATACTGTAATCGGAGCACTTAGACTATAACAACCTATTGAACTTTTCTCGAATGCATAATATTGTCCTGTACTTACGGCTGAAGCATTAGGTATTATAGGACTGCCAGGGTTGCTACCAGTATGAAATTCAAATATTCCACCTGTTGTCTGAGGTTGGCTCGTAATAGCATTTATCAAACTTGCAGTTGTTGACGGACAAATATTTTTTGTAAGAGCCGTAACTGTTGGACTTACAATCGCATCACTAAGTTTTACAACAATCTCGTTTGAGCTAAGAGATGCACAGCCAGCATTATTTATGCTTTTTAAGCTATAACGCCCTGGTGTTTTTACCGTAATACTTTGGGTTGTTAAACCATTACTCCATTTATATGAACCTATGCTTGTGGTTGTCAAGACAACTGAGTCGCCAAAGCAAATATTAGGCGATTTATTAGATATAATGGTTGGGATAGTCGTAACGCTATTGATAGAAACGATGAAGCTAGAAGTAGCAGCAACACAAGAGCCATTATCATCAGGGTCATTAGTAGTAAGAGTAAACTTCACGCTTCCTTTCACTATATCTTCACTTGAAAAATTATACTTAGTATTTAAACTAAGAGAATTATCAAATGTCCCTTTTCCGTCAGTTGTCCATTTCGCACTTGTAGCCGAACCACCAATTTGGCCAGTAAGATTGAAATAATCTTCTTTTAAACAGAGTGTGGTATCTTTGCCTGCTTTAGCAGTTGCTGGATTAGTTGCACAATTCACAGAGCTTTGGCAGTCTGTAATATTCACATTAATCTTGGCTCCTGTGCTATAGCAGCCATTTCCTGATTTCTCAAATACATAGTATGTACCTGTTCCTACTGCCGATGGGGTTATGACTGCAGGTGAACCATAAGTACTTCCTGTACGGAATACAAATATTCCTCCTTGTGATGAAGCTGGGCTTGTTACGCCCGTGGTTAGGTCAACAGTAGTATAAGGGCAAATATTGACGAGGTCTTTGGTGTTAGGTTTGGTTAAACCAGCACCCGTAACTTGGACAGTAATGACGTTTGATTTATCGCTTTGACATCTACCTGCATCACAGATAGCCCAGTAGCTTGTGAGTGTAGTTGGAGAAACAGTTATTACTGCCCCTATCTGCCCGTCAGACCATTTTACCGTACCAACACAACCAGATGCCTCAATTTGTGTACTTCCACCCCCGCATATCTGTGTGTTTTTACATGTAACAATTGGAGGAACTGGGTTGCCTACCGTAATTGTAGCGGCAGCCGAAGGGGCTGATTCGCAAGAACCAACTTTACATGTTGCCGTATAAATAGTTGTTTCAGATGGATTGACATTAATTATTGATGAAGTCTGGCCATTTGACCAGAAGATTGTGCCACTGCATCCTAATGCATTAAGTGTGAGGGTATCACCTTTACAGATTCTTGAAGCTGAGCAAGTAATTACCGGGGAGTCTGGTTGAGATGTTACTGTAATGGTTATTTTATTAGAAAGCTCACTCGTACAACCTCCCTGTGATACCTTACAAACTGCTGTATAATCAGTTGTATTACTTGGCGTTACCGTAATAGTAGTGCCTGTAAGACCATTCGACCAAACTGTACTTCCTTCGCAGCTTGTCGCCGTTAAGACTACCATATCACCTGCACAAACAGTTGTTTTATCTGAGCTAATTGTTAGTTTATTTGGTTTTCCAACAGTTATAGTAATATCATTAGATTTACCACTATCACAATTGACAGTCATACAGGCTGCAGAGAAGGTGGTGGTACTGGCCACATTTACAGATATACTTGTACCTGTATTTGTATTTGACCAAACCACTGTTCCTATACATCCAGTTGCAGTTAAAGTTACTTGTCCAGGTTCACATAGGCTGGTTGTTGAAGATGTAATAACTGGAGGATTAATAGTTGTGGCTTGAATGGTAACTGGATTAGAGTTGATACTTGAACCACAAGAGGTTTTACAAATAGCAGTATATGTACCGATTGGGACCGTAATAGTTGAACCAGTTGCACCGTTACTCCATAGTACAACGCCATTCGAACAACCAGTTGCAATAATTATGGCAGTTTCGTTGCCGCATACAGAGGTTTTATTTGCGAAAATTTGCGGTATTGTTGGCGTTTGGCCTCCAATATAGATAGTTTTTGAAGCAGAGCTTTCGCAGATTCCGACAATACATTTGACTGTATATGTTGTAGGTACGGTTGGTGAAGTAGAAATTGTTCCCGAAGTCGAACCAGTATTCCATAAAATACTGCCATCGCAATTTGTCACGCTCAATACCACTGAGTCACCTGCACAAACACTATCAGCTGTTGAAGTAATTGTTGGAGGTGTTGGTAAACTCACAGTAATAACAGCATCTTTAGATGGATTACTAGAGCATCCGTTGATAGTACATATCGCAGTATAAGTAGTCGTTACGGTTGGTGCTACAACCATAGTACTTCCTGATGCACCGTTAGACCAAATAACAGTCCCTTGGCATCCGTGAGCTGTAAATGTTAAGGATTCGCCTGGACAGATTTTTTCCTTACCACAAGTAACAATTGGCGTTTCTGGTTTTGGTGTAGTTGTAATGGTTTTAGAAGCCTTTCCACTACAATTACTCAGAGTACAAGTTACTTCATAAGTGGTTGTATTTGTAGGAGTAATAGTAATGTTTGAAGTGGTAGCACCATTAGACCAAAGGATTGTACCATTGCAATTAGAAGCCGTAAGTAATACGCTTTCTCCAGCACAGATAGTACTTTTGCTAGCAATAATAGTAGGAGTAGGCGTTATTCCCACATTTACGGTGATATTATTAGAAGCATTACTTGTACATTGCCCAACCTTACAAACTGCCGAATATGAGCTAGTATTTGTTGGCGTAACGGTAATGCTTGAAGTGGTAGCACCATTAGACCAAAGGATTGTGCCATTGCAGTTAGAAGCTGTAAGAGTTACTGATTGCCCCGCACAAATAGAAGTACTACTTGCCACAATTGTCGGAGGAGTAGTAGTTGTACCAACAGTTACAGTAATTATGTTTGATTTTCCACTTACGCAAGTCCCTTTTGTACAGGTTGCTGTGTAGCTGGTTGTTGTTGAAGGTGATACTGTTATAGCAGGAGTGGTTGCTCCTGTTGACCATTTGATTGTTCCGGTACAATTGTTAGCTGTCAGTGTAATATTTCCACCATTACAAATTTGATTTGTAGTTGAGTTAGAGGTAATCAGTGGTGCCGAAATAACGTTAACAACTACTTGAACAGGATTAGATTTACCACTAATACAGTTCTCATAAAGCTGGCATTGTGCTGTATAGGTAGTAGTTGATGTTGGGTTGACAGTTATTGCATTGCCAGTTTTTCCATCCGACCAAATAACAGTTCCGTTACAGCCGATTGCTTCGATTGATACACTTTCTCCTGCACATATATAAGGATTTGCACAAGCAATAAGTGGTGTAGTTGGATTACAAATAGCAACTTTGATTGATATATCTACATCATCGTCATCATCCTCGTTTTTATCAATGCCATTATTTGGTGTTGAATTAGGGTCTTTTTGGTCAGATTTTGTAACCTGAACCCAGTTTTTAATTGTTCCACTGGTGGCAGTTATTTTAGTCACAATTTGGAATGAAACAGTTTGACCAACTCCTATTTGGTTAAATTTAGCCACCACAGTATTACTAACTGTAGAAATAGCATCGCCACCCGAAGCACTCATTACCTGCAAACCAGCAGGTACAATATCAGTTACCTCTACATTTGTAGCATTTGAAGGGCCGTTATTTGTAATTTGAACAGTATATTTTATTTGTTCTCCTTGGGCAGGAGTAGTATTACTCACAAATTTTTCTAGACTTAAGTTAGCAAATTCTACAACTCCCTTAGGGGTAATAATAACTTTATCGTCATCATCTTCGTCAGTAGTTTTGCCGTTACCAGGTGTAGAATCAATATCTTTTTCTGTTGCTTTCGAAACCTGTGCAAAATTGGTCATTGCAGCAGAGCCTATAACCTTAGCTAAATAGGTTAAAGTAATAGTTTGATTTTTAGCGATATTTGAGATTGATGTGGTTAATACTCCCGCATTATTGGTAAAGAATGCACTTGAAACAAACTGTAAACCTGTTGGAAGTTCATCCATCACTTCAACATCAGTTGCTATCTCTGGGCCAGCATTGGTTACTTTAATGACAAAACTTATAATATCACCTACATTTGGTGTAGGATTATCAACAGATTTAATTAAACTTAGGTCAATTTGTTTATCACAACTTTTGGCAACTATCTTCAAAACAGTAGGATTACTATAACAGCCAGCACCAGATTTCTCAAATAAATAGTATGAACCAGCTCCAACTGCAGTAGGGGTTGATACTAGCGGCGAATTTGGGTTGGCATTAACGTGCCATTCGAAAGAGCCTCCAGGAGTTGTAGCACCATTTACTATATAATTATTTAGATTTATTGTTGTATTGTTACATATATCAAGAGCACATATACAACTTGGTGTCGCTGGGCGGGTATTTACTGTAACTACAACTGGCTGGCGAGTATTTAAACATCCTTCTGGAACATTTGTATATTCTGCATAATAAACTGTAGTTGTCGTTGGAAATACGGCATAATTAGTTCCGTTGTTAACTGTTGCAATTGCAGTACCACCAGTAGGAACTAAATACCACTTTATGTTTCCACCACCTGAAACAGTTCCTTTGATATAAGTGGTATCTCCTGAGCAAATATCACTATTCGAAGTGCTAACTATAAGTTCAGAGCACACAGAAGGAGTATATATGGCGGCATCAATCGTTGAATTGTCTTTTAATTCAGCTACTGAAGGGTCAATACTTATTTTTGAAGAATAACCTGTAGTTGGATTAAAGTCACTATCCTTGGTGTCGTCGCCAGCATTTGGCTTTGTCGAAATTTGACAATTAGCAGGTAGAGTACTTGCTATGATTCGAACTAAATAATTTCCTTTAGGGAGATTTGTAAATAAATAATAGCCATCCGAATTAGTAGTTGTTGTATTAATTAGACTGCTTGGATTACCATTAATGTCAGCTGTATAAAGGTCAACTTTTACTCCCTTCACACCTAATTCTCCAATATCTTGTAATCCGTTATTATTGGTGTCTTTCCAAACAAAATCTCCAATCGAACCAAGATTACTGAATAGTGCTCCATCTATATACAAAACGTTTTTTGTAGATATAATATCTATGACAATCTTATCCGATAGGCCTGTAGTAGGGTTAAAGTCGCTATCAATTGTATCATTTGCTCCAATATCTTGTTTAGAGGAAAGTTGTAAATTGGCTGGTATTGAGCTTGTCACAACTTTCACAACGTAAACCCCCGCTAGTAAATTATCAAATAAATATTTGCCATTCGCATCAGTTGTATCCGTTTTCATTGGAGAACCAAGCGGTAAACCAACATTATCCGCAGCATAAAGTTCAATGATAATACCACTTACACCTGCTTCTCCAGTATCTTGTAAACCATTATTGTTAGAGTCATTCCAAATAAAATCTCCAATCGAACCATAGCTTGCTTTAAAACCTGCATCAATAGTGGTATTATTACGGCCAATGTCATTAATTCCTAGTGATGTGTTAATAGAAATAGCATCGGTAGTGCCATCAGGATTAGAATCATTATCTTTAGTTTTGTCACTTCCTGCACCCTTAATGCTTACTTCCTTTCCAGTAGGAATCGCAAATTTAATTTTGTAGGTATTAGTTAATAAGCTATCAAATAGGTATTTACCTTGAGCATTAGTAATTGTAGAATCAAGCTTTACGCCAAGCGAATTAAGTAAATAGACTTTAATTCCTGATAATGGAGTATCGCTAATATTCTGAATACCATCTGCATTACTATCTGTAAATACATAGTCACCGATACTTCCGTAAGGTCCTTCGACAACTTGAATTGAGCAACACCCTAGTGCAGGACAGTTAGATACATTTGTTGTAAAACTAAAAACCCCTGGCCTTTTGATGGTCAGAGATGAATCTTGGTTTACAACTGCTACTGTCGAGCCAGATGTTATTTGGGTGCTTCCATTAAACCATTTAATGTTTGTTCCGTACCTGAAAGGGGCGGGAATAGAAACGGTATATTCTTCTCCCGGATACCAGTATAGTGGTACTGAAAAACATGTCGAAGCTATATCATCTTCATTGAGTTTTGAATTATTGGGAGTTGAATCAAAATCTGTTTGTCCATTGGCAGTTGAGAAAACTTCTGCTAGGTTGAAGAAAACACCTTGTTGAGTAACGGTGGCGTTAATTTCTAATTTAGTTGAATCACCGGCTGCTAAACTTGCTACACTCCACTTGCCAACTCCACTGAGAGCATTATAAGTGAAATTAAGTCCTCCTGTATGAGAATTTAAAACCGCACCATAAATAGGGAAATTATCTTGTACTACAATTGAGCTAGCCGTTGTTGGGCCTGCATTTTTCAACCAAAGTGTGTACTTAATACTTTCACCAACTGTAGGTAAAGATTTACTGATAGTTTGGCTAAGTGATAAGTCTATGGTTTGAGCTGATACCCCAATTATATTGAACAATACCAAAAAAATAAGTGTTGCAAAACCCTTGAAAAATGGATTTTGTTTACAGTCGTCACTTGCAGTTGAAATGGGAGTTAATGAAGGTATCCATTGATTCAACTTGGCATCAAATTGACTACCTAAGCAGTACATTTTGGTGCTTGAACTATTGTTGAAGGATAAGTTTTGCATAATAAATTCCTGATTTTGCACTAATTCAGTGACGATTTTTGTGTTATTTTTACTTTTTGGTAAATGGTACGTGTATGAAAAATACTCTTGCAAACTATTTTCTGAAAAGATATATTCGTCGCCTTTGTTCGTTTCAATTTGTTTAGATATCTCTTCTCTAGATTGACTACTTTTTGATTTGAAAAGTAGATTTATCATGCGGACAATTTTTTGTACAAATGCAAACACTTTTGTGCCTGTATTTGATTTGTTTAATCCATTCCACTTTAATTGAGCTTGGATTGCACGTTTTGTAAAATTGTATTTCATTGGCAAGTTTTTTACACGTAATAAAATGCTCAAAAAAAATTGTAACAGCACGTACGAACTTTTATTTTGAGCAGAGATTAAGGCGTATTAGAATTATCATCTAAAGCATATCCAAAACTGTGCCAGTTCTTTTTAAAAGGTATCATTATCTTAAAAACACCGCAAAATAGCGATTATTTCAGGAATGTGGTGGTGAAGGGTGTTTAAAAAAAGTAAAAGCGTGGTAGGATTTTAAACAAAATTTCCATTTTGTGAAATTAGATAAAAAAATCACAAAATCAAGAGATTATCCTTTAGGATTTTTTTTGAAGAATTGGGTTTGAATTTTAAGTAAAATATTGCCTAAAATGAAGGTACTTATTCATTACACTTTGCATTATTTGAAGTACTTACAATAATGCAAAAACACCCGTTTGGGCGGGTGTTTTTGTAAAGAATTTTATCAGTGATAAATTAAAAGTCATAACCTAATGAAAGATAAAGTTTTGGTGAAGAAACCTCTTTATCTTCAAGTCCCCATGCATAATCAGCTTTTACAAAATAGCCTAGGATAGTCGTACGAACACCAAATCCATAGCCTACTAAAAATGGGTTTTTAAAATTCGTTACAGTAGCTCTAAATGAGTTTGTTCCACCTCCAATAACTTCTGTATTTAAGCTATTTTGGCGATTAAATGGCCCTTTATTACCATACCATGCAGTACCCACATCGGTAAAACCAACAAATTGAAGATTACGTAAGAAATTAGAAGTAAGCGAGCCTTTTGATACATATTGTGCTAATGGTAATCGTAGCTCAAGATTAGTAAGTAAATGACTTGTACCGTATAATTTTGCAAAATTAAAACCTCTTAAATTACCCGAAAAATCATAAAATAGAATATCTCTCAAGTCTCTTGGCACGCCAACTGTTTGCCCATTGCTTGGCTCAATTGTGCGGTTAATAGCATTCTCAACCCCTCCGAGCATCGTTACTTTTGGTGAGTTACCTAGCGAACGACTGTAAGAAATACGACCGGCAAGAATCAAACTTCCGAAAAGTTTATGGTAATGACGAGCATCTATGACCATTCGGCTAAAGTTTTCATTTTTGTTGTTGAAACTATACGAACGGTCAATACGAATTTTAGCTCTTGTACCAATGAGTACTTTACTAAATAGCGGGCTTGTATCATCATAAACAAGCTCACCTCTAAAGCCCATGTAAATAGATTGTAGATTTTTCTTACCTAAATCAGCAATGTCAATATCAGAGGTCGATAAAACATTAGGTGTGAAAACAGCTCTTAAATTCTGGCTGAATGGATAAGATGCATGAGCAGCGAATCGGTTGTAATATAAGCGGCGGTCAATACTTAATACAGTTGTATTTGGTGAATTGATATTTAAGGGGCGAAATAGATAAAGACTTCGATTATCCAATTCGCTTAAAGCAATCGAACGGCGTTGTATATCTACCCCCCAATCAACTCTTTTTACATTATTGTTATAACCTAAATATACATCATGATTACGAAGAACGGGGGTTATGAAAAGCCCAAGTTTGATACTATGATTTTCTAGTAAATCATTCATTACTAGGGTATTTTGCATGCCTAATCGTCTGACTGGGTCAACTAAAAACTCTGACTTTACATCATTGGCTATTACAATATTTTCATAAGCAACAGGGCCTTTAATCTTCAATGTTTCTTTGAATCTGCCAGTTTTTTGGGTAGTTTTATCAAGTGCTTCATTCTTGTTTTTTGTAGCTTCGGCTGCCAAAGATTTGATAATATTTTCAGCATCAAATTCATAGTTGTCAGTATCTACTTCTCCAGCTCCTAGCACAAGCTTTTCCTTCGTTTCAATTGTTTTTATTGAAGCATTGTTTTCTGCTTTTTTTAAATTACTATCTGTACTTTTTTCTTCACTATTGGCATACTGATTATTGATGTAGTACTCTCTCCATTCTTTTAGAAATCTGGTGTAGGATACGCCAAGTGTACTTGTAATACTCGATTCTTCCGTTCGAATAATTCGAGTAAGATTCAAAATATTTGAAATATTATCTTTACCGTATCGAAGGGCAATGTAATTCCAAATAGATTGGCCAATAATTTCTGCATCTTTTCCCTGTATGGTTTCGAGTTTTTTGTCTTTATTCTTTAAAATCGCCGTACGCATGCGGTCGAGGATGAGCGGATTTTCATTTTCTCCCGAAATATACGCAGATATCCCCGCCATATACCACTCTGGAACGGTTAGTAAAAGAGAGCTTTGTAATACTTCCTTCAAGCTTCCACCATAGAGCATGTCATAAACAAATAAACGTGCAATTTGACGAATTAACTGCTGTTTGAATTCTTCTTCATTGCCTTTGTATGCAATCTGAACGCGTGACTTTGCTAAATTTAGAATACTGCCATCTAAATCAATAGGTGCAGTAAGGCCAATATTACTTTGCTCTAATTCTTTGGGATTATTATACAAAAAAATCTTCATGGTGGTGAAGGGAGTATAACCAAGTAACTCGGTTATGCGGTCGTATTCTCCTTCTGCAATTTTTGCTGCATTCTGAGCAATCTTATCACCACTTCGATAGTAGTTAAATTCAAAGTTATTACTCCTAATTGTAAGCCATTCGAACCTTTTGTATTGGATACGACTTTTACCAAACTCTTCTTGTGTAGAAGAGAAATAGCTTTGTGCAGAAGCACTACCCATGCCCAATATAAGCATAAAGCAAATTCCAGTGCTTATTCGACGTAGAGTAAATAAATTTTCCATGCCTTTGTATATTTCCAAGAATATCCGATTTTGTGCTATTTCTGTTTAAAATGCACGCAATTATCTTACAACGAATATAACGAATAAAAACGCTCAATGTTAGCTTCGGCTATTAAAACTTTATTAGTTTCTAAAAAACCGAGCATTTCTTCGGCAAAGTAGGGTGCAAGCGAAACGCCCTTAGTACCGAGTCCGTTAAAGATATATACGTTATGATGCGTAGGATGGTTGCCCATGAATGGGCGGCGGTCTTTGGTAGTAGGCCTTATTCCTGCTTCTTGACTAGTAATTTGGTAAGGCAACGTAAGAAATTTACTTACTTTTGAGCTAATTAGTTCGAGACTACTTTCGGTAGGTTCCCAATCGAGACGGTCCCAGATGTAGGTTGAGCCAAATCTGCATTTTCCTTCAGAAAGGCGAATAATCCAGAAGCCTTGGTTGATAATTTCATTTATGCTATATCCTTCTACCTTAGCTATCAAGGTTTCGCCTTTGGCCGGATTAAAAGGAATCCAATTGAAGTAAGGATTTTGGGTTGAATAATATCCTTCGCAAAAGATAATTCGTTTGGCCTGAATATTTTTATAAGAAATATGGCTTTCAGATATTTTCAATTCAGAAAAATCAAGTTTTTCAGCTTGATAGTTTTCGTTTGTTTGAAAAAAAACTTTAAAATTACTGAGCATTAATGATACATCCACCCAACCCGCTGATGTAGTATAAAGTCCGCCTAATTCATTATTTATAGCAGAAAATAGGCTTGGGTTAGGTTGTACTATTCTAAGATAATTGCCCAAATCGTATTCATCAGTGAGTCGAAGAAAGTGCTTGCGTTGCTGCTCATTGGCAAATGGACGAAACAAGTTGGTCTCATGAAAGAAATTAGACTTAAATTCTTTTTCAAGGGAGGTGTAAAATTCTCTTTGAAAAGGGAAAATTGTATCTGCAAGCCAAGTTTTATCTAGATTTTTACCTGTAATTGGATTGAAAATTCCTCCTGCTACCGACGATGAGGTTGGTAATGTTTCATCGTTAAAAATCAAGACTTTCTTATTAGCTTTCATAAGCTTGTAAGCTAATATAGACCCCGCAATGCCTTGTCCTACAATAATATAATCAAGATTTTTCACGAATAATGTGAGCTTTTTTAGTTATGCTGCTGATTAAAAGGATTTATTTACCAAGAACCTTACTTAAAGCAGCATCTGATAATAGACAAACACTCTCTACTTGTTCGTCGAGTGTCATATATGAGGTATCAATTTCAATGGCATCTTCAGCTTTTCGAAGCGGGCTTTCTGCACGAGTGGTATCAATTAAATCCCTCTTTTTAATATTTTCGATAATGTCCTCAATATCAACTAGTTCGCCACGCTCGTTTAATTCAATTTGCCTACGATTAGCTCTGATGATTGGGTCGGCTGTCATAAAAATCTTCAATTCGGCATCGGGAAAAACAACAGTACCAATATCTCTTCCATCCATCACCACACCTTTCTTTTTTCCCATTTTTCTTTGTTGTGCAACCATTGCATGACGCACCGCTGGAATGGCACTTACTTCGCTAACTTTATTGGCAATATATAGTTTTCTGATTTCATCTTCTACATTAAGGCCATTCAAATAGGTTTCATTTCGGCCATCATGGGCGTTTCTTCTAAACTCAATCTGAATATTGTCTAAGGCCTTGGCTACTTCTTTATCATTTGTGAGTGTTACCAAATGCTGGTGAAAATAAAGGGTAACCGCTCGATACATAGCACCAGTATCGATATAGCTATAACCCAAACGTGCAGCTACTTTCTTGGCGGTCGTACTTTTGCCACAACTCGAATAGCCGTCAACGGCAATGGTAATTTTTTGCATTGAATAGGAATTTTTCTGCAAATAAAATCCTAATTTATCTAAGAAACAATGATAAAATGTAGGTTTAGTTGTAAATAATCAGTTGTTCGTAGAAAAACTAAATTTTAAAAACTTATTTTTGCAATAATCCAAGTTGAGTTTTATCCTCATCAAGAATGGCCCGAGTGAATTATTGATTTCCAAAATTTAAAGGCAGTTAGGCTCGACCCTGAGTTTGTAGAAAATGGGTATACATACACTTTTTCGGAAATTTAGCTCAAAATATAGGTATGTAAACAAAACTCTAAAAAGCGTTAGGCTGAATATTTATTTGGAATCTCTATCACAAAATTTGTACTGAATACATTGCTTTCAACTTTACAACAAAGCCTTTCACCCACCTTTTTTACAACCAGATGCAGCTTTAATTGGTTTTGTTGTTTTCTAATTAATTCCTCTACTTGTTTAAAAGCAAAAAGCGGTTTTACTTGAATATCCTCTGTTTTTATATTGGCTTCAATTTCCTGAAAAAACGAAAAATCTTCACCGACTCTCTTTTTTTCTAGTTCAAGATATAAAAGTATGGTTTCAATTTCTTGCGAAAGGGTAATGCTTTTTTGCTTCGAACTATTCGAAAGTGTTTTTAAAAGATTGGTAAATTCAGTCAAATACTGAGCTGCTTCTAGTGGGCTATGCTGCAAAATATATTGCTTTATTGAATTTAGATTTCCATATAAGAACTGCTGATTCCCCATAATACCTTCAAGTTCAATAATTTTTTCTAATAGCCCCGTTTCTGTTTTTTTCTTGAAATACTTTAACAAGCTAAAACCAAGCATAACCAAAAGAAGAAGCATAATAAGTCCATACCAAATCCAATCGGAAGTGATAAGTAAAATTATGAGGTAAGTTGGTTGTTTCATTTAAGCAGGCAAGGCTTATCGTTATTTTGTTTCAATATCTAAAGTTATTATACGTATAGCGATAAGCGAAGCCTAAATTAGTATTTGGTTGGTTTTTTGTGAAATTTGGTTGTTTTTTACGGAAATTTGGGAGCTGATGGCTCATAAAAAAAGGCAGTGTTTCTGTACTGCCTTTCTACCCGAAAATAAAAGTCTCAATTTCTTTAGCTTTATTTCAATTTGGTCAAAACCTGTTTTAACTCCGTTTCTTCCATTTCGCCAACTCCACGCCACACTTGTTTTCCATTTTTGATAATTACATAGGTTGGAATCTCATCGACTTTAAAAATAGTGGCAATGTTATCGCTCTTTTCCGCATCTATCTTCAGTAATTTGATGTTTTTGTGTTCATCGGCTATTTTATTCAAAATCGGATTCATTTTCTTGCAGGGGCCACACCATTCCGCATAAAAATCAACCAAAATAATTTTATTTTCTTTTATGATTTTGTCAAGGTTATCGAGGGTAAAAGCTGCAATTGGTTGAGTAGTTGTATTGTTTGATACATAAGGTTTGCTTGATGAAGTCCATTTAGCAAAACCTCCTGCCATATCATAGACTTCCTTATAGCCCAAATCTCGTAAAAATACTGCAGCATCGGTACTTCTTCTTCCTGAAAAGCAATAAACAAACACGGGTTTGGATTTATCTAATTTTGCTTTAATGAGGTCTTCAAATGTATCATCATTAAAATTTAGGTTGATAGCTCTTTTCAGATGTCCTCGTGAATATTCTTCAGGTGTGCGAACATCTAACAGTTGAGCATTTTCAATTTTTTCATGAAGTTTACGGTCAAATTCATTGATAGATAATAGGTATGGGTCTTGATTTTGACCAAAAGCATTTCCCATTAGAAGTAGTAAAACGATAAATTTAATCCGTTTCATTAGATTCAAAGATTTAAAGAATAGATGCAAACTAATCTACAAATTTCAAGCCAATTACTTATGTTTAATAATAACGAGGTGTTTCTGAGATTTCATTAAAATTTAAGCCTAAAATTGTAAAATACTAATGAATTATTTTTTAGTAGTACATCGACTTGTATTTTTGTGCATAGATTGTCCTTGCTTAAAGTTCGGACTGGGTTCTTTCATCATATATTAAATTATTTACCATGTCAATTGATTTAAAAATAAAGCAATTAGCCAAAGATTATGCAGCTGAGGTTGTGGCTAATCGCCGACATCTACATACAAATCCCGAGTTGTCTTTTCAAGAATATAATACTGCAAAGTTTGTGGCTCAAAGGCTTAAAGATATTGGTCTAACACCACAAGAAGGTATTGCAAATACTGGGGTGGTAGCTTTAGTTGAGGGTAAAAATCCTTCAAGTAAGGTAATTGGTTTACGGGCTGACATGGATGCCTTGCCTATTTTTGAGAAAAATGATGTGCCATATAAGTCGCAAAATGAAGGAGTGATGCATGCATGTGGGCATGATGTTCATACTTCATCATTGCTTGGAACTGCTAAAATACTTTATCAATTACGCGAGGAATTTGAAGGAACTGTGAAATTGGTTTTTCAACCAGCCGAAGAAAAAGCACCTGGTGGAGCATCAATTATGATTAAAGAAGGCGTACTTGAAAATCCTTCACCAGCAAGTATGCTTGGGCAGCATGTGGCACCCAATATTCCCGTTGGAAAAATTGGTTTTAGGGAAGGAATGTACATGGCTAGCACTGATGAAATATATATGACCATTAAAGGTAAAGGTGGACACGGAGCAATGCCTGACCAGCTGATTGACCCTGTGCTTATTGCGTCACATGTGATAGTTTCTTTACAGCAAATAATATCTCGAAACCGTAAGCCTGCTAATCCTTCGGTGCTATCTTTTGGTCGATTTATTGCTGATGGTGTGACAAACGTAATTCCGAATGAAGTTACGATTCAAGGCACATTCCGTTGCATGGATGAAGAATGGCGTGAAGATGGGCTTCGTCGTATGAAAAAAATGGCTGAGGGTATTTCAGAGGCAATGGGTGCTAAGTGTGAATTTGAAATTGTGAGAGGGTATCCTTTTTTAAAAAATCATCCAGAACTTACTCGCCGAATGAAGGCAGAAGCGATTAATTATATGGGAAGTGACAATGTAATTGACCTTGACCTTTGGATGGCAGGTGAAGATTTTGCGTTTTATTCTCAAGTGGTTGACTCGTGTTTCTATCGTCTTGGTACTCGCAATGAAGCCAAGGGGATTATTTCTGGAGTACATACACCTACTTTTGATATTGATGAGTCGGCTCTTGAGATTGGTCCTGGTTTAATGTCATGGTTGGCCATTAGAGAATTGCAACAATAAGGTGTGCAGAATTCCAGAATGACAAGTAATTCTACCACTTACTGGAAAATACACCGCCACTTACTGGATAGCATTGATTTACAGCCACTTTGGTGTCTTTTTGTACTAAGTCCGTTTAATAAGTTTTGAATCAAAAGGTTGCTTTTTTTAAATTATTGAGTGATTTTTGACGAAAAAAACTGCTAGGTTCATGAGGACTGTAATGATTATTATACAAATTTGTGGGGGACTAACTTTTATACCGTGGTTCATGATTGCGGGTTTGGCTTTTTTGGTTTTTGACTCACCAAGAACAACTCGTCGTTTTTTTCCTTGGGCTCTAATTTTTCTAGTTTATTCATATCCCTTCATTGTGGGCGGAAGTTATTGGTGGGCATGGTCAAGTGTAATTTTAGGAAATTATACAATTGGTTGTTTATGGAGCTGTTTGCCTTTGATAATTTTTATTTTAGGTTATTTCCTAATTGCCCAACGAACTGATTTATTGAAAAGATATAGAAGGTAGATTATCTAATAGTTATCATGTGAAAGCCTAACAAATCCTTTGAAATGTTAGGCTTTTTTATGTTTAGAGAAGATAGTTAGCTTATTTTCGTCTTTTTGCTAAAAAAGCAGATAAGATAGGGTCGAAGCCTTGATTAATATCAGCTTCAATAAAATCTATTTTATATTGTCCACATTTGAGTTTTAAATCATGATAAAACCCTTTGATGGCACTTTGATATTGTTCTTTTACCTGAGATGGTTGTGCTTTAACTTTTTCGCCTGTTTCTAAATCAATGAACTCGTACGGACGTTCTTCGAAATTAAAATCTTCTTCAGTATTTTTATCAATTACGTGAAAAAGCAATACTTCATGTAAGTTGTGGCGAAGATGCTGCATAGCCGAAAATAATCTTTCAGAATTGTTGATGTCATCAAACATATCGCTGAAAATAACAACTAATGAGCGTTTATGAATTTTTTCGGCAATTTCGTGGAGTGTATCCACAACGGAAGTTTTTTTCTGCGGCTTTGGTTTTTGGAGGAGTGTATCCAAATCCATGAAAATCTTGTGTATATGTGAAGGTGTAGATTTTACAGGGGTTTGAATCTCTATTTTATCGGAAAAACTAAGTAAACTTACGGCATCACGTTGTTTCTGAAGCATGTATGCTAAAGCTCCCGCAGCCAAAGTACTGAAAACAATTTTTCCATTATTTTTTTCTGGATAATACATCGAAGAAGATGTATCAATTAGTAAATGACAACGAAGATTGGTTTCCTCTTCATAACGTTTTACGTACAGTCGGTCAGTTTTAGCAAATACCTTCCAGTCGATATAGCGTGTACTTTCTCCAGTATTATAGAGTCGGTGTTCTGCAAATTCAACCGAAAATCCATGAAAAGGCGATTTATGTAAGCCAGTGATAAATCCTTCAACCAATTGTTTGGCTAAAAATTCAACATTGCCATATTCACGTATTTTTGCTAAATCTAACATAACTATTTCTTTTTCGTTGTGCTACTTGGCTTTTTGGCAGCTGCTTTTTTAGGGCTTGTTTTCTTTTTTGTTTGTTTTTTTACTGCCTTTTTTTTAGGCTTAGGAACTGTCTTTTTTAGCACATTGGGTGGATTTATCACCGCAATTTTATTTTCTTCTTCCGGCCCCACGAGGTTCATCGAATTTTCAATGATACTTTCTGGTCGAGTAATAATTACTACACCATTATCGCCTACAACCATTGCTTTAACTTTGGCTGTGCCGCTTTGAAACATATCAAGAAGTTCTGCAGCATCGTGCGAAACATCTAAAATTCTACTTCTTCTGAATGGCCCTCTATCATTAACTCTTACAATGCACCATTTATTGTTAGCCAAATTTGTTACTTCAAGCATCGTACCAAAAGGCAGCGATGGATGTGCACAAGTTAATTCACCTTTCTTCAAAATTTCACCACTTGCTGTTTTTCTGCCATAAAATTTCTTGCCATAATAGGAAGCTATTCCTGATGACTCAGAGCCTAAAACTGCGTTTTGACTGTATATAAATAGGGGTTTTGCTATTAAAAAGAGGAAAAATAAGCTTATTCTCTTCAATATCATTATTCGCTAAAGTTGATTACGAAGTGCATAGTTACGAATTTTTTCGCAATGACCGAAACAAAAAGATATTTCACCCCATCAGAAAAAGTAGTCTTAGGTATAAGTTTTGTATAGTTTGAAATGAAAATAATATAATTTTTAACTAAAAAACATTATAAAAATTTTTCATAAAAATAATTAAATCATATATTTGAGATTCATTCTAAACTCTAAAACCTAAAAGGATTGTGGAAAGAGAAGACAGAGACAAAATTTACTCCAAGCGTGTAAGAGCGGGTAAACGTACTTATTTCTTCGATGTAAGAAGTACTCGTTCGAGCGACTACTACCTAACTATTACTGAAAGCCGTCGTTTCCAAAAAGATGGTGGATTTGTTTTCGAAAAAAGCAAGATGTTCGTTTACAAAGAAGATTTCAACAAGTTCTTGGATGCACTTCAAGAAACAGTTGAGCACATTAAGAGCGAACTAATGCCTGATTACGATTTCGACCAATTCAAAAATGAAGAAACCAGCAATAATGCTGAAGCCCTCGATGACGATTATGCAAGTGGCGGTTCAGATTTAAAGTGGGATTAGTACCTCTGCCAAACACCATTTTCTTGTGATTGGTTATTAAACTAAACCTCTCACTAGTATATCTTTTTAAATACCTTTCTTAATAGGTGTTTGGAAAGATATTTTTTTATACTTCTCAAAGAACGATGTTCTCCTATTTAAAGCTGAATTAATGATTGATAATTGAGGCTTTTATCGTAATTTTGCACCCTCATTTAATAAATAAACTAAACAAAGGTTTGTATTGGCTCCAAACCAACAAACTATTATAAAAATATGGCTTTACAAGTCGGTATCGTAGGTTTGCCTAATGTAGGCAAATCGACTCTTTTCAATGCAGTATCTAATAGTGCAAAAGCACAGGCAAGTAATTATCGTTTTTGTACCATCGACCCTAACGTGGGTTTAGTTGATGTGCCAGATGAGCGTTTGAATAAATTAGCAGAATTAGTGAAACCTAATCGTATTGTTCCGACACAAATCGAAATTGTTGATATTGCTGGTTTAGTACGTGGAGCAAGTAAAGGTGAAGGTTTAGGTAATAAATTCTTAGGAAATATCCGTGAGGTAGATGCCATTATTCATGTAATCAGATGTTTTGAAGATGAAAATATCTTACGTGAAGAAGGTGCAATTAACCCCGTTAGCGATAAAGAAATTATCGATACTGAACTTCAATTGAAAGATTTGGAGAGTGTCGAAAAGAAAATGCAAAAAATTGAGAAACAAGCTCGTGTAGGAAATGATGCGAAAGCTAAAGCAGAATACGATGTTTTGAAGCGTTGCCAAGAATGGTTGATGCAAGGCAAAAGTGTTCGTGAATTAGGTCTTACGAAAGAAGAACTACCGGCCATTGCTGATTTATTTTTGCTTTCTATCAAACCTGTTCTTTATGTAGCCAACGTAGATGAAGCTTCGATGCTTACTGGAAACCAATATTCGGAGGCACTACAAAAGGTTGCTGATGCAGAAAAAGCACAAATGATAGTCTTGAACAACTCGGTAGAAGCTCAAATCACCGAATTAGAAGATGCCGATGATAAACTAATGTTCTTGGAAGAATATGGTTTAACCGAACCGGGTTTAAATCGTTTGATTCGTTCGGCGTATAAACTTTTAAATTTACGCACGTATTTCACGGCGGGTGTACAAGAAGTAAGAGCTTGGACCATACAAGAAGGTTGGAAAGCCCCACAAGCTGCTAGTGTGATTCACACCGATTTTGAAAAAGGTTTTATCAAAGCTGAAGTAATTGCTTTTGCAGATTACGTGAAGCATGGTTCTGAAGCTGCTTGTCGTGACGCTGGTCGTCTAAGAATTGAAGGAAAAGAATACGTAGTTGCTGATGGTGATGTGATGCACTTCAGATTTAATGTATAGAAAATAAATTCAAATATTTGAATACAACATGGCACGTCTTACTTTTTGTAGGCGTGCCATATTTTTTTACTTATGATTATTATCGCTGGAGTTTCTTATCAACTTTTCTCTGCTTGGAAAAAATTTGTGTATTTTCTGTAATGTAATTTTATTATAATATCATACATCGAAATAGTAATAGGATTAAAAAAAGGTTAATTCTTGCGTGTTTTATGATAAATCTTTAGTTGTTAACGTTTAAACAGAAAAATATGCTTAAAAGTATTGCAACTTCTTTTAGAGTTTACTTACATTTGGCAGATTTTATTCCAATAGACTAAAGTTAAACATTTACAAAAATCAAAACCAATTAACAACATGAAAAACTTATTTTCACTATTATTTATGTGCTTTTTGAGTTTGGCTGTCATGACTTCAACAGCTCAAGATGAGAAGAAAGGCTCAAAGGGTGGTTCGAAGGGAAAGGCAAAGACAGAAAAAGCAGATAAAAAAGATAAGCCAGAAAAAGAAAAGGCTGATAAGAAAGATAAAGCAGACAAAAAAGAAAAGGCCGATAAAAAAGAAAAATCAGATGCTAAGGAAAAAGCAACTGACAAAAAGGATAGAGCCGACAAAAAGGATAAAGCTGATAAAAAAGATAAATCAGACGCGAAGGAAAAATCGACTGATAAAAAAGAAAAGACAGAAAAAGTAGATAAAAAAGAGAAAAAGGCCAACGATAAAGACAATACTGTTAAGCCCGCTCCAAAGCCAAATACCAAAGATGATAGCAAAGAAGCAGATGCTTCTACTCGTAAGAAAGTAGCGGGTGCTGACAAGCAAATTGGTAAAGACGAGAAAGGCCGTACTATCTTCCAAGGGCCTCGTGGTGGACAGTATTATATCAATTCAAATGGTAATAAGACTTATTTGAAGGCAGATGGTAAACTGTAATTAGTCGAAGTCATAAATAAAATCCCCAGTTCCTAAAAGAATTGGGGATTTTATTTATATAAGCTTTTAGAAACTAAGCTTTAGGTCTAAATTCTTTCATCACTTCTTGATTACACACCAAATAAGGCCCTTCTATTAAATCAATACAATAAGGAATAGCAGGGAAAACCGCATCGAGACATTGACGTATCGCTTTAGGTTTACCCGGTAGGTTTACAATTAACGATTTATTTCTAATTCCAGCAGTTTGGCGTGAAAGAATGGCAGTTGGAACATACTTAAGGCTTTCTTGACGCATTAATTCGCCAAAACCAGGCATCATTTTCTGGCACACCGCTTCGGTTGCCTCAGGTGTAACATCGCGAGGGGCAGGGCCAGTACCTCCAGTGGTTACTATCAAGCAGCAGCCGTGCTCATCGGCCATTTCAATGAGGGTTTTAGAAATTAAATCTTGCTCGTCAGGTATTACCTTGTAAACGGTTTCAAAATCAGAAACTAAATATTCTTTTAGGGTTTCTACCACTGCTTTTCCTGGAATATCTTCATAAATACCCGCACTTGCACGGTCAGAAACATTAATTACACCTATTTTTATCATTTTATGTTTGTTTATTTCTATGCTAAAAAACGAGTGGTAAATTTAATAAAAAACCTGCAAGAGGGTATATTTCTCTTGCAGGCCTAAATTTAGAAAATTGCGTACTTATTGAATTTCTTAGATTCCTTCAGCTACTACTTCTTTCACTTCAGGGACCATTGTTTTTAATAAACGCTCGATACCATCTTTAAGTGTAATTGTTGATGAAGGGCAACCACTACAAGAGCCTTGAAGATAAACCTTTACTTGGCCTGAAATTTCATCAAATGAAGCAAAATTAATGGCTCCACCATCTGATTCTACCGCAGGACGAACGTATTGGTCGAGCGTAGATTTTATTTTAGCTATTACTGCCGTATCATTTGCATCAACAATAAGCGTGTTTTTATCAATAGTTTTTTGAGCAAATACTAAATTGTTTTGCTCGAAGAAAATCTTCAAGAATTTCTTAATATCATAAACCACATCTTCCCATTCTGTTTCATCATCTTTAGTGATTGTAATGAAATTTGAGGCGATGAAAATACGGCGAATGAATGGAAATTGAAATAAATCGCCTGCCAATGGAGAAGCCTTAGATTCTTCGGCAGTTGAGGCGATTGTTGGATAATCAAATGAAAGTCCTTCGGGAGCAAGTTCGAAGTTCAATACAAATTTCATCGAATTTGGATTCGGACTTAGCTCAGTATAAATCATTACTTGTCTTTGCAACATTGTTTTGTGAGTTCTGAGTGAGTAAACGTATGAATAAATTATATGTTTAATTTATTTTCAGTTTATGATACACCTGATATTTATATGAATTACTTAGTTAGGAATGCAATAGACTTTGCGATATTGCCTAATTGCCATAACTTTTCAACAAATATAATATGAAATTAGTTTGAATTTGGCATAAAAAAACCTGTCAGTCTGCTGACAGGTTTCTTATTATAGACTGAAGAATATTGACTACTCAACGTCTGGGCGGCGAACCGCAATTTAATTAAGCTTCTGCTACAACGCTTACAAATGATTTGCCGTCACGTCCTTTTTTGAACTCAACAACACCATCTGTCAATGCAAATAAAGTATGGTCACGACCGATACCTACGTTTGCACCTGCATTGTGTCTTGTACCACGTTGACGTACGATGATATTTCCAGCGATTGCTGTTTGACCACCGAACAATTTAACGCCTAAGCGTTTGCTTTCTGATTCGCGACCGTTTTTCGACGAACCTACACCTTTTTTGTGTGCCATGATTTCTTGAAATATTAACCTACTTATTTCTGAGAAACTTGCAGGTGTGATGAATGAATATTTTAAATTAATTTCAGAGGGATAAAATTATCCAAC
>OFDN01000311.1_pt1 | contig 42379 bp, 39 predicted proteins | sample 1520971 | NCBI WGS metagenome assembly OFDN01 (sample SAMEA94257418, study PRJEB24077) | hot springs metagenome | biome: Aquatic biome; feature: Geographical feature; material: Water | place: India | collected 2012-06-12 | depth 5 m | reverse complement strand
GGGGGAGGCGGCGGCGGGGGCGGCGGGGCTGCTTCCTGCTCGCGGCCGCCGAAGTTGACGATCAGGCTCGCCAGCACCGAGTGCGCCGAATAGTCGGCGTTGAGCTGATTGCCGTTGGTGCCCGTCAGGCGGAAGTCGTCGGCGTTGAAGTAGCGGTACTTGACCCCGAGATCGACATTGCGGGTGACCGGAAAGCGCGCGCCGCCGATCAGCTGCCAGGCGAAATCGGTATCGCTGTCGTTGATCAGCGTGCCGAGCCCGGCGACCTCGACCGGCAGTTCGAGCCGCGCCACGCCCGCGCCGCCGCCGCCGTAGATCTGGAAGCCGTCATCGGCGCCGATCTCGACCAGGGCATTGACCATCCCGCTCCAGATCTCGAGATCGCGCTCGTTCTCGGCGACGGTGCCGACCGGCACGGTCGAACCGTCCGGCAGGAGGCCGGCGCTCTCGACCGTCAGGCTGCGGTACTTGGCGTTCTTGTAGCCGCCCTCGGCCTCGAGCCGGAACGGGCCGAAGTCGTAGCCGAGGATCACGTCGCCATCGATGCCGACCTTGGTGCGCGCCGTTGCCGCCCGGGTGAAGTCGTCTTCGCCGGTCGCGTTCTCGTGGCGCGCGTCAACCGTCACCTTGTCCCTGAGGCTGACACCGCCCTCGATGCCGATATACGGCCCATCGGCGTATGCCGGTGTGGCTATCGCCGCGACGGCTGCGCCCAGCATCAGAAATGTCGTTCTTGTCATTGTCCTGTTACCTCACAATTCGGTGATCCGCCGGCTCCCGGAGAGGGGGCCCGGACCGCGCGCACAGGCGCAGCCGTTCCCGGCGGGTGAGGGGCAAGTCATGCGCGATGTGATTTGTTGCATCGGCCGCGCCGGGCCGTGCCGGTGATTGGGCGAAGCGATTGCCAAGCGGCGAGGGGCACGGCATGAACGCCAGGGTGCTTCATGCCCCGGCATGGGCGCCGAACCACAATCACAGGAGAGAGATCAGCCATGGCGAGCGCACGCCTCGGAGCAATGCAGGACTGGACGATGCGGGTGACCGCAGTGATCGATCACGCCGCGCGCGAGGCGGGCGGGCGCGAGATCGTCAGCCGCTGGGCCGATGGCAGCGTCACCCGCACCAACTGGGCGGGGATCCGGGCGGATGCGCTGAAGATGGCGCAGGCGCTCCAGAGGCTCGGGCTGAAGCCGGGCGACAAGGTCGCGAGCCTTGCGATGAACCACGCGCGCCACCTCGTCAGCTGGTATGGCGTCGCGGGCATGGGCGGGGTGCTCCACACGGTGAACCCGCGCCTGTTCGACGATCAGCTCGAATATATCGTGACCCACGCCGAGGACCGCGTGCTGTGCTATGACGCGGCCTTCCAGCCGATCGTCGACCGGATGAAGGCGCGCTGGACCACGGTCGAGCACTATATCTGCTACGATTCCGGCGACCACGCCCCCGCCTTCGAGGACTGGATCGCGGCCGAGGACGGCGATTTCGAATGGGTCACCGGCCCCGAGACCGACCCCTGCATGATCTGCTACACCTCCGGCACCACCGGCAATCCCAAGGGCGTGCAATACGAGCACCGCTCGACCGTGATGCACGCGATGGCCGGGCTGCAATCGGCCGCCTTCAATTTCTCGAGCGCCTCGGTGATGCTCCCGGTGGTGCCGATGTTCCACGCGGCGAGCTGGGGGCTGCCCTATGCGGGCGCGATGGCGGGGATCAAATTCGTGTTCTCGGCGGTTAACGATCCCGCCGTGCTCCACGACCTGATGATCCGCGAGGGCGTGACCGATTCTGCGGGCGTGCCGACCGTGTGGCTCGCGCACTTCCAGTATTGCGACGCGAACGGCCTCGACCTGCCGCCGCTGAAAGCGGCAACCATCGGCGGCTCGGCGGCGCCCAGGTTCATGATTGAGCGGCTGATGAAGAACGGCACCCGCGTCCAGCACGCCTGGGGGATGACCGAGACCTCGCCCATCGGCACGGTCGGCGGGCCGACCTGGGACTGGGAGAACCTCACCCTCGAGGAGCGGATCGAGAAGACCGCGATGCAGGGCCGCCCGATCTTCGGGGTGCAGCTGCGCACGGTCGACCTCTCCGACATGTCCACCGAGCTGCCGCGCGACGGCAAGACCAGCGGCGCGCTCCAGATCCGCGGGCCCTGGATCATCAAGCGCTACTTCAAGGCCGAGAAGGACGCCGTCGGCAATGATGGCTGGTTCGACACCGGCGATGTCGGCATCCTCCACCCCGACGGCACGCTCCAGCTGACCGACCGCACCAAGGACGTGATCAAGTCGGGCGGCGAGTGGATCAGCTCGGTCGAGCTCGAGAACGCCGCCTGCGGGCACCCGGGCGTGGCGGAAGCGGCCTGCATCGGCATCTATCACCCCAAGTGGGACGAGCGCCCGGTGCTGTTCGTGGTGAAGAAGGCGGGCGCCGAGGTGAGCGCCGAGGACATCCTCGAACATTTGCGCCCGCAGATCGCCAAGTGGTGGATGCCCGACGCAGTCGAATTCGTCGACGACATCCCGCACACCGCGACCGGCAAGATCAGCAAGAAGGACCTGCGTGACCGGTTCGCGGACTACACGCTTGCCTGACGTGGCCGTCAGACCCGTGCGCGGGGGCGACGCCGAGGCCATCGCCGCGATCTATGCCTGGCACGTGGCGAACGGCACGGCGACCTTCGACACCGCCGCGCCCGATGCAGCGTTCTGGCAGGGGAAGCTTGCTGACTTCGCCGCGCGCGGACACCCCTTCCTCGTGGCGGAGCGGGAAGGCAGGCTCGTCGCCTATGCCTATGCCGCCCGCTTCCGCGACCGCGCGGCCTATGCGCATACCTGCGAGGACAGCATCTATGTCGCGCACGAGGCGCGCGGGGGCGGGATCGGCTCTGCCCTGCTGCCTGCGCTGGTCGATGCGGCTCGCAGGGCCGGGTTCGAACAGATGATCGCGGTGATCGGCGGCGGCGAGCCGGCCTCGGTGGCGCTCCACGCCCGCTGCGGCTTCGTGCACGCCGGACGGATGCGCAATGTCGGCAAGAAATTCGGCCGCCTGCTCGATACGGTCTACATGCAATGCGACCTGACAGGAGAGGGATGGGATAATGAGTGAAGTCTATATCGACCCGAGCCCGGCGAACTTCCAGGCATTCAAGGACCTGCCGCGCGACACGCCGATCAACATGCTCAACCTGCTGCTCTACCGCGAGAAGGCCGAGTACCCCGAGGGACACGAGCACGCGGGCAAGGGCTGGAGCGGAAAGGAGGCCTACAAGGAATATGGCCGCACCTCCGGCCCGATCTTCGCCCGTGTCGGCGGCAAGATCCTGTGGCGGGGGCGCTTCGAGACGATGGTGACCGGGCCCGAGGCGCGCCAATGGCACAATGGCTTCATCGCGCATTACCCCGATGCGGGCGCCTTCTTCGAGATGATCAAGGATCCCGAATACCAGCTCGCGGTCGTCAACCGCACCGCCGCGCTGGTTGACAGCCGCCTGATCCGCTTCGCTCCCGGCGCGGTGGGGGAGGGGTTCGCCTAACTCAGATTGCGGATGGGGATGCGATCGACAATCTCTCCCCATTCATTGCCCTCGATCTCGATCAGTTCCCCTATCTGAAAAACGTCCTTGTCGTTGTAGCTCTCTATCGTTCGGGGTCGTGCTTTGACGTCTTTGGCTTTGCACATGATGACGTAAGCTTGAAGTCCACCACGTGCAGCATCAAGCTGCTGCACCCGCTCCCGATATCCAAGATTTTCAGGCTCGTTGGCGTAACGCAGATGGTGGGCGAGCTTCACATATCGCTTCCCCGCGACCAATACCGATTCGTCTTGCCAAGCTCGCAAGAAGACTCGGCCTTTCCGGCTATCGACAGATCCCCACGACCACCTCGAGTTGGCCAGAGGCGCGCCAAGTCGTTCGAACAGGGAACTGATCGACATGGTAGGTGCCTGCCTCCTGCCTCAAGAAGCCGTGGTAGGCTGGACGCCTCCGGTGCCCGGAACTCTGCACAATCCGCCCCGCGCCTACACCTGCTGTCAGGTGCGGCTCACTCCTCGCCGTAGAGGTAGCCGAAGAAGTCCGAAACTGAGGCGAACCACAGGCCGATCTGGCTCGAATAGTTCGCGCGGGTGATGCCGCCGTCGGCGATGATGTACATCCGGACCGAGATCGTGCCGTCCTGATCGAGATAGGCGCGGCCGAAATTTTCCTTGTAATTGTAGGTGTTGATCGCCTCGATGATCTGCTCGCGGGTGCGGTCCTCGGGCTCGAAGGTGGCCAGCATCGAGGAGCCGAGGCACTTGGTCTTGGCGACATTGTCCTCGCAGGCGAGCAGCAGCGCATCGGCGATCACGCCGCCATCGAACTCGAAATCGATCCGCTCGGCCTTGGGGTCGGTGGTGGTGATCGTGGCACCGGCCTCGACCAGCGCGCGCTCGAAATCGGCGCGGGTGAAGTGCTGGATGCTCTGCGCCTGCGCACTGGTGGTGGTGAATGCCAGAGCGGCGGCTACAGCAAGAACTTTCCAGCGCATGATTCCCCCTTCGTGATCGCGTGGTTGCGACAAACCGTATCACAGCAGCGACAATTGGCCATCCCTTTGTGGTGGCCGGAAACGCGCGCAGTCGAGGTCGAACCGCGCCTTGCCGATCCCCGCCTTGCGGCACGCTAGGCGGAAGCGCGCACGCAGCAGGTCGGCCCACACGCCTTGCGGGTTCATGCGGCTGTGGAAGTTCGGATCATTGTCACGCCCGCCGCGCATCTCCCTGACAATGCTCATGACCTTGCCCGCGCGCTCGGGGTAGTGGACGGCCAGCCATTCGCGGAACAGCGGGGCGACCTCGTGGGGGAGGCGCAGGGGAATCCACCCGACGCTGCGCACCCCGAGCTCGCCCACGCAGGCTATGATGCCCTCCATGAATTCGTCGGTGATCGCCGGGATCACGGGCGAGAGCGAGCAATGCACCGGCACGCCCAGTTCCACCAGCTTGCCTAGTGCATTCAATCGCTTGGACGGCGCAGCGCAGCGCGGTTCGAGCTTGCTCGAGAGCACCGGGTCGAGTGTCGTCACCGAGACCGATACCGCCACGAGCTTCTCGCGCGCCATCTCCTCCAGCAGGTCGGCGTCCAGGAGCACCCGGTCTGACTTGGTGGTGATGGTGACGGGGTGGCGCGTCTCGAGGCAGACCTCGAGGATCGCCCGCGTGATGCGGTAATCGCGCTCGATCGGCTGATAGGGATCGGTGTTGGTGCCGAGCGCAATTGGCCGGGGGCTGTAGCCCTTCTTCGCCAGCGTCGCCCGCAGCAGCGCCGCCGCATCGGGCTTGGCGAAGAGCTGCGTCTCGAAGTCGAGGCCCGGCGACAGGTCGTGGTAGGCGTGGGTGGGCCGCGCGAAGCAGTAGACGCAGCCGTGTTCGCACCCGCGATAGGCGTTGATCGAGCGGTCGAAGGGGACGTCGGGCGACTGGTTGAAGGTGAGGATCGACTTCGGCCGCTCCTCGGTCACCGTGGTGCGCAAGCGGACCGGCGGGCCGCCGAGCGACTGGACGTGATCGCGCCAGTCGCGATCGACCTCTCGCTCTGCCAGGCCGAAGCGGGTGGGGACCTGCCCCGATTGCGCCCCGCGCCCTTTGACCGGAGAATGTTTCACGTGGAACATTTACGGAACATTGGCGCACTTGCCAAGCCCGCATTCGCTCGGGCGAGCGCGTTTCTGCCCGCGCATCAACCGCCAACAACCCGGCGATCAGCACGCAAGAACCCGCGTTAAACCTCCCTCAGGCGCGGCATCAGATCGACGAAATTGCACGGCCGGTTGCGGCTGTCCAATTGCTCGGCGAGGATCCCGTCCCACCCGTCCTTGACCGCCCCGTTCGATCCGGGGAGGGCGAAGATGTAGGTGCCGCGCGCCACCACCGCGAGCGCGCGCGATTGCACGGTGCTGGTGCCGATGGTCTTGAAGCTGAGCCAGCGGAACAGCTCGCCGAAACCGGGGATCTCGCGCGCGCCCGCGATCAGCCCCAGCGCCTCGGGGGTGACATCGCGGCCCGTGAGGCCGGTGCCGCCGGTGGAGACCACCGCGTCGATGGCCGGATCGTCGATCCAGGCTTCGAACTGCGCGGCGAGCGCGGCAGCATCGTCCTTGACGATCATGCGCGCGGCCAGATGGTGCCCGGCGCCCGTTACGCGGCCCGCGAGGATATCGCCCGAGGTGTCGGTTTCGGGCGTACGCGTATCAGAAACAGTGAGAACAGCGATATTTATCGGTTTGAAAACCTTGGTTTCGTCAATCGCCACGCCTGCGCGCTCCTCTACCGCTCCAAACTTGCGGAACGGGTGGTAGCAGCCTCGGGGAACTCCGGCCAGCGCCCTTGCGCGAGCGCCCGGCGGCTCGGCGAGGCGACCCCGGCGGCGCGCTCGTACATCCAGTAATTGCGCATCACGATCGCGACATAGCTGCGGGTCTCCCAATAGGGGATCGATTCCATCCACAGCAGCGGGTCGTTCTGGTCGTTGATCTCGGCGTTCCAGCGCCCGACGGGCACGAGGCCGGCATTGTAGGCCGCCATGATCTTGGGCAGCACCCCGCCGGTCGCCGGATGGTCGCGCAGCATCGCAAGGTGCCGCTGGCCATAGGCGAGGTTGACCTGCGGGTCGTTCAGGTCCTCGTAGGAAGCCCCGAGGCTGAGACGGCCCGAATGGTCGCGCGCGGTGCCCGGCATGATCTGCATCAGGCCCCGGGCGTTGGCGGGGCTGATGGCGGCGGCGCGGAAATTCGATTCCTGCAAGGCATGCGCGAAGGCGAGCGCCGGGTCGACCTGCCAGCCGCCCACCGGCTGCCAATAGGCAACCGGGAAGCGCAGCGAGGGATCGCTGCTGGCCCCGTAGGGCGCGTTGTGCGCCATGAACAGCTGGGTCGAGGGCAGGCCGAGCTCGCGCGCCAGGCGGGCGAGCGCGCCATACTGGTAGGCCGGGCCGATCTTCGCCTCGTAGCGCAGCACTTCGTCGGCGAGCGCGGGGCGGCCGATCTCGATCAGCGCGGCGGCGACACGCACATTGGGGCGCTGCTTGAGCTCGCTCCAGTCCTCGCGGCTGAGCGGTGCGGGCGCGGCGTGCTGCGGCAGTTCCACCCCGAGCTGGTCGGCGGCGAGCATCCCGTAGAGCGTCTCGTCCATCTGCGCGGCCGCGCTGAGGTGCGCCTGCGCCTGCCCCGGCTCGCGGCAGCGCACAGCGGCGCGCGACGCCCAGTAATGCCCGGCGGCGGCGAGTTCGACATTCGAGGCGCGTTCGGACACGCGCGCAAAGGCCTCCCCCGCGAGCTGGCAATAGCCCATGCGCCAGGCGGCAAGCCCTTCGACCCACGCCCCTTCGGGCACCCACGCGCCCGTTCCCTCGGCGACGGTGCGGGCGAGCTCGAGCGCGGCGTTGTCCTGGTTCTCGATATAGTAGCTCCACGCCACGCGCTGGCGCCATTCGGCGCGCGCGTCGCCCGAGAGCAGCGGATCGATCTCGGCGAGCAGGCGCTGGGCCTCGACCGGGTTGTCGGCCTTGATTGCGGCGAGGATCGCTTCGGCGGTCGCTGCGGGCATGGTGCCGTCGCCCACAGGGCGCGGCAGCATGCGCTTGGGGGCATAGGGCTGGCGCGCGAAGCCCTGACCTGCGGGCAGCGCGGGCAGCACGGTCAGCCCGCGCTTGGCACCCATCTTGGCGAGCTGTTCGGCCTGCGGCAGATCGGTGCCGGCGGCAAACCACGCCGCGATCTGCTCGGCCGAGACCTTGGGGCTCCTGGCGTGGGTGTAGTATTCGGCGAGCGCGGTCTGGGTCAGCACCCCGCCGGGCAGCTGCGCGACGAGGCTTTCGACCTGCGCCCACTGCTCGGCATCGATCGCGGCGAAGATCTGGCGATAGGTGCTGCGCTCCTCGGCGGAGAGCACCGCCGTCAGCACGCGCTCCTCGGGGGTGGCGCCGTTCCAGCGCGCCACCAGATCGCCCGCCTGTGCGGCCGCCGGAGCATGGACGCCCACGATCGCCAGCACCATCGCCGCCAGCGCCGCGCTGCCGCGCTTCAATTTGTGGCCGACCATTCCATCCATCTCCGCCAGAACCGGGCCTTGAGCCGGGGCATGTCCATCAGGGCATCGAGCGCTTCGCTCGATAGAACCGGGACATTGCCCGATGTATAGTTGATTTCCCGTAAAGGCTTATCGGCAGCCGCGCCCAGCATCGGCCCCAGCCCATTGCCGAAAGCGATCACGCGGGCCGGGGCGGCGAGCCTGACGTGATGCGCCGTCACCGCGTCCATGCCGCCTGCCGCCAGCGCGGGGAGATCGGCCATCGGGGCGTGCGCGGGGAGCGCCGAGGCGATGTAGGCCGCGCTCTCGTCCAGACCCATCGCGGCGAGGATGGCGGCAAGCAGGCGCCCTTGCGGCCCGCCGAGCAGCCGCTCGCGGTCATCGGCCTCGGGCTGGGCAACCAGCACCATCAGCGCCGCGCCGCGCTCGCCCCGGGGCGGCACGCGCGGGAAGCCGTGCGAGGGCGAGAGATCGGCGGTCTCCATCCACCACTGGCGGAAGGCGGCAAGATCGGCCGGGGGCGAATCGCCCAGCCAGTCGCGGCGCGCGGACGCCGGGCGTTCGGGGGCGGCGAGCGGGGCAGCCGCCGGTCGCGCAACATTATCTTGGCGCTGCGAAACCGGGGCCATGGCACCGGCGGGCGCGGCGCCAGGGCCCTGCGCCCCGGCAGCCGCGGAGGCGGCGCGCGGCTCGCTCAGCCACGTCGTAGCGTCATCGGCAAAGTCATGGTCGACCCCGGCCAGGTGCCACCAGGCCAGCGCCGCCTCGAATTCATGCGCAAGGGTAGGGGCGAGCGGGCTCATCGGGGGGTCATGCTATCCATCGCGGGTCTTGACTGTCTGTTCCCCCGTTAGCAAGTGGATAGACAAGGCATATCGCCAGACTGTGGCCCTCAAGCGGCCAAAATAACAAGGATCAGGAAAGCCCGATGGTCGAACGTGAATCAATGCCCTGCGACGTGGTGATCGTCGGCGGCGGTCCGGCGGGGCTCTCCGCGGCGATCCGGCTGAAGCAATTGAACGCCGATCTGGAAGTGATCGTGCTGGAAAAGGGCTCGGAGATCGGCGCGCACATCCTGTCGGGCGCGGTGGTCGATCCCAAGGGCCTCGACGAGCTTTTCCCCGATTGGCGCGACATGGGCTGCCCGATGGCGGAAACCCCGGTGACCGACAACTGGCACTGGGTGCTCTCGAAGACCAAGAAGTCCTCGATCCCGCACCTGATCATGCCCCCGTTCCTGTCGAACCACGGCTGCTACACCGGCAGCCTCGGCAACATGACCCGCTGGCTCGCCGAACAGGCCGAAGGGCTGGGAGTGATGGTGTTCCCCGGCTTCCCCGCGGCCGAGGTGATCATCGACGAGGATGGCCGCGTCGGCGGCGTGATCACGCAGGACATGGGGATCGCCGCCGATGGCACCCACAAGGGCGATTTCCAGCCCGGCCTCGAGATCCACGCCAAGTACACGCTCTTCGCCGAGGGTGCGCGCGGCAACCTGACCAAGCGCATGAAAGCGCGCTTCGACCTTGAAGCCAATTGCGAGCCGCAGATCTACGGCCTCGGCATCAAGGAATTGTGGGACATCGATTCCAAGAAGCACAAGCCGGGCCGGGTGATCCACACGCAGGGCTGGCCGCTCTCGGAAAGCGCCAGCAATGGCGGCGGGTTCCTCTACCATCAGGCCAACGGTCAGGTGGCCCTGGGCTTCGTGACCTGGCTCAACTACCGCAACCCCTGGGTCTCGCCCTATCAGGAGTTCCAGCGCTGGAAGACCCACCCGGCGATCCGCGAGTACCTCGAGGGCGGCAAGCGCGTCGCCTACGGCGCGCGCGTGATCAATGACGGCGGCTGGCAGTCGATCCCCAAGCTCGCCTTCCCGGGCGGCGCACTGATCGGCTGCGCGGCGGGCTTCGTCAACGTGCCGCGCATCAAGGGCAGCCACACCGCGATGAAGAGCGGGATGCTGGCGGCCGAGGCCATTGCGGCGGCAATCGCAGCGGGTCACGAGAAGACCGAGCTGGCCGATTACGAGGCCAACCTGCGCTCGAGCTGGATCGGCGATGAGCTCAAGACCGTGAAGAACGTGCTCCCTGCGATGGAGAAATACGGCGATGACGTCGGCACGCTGCTGGGCGGGATCGACATGTGGATGCGCCACCTCAAGATCGGCCTGCCGATCACGATGAAGCATCACCCCGACCACACCATGACGGGCCGCGCCGATCTCTATCCCAGGATCGACTACCCCAAGCCCGATGGCGTGATCACCTTCGACCGCCTCACCAACGTCGCCTACAGCTACACCAACCACGCCGAGGACCAGCCCTGCCACCTGCAGGTGAAGGACTGGGAGCTCCAGAAGGAGAGCGAGCTGGCAGTATTCGGTGGGCCGTCCGCGAGCTACTGCCCGGCGGGGGTCTACGAATGGCTGACCGACGAGAAGACCGGCGAGCCGAAATTCCAGATCAACTCGCAGAACTGCGTCCACTGCAAGACCTGCGACATCAAGGACCCCAACCAGAACATCAACTGGGTGACGCCCGAGGGCGGCGGCGGGCCGAATTATCCGAATATGTGAGCGGACGGGGCGGCATGTTGTCTCTCGAGCGGATACGTGCCGTCTTGGCTGTGCTGGTGTTCCTCGCCGCGCTCTTCTTCGCCGGCTTCACAAGCGAGAACCTCAAGCAGGTGCTGCCCGGGGTCGACCGGGCGATCCTGATCATCGGCTTCATCCTCGGGGCGCATTCGGTCATGCAATGGATCGCGAAGGGCTCGTTTGCACGCCTGAAGCGAAGCAAGCGGCGCGCGTGACAATCACCGAAACCGCCTACGCCAAGATCAACCTCGCGCTGCATGTCCGCAGGCGGCGGGAGGACGGGTATCACGCGCTTGAGACCCTGTTCGCCTTCGTCGATGCGGGCGATGTGCTGACGGCGGAGCCGACCGCCGCCGACAGCGTCACCACGCTGGGCGAGTTTGCGGACGGGCTCGACAATCCCTTCGACAACCTCGTGGCCCGCGCCCTCAACGCCCTGCCGCGCCCGCAGGGCCTTGGCGTTACGCTGGAGAAGAACCTTCCCGTTGCGGCGGGCCTTGGCGGCGGGTCGGCGGATGCGGGGGCGGTGTTCCGGATCGTCGAGGCGCTTCACGGCCTGCCCGATGACTGGCCCACGCGCGCCGCAAAACTCGGCGCGGATGTGCCCGCCTGCGTGCTCAGCCGCACCCATGTCGGCCTCGGCACCGGCACCGAGCAGGCGAGCGTCGAGGACGACCTCGCGGGCACTCCCGTCCTGCTGGTCAACCCGCGCGTGCCGCTCTCGACCGGCCCAGTGTTCAAGGCGTGGGATCAAGAGGATCGCGGGCCGCTGCCGCAAGGCCCTGCATCGAAGATCGCGCGGGAAGGGCGCAACGACCTCGAAGCCCCCGCCATTTCGCTGTGCCCGGTGATCGCCGAGGTGCTGACGGCCCTTCAGGCGACCGACCCACGGCTCGCCCGCATGTCCGGCTCGGGCGCGACCTGCTTTGCGCTCTACGAGACGCCCCAAGCGCGCGATGCGGCGGCGGCGGCGATGCCGAAGGACTGGTGGACCATGTCGGGACGGCTGCGGTGAGTTTCCAAAGACCCGTTCGTGCTGAGCCTGTCGAAGCACCGTCTTTTCCTGGGCTTCGTGCTGGACTTGAAGAGAAATTCAGCCCTTCGACAAGCTCAGGGCGAACGGAGTTAGGGGAGTGATCGCACCCTTCCGCCAACTCGGCACACCCACCCCCGGCGGGATCGTCCTTGTCGCCGACCACGCCTCCAACGCCGTCCCCGCCGACATCGACCTCGGCATCCCGGATCACCTGTTCCACGAGCACATCGCCCTCGACATCGGCACCGAGGCCATCGCCGAACTGCTGGCGCAGACTCACGCCATCCCCGCCCACATCGCCGCCGTCAGCCGCCTCGTGTGCGACTTGAACCGCGAGGAGAGCGCCCCCGGCCTCGTCCCGCCCGAGAGCGACGGGCACCCCATTCCCGGCAATTTCGGCGCCGACCGCGAGGCGCGGCTCGCCCGCTTCCACCGCCCCTATCACACCGCGCTGGCCGCATGGCTGGCCGCAGCAGAGCCCGCCCTGATCCTCTCGCTCCACTCCTTCACCCCGCGGCTCGCCACCTCCGAGGCCGCGCGGCCGTGGGAGGTAGGGGTGCTCTACAACCAGGACGACCGCGCCGCGCGCATCGCGATTCCGCTGCTCGCCGCCGAGGGGCTGAATGTCGGCGACAACCTCCCCTATTCGGGGCGCGATCTCAACTACACCATGAACCGCCACGCCGAAGCCGAGGGCCGCGCCTATCTGGGCGTCGAGCTCCGGCAGGATCTGGTGCAGACCCCTGCAGACCATTCCCGCTGGGCCGCGCTGCTGGCGAAAATCGCGCGAAGGGTTGCGTCCAGCCTCGCCTGAAGGCAGGGGGCATTTCACAAAATCCCCGCTACAGGAAATCTTATGTCGCCCAGGTTTGACAAGTCGAAGCTCCCCAGCCGCCACGTCTCGGTCGGCCCGGAGCGCGCGCCGCACCGCTCCTACTACTACGCGATGGGCATGACCGAGGAAGAGATCGCCGCGCCTTTCGTCGGCGTGGTCAGCGCCGGCAACGACTCCGCGCCGTGCAACACCACCCTCAACGCCCAGGCCGATATCTGCCGCGAGGGCGTGATCGCGGGCGGCGGCACCCCGCGCCGGTTCAACACCATCACTGTCACCGATGGCATCGCGATGGGCCATCAGGGGATGAAGTCCTCGCTCATCAGTCGCGAGATCATTGCCGACTCGATAGAGGTTTCGGTCCGAGGCCATTGTTATGACGCGCTTGTCGGCTTCGCGGGCTGCGACAAAAGCCTGCCCGGCATGATGATGGCGATGCTGCGTCTGAATGTGCCGAGCATCTTCGTATACGGCGGCTCGATCCTCCCCGGCACCCACCGCGGCGCGGACGTGACCGTGGTCGATGTGTTCGAAGCGGTCGGACAGTTCGCGGCGGGCAACTGCCCCTTGGCCGAGCTGATCGCTTTGGAAAAAGTCGCCTGCCCCGGCCACGGCGCCTGCGGCGGGCAGTTCACCGCCAACACCATGGCCTGCGTCGGCGAGGCCATCGGTTTGTCCTTGCCGAACAGCAACATGACGCCCGCTCCTTTCAGGTCGCGTGATGACATCGCGGTCGCGGCGGGCAAGCAAGTGATGGAGCTCGTCGCCCGCAACCTGCGCCCGCGTGATATCTGCACCCGCGCCGCCTTCGAGAACGCCGCCCGGGTTGTCGCCGCGACCGGCGGATCGACCAACGCCGCGCTGCACCTCCCCGCCATGGCCAGCGAGGCGGGGATCGACTTCGACCTGTTCGACGTCGCCGAAATCTTCAAATCAACGCCTTACATCGCGGACCTGAAGCCCGGCGGGAAATATGTCGCCAAGGACATGCACGAGGCGGGCGGGGTCTACATGGCGATGAAGACGCTGCTCGATGGCGGCTTCCTCGATCCCAATCCGATCACCGTCACCGGAAAGACCATCGGCGAAAACCTCGAGGAGATCACCTGGAACCCCAACCAGAAGGTTTTTTATGATGTGAAGAACCCCATCACGCCGACTGGCGGCGTTGTGGGCCTCAAGGGCAGTCTCGCTCCCGATGGCGCGATCGTGAAGGTCGCGGGCATGGCGCGCCTGCAATTCTCCGGCCCCGCGCGGGTGTTCGATTGCGAGGAGGACGCCTTCGCCGCCGTCGAAAGCCGCGACATCGCCGAAGGCTGCGTCATCGTGATCCGCTACGAAGGCCCCAAGGGCGGCCCCGGGATGCGCGAGATGCTCTCGACCACCGCCGCGCTCTACGGGCAGGGCATGGGCGAGAAGGTCGCGCTGATCACCGACGGGCGCTTCTCGGGCGCGACGCGCGGCTTCTGCATCGGCCATGTCGGGCCCGAGGCGGCGGACGGCGGCCCGATCGCGCTGGTCGAGGATGGCGACATCATCGCGATCGACGCGACCCTCGGCACCATCGACCTCGAGGTGGCCGAGGACGTGCTCGCGGCACGCCGCGCGAAGTGGCAGCCGCGCAGCAACGACTACCAGTCGGGCGCGCTGTGGCGCTACAGCCAGGTCGTCGGCAAGGCGCGCTACGGGGCGCTCACCCACCCGGGAGCCAAGGCGGAAACCCATGTCTTTGCGGATATCTAGCGCAGCTCTCGCGCTCGCGGCGCTGGCGGGCTGCGGCGGGGCGCAGAGCCCCGAGCCTGCGGGCGAGATCATCGCCTGCGCCATCGGCAGGGGCGCGGATTTCGCCGAAGTCTGCACGATGGAGCGGGTCGCGGGCAGCGCGCAGATCATCGTCCACCACCCCGACGGGGGCTTCCGGCGGCTGACCTTCGATCCCGCGACCGGCACGCTCGCCCCGCTCGACGGGGCCGATCCGCTGGTGATCGAGGAGGGGCGCGGGGTGCTGCAATTCGCCCTTGGGGCGGATCGCTACCGCATCCCCCGCGAACCCGCCGCCGCGCCGACGCCGTGAGCGCCTCCCAGGTCCTCACCGCCGAGCAGATGCGCGCCGCCGAGCAGGCGCTGTTCGATGCGGGGACCTCGGTCACTGACCTCATGGAGACCGCCGCAGGGGGCGCGGCCGAATGGATCCGCCGGATTGCCGCCGGGCGCGCGGTCACCGTGCTGTGCGGCCCGGGCAATAATGGCGGGGATGGCTATGTCATCGCACGGCGACTGCGCGAGGCGGGGAATACGGTCACCGTCATCGCCCCGCTCGCGCCCAAGACCGAAGCCGCTCGCGATGCAAAGGCGCGCTGGGACCGGCCGGTTGGAACCGCAGGCGGTGCAACGGGAGACGTCTTCGTCGATTGCCTGTTCGGATCGGGCCTCGCGCGCCCGCTGGTGCCCGAGCACGCGCTGCTGCTGCGCGATCTCGCCGCGCGGCACCGGCTGCGGGTGGCGGTGGACCTGCCCTCCGGCATCGCCAGCGACACCGGCACGGCACTGGGCGACAAGCTGCCCGCCTTCGATCTGACCATTGCGCTCGGAGCGTGGAAGTTCGCGCATTGGAGCCTGCCGGGCCGCCTCCACATGGGCCAGTTGCGGCTCGTGCCCATCGGCATCGCGCCGGTCGAGGGCGCGGCGCAGGTGATTGCCCGCCCGCACCTCGCCGCACCCGCAGCCGACAGCCACAAGTATCGCCGCGGTCTCCTCGCGATTGTCGCAGGCGCGATGCCCGGCGCGGGCCTGCTCGCCGCGAGCGCCGCGCAGCGGGCAGGGGCGGGCTATGTCAAGCTGCTCGCGCCTGCCGCCGATCCGCGCACCCCGCCCGAAGTGGTGACCGACACCGCGCCGCTCGGCGAGGCGCTGGCGGACTCGCGCATCGCGGCGGTGCTTGTCGGCCCCGGGCTGGGGCGGGACGAGGCGGCGCGGGGGAGGCTCGGCGCCGCGCTGGTGCAGGCGCGTGCGCTCGTGATCGATGCCGACGCGCTGATGCTGCTTGGTCCTGCCCTGCTTCCCGCAGGCAAGCCGATCCTTGCAACGCCGCATGATGGCGAGCTCGAGACCCTGTGCCGCGCGTTCGGGGTGATCGCCGAAAGCCGCCGCGACCGCGCGCTGGCGCTGGCCAAGGTCAGCGGCATGGTGGTGCTCGCCAAGGGCCCCGATAGCTGCGTGGCCGCGCCCGACGGGAGGCTGGCTCTCGCGCCCCCGGCGCCGAGCTGGCTCTCGGTCGCGGGCACGGGCGACGTTCTCGCCGGGATCGCGGCGAGCCGCATGGCCACGGCGCGCGATCCCTTCGCTGCCGCCTGCGAGGCGGTGTGGCTCCATGGCGAGGCGGCGCGGCGGGCGGGCGCGGCCTTCACACCATCGCAGCTTGCCGAAAGGGTGTCCGAGGCGCTAGCGGCGGCCTTGTGAGCAGTCCCGAACCCGTCATCCGCCTCGCCGCCAAGGGCGACGGCGTCACCGCCTCCGGCCGCCATGTCGCAGGCGCGGTGCCGGGGGACCTGGTGGAGGAGGGCGGGTTGATCACCCCCGGGCCGCATCACCAGACGCCCCCGTGCCGCCACTTCGCGACCTGTGGCGGGTGCCAGTTGCAGCACGCCGACGACACGGCGCTGGCCGGTTTCGTGACCGAGCGGGTGGTCAATGCCGCGCGCGGGCAGGGGCTCGAGCCCGGTGACATCCTCCCGGTCCACCTCTCGCCCCCGCACACCCGTCGGCGCGCGGGGCTGCACGGGTTGCGCGTCGCGGGCGGCGCGGTGCTGGGTTATCGCGAGGGCGGCTCGCACAGGGTGGTCGATCTTGCCGAGTGCCCTGTCCTGCACCCTGCATTGGCGGCGCTGATCGGGCCTTTGCGCCAGTTCGTCGCCGCGCATGGCCCCAAGGCGATGGTCGGGATCGACCTCACACTCGCCGATCAGGGGGTCGAGGCGAGCCTGTCACACTTCCCGCTGGAGGGCCTCGGGCCGACCGAAGCGGCACTCGATTTCGCACGCGAACAGGGACTTGCGCGGCTTTCTTTCGATCAGGGCTACGGGGCTGAAACCGTATGGGAGCCCGAACCGGTGACGGTGACGCTCGGCGGCGTGCCGGTCAGCTTGCCGGCGGGGGCGTTTCTTCAGGCCACCCATGACGCCGAGGCGCGAATGGCCGCCGATGCCGGCGCATGGCTCGAGGGTTCGCGGATGGTGGCGGATTTGTTCGCGGGGCTCGGCACCTTCGCCTTTGCCCTGAGAGAGGGCCGCAAGGTGCTGGCCGTCGAGGCCGATCAGGCTGCGCATCTCGCCTGCAAGGCGGCGGGCGCGCGGGCGGGGGGAGGCGCGCTGGCGCTCCACCGCGACCTGTTCCGCAATCCGCTCCAACCGGCCGAATTGAACCGCTTCGACGCGGTGTTGCTTGACCCCCCGCGTGCGGGCGCCCGGGCACAGATTGCCGAGATCGCCGCGAGCACACTGTCGCGCGTGGTCTATGTCAGCTGCAATCCCTCGAGCTGGGCGCGCGATGCGGCGGTGCTGGCCGAGACGGGCTTCCGGCTCACGCGGCTGCGCCCGGTCGGCCAGTTCCGCTGGTCGACCCATGTCGAGCTGGTGAGCCTGTTCGAGCGTTAACTGCGGAGCGCTTCCAGCAATTGTGCTTCGAGCCAGGCGCGGTGGTCGGGATCGACATAGGCATGGCCCGCGCCCTCGCAGCGACGGATGCGCGGGTCGTTCCTGTCCCATGCGGCCTCGAACACCTGCGCCGTGCGGTCGGCGGTGGCGAGTAGGATGCGGACCTCGCCGGTGAATCCCGCCAGCCCGGCGGCCATGTCCTGCGCAAGGCTCGAGGGCGGCGGGGGCGGCGTCAGCGCATGGACCAACCCGCGCGCGAGCTTGGCGAGGTTCACACCTCCGGTCGCCAAGCGCATGATCTCGCGCGGATTCTTCAGCTTCTCGAGGTAGCGCGCCCGCACCGCATCGGGGGGCGGGGTGCTGTCGTCCGGCCCGCTGTCCTCGATGGTCCACGGGTTGGAGAGCACGAGGCCGTCCGCCCCCGCACCGCTTGCCAGCATCAGCGCCGAGGCCGCATCGCAATTACCCAAGGCGATCACGCGGGTGAGGTGAGGGGCCTGCGCCCGGAAGGCGGCGAGGGCGGCGGCGATGTCCTCGGCCGAATGGCGGAAGCCGCGGTTCTCGCCCTCGCTGTCGCCCACCCCGCGCCGGTCGAAGCGGAACACCGGGAAGCCGGCTGCGGCGATGCGGGCGGCCATGTCGGCCTGCCCGCCGAATGCGCCCGAGCGGATCTCGTTACCGCCGGTGACGATCAGCAGCCCGGCGGTGCCGGGCGCGGTGTCGAGGGTGCCTGCGAGCATTGCGCCTTCGCATGCGAACTGGCTTGCGATCCGGCTCATGCGGGGGCTCCCGCAAGGCTCTGGACGATCCGCGCGACAAGGCGGTCGGCTTGGCCCGCGTCCTCGTCAGGCTCGGCGCGCAGCCACAGGCCGGGGCCGCCGATGGCGCTCTGCGCGAGGTCGGACTGGCCGGGGGCGAGCACGGGTTCGGCGGTTTCGAGCGCGGCGAACAGCGCGGGGCCGATGGTCCAGCCGCCGAGCGTCAGGCCAGCTGCGCGGCCTTCGGCCATCAAGTCTTCGCTGGTCTCGGTGAGCCCCGCCTCGCGGGCGGCGATGGTGCGGGCGCGGATCATGCCGCGCAAGGTCTTGGGGCCGGACTGCGCGGCATAGTGCCAGCCGGGCAGGGTGGGGGGAGCGACCAGCGCCCCGGCGCGGATCGCCAACACGTGGGTGGCGCTGAGGGTCTCGGCCGCCGCAGTCATGGCCGCGCGCCAGCCTTCGAGCGTCTGGTCACGCAGCGGCGCGAGGCTCTCGTTGCACCCCGGCAGGTCGGGCAGCAGGCAATCGATCCCCGCGCGGTCGAGCCGCCGCATCACTTCGATGGTGAAACGCCGCAGCTTGTTCGCCTCGTCGAACCAGGCGGGGCACACCAGCAGGCGCAAGTCCCGCCCGCGATCGAAGGCGAGCAGCAATTCCTCCCCCGCCGGGGCGCTGTCAGCAGCGGGCGGGGTCCAGCTGGAAAGCACGCGGGGCGGCGGCCTCAGCGACCGGCGAGCTTGGCCTCGGCGAAGGCGCGCAAGGCCCCGTAGGTCTCGAGCATCTCGCCGTCGACGTCGTCATCCTCGATGACGATGCCGAGCCGGTCTTCCATCTCGGTCAGGAGCCCGGCGACCGCCATCGAATCCAGTTCGGGCAGGTGGCCGAACAGGCCGGAATCGGGCCCGAAGGCCTGCGCCTGTTCGGGATCGAGGCCCAGCACGTCGGCGATCAAACCCTTGAGTTCAAGGTCGAGCGCGGCGCCATCGAGGTTGTGCGAAACGGTCATCGGTTTTGCAGAAGTCCCTGTGCAGCCCCTGTCCTCGGAGCCTTGGCGGCGGGGCTTAGCCATGCGCGGGCGGGGGCGCAAGTTCCGTGCTGCGGCGCAGCAGCCGCTTGGCGAGCGGCGGCCAGGCGCGCGGGGAACGCGGATCGAGGCAATCGATGCGGTAGCGCGGGCGCACATCCTCCATCCAGTCGGCCTTGTAGCTCTGGTCGCCGGTGCCGAAATCGACCAGCGCGACGCGGTCGATGTCGATCACGTGGCGGAACAGCTCGGCGGTGAGCGTGGTGCCGGCCGAGAGGTGCTTGTGGCTTTCGAGATAGGCGAGCTTGTGGATGAAGGCGACGCCGTTCTCCACCGTCCAGGCCTGCGCCGCGACCGCCACGCCCTCGGCCCGCGCGATACCGAGCCTGAGACGGCCCGCCGCGCCTTCGCCTTGCGCAAAGGCGCGCAGCATGGCGGGCTGATCCTCGGCAGGCTTCCAGCTGGCGGCATAGATCGCCTCGTAATCGGCCCAGACGGCCGGATCGAAGCGGGTGAGAATCTCGACCTCGACCTTCTTCGCCTTGCGTTTCAGCGTGGTGCGCAAGGGTCCGGGGCGGGTCTCCCAATATTCGGCAAAGCTGCGGCCGCCTACGGGCAGCACGTGGTTGATGTCGCAAGGCTCGACCGCGACCTGCCAGCCCGCTTCGCGGAAGGCGCGCGCAAGCCGGGTCGCCGAGCCGTCCTCCTCGGGCACGGGCTCGAGCGTCACGCGCCAGCCTCTGTTCTTCAGCTGGCGCGCGATGGCTCCGAGCAGGCGATCACCCGCTTCGCCCGCCGGAGCCAGTTCGCGCCAAGTGAATGAGTACCAGTTGCGCAAGGGCGTGATGCGCCCCGCGCTCTCGGTCAGGGCGAGGGCGGCGCTGTTCTCGGCATCGCTGGCGATGGCGACGAGCGGCACGAGCCCGGTCTCGGCCAGCAGCGCGAACCACGCGGGCCGATCGAAGGGCGCGCGCGTCTCGAGCCCAGACAGCGCTTGCAAGACGTTAACGCTATCGTGATACCGCGCTTCGATCACTGAAAGTCCGTGTCCCTCATGCCGCACCTGCCCGATCCGACCCCGCGTCCGCTCGATCACCTCGCCGAACTGGCGGGGGCGGGTGGTTACGGGGAGAGCCCGGCGCTGGTGCTTCGCGACCGCAGCCTTAACCACGAGGAGTTAAGACAGCGTGTCGCGCGGCTCGCCGGATGGCTGGCGCGCGAGGTGCCGACCAAGACCTCGCGGGTGGCGAGCTGGGCGGCCAAGGGGGAGCTGACCTGCCTGCTGCCGCTGGCGGCGGCGCGCGCCGGGCTGGTGCATGTGCCGATCAACCCGCTGCTCAAGCGCGCGCAGGTGGCGCATATCCTTGCCGATAGCGGCGCGGCGCTGCTGATCGGCACGCCCTCGCGGCTCGCGAGCCTCGAGGCGGGCGATCTGCCCGAGGGCTGCATGGCGCTGGACGAGGCTGCGGCGTTGGCGGCGGCGGAGGCGGCGGGGCTGGAACGCGGCCCCTCCGAGGTCGATCCTTCGGAGCTGGCGGCGATTCTCTACACCTCGGGCTCGACCGGCCGTCCCAAGGGGGTGATGCTGAGCCATGCCAACATGTGGCTCGGCGCGGTGAGCGTGGCGCATTACCTCGGCCTCAAGGGCGACGACGTGACGCTCGCCGTGCTGCCGCTGTCCTTCGATTACGGGCAGAACCAGCTCCTCAGCACCTGGTATGCGGGCGGAAGCGTGGTGCCGCTTGATTTCCTCTTCCCCAGGGACGTCGCCAAGGCGTGCGCGAAGCATGGCGCGACGACACTCGCCGCGGTGCCGCCGCTGTGGGTGCAGCTGACCGAGACCGAATGGCCCGCCGAGGCTTCCGCGCCGCTGCGCCGCCTCACCAACAGCGGCGGGGCGCTGACGGTGGATCTGGTGCGCCAGCTGCGCGGCCTCTTTCCCGAGGCCCGGCTGTTCCCGATGTATGGCCTCACCGAAGCCTTCCGCTCGACCTATCTCGATCCGGCGCTGGTCGACACCCACCCCACTTCGATGGGCAGGGCGATCCCCTTTGCCGAGATCCTTGTGGTGAACGATGCGGGCGAGATCGCGGCCGATGGCGAGGAGGGCGAGCTGGTCCATTGCGGCCCGCTGGTCGCGCAAGGATACTGGCAGGATCCCGAGCGCACCGCCGAAAGGTTCAAGCCCGCACCTGCCGCCTCGCGATATGGCGGGACGGCGGTGTGGTCGGGCGACCGGGTGAAGCGCGATCCGCAAGGCCTGCTCTATTTCGCCGGGCGGCGCGATGCGATGATCAAGAGCGCGGGCAACCGCATCTCCCCGCAGGAGATCGAGGAGGCGGCGCTCGCCTCCGGCTTGGCGGCGGAAGCGGTGGCGCTCGGCGTGCCCCACGCGCGGCTCGGGCAGGCGGTGCATCTGGTGGTGCGCGGCGACGCGGCGGCGCGCGAGGAGCTGGCCAGGCGGCTCCAGCGCGATCTGCCCAATTTCATGCAGCCGCAGATGATCCACTGGCGCGCCGCGATGCCGCTCAATCCGAACGGCAAGATCGACCGCACCGCCTTGCAGGCAGAACTGAGCGAGGCATTCGGCGCATGAAGCCTGTCGGTCCGATCCCCCCCGGCTACGAGACCATCGGGGGCGAGCTTGCCATCGGCGGGCGGCGCGCGAGCGAATTGGTGGCCGAGGCGGGGGGGACGCCGCTGTTCGTCTATTCGCGCGCGCTGATCGACCGCCGGGTGGCGGAGTTGCGGGCCGCGCTTCCGGGGCGGATGGGGGTAAATTACGCCGTTAAGGCCAACCCCCACCCCGCGGTGATCGCCCACATGGCGCCGCTGGTGGACGGCTTCGACATAGCCTCGGCCGGCGAACTCGCCTTGTGCCGAGCCGCCGGGATCGACCCGCGCCGCATCAGCTTTGCCGGCCCCGGCAAGCGCGACGAGGAATTGGAGGCTGCCATTGCGGCAGGCGTCACGCTCAATTGCGAGAGCGAGGGCGAAGGCGCGCGGGCACTCGCCATTGGCGAACGCCTCGGCGTGCGCCCGCGCATCGCGGTGCGGGTCAACCCGTCCTTCGTGATGACCGGTTCGGGCATGAAGATGGGCGGCGGGGCCAAGCAGTTCGGGGTCGATGCCCAGCGGGTGCCCGCGCTGGCGAAGCACCTGATTGCGCAAGGGGCCGAGTGGCGCGGCCTCCACATCTTCACCGGCAGCCAGACCTTGAGCGCCGAGGCGATCATCGAAGCGCAGGCCAATGTGCTCGGCCTTGCTGCCGAGCTGACCGAAGCCATCGGCGCGCCTTGCCCCAAGCTCAACATGGGCGGCGGGCTCGGCATCCCCTATTTCCCCGGCGATACCCCGGTCGACCTGCCGAAAGTCGGCGCGGCGCTCGCCGAGCGGGTCGCGCACCTGCCTTCGACGCTGGCCGAAACCGAATTGTGCATGGAGCTAGGCCGCTTTCTCGTCGGCGAGGCGGGGGTCTATCTGACCCGTGTCATCGACCGCAAGCAAAGCCACGGGGTGACCTTCCTCGTCACCGACGGCGGGCTGCACCACCAGCTGGCGGCCTCGGGCAATTTCGGCACGGTCGTGCGCCGGAACTATCCTTCCGCGATCGCAACGCGTTACGGGGCCGAAGCAACCGAGGAGGTCAACATCGTCGGCTGCCTGTGCACCCCGCTCGACCGGCTCGCCGACAATGCCATGATGCCGCGCGCCGAGGTGGGCGATCTGGTCGCGGTGTTCTGCGCCGGAGCCTATGGCGCCACCGCCTCGCCGAGCGCCTTTCTCGGCCATGGCCCGGCGGCCGAACTGCTGGTCTGAGCTCGGCTCGGCGCGCCGTTAACCGCGCGCGTTAAGGCCCGTCCGGGCGCTGTCCCGATCCGGGATAGGGCCCACTTCGGCGCTGTATAACTAATCTTATCTTCACCATTTCCGGCCAAAACATCCCCGACGTTCCGGGTGCTCCGTGTCGCAGGTCGCTCCTGCGCGTGGGCGGTGCGCCCGGTCTTGGCCAAGGATCCACGACCCATGTTCCAGCTTTCCGACCTCAAGCGCCTTGCGGCCATCGGCTTTCTGGCGGCCCTGCTTGCCGCCTGCGCGAGCGGCGGGAAGGAGCTTCCGCCCGCGAGCTACGGCGATGGCAGTGTGGTGCCGAGCGAGGAATACACCATCGGGCCGCTCGACGAGATCACCATCCACGTCTGGCGCAACCCCGAACTCAGCGCCGACAAGGTCCGCGTGCGCCCCGACGGGCGGCTCACCATCCCGCTGGTGCAGGACATCCCGGCGGTGGGCAAGACCGCGACCCAGCTGCAGGACTACATCGCGGGCGAGCTGTCGAAATATATCGAGCAGCCGATCGTCTCGGTGATCGTCAACACGCCGGAGGGCAACTTCACCCAGCAGGTGCGGATCATCGGCGCGACGCCGCAGCCCGCCTCGCTGCCGTTCCGCGCCAACATGACCGCACTCGACGCAATGATCGCGGTCGGCGGGCTCGGCGAATTCGCCGCCGGCAACCGCGCCAAGCTGATCCGGCTCGACCGCGAGCGGGGCACGCAGACCGAATACCGCCTGCGCCTCGCCGACCTGATCCGCAAGGGCGATGCCACTGCCAACGTCATGCTCAAGCCCGGCGACACCATCATCATCCCCGAGAGCCGGTTCTGAGGCGCGCCGAGGGATGAGCGAAATTTTCGACGAACTGCGCGCGGCGCTGTGGTCGGTCTGGCACCGGCGCTGGATCGCGATTGCGGTGGCGTGGGGCGTGTGCCTGCTCGGGTGGCTGGTGGTCAGCATGATCCCCAATGCCTACGAGAGCAAGGCGCGCGTCTATGTCGATGTCGAGGACGTGCTCTCCAAGCAGCTCGGCATTGCCGGTGACGGCAAGGAAGAGATCATGCGGGTGCGCCAGACCCTCTCGAGCGCCAAGAACCTCGAGAAGGTCATCACCACCACGAGGCTCGGCGAGGGCATCACCGAGCGCGGCGCGCTCGACGCGGCGGTCGCCGCGCTCGAGAAGAAGGTCAAGGTAACCTCGGAGCAGGACAACCTGTTCCAGATCACCGCCGAGATCGGCCGCAGCGAATTCTCCGATGCCGAGAACGCGGTGCTGGCGCGCGATGTCGTGCAGAAGCTGCTCGACATCCTGCGCGAGGAATATGTCATCGGCAGCCGCACCGGGATCAGCACCGCGATCGGCGATCTCGATCGCCAGCTGCAGGAGCGCAAGGCCGAGCTCGAACAGGCCGAACAGCGCCGCCTCGCCTTCGAATCGCAATATCCCGATCTGGTCGGCGGCTCGGACAGCCTGTCGAAGAAGGTGCAGGACGCGCGCGCCGAGCTGCGCAATGTCGAGGCCGATCTTGCCGCCGCGCAAAGCGGGCTGGCAGCGATCTCGGGGCAGATTTCCTCCACGCCGCGCACGGTTGCGGGCGGACGCGATGCGACCGGGCCGCGCGCCGCGCTGCTGCAGGCGCAGACCCAGCTGGCCGAACTGCGCGCGCGCGGGCTGACCGACAGCCACCCCGATGTCGTCTCGACCACCAAGCAGGTCGCGATCCTCGCGCGGCAGGCGGCGGCAGCGGGCGAGGATGCGGGCGGCGCGCCCAATCCCGCCTATGCCTCGCTGGTCGCGATCAGGAGCGAGCGGCAGGCGAGCGTCGAGGCGCTCCAGGCCCGGCGCGCGGCGCTCCAGAGCAACTTCGCCGCCCTGATGGCGAGCCAGGCGAGCGAGCCGGCAGTCGCGGCCGAGGCCAACCGCATCAGCCGCGACTACGACGTGCTGCGCCAGAACTACGAGAAGCTCCTGCAGGACCGCGAGGCGCTGAAGACCCGCGGCAAGGTCGAGGACAAGGCGAGCCAGTTCCGGTTCGACATCATCCAGCAGCCCGGCGTGCCGCAGAGCCCCGCCGCGCCCAACCGCCCGCTGCTGCTGCTGGGCGTGCTGATCGTCGGCATCGGGGCGGGCGTGGCTGTCGCCTATGCGATGGGCCAGCTCAAATCGAGCTTCGCGACCCCGCAGAAGCTCGAGCGCAGCTTCGATCTGCCGGTGATTGGCGCGATCTCGCTGACCGTCTCGGAAGCCGCGCGCGCGATCGAGGCAAAGCGCTTGAAGCAGTTCGCCGGGGCCTGCGGCGGTCTGGCTGCGATGTTCGTGATTTTGCTCGCGATCGAGTTCGTCTCGATCGGCGGGGTGGCCTGAGGACGGGGCGAGGGACATGACCGATCAGGGCAAGATCAATCGCGAGGGCGCAAGGCCGGCATCGCTGTTCGAACGCGCGGATGCGGCCTTCGGGCTCGATCCGCGCGGGAACGGGATCAAGCTTCCCCCGGTCGCGCCGGTGCCGCAAGCGCTGCGTCGTCTGGCTCCGGCTCCCGAGCCGCAGCAGACTACGCCGCAAGCCGCACCCGAACCCGCCGCGCCGCCGCCGCCGCACGCGGTGGCCTTCTGCGGGCCGTCTGCGCATATCGACCGCGCGCATCTGCGCGATGGCGGGCTGATCGTGCCCGAGGACCCCGTCACCGGGCTTCTGGAGGAGTTCCGGATCGTCAAGCGCGAACTCCTCGCCGATGCGCGCACGGGCGGCTCGCCGCTCGCCCGCCGCATCCTCGTGTGTTCGCCCCATTCGGGCGAGGGCAAGACCTATTGCGCCACCAACCTCGCCATCGCGCTCGCCGCAGAGCGCGGCCTCGAGGTGCTGCTGGTCGATGCCGATGTGGTCCAGCCCAGCATCACCGAGCGCCTCGGGATCGCGGCCGGGGAGGGCCTGATGGACGCACTCGCCGATCCGGCGATCCTGCCCGAGAGCCTCGTGATCCGCACCGATATCGCGGGCCTGTTCGTCCTGCCCGCAGGCCACGCCACCGCGCGCGATGCGGAATATCTTGCCAGCGCGCGCACGGCCGAAGTGCTGGGCCGACTGACCGAGGGCGCGCCCGACCGCATCCTGATCTTCGACACCCCGCCCGCACTCGCCGCATCGCCCGCCGCCGAGCTCGCCAAGCATGTCGGACAGGCGCTGCTGGTGGTGCGCGCCGACGAGACCAGCCGCGCCGCGCTCGAGGACGCACAGCAGCTGCTTTCGGCCTGCGGCGACATCAAGCTCCTGCTCAACGCCGCGCGCTACAGCCCCTCGGGGCGGCGCTTCGGCTCCTACTATGGCGCGAAGGGGAAATGACCATGCGTGCCGGCACCCGCATCCTCGCCCGCTTTCTGCTGACCGCCGGCCTTGCCGCGGCCGCAGCCGGGCCTGCCTTCGCCCAGGCCCAGGGGCAGGGGCAGGGCGGCGACGGTTCGACCGAGCGCGCCAACCGCGTGGTCCAGCCCTATATCGAGGTCAGCCAGGTCGTCTCGGCCGAACTGAGCCCGGGCAATGATGTCGTGACCTTCACGCAGGTCGCTGCCGGGGTCGACATCAATGTTCAGGGTCGCAACAGCGGCGCGGCGCTCTCGCTGCGCTATGAACGCAACATCGCCTACGAGGACGACGCGGTCGATACCGACACGATCAGCGGCATCGCGCGCAGCACGATAGCGGTGGTGCCGGGCAAGCTGAGCTTCGAATCGGGCCTGCTCGCCACGCGCACCCGGGCCGATGGCGGCGGGGCGGTCACCGCCAACCCGCTGGTGCGCGAGGATGCCGAGAGCCGGATCTACAGCGCCTATGCCGGGCCGAGCCTGCGCACCCGCGTCGGCGATGTCGGGGTCGAGGGCGTGGCGCGGGTCGGCTACAACCGCTTCGAGGTCGACAACGCGCTCGTCACGCAGGGCGGCACTGCGGTCGACACCTTCGACGATTCGGTCACCTACATGGGCCAGCTGCGCGCCGCGACGCGCCCGGGCGAGCCGCTGCCGGTGGGCCTCGCGGTCACCGCCGGGGGCTTCCAGGAAGACATCGGCAATCTCGACCAGCGCGTGCGCGACCTCTACGTGCGCGGCGATGTGACCGTGCCCGTGACCCAGAGCCTCGCGATCGTCGCGGGCGCAGGTTACGAGGATGTCGAGATTTCCAGCCGCGATGCGGTGCGCGATGCCAATGGTGTCGCCCAGCGCGACGAGAACGGCCGCTTCATCACCGATCCCGCCGCCCCGCGCCGGATCGCCTTCGATGTCGACGGGCTCTTGTGGGACGTCGGCGTGCTGTGGCGCCCGTCCTCGCGCACCAGCCTTCAGGCGGCCGTGGGCCGACGCTACGATTCGACCACCTACTACGGCACCTTCACCTACGTCCCCAACCAGCGCAGCGTCTTCGCGCTCGCGGCCTATGACGGGGTGAGCGGCTTCGGCGGGGTCATCAACAACGGCCTTGCGCGGCTCGACAGCGATTTCGAGGCGATCCGCAATCCGGTGACCGGCGATTTCGGCGGGCTGGTGAGCGGCACGCAGGGGCAGGCGATCGTCGGCTCGCTTGGATCGGTGCGCTCCGCCGCCTTCCGCGGGCGCGGGGTGAGTGCCTCCTACCAGCGCCAGCTGGGCCGCACCACGGCAACGCTGGGCGCAGGCTACGACCGGCGCACCTTCATCGCCGCAGCCGGCACCGCCCTCGCGCCCGTCAACGGCCTGAGGGACGAGAGCTATTACGTCATCGGCGGCCTCTCGCGCCAGATCGGCGAGAGCGCCAACATCGCCGCCAACGCCTATGCCAACTGGTTCGACGGCGCGGGCGGCAATGATGCCACCGCCGCGGGGGTCTCGGCCGCCTACAACCAGTCGATCACCCGCCGCCTGACGGGCCGCGCGGCGATCGCGGTCGATTATGTCGACAGCGAATTCACCGCGGAGGACTTCGCCTTCGCCACCGCGCTGGTCGGCCTGCGCTACAACTTCTGACGGAGCACGCGAGCCCATGTACGAAAACTTCTACGGTCTCAGTGGTCGCCCCTTCCAGCTGACTCCCGATCCGCAATTCTATTTCGAGAGCGTCAGCCACAAGAAGGCGATGAGCTATCTCGGCTACGGCCTCAGCCAGGGCGAGGGCTTCATCGTCATCACCGGCGAGGTCGGCGCGGGCAAGTCGACACTGGTCGCGCACCTGATGGAGCGGATCGACCCGGCCGCGCTGACGGCCGCGCAGGTCGTCACCTCGGCGCTCGACGGGGCCGAGATCGTGCACGTGATCGCCCAGGCCTTCGGGCTGCCGGTCGAGGGCCACGACAAGGCGACCGCGTTGGGTGTGATCGAGCGCTTCCTCCAGGACGAGGCCCGCGCCGGGCGGCGCTGCCTGCTGGTGGTCGACGAGTGCCAGAACCTCGAACTGACCGCGCTGGAAGAGCTGCGCATGCTCTCCAACTTCCAGCTGGGCTCGCACCCGCTGCTGCAATCGCTGCTGCTCGGCCAGCCCGAGTTCCGCGCGACCCTCGCGCAGCATCCGGGCCTCGAACAGCTGCGCCAGCGGATCATCGCCTCGCACCACCTCGAGGCGCTCGACGCGAGCGAGGTCGAGCATTATGTGCGCCACCGCCTCGGCTGTGTCGGATGGCAGGGGCGCCCCGATTTCGAACCGGGGCTGCTCGATGCGCTCTACCACCACACCGGCGGCATTCCGCGCCGGGTCAACCAGGTGATGAACCGGCTCCTGTTGCTCGGCGCGATCGAGGAGCGCGACACGCTCGGCCTCGCGATGCTGGGCGACGTCATCGCCGAGATGGCGGCCGACCAGAGCCGCGGCGCGCGCGGGACAAGCGATCTGCGCAGCGCGCCGGTGGCCGAGCCCGCCGCTCCGGTCGCCCCGGTTGCAGCTCCCGTTCCCCCGGCGCAGGGCAGCCTGCCGGCGACCGAGGTCGCGGCCCTGCTCGCCGAGCGCGACGCGCGCACCGCCGAGCTCGAGGCGGCGATCAGCGAGTTGCAGGCTGCCGGCATGGGCCAGCCCGCCGGGGACGCACTCGCCCCCGAGGACGCCCGCGCCGCCGAGGCGCGCCTTGCCGCCGCGCTCGAGCGGATCGAGGCGCGGCTCGAGGAGCAGGAGCAATCCTTCCGCCACGTACTCACGATGCTGATCGAATGGCTCGAGGAAGACCCGTCGCGCAGGGCCGCGTGAGGCCATGAACGCGCCCTTTCCCGCTGCCGCAACGTCCATCGTCAACGGCCTGTCGGTCGATGTCGAGGACTGGTTCCAGGTCGGCGCCTTCGAGAACGTGATCGCGCGCGGCGAGTGGGACGGGATCAAGACCCGCGTCGAGGACAATGTCTACCGCGTGATCGACCTTTTCGCCGAGGCCGATGTCAGCGCGACCTTCTTCACGCTGGGCTGGGTGGCCAGGCGGCACCCGGAGATGATCCGGCGGATCGTCGATGCCGGGCACGAGATCGCCAGCCACGGCTATGACCACGCGCGGGTATTCACCTTCACTCGCAAGGAGTTCGCCGAGGACATCCGGAAGGCGCGCGCCATCATCGAGGATTGCGCTGGTGTTGCCGTCACCGGTTACCGCGCGCCGAGTTTCTCGATCGACCAGCGCACGCCCTGGGCCTTCGCCGAACTGGCGGAGCAAGGCTACGCCTATTCCTCGAGCGTCGCGCCGGTCGCGCACGACCACTATGGCTGGCCCGAGGCGCCGCGCTTCGCCTTTCGCCCCTTGCCGTGGTCGGCGATGATCGAGATCCCGGTGACCACCGCGATCCTGGGCGGACGGCGCGTGGCGGCGGGGGGAGGGGGCTTCTTCCGGGTGCTGCCCTATGCCTTCTCGCGCTGGGCGATCCGCCAGGTCAACCGCCGCGACCAGCGTCCGGCGGTGTTCTATTTCCACCCCTGGGAGGTCGATCCCGAGCAGCCGCGCGTGGGCCATGCGCCGCTGCGCTCGCGCTTGCGCCATTACACGGGCCTTTCGCAGATGGCGGACAAGCTGCGCGGCTTGGTGCACGAATTCCGCTGGGGGCGGATGGACATGATCGCGCACCGCGAGGCGGCGCGGGCGGTCGATCTGGTGCTGCCCGCTCCCGATGAGGAGGCCGCCGCGTGAACGCCCCGGTCAAGGCCGCGACCCGCGTGCGCACGCCCGACCTGCGCGATGCGGGCGAGGTGCGCCGGATCGAAGGCTTCGTCGCCGAGAACGGCGGCAGCCTGTTCCACCGCCCGGCCTGGCTGCTGGGCGTCGCGGCAGGCACGGGCCAGCGCGCCGCAGGGCTGGTGGCCGAGCGGCTCGGCACGGTCACGGGCTGGCTGCCGCTCACCGAGGTGCGCTCGGGGCTGTTCGGCAAGGCGCTGGTATCGAGCGGTTTCGGTGTGGGTGGCGGGATCATCGCCGAAAGCGAGGAAGCGGCGCGCGGACTTGCGCACGCAGCGCAGGCCCATGCCGCAAGCGGCGGATTTTCGGGGATCGAGCTGCGCGGCGGCCCGGTGCCCGAGGGCTGGGACAGCTGGTCGGACAAGCACTGCGGTTTCGAACGCGCATTGGCCGGTGATGACGAGGCCGAACTCCTCGCGATCCCGAGGAAGGCGCGCGCCGAGGTGAGGAAGGGCCTTGGCTTCGGGCACCGCGTCACCGTGGGGCGGGGGCGCGGCGATCTCGCCGCGCACTACGCCTGCTACAGCGCGAGCGTGCGCAATCTCGGCACGCCGGTGTTCCCGAAGCGGCTGTTTGCGGCAATGATCGAGGTCTTCCCCGACAGCAGCGACATCCTCACCGTGTGGCAGGGCGAGACCCCGCTGGCGAGTGTGCTGAGCTTCTATCACGATGGCGCGGTGCTGCCCTACTGGGGCGGCGGCGTGTTCGCAGCGCGCGCCGCGCGGGCCAACGAGGTGATGTATTTCGAGCTGATGCTCCACGCCCGCAGGCAGGGCATGAGCCACTTCGATTTCGGCCGCTCCAAGACGGGCAGCGGGCCCTTCGCCTTCAAGAAGAACTGGGGCTTCGAGCCGCAGCCGCTGACCTATGCCGCGTGGACCGCGCCGGGGGCACGCCAGCGCAATATCGACCCCACCGACGCGAGCTACAGCCGCAAGATCGCGCTCTGGAAGAAGCTCCCGCTGCCCATCGCCAACACTGTGGGGCCGTGGATCGCGCGTGGGTTGGCTTAGGGGGCTGGCCTGATGCCCGGCATCCTGTTCCTCGCCCACCGCGTGCCCTTCCCGCCCGATCGGGGCGACCGAATCCGCTCGCACCACTTGCTCAAGGCGCTGGCGAACCTCGCACCCGTCCATGTCGGCTGCTTCGGCGAAGGCGATGCCGAGGCCGAGCGGGCGCTCGCCGCTGTCGCGGCTTCGCGGTGTGTCGTCCCGCGCTCCAAGCCGCTGCCGCTTGCGGGGGTGGAGGCGGTGCTGTCGGGCAAGCCGGTGAACCTCACCGCCTTCCACAGCCGCACGCTCGAGCGATGGGTGCGCGAGACCATCGCGCGTGAGCGGATCGAGGCGATCGTCGTCTTCTCGGGGCAGATGGGGCAGTATGTGCCGGGCGACTTCGCCGGACCGGTGGTGATCGACCTGTGCGATGTCGACAGCGCGAAGTTCGAATCCTACGCCGCCGCGGGCGAGCGCAAGTGGCTCTACGGGCGCGAGGCACGATTGCTGGCGCGCGAGGAGGAGCGGCTCGGGCGGCGCGCCGATGCGACCATCCTGATCTCCGAGGCGGAAGCCGCGCTCTATCGCAGCCGGCTGAGCGCGCCGGGCATCGCCCAAGTCCGGGTGATGGGCAACGGGATCGACGCGGGCTTCTTCGACCCGGCGCTGGTTGCCCGGCACCCCGAACTCGCAGGGACTGCAGGGCCGCATTTCGTCTTCACCGGGCAGATGGACTATCGCCCCAACGAACGGGCCGCGCTGTGGGTGATCGAGGCGCTGCTGCCGCGCCTGCGCGCGCGCCATCCCGGGGCATGCTTCCATGTCGTCGGGCGCAACCCGACCCGTTCGCTGATGGCCGAGGACGGCGCGCCGGGCGTTCGGATATGGGGCGCAGTGCCCGACGTGCGCCCCTTCATCGCCGCCGCCGACGCTGTCCTCGCCCCGCTGCTGATCGCGCGCGGGGTGCAGAACAAGGTGCTCGAGGCGATGGCGATGGCGCGCCCCGTGGTGCTCACCCCCGACGCCGCAACCGGGATCGCTGCCGAGGATGGGGAGCACTGGCTGGTCTCGCCGCCCGATCCCGAGGTGATGGCCGCACACATCGCCGACCTGCTCGCCAATCCCGCGGCTGCCGCCCGCATCGGCGCCGCAGCCCGCGACTTCGTGCTGCATCGCCACGGGTGGGATGCGATGCTCGCCCCGCTCGGCGGTCTCGTCGGCAGACGCGGGGAGGGCCGCCGCCATGCAGCCTGAGGCAGCCGCGTTCCCCCCCCCGCGCGAGCGGCTGCGCCTGCCGGTCGCCTGGCGCGCGCCGCTCGCGGCGCTGGCGGCGGCGGGGCTCGCGCTGGTGCTCGCGTGCCTCGGTGCGTGGCAGGCCATGGCGCACCAGTGGTGGAACATCGACACCTACAACCACCTGCTGCTCGTCCCATTGATCAGCGCCTGGCTGGTGGCATTGAAGGAGGAGGAGCTGGCCCGTCTCAGGCCGCAGCCTTTCCTGCCCGGTCTGCTTGGCGTTGCGGCAGGCCTTGCCCTATGGCGGGTGGGCGAGGGGGCGGGCATCAATCTGGTCGCGCAAGCGGGTGCGGTGGGAGCTTTGCAGGCGGCGGCGGTGACCGTGATCGGCCTGCGCGCCAGCATCGTCCTTGCGCTGCCCATCGCCTTTGCCGCCTTCCTGGTGCCCTTCGGCGACGAGATCATCGCGCCGCTGCAAGCGATCACCGCCGAGATCGCCATCGCGCTCACCCGTGCGAGCGGCATTCCCGCCCGGATCGAGGGAATTCATATCGACACCCCCGCAGGCCTCTTCATCGTCGCCGAGGCGTGCTCGGGGGTGAAGTTCCTGATCGCGATGGTGACGCTGGGCGTGCTGGTCTGCGCCACCCGCTTCAACCGCTGGCGCACTCGCGCCGGTTTCATGGCCGCCTGCGTCATCGTCCCGATCCTTGCCAACGGCGTGCGCGCCTGGGCGACGATCTATGTCGCGCAATTTGTCGGCGCCGAGAAGGCGACCGGCTTCGACCATATCGTCTATGGCTGGGTGTTCTTCGCCATCGTCATCGCGGTGTTGCTCGGCGCGGCGTGGCGCTTCGTCGAGCGCGAGCCGGAGGAATATGGCTGGACGCTTGCCGAAATCGAGCGCTGGGGCTGGGTGCGCCGCTTGGAGGTCTCCGGATTTGCGCCGGGGAGCGCCGCTGCCGCGATCATCGCCTTGGCCGCGATTGCCGCGCTCTCGCTCCTGCTCTAGGCCTCGGACGCATGTGCGGGATTGCCGGGATTTTCCATGCCGAGACACCCAAGCCGGTCGACCCTGCGCGGGTGGTCCGGATGTGCGACGCGCTCGCGCATCGCGGGCCTGACGGTTCGGGGGTGTGGACGGACCACGGCGTCGGCCTCGGCCACCGCCGCCTCTCGATCATCGACGTTGCGGGCTCCCCCCAGCCGATGACCGCCGCCGACGGCCGCGCGGTGATCGTCTTCAACGGCGAGATCTACAACTTCCGCGAGCTGCGCCGCGAGCTCGAGCAGGCCGGGTTCACCTTCCGCACCAATGGCGACACCGAGGTCATCCTTGCAGCCTGGCAGAAGTGGGGGCCGGACTGTCTCGCGCGCCTCGACGGGATGTTCGCCTTCGCGATCTTCGATCTGGCGACGCGGCGGCTGTTTCTCGCCCGCGACCGCTTCGGGGTGAAGCCGCTATTTATGGCACATCTGTCCGACGGCAGCATCGCCTTCGCCTCGGAATTGAAGGGCCTGCTGGCCCACCCGCAGCTGCGCCGCCGGGTCAACCCGCAGGCGATCGAGGCCTACATGGCGTGGGGCTATGTGCCCGAGAGCCACGCGATTCTGGCGAGCGTCGAGAAGCTCCCCGCCGGGCATTTCTGGCTGCTCGAGCAGGGCAAGGCGCCGGGCCGCCCGCAGCGCTGGTGGGACATTTCCTTCACCGAGCGCGAGCGCGGGAGCGAGGCCGATCTCTCCGCCCAGCTCGTCCACCTGCTGCGCGAGGGCGTGCGCTCGCGCATGGTCGCCGATGTGCCCTTGGGCGCGTTCCTCTCGGGCGGGGTGGACAGCTCGGGCGTGGTCGCGCTCATGGCCGAGGCGAGCGCGTCTCCGGTGCAGACCTGCTCGATCGGCTTCGATGTCGCGGCCTATGACGAGACCTCCTACGCCCGTCAGGTCGCCGCCAAATTCGGCGCGGACCATCAGGAGCGGATTGTCGCGACCGACGACTTCTCGGCCATCGACAGCCTCGCCGCGATGTTCGACGAGCCCTTCGCCGATGCCTCCGCGCTCCCCACCTGGCGCGTGTGCCAGCTGGCGCGCGAGCGGGTGACGGTGGCGCTCTCGGGCGACGGAGCGGACGAGGCCTTCGCGGGCTACCGCCGACAGGTGTTCCATCACCACGAGGAGCGGGCGCGCTCCGTTCTGCCTGCCGCCTTGCGCGCACCGCTGTTCGGTGCGCTGGGCCGCGCATGGCCCAAGGCCGACTGGGCCCCGCGTCCCTTGCGCGCCAAGGCGACCCTGCTGGCGCTCGCCGAAAGCGGCGAGGAGGGCTATGCCCGGGGCCTCTCGGTGACCCTGCCCGACGCGCGCCGGGCACTCTATTCGGAGAGCTTCGCGGCGAGCCTCGGGGGCTTCCGCGCCGAGGACGAGCTGATCGCGCTGATGCGCGCGGCACCGGGCCGCAGCGGGCTCGACCGGGCGCAATATGCCGACCTTACCTTCTGGATGCCCGGCGACATCCTCACCAAGGTCGACCGCACCAGCATGGCGGTGAGCCTCGAGGCGAGGGAGCCCTTGCTCGATCACCGCCTCGTCGAGTTTGCCGCAAGGCTGCCCGAGGGGATGCGGGTGCGGGGAAGCGTCGGCAAATACCTACTCAAGAAGAGCCTCGAACGCTACTTGCCCCACGACATCCTCTACCGCCCCAAGCAGGGCTTCGTCACCCCCATCGCCGAATGGCTGAGGGGGCCGCTCGCTGACGCTTCGCGGGGGATCGCCACGGGGAGCCTCGCGCAGACCGGGTTCTTCCAGCCGCAAGCCATCAAGGTGCTCGCCGAGGCGCATATCGCGGGCCGCGCCGATCACTCGCGCACGCTGTGGCAGCTCCTGATGCTCGAGAAGTCGCTGACCCAGCTGGGGGTGAGCGGCTAGTCTTCCGTCCCGTGACCGAGCGCCATGTAGTCTTCGCTCTGCATCTCGTTCAGCCGGCTCACCGTCCGCTCGAATTCGAACGCGCCGTCACCCGCCCGATAGAGCTCCTCCGGCAGCGCGGCGGCGGTGACGAACAGCTTCACCCGGTGCTCGTAGAGCGCGTCGATTAGCTTGGTGAAGCGGATCGCCTCGTTCCTGTTCTCCGGCCCCATCTTGGGGATGCCGACGAGGATCACGGTGTGGAAGGCGCGCGCCACCGCGAGGTAATCCGCCGCGCCCCGGTTCTCGGCGCACAGCTTCTTGAAGCTGAACACGCCCACGCCCTTCAGGCACTTGGGCACATGGAGCTTGCGCCCGCCGCCGAGGTCGAGCTCGCCCGAGGGCACGTGGGCGGCGTCGTCGGGATCGAAATCGGTGAGGCGGAAGAAGGCCTCGCGCACCTGCGCCGTGGCGGCATCGCCCATGGGCGCGTGCCAGGTGTTGAGATCGCCGATGCGGTCGAGCCGGTAATCGGTCGGGCCATTGAGCCCCAGCACATCCATCCGTGCCTCCACGAGATCGATGAAGGGCAGGAACAGCGCGCGGTTGAGGCCGTCCTTGTAGAGATCGCGGGGAGGGCGGTTGGAGGTGGTGACGATCACCGTGCCCGCCTCCATCAGTGCGGCAAAGAAGCGGCCCATGATCGCGGCGTCGGCGGTGTTGTTGACCACCATTTCGTCGAAGGCGAGGCACTTGAGTTCCGCCGCCATGCCCTGCGCGACGTGCATCAGCGGGTCGCGCTGTTCGGCCTTGCGCGCCTCGGTGAGGTGCCGGTCGAGTTCGAGCATGAAGGCGTGGAAGTGGACGCGTCGCTTCTCGCGCAGGGCCAGCGTGTCGACGAACAGGTCCATCAGCATCGACTTGCCGCGCCCGACGCCGCCCCACAGGTAGACCCCGCGCGGGAAAGCGGCAGGCTTGGCACCGAACAGCCTGCCGAACAGGCCGGGCGCGGGCGGGGGGGGCTCGAGCTCGTCCTGCAAGCGCGCCAGCCGCTCGGCCGCAGCGCGCTGGTCGGTGTCGGCGCGCAGCTCCCCGCTGGCGATCAGCGCGTCGTAGCGGGCGATCAGGCCGGGCACCGCGTCAGCCCCGCGGCTGCATCTTGCGCACTATCCCCGAAAAGCTCGCAACCGTGTCCTCGCCCTGCACCACCATGCCGCGGATGAAGACCAGCTTGCCGGTCTCGCGCACGATCTCGGTCACGGCATCGAGCGACCGCTCGGGATCGCCGCCGCCGACGAACTGCGTCGAGAGCTCGAGCGTCACCGAGGGGCCCGCATTGCCGGTGCCGATCCGGTGCATCGTCACGAACAGGGCGATGTCGATCAGCGACAGCGTCACCGCGCCGTGGATCACGCCCTGGAGGTTCATGTGCCGCCGCTCGGGGAACATGCGCAGCCGCGCCTTCCCGTCCTCATCGACGCGGGTGATGAGCTTGCCCATCACCGCGCCGTTGAACAGCGTCTCGTCCTTGAGATCCCAGCGGTGCCAGCCGGGGTTGTCCGCGTCCGGCCCGTGCTCGAAAACGTCGTCCTTGAAGCTCACCGGATCAGATCGCCAAACACTCAGATCGCGCGCTCGGCCATCATCTTCTTGGTCTCGGCGATCGCCTTGGCGGGCGAGAGCCCCTTGGGGCACACGTTCGCGCAGTTCATGATGGTGTGGCAGCGGTAGAGGCGGAACGGATCTTCCAGATCGTCGAGCCGCTCACCGGTCATCTCGTCGCGGCTGTCGGCGAGCCAGCGATAGGCCTGGAGCAGGATCGCAGGGCCGAGGAACTTGTCGGAGTTCCACCAATAGCTCGGGCAGCTCGTCGAGCAGCAGGCGCACAGGATGCACTCGTAGAGCCCGTCGAGCTTCTCGCGCTGTTCGGGCGATTGCAGCCGCTCCTTGCCGCTCGGCGTGGGCGAGACGGTCTGGAGCCACGGGCGGATGCTCGCATACTGGGCGTAGAAGTGCGTGAAGTCGGGCACCAGGTCCTTGATCACGTCCATGTGCGGCAGGGGCGTGATGCGGATCTCGCCCTTCAGGTCCTCGATCGCGGTGGTGCAGGCGAGGCCGTTCTTGCCGTTCATGTTCATCGAGCACGACCCGCAGATCCCTTCGCGGCACGAGCGGCGGAAGGTCAGGGTCGGGTCGATCTCGTTCTTGATCTTGAACAGCGCGTCGAGGACCATTGGCCCGCATTCGTCGAGGTTGATCTCGAACTTGTCGTAGCGCGGGTTCTGGCCGGAGTCGGGATCGTAGCGGTAGATCTTGAACGACGTCACCCGGCCGCCCGAGGCCTTGTGGGTCTTGCCGGAGCCACTGATCTTGGAGTTCTTGGGGAGAGTGAAGGTCGCCATGACGTGATCCCGGTTACGCAGTTGCGACCCTACTTAGCGCCATTGCCCGCGCGCGCAAGCGGGGGGTGACTGTCAGTTGTTGCAGGCTTTCGCACAGGGGTTGAGCGCGGCTCAGCACTGCGGTGTTGGAGACACATGAGGCACTGTAAAGCGGCGAAAATCCCTCCCGCCCCGCGAGGCCCGCCATCAGTGCGAAAAAGGGGCATGAAAAAGGGCGGAACCACAAGGCCCTGGGCGCACTTTATGCCCCATGGACGATGTAGGACAGACCCCAGTTCGCGTGCCGCCCACGGCCTGCGTCTTCGGGGCAAGCGGCGGGATCGGACGCGCGCTGTGCGAGGGTCTCGCGGCGGCGGGATGCACGCGGATCTATGCCGGATCGCGCAGTGGCACGGTGCCCGAAGGCTCTGGTTTTGAGGGATTTTCCTTCGATTTGGAAGACGAAGCGAGCATCGCCGCTGCCGCCGCCATGATGCGCGAGACACCTCCCGAATGGGTGATCGTCGCGACGGGCGTGCTGACGCTCCCCGATGGCACCGGCCCTGAGCGATCCTACAAGCGGCTCGAGGCGGACACGATGGCGCAGGTGTTTGCGATGAACACCATCGGCCCGGCGCTGATCGCCAAGCACATGCTGCCGCTGATGCCGCGCGGGGCACCCTTCACCTTTGCCGCGCTTTCGGCCCGGGTCGGCTCGATCAGCGACAACCGGCTCGGCGGGTGGCACTCCTACCGGGCGTCGAAGGCCGCGCTCAACATGCTCGTCAAAAACTTCGCGCTGGAGATGGCACGCACCCATCCTGACAGCGTGATCGTCGGTCTGCACCCCGGCACGGTCGATTCCGCGCTCTCCGCTCCGTTCCAGTCGGGGCTCGCCGAGGGGCAGCTGACCGCGCCGCAAGTGGCGGCGGCGAACCTGATCGCGGTGCTCGCGCAACTCGCTCCGGCCCAATCGGGGCGGGTGTTCGATTTCCGGGGCGAGGAAGTCCCCGCCTAGTCGAACAGCCCCACCGCAAGGTGCGCCCACAGCGTCAGGAACATCAGCACCGCCAGCGTCATCGCGCTCACCCGCCAGCGCAGCGCCGTGAGGTAGTTCATCGCACCCTCGAGCGCGGCGCACAGCACCAGCAGCATCAGGCCGGCCACGGCGAAGTCCTCGGGCCCCCAATTGACCTCGCTGGTCACCTGCATCGCCACTGCGGGCAGCGTGAGCAGCAGCGCGGCGGCGATCCACAGTCTGGGGTGGAAGCGGAATGCGGGCCGCTCGGGCGCGCCGGTGCTTGATGTGGTGCTGTTCATGGCGGCGGTCCCTCCCAGAAGCCGGTTTTGCATTTGGGCGATAATGTGCCACGCCTGGGGCGAGCGGAAAAGAGGGGAGCGCGGGATGGGACTGAAAAGCTGGTACGAGGCGAATGTCATGCCGCGCCTCATCACCTGCGCCTGCTCGCAAGGCCAGGTGATGAAGCGGCGCGCGGCGGTGGTGCCGCGCGCGCGGGGCGACGTTTTCGAGCTGGGCTGCGGGGGCGGGATCAACCACCAGTTCTATGATCCGGCCGCGATCACCTCCTATGCCGGGATCGACCCGCACGAAGGCCTGCTCGATGGCGCGCGCGCGGCGGCGCGGGCGAAGGGCTGGGCGGCGGACTTGCGGGCGGGGCGGGGCGAAGCGATCCCCTTTGCCGATGCCAGCTTCGACTGCGTGGTGTGCACCTTCACCTTGTGCTCGGTCGATGACCCCGCGCAGGTGATGCGCGAGATGCGCCGCATCCTGCGCCCGGGCGGCGCGGTGCTGTTCCTCGAGCACGGCCTTGCCCCCGACGCGGGAGTGCGCGCGTGGCAGGGGCGGATCGAGCCGGTCTGGAAGCGACTCGCGGGCGGGTGTCATCTGACCCGGCCGATCGCAGGGGCGCTTGCGGGCGCGGGCTTCGCCGTGGAGCCGCTGGGGGAGGGCTACACCCCCGGGGCCCCGCGCTTTGCCGGATGGATGGAATGGGGCGCGGCGCGGAAGATGGGATGAGGGGGCGCGACCGCGCGGAGGCTCATCCGGCTGCGACTAGCCAGCAAGCTTGCAAATCTCGCGCCCCTCCTGCACGCGGGAGGGGCCGGGGTTGGGCCACCTCGAGCGTGAAAAGAAAAGGGCGGGAAAGATCGCTCCTTCCCGCCCTCGATCCTGTGGGATGCCGCCCGGCCTACTCGCCGAAGGTCCGCTGCCACCAGCCGCGGCGCGGCTTGGCTTCGCTTTCGGGAGCGGCTTCGCCAGCGGGGGCTTCCTGCTGGGGAGCGCTGTCTTCGGCTGCCGCTTCAGCGGTCTCGGGCGCGTCGTCTGGGCCCGCGATCACCGCCATGTCCTCGGCGACCTGCTGCGAGAGGCTCTCGGCCGGGTCGGCGGCGGCGGCCTTCGCCTTGCGCGGGGCACGCTTGCGCTTGGGCTTCTCGGCCGGTGCCTCTTCCTCCACGCCAGCGGCAGCCTCGGTCGCCTCGGCAGCGAGTTCGGGGGCGAGTTCGGCGGGGACTTCCTCCGCAACCGGCTCCGCCACCTTCTTCTTGCGCGGCGCGCGGACGCGCTTGGGCTTTTCGGCGGGGGCTTCCTCGGCGGCGGTATCCGCTTCGGGGGCGGCGACCGGTGCTTCGGCCTCGGCTTCGGCGGGAGCCTCGGCTTCGGCGTCATCCGCGGTCACGGCCTCGCCGTCCTCGCTTTGCGCTTCGTCGCCGGCTTCGGGCCCATCGCCCTCGCGCCGCTTGCGACCGCGGCCGCCGCGGCGGCGGCGCTTCTTCGGGCGCGCCTCGCCATCCTCGCCGAATTCGGGTGCGGAGTCTTCGCCGCGATCGGCCTCACCGGTCTCGTCACCGGCCTCGCCATCCCCATCCTCGTCACGCTCGTCGCGCTCGTCACCGGCTTCGCCGTCCTCGCGCTCGCGATTGCGGTTGCGGCCACCGCGCCGACGCCGGCGCTTCTTCTTGCGGCCGCCGTCATCCTCGCCCTCACCGCGTTCGCGGCGGGCCGGGCGTTCCTGACGCTCTTCGGCCTCCTCCTCGGCGAAGTCGTCCTCTTCCTCGGGCAGATCGTCGTCGTCATCGTCGATGATCGGTTCGAACCTGGGCGCCTGCGAGGGTCGCGGGCCGGAGCTCGAGACGCTCATCTTCGCGCCTTCCTGTTCGCCCTCGGGCACCACGGCGACGCTGACGCCGTAGCGCTGCTCGATCTCGACGAGGTCGGCGCGCTTCTCGTTGAGGAGGTAGATCGCCGCCTCGGTGCTCGCCGCGAGGCGGATCTGCGTGCCCTTGCCGCGCGCCGCCTCGTCCTCGATCAGGCGCAGCGCCGAGAGCCCCGCCGACGACGCGGTGCGCACGAGGCCGGTGCCATCGCAATGCGGGCAGGCGCGGGTGGTCGCCTCGAGCACGCCGGTGCGCAGCCGCTGGCGGCTCATTTCCATCAGGCCGAAGGAGCTGATGCGGCCGACCTGGATGCGGGCGCGATCATTCTTCAGCGCCTCCTTCATCGCCTTCTCGACCTTCCTCACATTGGAAGGATACTCCATGTCGATGAAGTCAATGACGACGAGGCCGGCCATGTCGCGCAGGCGCAGCTGGCGGGCGATTTCCTTGGCCGCCTCGAGGTTGGTGTGGAGCGCGGTCGCCTCGATCCCGTGCTCCTTGGTGGAGCGCCCGGAGTTGATGTCGATCGACACCAGCGCCTCGGTCGGGTTGATGATGAGATAGCCGCCGCTCTTGAGCTGCACCATCGGATCATACATCGCGCGCAATTGGTCTTCCGCGCCATAGCGCTGGAACAGCGGCACGGGGTCCGAATAGGCCTTCACCCGCCGCGCGTGGCTGGGCATCAGCAGCTTCATGAAGGCCTTGGCCGACTTGTAGCCCTCCTCGCCCTCGACGACGACTTCCTCGATTTCCTTGTTGTAGATGTCGCGGATCGCGCGCTTGATGAGGTCGCTGTCCGAGTGGATCAGCGCGGGCGCGACCGAGGCGAGGGTGTTCTCGCGGATCTCGTCCCACACGCGGGCGAGGTAATCGAAGTCGCGCTTGATCTCGGGCTTGGTGCGGCTCATGCCCGCAGTGCGGACGATCAGGCCCATCGAGCGCGGCAGCTTGAGGTCGGAGACCATCTCCTTCAGCCGCTTGCGATCGCTGGTCGAGCTGATCTTGCGGCTGATCCCGCCGCCGTGCGACGAGTTGGGCATCAGCACGGTGTAGCGGCCCGCGAGGCTGAGGTAGGTGGTCAGCGCCGCGCCCTTGTTGCCGCGTTCTTCCTTGACGACCTGCACGAGCAGCACCTGACGGCGCTGGATGACGTCCTGGATCTTGTAGCGGCGGCGCAGCGCCATGCGCTTCGCGCGCACTTCGTCGACCTGCTTGGCGCGGGTGCGGCCGCTGCCCTTTTCGCCGCCCTTCTCGCCCTTGCCCTGACGGCGGCGACCACGGCCACGACGGCCGCGCTCCTCGCCGCCTTCGCTGTCCTCGGCGGATTCCTCGCCTTCGCCGTTCTCGTCCTCGGCGCTCTCCTCCTCATCCGAGGCGCCGCCTTCGATGGTGGCGACGTCGTCCTTGTCGGAGGTGTCGACTTCTTCGACGCCGTTCTCGGCAAAGTCCTCGGCGAGGGCCCCGCCGCTCTCGTCCTCGGCGTCATATTCGGCGCCGGGCGCTATCCCGGCGTCCTCTTCCTCGGCGCGCAGGCGCTCCTCTTCCTCGGCGGCCTCGGCCTCCTCGGCGAGCAACGCGTCGCGATCTGCCTTGGGGATCTGGTAGTAGTCGGGGTGGATTTCGCTGAAGGCGAGGAACCCGTGGCGATTGCCGCCGAAGTCGACGAAAGCCGCCTGCAGCGAGGGTTCGACCCGGGTTACCTTGGCGAGATAGA
>OFDN01000310.1_pt1 | contig 42459 bp, 34 predicted proteins | sample 1520971 | NCBI WGS metagenome assembly OFDN01 (sample SAMEA94257418, study PRJEB24077) | hot springs metagenome | biome: Aquatic biome; feature: Geographical feature; material: Water | place: India | collected 2012-06-12 | depth 5 m | reverse complement strand
CATTATCAGCTTTGCTCGATATTGAATTTGGTGTTTTAGAGCAGCTTTTAGCCGAGCAATTCAAAGGCAAAGAAAAACTCATTCCTGCCAACGTTCAAGCCTTACAATTGGGGGTTAATTATGTAAAAGAAAATTTCAGTTACCCACTTGATATTAGAGTAGAAAGACGTGATTTAGTAGGAAATCGAATCATGTTTGATGGAAATGGAGCGTGCGGACTCGGTGCGGTTTATGCTGGAGCAACCGTAGCAGCTTGGTATCCAATTACGCCATCGACTTCGGTTGTTGAGAAGTTTGAAAAATATGCCAAGAAATTCCGTACAGATAAAGAAACTGGCGAGAAAAACTACGCAATCGTACAGGCAGAAGATGAACTGGCCGCCATCGGTATGGTTATCGGTGCAAACTGGAACGGTGCGAGGTCTTTTACGGCAACTTCTGGCCCTGGGGTTTCGTTAATGAATGAGTTTTTAGGTTTAGGCTATTTTGCTGAAATTCCAGCTGTATTGATTGATGTACAACGAACTGGCCCATCAACGGGTATGCCAACTCGTACACAACAATCGGATATTACAATTTCAGCGTATGCCTCACATGGCGATACGAAACACGTTTTGCTTTTTCCAAGCAACCCGAAAGAGTGCTTTGAATTAACGGCCGATGCTTTTGATTTAGCAGAAAGATTACAAACGCCAATTATTGTTCTTACTGACTTGGATTTAGGAATGAACGACCACATGAGCGAGCCTTTCGTGTGGAATCCTGAGCGTAAATATGACCGTGGTAAAGTATATACAGCCGCCGATTTGGAAGAAATTGGTCGTTTCGGACGATATTTAGATACTGATGGCGACGGTATTCCGTACAGAACTTACCCAGGAACGCACCCAACCAAAGGTTCGTACTTCACTCGTGGTACTTCTCGTGACGAATATGCAGTTTATACCGAAGATAGTACTGCTTACGTAAGAAATATGCAGCGTTTGGAGAAAAAATGGGATACAGCCAAAGACCTTGTGCCAAAACCACATTTTTATCAAGAAAAGAATATGAGTCCGTTGGGTGTGATTTTCTTCGGAACTTCCACTTATTCTTCAGAAGAAGCCATCGACTTATTGCGTGAACAAGATGTGGTGCTTGATGCGATGCAGTTGAAAGCTTTTCCATTCAATAAAGACGTAGAGCAATTCATCGAAGACCATGAGGTTATTTTTGTTATCGAACAAAACCGTGATGCCCAAATGCGTTCGTTGCTTATCAATGAATTAGAGGTAAATCCTAAAAAATTGATTCGTATCTTAAATTATGATGGAATGCCTATTACGGCAGATAAAATTGTGAAAGAAATTAGTAAAAATCTTGTAACAAACTGAACCAATGACATACGTTCGTCCGACCTTTAGGCATCCCGATTTGCCAAAGAATAAAATAAATTTCACTAAAAAAGATTACGAAGGAGCATTATCAACCCTTTGTGCTGGTTGCGGACACGATTCAATCGGCGGAGCCATTGTACAAGCTTGCTTCGAGTTGGCGGTAGAACCACACCGAATAGCTAAGCTTTCAGGAATTGGTTGTTCATCAAAAACCCCTGCTTATTTCTTAGGAAATTCGCACGGTTTCAACTCTGTACACGGACGTATGCCTTCAGTAGCTACTGGTGCTTACTTGGCCAACCGTGACTTAGTTTACTTCGGAGTATCGGGCGATGGTGATTCTGCTTCCATTGGTATGGGGCAATTCGTTCACGCCATTCGTCGAAATCTAAACATGGTTTACATTGTCATGAATAATGGTTGCTATGGCCTTACAAAAGGACAAGATTCTGCCACAGCAGATAATGGTTCTAAAAGTAAAGCTGGTTCAACTAACATGTTCAATGCCATTGATTTAGTAGGCTTAGGCCTTGAATTAGGGGCAACATTTGTAGCTCGTAGTTTCTCTGGCGATAAAACGCAATTAATTCCATTAATCAAAGCTGCCATTGCTCATCCAGGCTTTGCATTGATTGATGTCATTTCTCCTTGCGTAACTTTCAACAACAACGTAGGCTCAACAAAATCTTACGATTACGTACGTGAACACATCGAGGCCACTTCAACCGTAGATTTTGTACCTGTGATGGAAGAAATCACCGCAAGTTATGATGATGCCAAAGACGTTGTTTTGCATGATGGCTCGGCCTTACATTTACAAAAATTGCATCAAGGCTGGAATCCAGAAGATAAACTTTCGGCAATGAATGCGATTCAGAAATCTAAAGAAAAAGGTGAAATCCTGACAGGTTTGATTTACATTGAGCCAAATACCAATGCTTTGCACGATGTGCTTCAGACAACTAAAACTCCATTAAATACACTCAAAGAAGACACTCTTTGCCCAGGAGTTGATGCCTTGGAAGCCTTGAATCAGAGTTTGAGGTAAAATATAAGCAGTACGAGTGTATTTATTAAACATAAATACACTCGTACATAATTAAATTAATTATCTATTGATTGCTTCACATCAACCACTCTTTTATTAAGTAACACTTTTTGCGTAGGTATATCATCAATCGAACTTGGACCTTCTGCCACGCTTTTCTTTTCAGTTTTACGAACTTTGCTTAAATCAGCTTTTTCGTTTTCATTATAATTAACTCCCATTGAAACTGGTTTTTGGTAGGCCTCTGGCATAAAGTATTTACCTTTAGCATAAGAAGGTTTTTCCTCCTCAGAAACCATCGTATTAACAAATTTCATATAGCCATCATTTCGCGTTGCTTTTACTTCCCAACTTACTTTTACGTTTGGCTTGCTTGTTTCTATTACAAATTCATTTTCCTTTATCTCTTCACTAACGATGGCCTGGGCAAAAGTGCCAATTACAGTTAGTTGATAGCGAAACTCCTTGTTTATTGACTCAAAATAATCTGGTAGTTTTACGATTGCCTTACCATTGGCATCAGTTGTTATATTCCCACTATACATATTCAATACATCTGGACTTTCGATGGCAAAATGTCGAAGAATTTTGTTTTCTGGATCAAGAGGGTGGTCTATCGTAAAAGGTTTAGGACCAGTGGTTGTGAGCGTACCATTCACATGAACTTTACCAATAAAATAACCCGCATAGGTATTAGACGCTCCTACTACATCATTGCCACGAATACCCATTGATAATGAACCAACGGCAGGAGCAGTATTTACCCTACCATTAATTCCCGAATTTGTGGAACCTGCTGTTCCTGCTTCGGTAAAGATTGAATGGTTGTAATTAGAACTTCCATCTGCACTAAAATATCCACCTATTTTTCCTGTGGTTTCAGTTGCTGAACTTCTTACATCTAAACCATGAATTTCAGTAAATCCAGAAACAGAGGTAGTTGTATTATTAGTAGCATTAAAGTTTCCTATTGAAACTTTACCTCCTTCTACTATCCCACCGACTAATAAATTTCCAGTTGAATTTTGTACAGCCATTCGCTCTCCACCACCACCTCCTAATTCAAAGAACTGTAAATCATCATTACCAGGATTATTACGAATATTCCATTGATTAACACCAGCTTTGGCAAAACGTAAAGCTGCATCTCCATTAGCACCATCAATATCAATTATTGAAAATGAAGATGAAGATCTATTACGAATACCAGTTGCACCAGCATGTAAAACATCCAATCGGTAGGAAGGTGATGTTGTTTCTCCAATACCAACATTCCCAGTTCCGTCTTGAATAACAAAACGACTACCACCTCCGCCTAATTCAAAAATTTCATAATAATCATCAGCGGGTCTATTCCTTGTGTTCCATTGATTAACTCCTGCCTTGGCGAAACGCAGAGCGGCATCTCCATTAGCAGCATCTATATCTACAAGAGAGAAAGTGCTGGTAGATTTTGATCGAATTCCTGTTGCTCCAGAATGAATAATATCATTCGGATATTGTGCTTTTGCTAAAAAAGAAAAGATTATAAGGAAAATAAAGAAATATTTTTTCATGGTCTTTATTGTTTATACTGTTTATATTTCCAAATCTATGCAATAAGTTTTCTCCTATTAATCAGATTTTACTGAACGGCATAAAATTTTATTATACGGTCTTCTATCGTATATTAAATATGTAATCAAACTCCTTCCATAAATGTGTGATTCCTGCAGAATTTACCTTTTTATATTTCCTCATAAATTCTCATTTCACGAAACTACTCTTAAACCATTAAAAATAATCCATGACAAATGTCATGTTTCAATTAGCAGATTTTACGTTGCTTTGTTAAACTTTCTGAAAAGCAATGATACAAACACTTCCTGCACATACCTTCCATATTCCCGTAATGGGCTTGGGTTTCACGATTGATACGCCATTAAAAGTAGCTAGATTTGGCATTTCTTCGGTAATTTCTATCATCGAACACGAACTCATTGAAAAAATGAGAGAATTTCACTGCCGAGAAAACGATGAAGTTTATGAGCCAATTACCGAAAAAGTGGAAGATTACAGAGCCAAAAGAATTACAGAATACCTAAATCTTTTGGACAGATTGATAAATAAGCAAGTAGAAAAATTACGTTTAGAACCATTTATAGAAGGCACCGAAATTACCAAGTATTTCGAACTCCTCCCAGACTCTTCCCCAATCAAGCAGACCTATATCGGCATGCTACAATTGGAGGATAGCTCCGTAAAAAAACAAGTACAAGACGAACTTCGTAATGCCATTGTGGCGGGTTCAATTGATGTAAATGTAATGTCGAAAGTTGACAGAACCCATTACGACGAAAACGGTGAAATGTTACCCAAAGAATATTCGGATGCACTTTCTTCTTTTCGTGGTTATGCACAAAGCAATCTGACATCAAGTATTGTTTTTTCGGCTGGTTATAACCCTCGATTATACGGCTATATTGATACCTTTAACGACTTTTTCCCAGATGAAAACGGTTTCTTGAAAAAGAAAATAATCTTGAAAGTAAGCGATTATCGTTCGGCCCTTACTCAAGGGAAGATTTTAGCAAAAAAAGGTCTTTGGGTTTCGGAATTCAGAATCGAATCTGGTCTGAACTGTGGTGGTCACGCATTTGCTACTGATGGCCTTTTATTAGGCCCAATTATGGAAGAATTCAAGCAGAATCGTACCTCTTTACAAAACGAAATCTTAGAGGTATGTAATCAAGCCCTACTCTCAAAAGGTCTCAATGCATTTGAAGAAATACCTAAGATGAAAATAACCGTTCAGGGGGGAATCGGTACTGCTAATGAAGATAATTTTTTACTCGAGTACTATGATGTTGATGGAACAGGATGGGCGAGTCCATTTTTATTAGTACCTGAAGCTACCAATGTTGATGATGAAACGCTCCAAAAAATGGCAAATGCTCAAAAAAATGATTATTTCTTGAGTAACGCTTCGCCACTTGGAGTGCCTTTCAATAATTTCAAACATACTTCGGGTGAAGAGCAACGTTTAAAACGTATTGAGAAAAATCGTGCGGGAAGTCCTTGCTACAAAAAGTTTCTTTCAACCAATACCGAGTTTACAAAAGAGCCTATTTGTGAATCTTCTAGGGAATATTTACACGCTAAAATCAAACAAATAAAAGCAAGTGATATAAGCGAAGCTGATAAATCTGAGAAGATTAAGTTTCTTGAACAAAGAGATTGTTTGTGTGAAGGTTTGGGGGTATCGGCATTATTAAAACACGATATTAGTCCTGCCCATAAACTTACCGCCGTAACGATTTGCCCTGGCCCAAATTTGGCCTATTTCTCTGGTGTTTTTTCACTGAAACAAATGGTTGACCACATCTATGGCCGAACAAATATCTTAAACTCTCTGAAACGCCCAAATATGTTTGTCAATGAATTGGTTTTATATGTAGATTATTACAAAAGCCAAATCAATAAACAAGTTGAAAGCCTTTCGGCAGCTCAAATACGTTCGCTTAAGGCTTTTCATACAAATTTACTTTCAGGAATCGACTATTATAAATCACTGGTATCATCATTTAAAAATGAAACCGAGCGTTATATTGAAGAAATGAAAGAAGAATTAATCAATTTAGAGCAAACGGTAAGTAATTTGCAGCTTCCTTTTGAGGTTGCGGTGAAGTAAAACCTTTTGGTTTAACTTTGAACGTGTGCAGGGTTTAAAACCCTGCACACGTTAGTACAGATTCTAAATTATCTAAATCCCCCTTCAAAATCAACTTCTTTCTCTATTAATCCAGCTAGTCTGACTGCTATTTCGCTACGAGAAATAGGCTTATTTTTCTTATCTAAACTAAGATTTTGCTCAATAATTACCCGAGCTAAGGTATTTTTATTTTGTATAAGGAAATGTTTAAAATCACTCAAAATCGCTTCAAATTCTGCAAAAGACATACTTATACTTTTTTGTTCTGAAATACCATGATATTCGAATTTTGGTTCAAAATCCTTTAAGCCTTTTAAAAATTCATTGATTGAAATAGTAGAATCTGGATAAAACCAAGTTCTATTCGACCAATTGACAGATTGCCCTACACCCTTTAAAATGCCCGTTGCTCCTACTTGCTGAATCGCTTCCCAATTTGGGTGCGTGAGGGGTACATCGAAATACGGCATTAAATACACTTTTGATTGCAATAATATTTTCTGAATTGCCCTTACTGAAACCTTTTCGGGCGAAACTTTATTCATCACACTATATGCAGCCAAAGCCCCTGCAGCTTGACCAATTTGCATCACAACTGGCTGTAAACGAGAGGCTCCATTTACCAAATTACTCACCGAAATTGATTTTTCAGCCACAATAAAATTAGCTTTTTGTTTCGGAATCAAGCTTCCCAAAGGAATATTAAATGATGGAACTGGCACAAAATGTAAGTCGGGTGCTGCTGGATTTTTCTCGTGATGATGGTCAATGGCATAATCACCTACTGCAATGCCAGTTCGATAAAGAGGTTGTGTTTGGGAGAAAGGGTTTTCAATATGATTAAGATTCATTCTGACCAAGCCATCAATCCGTCGACTTTCTCGGTGATAAGGAATAAAAGGTAATTTATCTATCGTGGGATATTCATCATCGGCTAAACCAAAATTTTTAAAACCCAATTCTGTTTGAAGAAAATAGACAAAACGAAGCGTAACTTCCTTAGCCGCTTTAATGGCTTCTTGCCTTTCATTTTCCGACATTTCGACCATATTTGCGTAATAATCATTACCACTAATTGGCCAATTGATTAATACTTTACCATTGGGCAGTTTAGCATAAGTCATCAAACTGGCACATGGATTTTGCCTTTTTGCGGCTGGATTATTACAAAACTCTTTACAAGCACAATTAAACTCTGAAGCCGAATAATTAGCGGGTTTGGGTAAAGTTTTATCGACATTAATTCCATAATCTTTCAAAATTGCTGTGTAAGTAAGGTCTTGAATTACATTATTTGCCTTTTCGGGAGCTATTCGTTCATGGTAAGTTGCTTGGGCATCCATGCCTAAATCATATTTGATTCCAACTTTTGCAGCTACATCACCCAGTTCGGTAGCATCAATTATAACTTTCGTTTGGATAATTTTCCCATTGGAAAGTTTTACTTGCCATCCACCATTAACCTCCTTAATATCAATTAGTTTAGTATTGAAAATCAATGAAAGATTCTTTTCAGCAGCACACATTTTACGTAAAACCTGCTGTCCAACCGATGGCTCAAAGAGCGTATTACTTACCCAACCCGTAGAAATTTTATCAGCACCACCATAGTAATTTCTGATTTGTTCACGAAACTCGCCCCATAAACCAGAAGGCATGTGATGGTTTCCATCAATGGCCGAAACACCCGCCGAAGTTAGCATGCCACCCAACCACGGCGTTTCTTCCACAATGATGGTTTTTACGCCCATTCTTGCCGATTGGATGCCCGCCATTGTACCTGATGTGCTTCCTCCAATTATCAAAACGCCCGTATTTTGAATTATTTGGGCATTAATTTGAAGAATAACAAAGTAACAAAAAATAAGAAGTAGTCTTGTTTTCATGGTGAACTTGTGTAAGTAGGCTAATTCTATTCCTCCATCACAACAGCAATTTTATTCCCTTTTACAGCCATTCGGCTGATTTTACGCTTGGGAAGCATATCAGGTAGAGTAACAGCTTTCCACACTTTAGTTGTGATATTATAACTAAAAATATCAGTATTTCTACTTTCTAAAATACTATTACTCGACAGCCAGCAATTGTAATGCTCAGACTCTGGGTGACTTTCTGTAATATCAGAAATAGTATTTTTTTGAGGATTAAACTCCCGAATTAGCCATTTCTTATCTATTTCCTGTACAAAGCTAAAGGCTTTTTGTTTTGGAATCAGATGCAGTGAACGACCAATATTGGGAGCAACAATTGTATCTTTTTTTGTGATAAGACTGTGATAATGAAGCGTTTGTGGAGTTCCTAACACAAACGTAACGAGTTCATTCGAATTTAACCATGCTTGGTACCCGATTTTACCCGTCTTTTGCGACTCAAAAATCATCTGCGTTTCGGCAGAATTTTTAATATTGTATTTTACTAAGTCTTGGTCACCATTTAATTTCCGCTGAACAATGCACGATAAATACTTTTGGTCGGGTGTAACGGTCGGAGAATACTCTGAGTCAATGGTATTGGTTACCTGTAAACCAACGCCAGTTTTGAGATTATACGACCAAATATCGGTCTGCCCATCTTGCATGGCCGTATAATAGAGCAGTGGTAGTGTGGGATGAAAAAAAGGTTGATTATCGTAGCCTCTACGATTAGTAATATTCTTAGGATTTGAAAGTGTGATGGTTCCGTTTGATTCAGCAATATCCATCAAAAAAATTTCGGTTCCGTTTTGAGCCAAAAGAATATTTGAAATGAATAGTAAGGCAAGTATTTTCTTCATAGGTGTAGTTTTGTTGGTTAGCGAAAATACCGAGAATTAGGCTAAGAAACAAATTTTACTCCTCATCCGTTGGTTAAAAGCAACGGTAATGAAATTAGCTTACTCAACTCACCCCTTCATAAATCGAATCAATAAAATTTCGATGAATAAGAATGCCAAAGCAAGCATTACGCAATATTTCCAAAGTGGCGTGCCTACATTATTTTCTTGGAAAGTTTTCACGAAATCCCCATTGAGTAAATTATCAAAAATGGTCACGTTTTTTTGTCCAGCAAAGAAATTTCTTAATTCTTCTGGCGAATAAAAATCCATTCTCGATTCTTCATTATCGTGATTTAGGGCCAAGAGCTTTTCAGTTTTTCCATCTAATTTCAACTCATAATATCCAGATTCAAGTACCTGATTATCTGCTAGTTCTGAAGATTTTGGAAGTTCAAGCGTAAGGGTCGTACCCACAATTCGCTGAATCGGAATGATTTCTATTTTATTATTCGGTGAAGAAACATTTTTTAATTTATAAGTTGCATTTTTCTTAGCGTTTGGTAATTCTAAATTAATGCTTCCTTCACTGAAATTATAAGCGGTACGCTCTTGTTTACTACTCATTGAAGCAATCTTAAACATTGTAGGCACAAAAAAAGCATGTTCTGCAAAATTTCCGTAGCTTTTCTCTAAAGGCGATGCACATACGTATATACGTCCCTGTGATGCCCGAGTGGAAGTTATAAAATTCTGCATATTCTTAAATGTTAGAATCTTTTCACCAACCCCACTCCAAGTCCATGCGGCTTGCATTACGGGCGTATTTACTACACCTTGCAGTGTTGTACGCTCAAAAACATCAGCAAAAAAAGGATTTTGACGATTCGGTTCAGCTAAAGCTTGTTGACTTTGAGGCAATACAGGTTGATTATTGAGCATAAAACTTTGAATCCCGAATGCTCCTAAAAATTGACTATAAGAAACTAAATCTGGACGTTCAGATGGAAAAACGAGTAAATTCCCTCCATTTCTAACAAATTCATCAAGACTGGCTTTAAATATTTCAGAAAGCTGCTCCACACCTTCCATTACAATTAAATTTGCACTTTTAAATTGCCCTACATCAACATTAGTAGCATTATAAGCTCGATAAGCAAAAAGGCTATCGTTATCAAACACTTTCCCTATATAATCAGCCGAACTTCGTTCTTGATAAAGGTGTAAAATCTGAATTTTGGGTGAAGCATTTAGCACAAAATAATAATCATTATCGAAAGTAATAGGTTGGTCATCAAACGAAACCTTACCTCTATGAAACCCTTTATCTTTTACAGTAAAATTGAAAGTTGCAGTAGCAGAACCATTAGGTGCAATATTAACCGAAGCTGTAGAGGCTTGTGCATTATCAATAAAGAGTTTTACAGGTAGTTTTTCTACTTCTTCACTTCCCGAATTATAAACTTTTACATAAAGTACATTATTCTGCATTTCTCGAATAAATGGCGAAGCCAACCAAACCGAATCCGTAAAAACGTTTTGGTTTTTCTTGCCTTGTACAGGCACTAAAAATAGCTTGTTGAGTGTATCTGTTTTGAGTTTACGTAAATCGCCTGCAGTACTTTTTTGAAAATCAGAGAACCAAAAAAACTGATTATTGGCACTCGAATTATGTTTTTGAGCTAAATTATACTGGCGTTTATACACACTTTCAAGCGTACGTGGATTCGATGAAAAATCAACCGAAGTAAGGCGGTCTTTTACTTTGGTAGTATTGGTAACAGCTTGGTCTTCACCAGAAAAATCATTAGTAATTAACTGAATATTAGGCGATTGACGAAACAAAGTAAGTAATTCATCTATTTTCGTAACTGCCAAGTCTAAATACCTTTTGTTTTCGGTGGTATTTTGCATACTCAACGAATTATCGAGGTACAGGCTATTTACTCCTAAACCCGAACTCCTATTAGCAGCTCCGTTTTTAGCTGGCAAAAATGGCTGAGCAAAAGCTAAAACCAAAAATAAAAGAAAGAGTATACGCGAAGCTAAAATCAGATATTGTTTTATCCTTCTGAAAGAACTGGTTTGAGTTTCAACAGCTTTGAGAAAAGCCACGTTCGTAAAGAAAACACGCTTAGTACGGCGAAAGTTGAATAGATGAATAATCACTGGCACCGAGAGAGCCAACAAACCCCACAAAAAAGACGGAAAAAGAAATTGCATATTTTATAGTCAACAGTTGAGCGTGAGCAGCGTTTTACACGACAGTCAACGGTTTTAAATTATTACTAATTAGTTTTATAAAAGTACTATTTTTTTTAACGTAAAACGCTGAAAATACTTTTAAACAAAAGTCAGTTTTTAAAGTAATTTTTGTTTTCTTACACAAATAAATGCCAATTATTATGCCAAAGCAAATCCCAAACTTTCATTCATTGGTCACATAGCTTCCAAAGTTCATCACATCTACTTTGTGAATTTCTTAGGTAGGCATATTTTTAAATCGTGAAAACGCAAAAAGCTATTACTTTTAATAAAAGTTCAACTAAACCATTGAGAATAAAATACCTGAGTGATTTATACTCACATTTGAATAATGAAACTCAAAACACTTAAAATATATCAAAATATTGCGGGTATTTTAATGCTATTCTTCTTCGGAAGCCACCTTTACTTACAATTTATAATGCAATATGAAGGAGCATTTTATTACCTAACAAAAAGCATATTCGAATGGATGCTTACCCTCACCTTTCATTTTAGTTTGATACAAACTAAGCTAACCAAACCACATAATTACAAAGAATCGCTGCACAAAATGGTCGTTATTTTGTGGAGTTTTTTGGGTAGCATTCATCTAATAGCATTTCTTAATAAACTTTTATAAATTCTACTAAACCTACACAGTCCCTTACATTTTAGTAAGGGGCTTTTTGTTTTCTATAGCTACTTATTTTAACTTTGGCATAAATCACACAAAAAAACCTATTACCTATAACTTATCGTTATTATTTATGGAAGATTGGCAATTTTTACAAAAAAAGACAGGCATGACAATTGCCAAAGCCTGGATGATGATGGTGACGTGTATTATCGTTTTTTTTCTTGGAGCGGGAATATTCGGAGCATTAGCAGCTCTTCAAAATAAAAATATCGAACAAGTTATCAACGACTGGGTATTTGGTCTCCTTATTTTGATTCTTCTAATTTCGTCACTGATTGGTTTTTTCATAAACAAAAAACAATTACCTGCTTTTCAAAGAGTTTCACCTATCGTTTATGTAATTTCTTTGGTTATTGCCTTTGCGTGGGCTTATATACACCCAATTGTGGTTGATTTTTTACCTTTTAATGAAGTAGAAAGTAAAAACATACAGAATTTAGGGCCAAGTTTTATCTTAGGTGCCATTTCGGCTTTAATGTTCACAACTTTGCAAATTGGTGTTATTGGGCATGGTTTGCTTACCAACTACCTTTTCAAACAGGTTATTTTCACCGTAGCAGCCGTCAGTATCGTAATGGTTGTGCCACAAGCTGTTATTGGCTTATTTATTCAAACCCTCATCATGTTTTATATTTATTACCGAACAGCCGCTTTTCAGCTACCACTACTCATGACCCTGAGTTTTTCGGTATTAGAAGATATTTTTAAGTATAAGATAAATCATGACGTGCCAACCAAAAACTATATTCGTTTATATCTAATTGGCAATGAATCGGTCTATTACATGGGACTTTTAATCGCTATTATATCCATCTTAGGTGGTTTATACTTAATCAAAAAACATACTTTAGAGATTATTTGGCAAAAAAACGATAGCGAAAGGAATATCGAATTCTTGTAGAGTATTCACACCATTCAAAGATTTCATCACATACTTTTTACAGTTCATCACATCTGTTTTCATAGCATTTTACATTCTTATACTTTTGAATCGGTCAAACAGAAACAAAGTATCAGAAACAGCGTTTTTCGCCTACATTTATGAAAACAAAACTTTACTTCTTCATAGTGTCAGTAGTGGTTTCTTTCAATGTTGTTTCTTTCCAGCAAACACAAACCAATAATTCATTTAAACTAATAAAACACTTATGAAATGGTTGAAGGATAAATCCGAAACAAATTACGAATTGAAGCACAATGACGAGGTGCTACTTAAAATGCACTTTGATTATGCGATGAAAGGAACAAAAGCTACTTGTCAAAGTATTTCTGAGTCTTTTACGATTGAACAAGAAAACATTTGGACAACCAATACTATCATCAAAGAAAACGAAGTTATCATCGCCCGAACTTCTACTGACAAATGGTATAGTTCGTTAAGCACATTGGAAGTGAAAGGACAGAAAATAAAATTTAGAATCAGAAATAATCCATTGGCAGAAATCATCTTTTTTACTGAAAATGAGGATGATTGTATCCTTTCATGCGGCTTAAAAGTAAGTAAAAAAAGTATGACAGAAACAGTATTATCATTTGGTGAAGCTCTTATTCAAAACCCCATAAAGCACTATCTATTAGCCATTTGCTGGTATATTTTCAAACCGATAGCAGAAGATAATGCTTCGTCGGATACCCTTGTAATATTAGTATAATAATTAATTCATTTCAGGAAATGGAAACAACTACTAAAGAAGATAAAATCATTTTTTTTGTTATTACACTTGCTGCAACTACCTCTTTTATATTCATTATCAATTATGTCAACGCAGTCATTGGTTTTAGCGGTATCGATATTTTCTGTGTTTCTTTAATCATCAGTTCTATTATTACCATTGGTAACTTTGGTGTAGATAAAGAAAATATCGAAAGAAATTCTACTGCACTTTTGTGTTCTGGAGGCATTTGGCTACTATTAGCGGGCATTAAATGGTTTGACTACACCAGCCAAAAGAATGATTCTTTCATGGCCTCTATTTTTACATTTACTGCCATCATAACTTGGTGGATTTACTTTAAATTTCGTAGAATTAAAAAATAAATAAGTGCAAGAATTGGGAGAAAACACTAAATTTAAGCATCGAACTAATTAAATACATAATGAATTTTTTGTTTGGAAACTTATTAGATAAAGCCTACTGGAAAGAAGTTTTAATTCCTTTCTTTAAAAGGCATTGGCTTATTATCTTGAGTATCCTAACGGCTCTTTCGATTGCTCATACCCTATGGTATTTTACTTATAAACAGCCTTTTTCTGAGCTTATAGATACTTTTCTAAAGTTTAAACAAAACAAAAATTATAATAAGAATTATTCTTCATGGTACCAATTAGGCTATTTAGGTGCCACCTTGATACGTTCACAAAGTTTTCTTTTTAGTCTTATTGGGAGTTCAATACTAATCGCCGAATTCAACTATCAATTCTTATTCAAAAATCTGTTTGTTGACGAAGGAAGGAAAGGGAAGTTCTTCTATTTTGTGGTACTTATTTTCTTTTACTTTTTTATTTTCATTGTTTTGCTCAGCTCTTTTGGAGTAAAATCCGAACCACTTGGCTTACATTCATTTATTACCAATGTATGGATTGGCTTTTCGGTGATATATTCAGTTATACAGTATGTATCAGAATCGCACAAAAGGATTCGAGAATTGGCCATTCAAAAAACAAAAGTCGAGCTTTCGGCATTGAAAGCACAAATAAACCCACACTTTTTGTTTAATGTACTCAATAATCTTTATGGCACAGCCATTGTTGAAGAAAGTCCCAAAACCGCCGAAGGAATTCAGCAGCTTTCGAGTATTATGAGACATGTAGTTGAAGGCACAAAAAACGAGCGAATTGCAGCAGATAAAGAAGTGCAATTTTTGTATGATTTTATAGAATTAAACAAAATGCGTATTCCGAAAAGAGAGAATATCAAGATTAAAATTGATATTGATTTCGACGAACAACCCACCCAAATTGCACCTTTACTGGTGATTCCATACATAGAAAATGCCTTTAAATTTGGAATCAGTATTAACCAAGAAAGTTTTATTGATATTTCGTTTAAAATTGAAAATCAGCAACTCCATTTTTCTTGCAGAAATAGTATTATCAAACAAGTAGATAAATTAGAAATTGGCACTTCAACAGGTTTAGAAAATACTCGCCGCCGTTTGATACTTAATTATCCTCAACGTCATCATTTAAAGATTTCGAATGATAATAATGTATTTGAAGTAGTCTTAGACGTAAATTTAATATAACATCATATTCATAAAATGCTCAAAGCAATTGCCATAGATGATGAGCCAATGGCTCTGGAAGTAATTAAAGCCCACGCCAAGAAAGTTACTTTCCTTGATTTGAAAGAGACTTTTGTTAGTGCAACTGAAGCTTTGACTTATTTAAAAGAAAGTCCAATCGACTTAGTATTTTTGGATATTAATATGCCCGATGTAACAGGACTTGATTTTTCGCAGTTACTTCCACAAGATACTTCAGTTATTTTCACCACTGCTTATTCGCAGTATGCCGTTGATGCTTTTACCCTCAATGCACTTGACTATCTATTGAAACCCATTGATTTTAGTCGATTCATGAAAGCTTGTCAAAAAGCTTATGAAAATACCAACGATGAAACGCCCAAAGTACCCTATTTATTTGTAAAAGATGGATACGATTTAGTTCGTGTAAGCATTGATGATTTGCATTTTGTTGAATCTGAGGGAAATTATCTCACTTTTAAAGAATCTGATAAGAAAACAGTTACTCGAATGACAATGACTGAAGCCATTGAGATGTTACCGAAATCTGATTTCTTCCGTGTCCATAAATCTTATATTATTAACCTTAACCACGTAAAAAAGATTGAGCGTCATCAGGTTTGGGTTGGAAATGACCCTGTGCCTATTGCTGCTAATTATCGAGAAGAATTAATGGAAATCTTGAAGCGAATCTGGATGGTAAAATAGCAAAATCACTTTTTGAAAATAGAATTATAGTAACGCAAAACGTGGTTGACAATTAAAAATTCACCAATGGTGTTAATTACTCGAATGATGATGTAAGTAAACTCAAAAACACGTTCTTCGGGAGGTAATATGTAGTATAAATCAGCAGTGAAAGTAAATAATATACCTATTAGAAATAATAACCTTCTATTTTTAAAATTTATTCTTACTTGAATTCCAATAACAAAAAACAATAAAACTACCAGCCAATAGATATTGAAAGAATACATTAACGCTCGTGGATACCTATTTAATAGAAAAAGTAAATAAAAGCCTTCAACCATGGCAATCGCATAAAAAGTAAGACTTACTTTATCTCTTAAAAAATAGAACCTCAATCCCATCCAATAGAAAACTATTATTAAAAGTAGCCTAAGTATTGGCTGCGAATATGAGTAAACAATATCAAACTGTTTTTCATCAGTAATATAGAATGAGGCCATTCCAAGAATGAAAAGACAAGCATAGCAAGCAGCAAGAACTAAGAGAGATTTGTGAAAATTTCGAAGTAATTTAGAAAAAATATAGACAAACAATAAGAAGTAATCGAACTGAAAGAGAAACAAAGCCAATAATTTATCTACTTGTGTTTTTAGTTCATGCGGCTCAACCTTTACAGTAAAGTAAAGGTTAACTATCACCAGCAGTGAAAAAAATAAGGCCGTAAACCTTTTACTCATTCATAAAGCCATATTGATTGATACACAAATCTATATGAATTTTCAAGAATGTTGCATTAAAATTACTAATTATTGAGATTAATGATGTTAATCTTTTTAATCGGTATCATTTCAATAAATCACAGCCATCATACTTCTTGCACCGTGAGCTCCAATGACTAATGACTGCTCAATATCAGCGGTTTTTGAAGGCCCAGCAATAAATACACCATAGCTACCAACACCGCCAATTTGCTTATAAGCTCCATGCATATTGGCAACTATATTTTTCTTATCAAGCACTAAAACCAAATGTTGAGTAATAAATGGCAATGCTCGATTGAGCATGTTGGTTGAAGGAACCCAAATAGTACCATTTTCGGCCACACCTACTTCACCTTGTATAACCGCTAAATCAACTTGCTCTAATGTGTTTTTAGGCGTGTTTTCATCAACCGCAATATTCGCACTCACAAGTATTGATGCCACATTTTTCAAATCGCTATAATATTCATCTATAACGCCTTGTATAGCCTCTTTTCCAGCTACCTCAACTACTTTTCCCCCAATTCCCTCTAAAACGGTTTTGAAGCGTTCGATACTTCCATCTCCTTCAAATACGGGTACTTCTGGCAGTTCAACCAACTGAGGCTTATTGGTGGCGATACTGCCTAAAATTCTATCTCTGCTACTCATGAATTTTTACGGTTTTCTTCATACCACTCTTTAAAACTTTGTTTTGGAGCATCAGGCAGTTCGCGTGCTTTTGCCCAAGGATTTATAGCCTTGTTATGAGTAAGACTATGCGGTAATACACGCAATGCTCCACGTGCAAGTTTTCCTCCTAAATCATAAACTTTGGGCATTTCTAACATTCTTGCAAGGCCTTTCATACCCCACTTTTTAGTGCTTGAAAGTTCATTTTCTTTACCTACAATTTGTCGCCATTTATATAATTGAACGTGAATATCAATTTTTACTGGACAAACATCTGAACAAGAACCACAAAGTGTACTTGCAAACGGCAAACTACTATATTTATGTAAATCAATATTAGGAGAAAGTATCGACCCAATTGGTCCGGGTACTGTAAAATCATAGCTATGCCCACCACTTCGGCGATACACAGGGCAAGTATTCATACATGCTCCACAACGAATACATTTCAAAGAATTTCTAAAATCAGCACGTCCTAATTGTTGGGTACGTCCATTATCAACAATCACAATGTGAAGTTCTTTGCCTTCAGCCGCTTTCGTAAAATGCGAGGTATAAGTAGTAACTGGCTGACCAGTAGCACTACGAGCTAAAAGTCGAGTAAAAACTGAAAGATGCTCTAATTTGGGAATGAGTTTTTCTATGCCCATACAAGCAATGTGTACGGGAGCTAAATTAACGCCTAAGTCGGCATTGCCTTCATTGGTGCACACAACAAAACTACCAGTTTCGGCAATAGCAAAGTTTACACCTGTAAGTGCAATATCAGCCGCCACAAATTTTTCACGGAGGTGCTGACGAGCAGCTTCAGTAAGTACTTGCGGGTCTTTTTCGCCTTTTTTTGTACCTAAATATTCGTGAAAAGTATCACCCACATCTTCTTTTTTTAAGTGAATGGCTGGCATAACAATATGACTTGGAGGTTCATCGCGAAATTGTACGATGCGTTCTCCTAAGTCGGTATCCACTACATCAATATTATTTTTTTGTAGAAAAGGGTTCAAATGACATTCTTCGGTAAGCATTGATTTGCTTTTAACCATACGAATATTTCTTCCCTCAACTTTTGCTGACTTCTTGATGATATCTAATACAATCTGATTATGCTCAGCGGCATCGGCAGCCCAATGCACTTGCACGCCATTTTTATTGGCATTTTGCTCAAATTCTATTAAATAATTATCCAAATTACTTAACGTATGGTCTTTTATAGAAGAAGCCAACGAACGAAGTTCTTGAAATTCGGGAATTGGATAAATGGCTTTATCGCGTTTCTGACGTACAAACCAAAGGGTTTCGTCATGCCAAGTTGTACGTTCAAAGTCGTTGTTGAACTGTTCTGCTAATTTTGGGTGGTTCATGGCTGATTTCCGTTCAGAATTTCGGCAATGTGCATTACTTTTATAGGTGCTTGTTGGCGTTTTACGATTCCTTGAAGGTGCATTAAGCATGATACGTCTCCGCCAGTGAGAACTTTCGTACCATTACGTAGGTGGTCAGCTATGCGGTCATTACCCATACGAGCCGAAACGGCTTCTTCAGCTACACAGAAAGTACCACCGAAGCCACAACATTCATCATTACGTTCAAGCTCAGTAAGTTCGATTCCTTTGAGTTTTCGTAGTAATTTTGAAATTTGACCATCACGCACGCCCGTAATTTCGGAAGCATTAGCCTGCCGAAGTCCACGTTGGCCATGGCAACTCAAATGCAAACCTACTTTGTGCGGAAACTCAACGGGTATTTCTTCTATTTTTAGTACATTTTCAATGAAATCGACTAATTCATACACTGATTTTCTAACCTTTTGTACTGCGGGTGTTTGCTCTATGATATCATAATGCTTTTTAATATGATACGTACAGCTACCCGAAGGTGTAACGACGTAGTCGAAATCGGCGAAAGTATCAACAAAATGGTTATATACGCCTTTCGCATCTTGTTCACAACCACTATTAGCCATTGGTTGTCCGCAACAAGTTTGTTGCATCGGGAAAACCACTTCAACGCCTAATTTCTCCAATAATTGCAAGGTCGCAACACCCACATTCGGATAAAATTGGTCGATATAACAAGGTATAAATAAGGCTACTTTCATATTTTTAAAGTACAGTTTGCTGTGACTTTGCACGGGCATTGTGTGTTCTCCTGAACGCTTTTCTATTATTTATTATAATACTACCGTGCGATATATTAACTCCGCACAATAGCTTCTAAGTTTTTTTATAGCCCCGTAGCCACGCTAAATCCTCTTTTATCAACTAATCCGCTTCTCACTTTAGCTCCTCTGAAAGTTGCAATTGGGTCGAGTGCTCCACCTGCTTGATGACTCGCCTCTGCTACCAATGCTCTTACATCAGTCATGAAACAATCTCTCAATAGTTCTTCTGCTCGCAAGACATCATTATTCTCTTGGGCATCTGCTAAAGCGATTCTATCAACTAAAAGTGCTTTGGCGTAAGTTGTTAGAATTGCATTCACAGACTGCAACAAATCTTCAATTGGGTCTTTTGTATTATGGCTCGCATCAATCATCCAAGCTAATGGAGGATTTTTCACGCTAGCATCTTGCATACCATCAACTAATTCATTGAAAATCAAAAAGAATTGGTAGGGCTTGATGCTACCCGTTGTGAGGTCATCATCACCGTACATTGAACCATTAAAATGGAAACCACCTAAGCGACCAAAGTGCATTAAACGTCCAACGATTTGTTCGATGTTTGTGTTTGGCAAATGGTGACCCAAATCTACTAAAACTTGAGCATTTTTCCCTACACTTTGACAAAGTGAATGTGATGTCCCCCAATCAGGAATGACCATCGAATAGAAATGAGGTTCGTAAGGTTTATATTCAATAAGCATTGTCCAATCTTCTGGCATTGCTTTGTAAATACTTGCTAATGAATCATTTGTACGCTGATACGCATTTCTCAAGTGAGATTGTCCGGGGAAGTTCGAACCATCGGCTAACCAAACTGTAAGTACTTTAGAATCAAGCATTTTTCCGTATTCTACACATTGAATATTATGCTCAATTGCCAAATTACGAACCTCGCTTTTCGTATGAGAAAGCGAACCAAATTTATAGGAATATGCTTGGTCTTTTTGGTCTTGGAAAGTGTTTGAATTAACCGAGTCAATAGTTAAATCGTTGGCTTTCAATAATTGTTTAATCGCAGCTGCATCAGATGGAATATCCCACGGAATGTGTAAAGAAATCGAATTTGAAGAGCGATTTAATTGATTAATCAAGCCCACATCTTCAATTTTTTCCTCTAAATTACGTGGTTCACCACCATTCGGGAATCTACCAAAACGCGTTCCACCAGTACCTAAGGCCCAGCTTGGAATAGCCACTTGAAAATCTTTTACCTTATCAATAATGGTTTGAATATCAATACCTTTGCGGTCGAGTAGTTGCGTTAAATAGCTTAATTTAAACTGATGTTCAGCTTGAAGTTTCTCGTTATGGGCTTGAATAATATCGTTGCTAAGCATTTCTAATGAAAGATTAAATAGATTGATAATTTTTAGTCAGCAATTTTAGGGGTAAAAGATACCACAACATTCCTGTACTCTACTACTCAAATCGTTTTTCTGTATTCTTTTGTCCAATTTATTGCCCCTATCAGTGCAATGACACAAAATGCTGCGTAGAGTAAAGCATAGAGTTTTACTTCCTTCACAAAATACATATAAGTACTAATAATATCAATAGCCAACCACATCCACCAAGTTTCTACCTTTTTTCTGATTAGTAAAAATGTGGCAAAAATGCTCATAATTGTTGTGAAAGAATCCATGTATGGAAAGGCACTTGGCTTACTAAATAATTGAGGCAACCAATCACTGAGGTTCTTCGCAAAAGTGCCCAATAAAAATGTACAAACTAATCCAACCAATGAATAGATAAAGAACTGCTGCATTGAAAGACGTGTAATTTTCAGCTCATTTTTAAGGTTAACGTGTTCTTCTTTAGGGAATTTCCACTGCCAAAAACCAATAAGGTTAGTAATAAAGAAGAAAACTTGCAGAAACATATCAGGATATAATTGAATCTGGTAGAACATCACAAAAGCCAATGCTACATTTATCAAACCAATAATCCAGCTCCATACATTTTCTTGCGTAGATAACACAACGGCAATAAGTCCAGTTAGTGTTGCATAAAATTCAAGGAAGCTCATTTTTACTCCCCATAATTCAAAAAAGATATGATTAATATCGAAGAAATTCATAAAGACTATATTTTCCGAGAATATTTTACAAATAAAGTCTTTATTTAGGAAAACTTAATACCTCATTGGGTGAAGTTTTTTATGAAGGCTTATTAGCTAGTGGTAAGTCAATAAAGAATGTTGTTCCTTTATCTGTTTCGGTCTCGAACCAAATATTTCCACCAGCGTGTTCTACACCCCTACGAGCCATGGCGAGCCCCAAACCAGAGCCGCCAACTTTTGTGGTAAAGTTAGGAATAAATACCCTCTGACGGATATTTTCCGGAATCCCAGAACCATTATCTTGAATCTCCATAATGGCAATATTATCATCTTCGTTTCTGTAAAGACGAAGATTAATGATAGCTCTACGTTCTTTCGGAACCGACTGAATACCATTGATAATCAAATTTGTAATTACACGACTCATAAACTGGCGGTCGCCTAATACCCAAGCTTCTTTTTCTTTAATATAGGCATTGAGAGAAATGCGTTCGTCTTCGGCGTATAAATCGGCCGATTTTTGAATCAACGGAACGAGGTCGAAAACTTCGTTTCTTGGCACAGGCATTTTAGCAAATTCAGAAAACGAGTTGGCAATTTCGCTAATATTATCAATTTGCTCCGTAAGCGAGTTTAAGGCACGAGCGATTCGTTCTTTGGTTTTCGGATTATCAACCACCATCGTACGTTGTAATTGCTGGATTGATAATTTCATTGGTGTAAGCGGATTCTTAATTTCGTGAGCAACTTGTTTGGCCATTTCACGCCAAGCTGTTTGTTTTTCACTCATTGAAAGAGCTACTTTACTTTCTTCCAACTTTTTCAACATCTTATTGTATTCACGCATCAAGATACCAATTTCGTCATCAGAATTCCATTCTAATCGGTCATTGAGTTTATCAAGTGAAGTTCGTTTGAGTTTTTGAGCAACCAAACGCAATGGATTCGTAAGAATATTAGAGGCGAAATAAGACAAAATCAATAAAATTAAAAACAACCACGCAAAAACGCTGAGAATTGACGCCACCACGTCGGTCACTTGACGGTCGAGGGTTGGTTTAGCATCGAAAAATGGAATACCTATTACACCAATTGGCTTACTATCATGCCCTTTGATACTCATATAAACCGTTTTATAATTCAAACTTCCCAAAGATTCTGTTAAAAGAACTTCATTCTCTTTTTCTTCGATAATTCTTCTGTAAGCATCTGGATTAATAAAATTCGATAGAAGCCCATACTCATACACTAAAGGTCGAGTCGTTAAATCTAATCTTCCATTTAGATTATAGAAGTTAATATCCAACTTTGTATCTCGGGCTAAATCATTTATTTCTTGTTCTAAAAATGCCCTACTCATGCGATTTTCTAAGAAACCTTCAAGCTGAAGTTGTACCGTTGAAGTAATATTCTTAGTGTTATCGAGGTAGGCTTTTTCTTGATTACCAATAAAAGTATTATCAATCACACTCAGTGTAATCATAATTACGAGTAATAGTGGAAGCAAAAAGGCTGCATTGATATATAGTTGGATTTTAGTAGCAAAGTTTACATTCAAGTTTTTCCAACCATAACGAACAGCATAGCTTATCATGACTATAATGATAAAAAGTACTGAAAGTAGAAACAAGAATGAGAAATTTGCAAAAAGGTTTTCCCAAGCCTGATACCTTGCCGAAATGACAATTTTTCTACCATTCTGTCCAATTTTCCCCACATGATTGTAGCCATTTAGCTCAACCCCTTTTTCGTAAAGCACTGAGTCGGCAAGAATACTTACAGGAAGTTTCCGAATATAGTTATAACTGCCCGAACTAAAAATCAGGTGATTTCCCCTATCGAAAATAGCATAGCTATAATTTTTTGTATCGGGGGTTTGAGTGAATTTTTTATCCAACAATAACTCGGGATAAACACTTTTAGCAAACTCATCACGAAGTTTTAGGTCAAGCACCACCGAACCAGACTCTGGGATTGGAATAAAAACTAAATATTGCTTAATAAAATTATTGCCCACATCATTGATAAAAAACACAGCAGGATTACCCGTATGATAGGAAGCTTTTTGGTAGGTTTCTTGATAATAAGATAAGTTTTTAGCTCCTTCAGTAATATCCAATGAATTACCATTTTTATCAAAAGCCAAAACTTCAGTATCGTAGCGGTCGAAATATAAATCAAGATGTTTACTTTTTACTAGTTGCTGTGTTTGCTCACGAGCCAAAATTTGTCTTGAAAGGGCTTTTCTAATAGCCGTATCTTGTGCCACAGTCTGAATCACTCTTGTAAGCAAACCTTCTCCTAATAAATCATTTTCAGCCAGATATTTTTGTCCAAAGTTTTGTTTATCAAAATAATCTTTTTTCTGCTCTTCAGCCCTTATTACGTACATGGCAATTAAAGCAAAAACAAAAGCCCCTGTAAAGAAGTAAATGGTTGTTTTATACTTGAAACTATATAAAAACCTTGGATAGCGATACAGATAAACTAATAAAAAATAAACACCTATTAGCACATAAATCCATCTAAAATCATCGATTATCGTCACCAATAGAAGTCCAAGCACAAGTCCAATAAACCATTTAATTATTCCTTGTATTGTGTTTTTATTAAAGCGTAAAAAAAGACTACTAAATAGATGAATGGTTAGAAAGAAAATAACCGATAATAGAAGATAAAAAAACAAGGTGGCTATTTTGAGCGATGAAAAAGATATGCTCAAGGCAAGGTCTAAACTAAATTGCGAACGCTCATAGATATTGCAAAGGTTTCGGTAGCAAACAAATGTAAGTAAGACTGATAACACAACCAGCAGTATAGAAACTACTTCTTGCAAAATTTTGGGTGCCTTAAAGAGTTTATAGTAGAGAGAAGAACGATAAAAACTCTGCACCAAGTAAACTACCAATATAAACACTACCCAAGTATTAAGCAGCATATCGCCCAAAGAAGGAGCTAACTCATTAATAGCCAAAAACTTAGGATTAAACAAACTCGACTCATAGAAAATAAAAGGAATACTATTAGCCAACATTACCAAACGTACAAAAAACAAGTAAAAAGCCAATAAAACAAAAGTTCTACCAAATTGATGCTTGGCTCTTAGGCGGGTAATCCAGATAATTATGTAAATCCCAAACAAGAAAATACTTATTCCTATGAGAATTAGCGTATTGGTTGGAATATTCGGAGCATTGAGTTTTTCAACTTGCGGAGGTATTATGGTAAACAAATATTTACCAGTTTCATCAACAATATTATATAAGCTATTACTGCTTGGAATAGGTGTTATTTCTTTCGGTTCTGTTAGGAAAATATCATGATTATACCCATTGGTTAAATAATCATTTTCATTACGAAATTTTCGATAAAGATTGATTAAAGAAAAAATCTCGATTTGAGCACCATTCAATCTAAAAGCAACAGAATTACTGATATACTTTCCGTTTTCAGCATTTAAAAGTGAGGTTTGCTGACCTTTTCTTAGCTGTTGATAGTTGGGTACGTAGCGGTGGTCTGACCAATAAACGAGCTGACCATCACGAAAAATAAAATAAGGATATACCGAACCCGATTCGAGGGTAAAAAAACCATTACTTGGAGACTTTTGGTAATTTGTAGCAATATTGACTAGCTCATTTTTTGAGACCAATATCTTCGATTTTACTCTACTTTTAATCGAAGAGATATAATGTTGCTCAGAAGCACCAGGGGCATCTTTCTCAAAGAAAAGAAAGTTTAATGCCGCTCCTCCAAACAAAATTACAGAAAGAATTAAGAAAATATGCTTTTTAAGAAACTCCAAAACCTGACAATGTATATTAATACTAATCTCTCGAAACGAAAATCATGCCAAAAGCAAAAATCCTTCGCTTATACTTTCTCAATAGTAAAACCCATACCCGATTCCGTTTCGGCATAATCTATTCTCAGACCAATCAAATACATTAAATGGCGTTTATCTATCAGTACTTTAACCCCATCTACGGTGTATAATTCATCATTTTCAGTGGCCTTGTCAAGCCCTAAAAGATACGTGGCGGAACATGCTCCTCCTTTTAAACCTAAACGCAATGCGTAGCCTTCGGGTATTTGTGGAGAACTCAGTGTTTTTAAGATTTCTTCTCTCGCTATTTCCGAAAAATTTACCATAAATAAAATATTTGTACAAATATAAAGCGAAGAGTTGGCTTTAAACTAAAAACCTTTCTTTATAAAAGTTTCGCATAAGATTTTGCCTCCCCGCTTCGTTATTTTACTTTTGTAGAAGAACTAAGTAAAAACAATGCAATCAATCATCGAATTACTAAAAATATTAATTCCTGCCGCTGCTGTTTTATATGGCATGTACCTAACGATTCAAACGTTTCTTCAAAAACAATTTGAAATCAAAGAATTGGATATTAAGCAAAAAAATATTGAGATAATCATGCCTATTCGCTTACAAGCCTTCGAACGCATGATTCTCTTTTTAGAACGAATTTCGCCAAATAATCTTCTACTTAGAATAGGTAGTATAGAAATCCAATCTATTGATTATCAGAGACTTTTGCTTAAAGAAATTCGTGATGAGTTTAACCATAATATTGCTCAACAATTATATATTTCACACGATACTTGGGAAAAAATTAGACTTGCCATGAACGATACCATTGCTCTCATTAATACCGCCGCATCGGAAGTTTCTCCCGATGCTCCAGCAATTAATCTATCCAAGAAAATTTTTGAAATTATACTAACCAATAGTCAACAGCCTACTGCTGATGCCCTCAGAATACTAAAAGAAGAAGCTCAAACATTATTTATATGAGTTTACTGTATATCACCCAATGTTTTATGAACTCTTTTCTTGCGGGTTTTTGCTTTAAAATTTTCAGATAAAACACTAATATTGCCATCTGTTTCAAGCATGGCTAAATTTACTTTACTTATGCTATCAACGCCGTGTTCACGCACGGCAGTATCTAACTCCTGCATAGTAAAACCCGCATTTTTTACATTTTCCCACTGAATTTTTCCTTCATAAATAAGCATAATCGGCTCACCTTCTATGATTTTTTCAATGGGTTTGAAATAAAAAATAAGTTTTTTGAGAAAAAAATTAATTAAAAATAAAGTCGCAGAAGCAATAATTCCCCCAATAAGTGATGTATCTGGCCCAACCATAGCATTCTGTACTGAATTGCTAATCAACAAGATAAACACCAAATCTACTACCGAAAGCTGAGAAAGTTCTTTCTTACCAAACAGCCTAATAGCTACCACGATAAATACATATACTGCCGCCGCTCGCAGCATTAAATCAAAATATTGCGTCATTGTATTATATTATTCAATCAAATATAGCTTAGTTCAACTGTAAATCAAGCCTAAATAGTATTGTAATATTGCATAGCTAAGGTTTTTTGATTAATATTGATAGATATTAAACCATATTACGCAACCATTTAGCCCTAAAGTACGTAATAACTCCATGGCGAATAATCAGCCAAACGAAACACCTGAAGAACTCCTCCATAAAAGTGTAAGAGGTGACCGAAAAAGTCAAGAAAAGCTTTATCGGCAGTTCTATGGGTTTGCTATGGGCGTATGCATGCGGTACACTCAAAGCCGAGATGAAGCTTTAGAGATTGTTAATGATGGTTTCTTAAAAATTTTTACCAAAGGCGACCAATACAATTCAAAGTTCCCTTTCAAAGCGTGGTTTAGACGAATCATCGTTAATACTGCTTTAGACTTTTATCGAAGCCAGCAGAAACACTATTTCCACGAAAACCTTGAAGAAGCTTATGAAGTTTCTTCTAATGATAGCAGCCCTCTAAGCCAGCTCAATCACGAAGAAATTATTGAACTCGTAAAACGACTACCATCGGGATACAGAGTTGTATTTAATTTATATGTGATTGACGGTTTTTCGCATGAAGAAATTAGTAATCAACTCGGAATCTCAGTGGGTACCTCAAAATCAAATCTTTCAAGAGCTCGTGAAGCCTTAAGGAAAATGATTTTAATTGAAGAAAGAGCCTTACCAAGCTCAAACTTCAAAACTAATTAACCATTTTTTTAAATGAATATTAATAAACATGAGATGTCAGACGATGAGTTAGATAATCTTTTCAGAGAATCGGCTGAAAAGATAGATTTTGACTTTGACCCTGAATCATGGAACAAAATGAACCAAAAGCTTGATGCGGCCTTATTATCACCGCCAAGCAGCCAAGGAGAGAATTCTTGGATTAAAAGGAGTCTCTTGCTTTTAATTGGCTTAATTACTATTATCGGTGGATATGTTTTCTTCAAACCTACACAAAACACATCAACCGAAATATCAAAAAGTAAAACGGAAGCCAATAAAAAGGAGTCAACTAATAGTAATACAAAATTAAATGTAACAACAGTTAAAGTAGATACAGATAATTTAAGCATCCAAAAGACAGAAGAAAATTTAACCAACGAAAGCACAAAGAGAATATCAGATACTGAAATAAAAGCAGCTCAAACATCAAGTGCAAAATCAAAGGAAATTTACTCAGAAAAAAATGATAACCCTTCGACTGCTTCTTCAAAAATAGAAAAAGCACTTAATAAAGTGGTAGTTGCAAATGAGAAAAAGGCAAAATTGAGTCAAGGAAAGGAAAAGAGAAACATTCAAACAGCTAGTTTTTCCAATTCTGTTCATGACATAAATTTGTCTTCAACAAAAAATAAGGTAACTTCAAAAAACAATTCTATAGGAATTGGAACAGTAGAGTCAGATGTCAAAGCAGAAACGGGTAAAGCTTTGCCAGTAGAACTTTCGAGAGAAATTACTACAAATGAACAATCGAGCCGCTTAAATCTTAGTAATTTTGATTACATCGCTCCTAAAGGCACATTTATTCCATCAAAGATTTTAATACCTACCATCATCTTTGATAGTAAAGAAGAACCTGCTAAAGCTATACCACAAAGTACGGCTAAATCTTTCCAAAAAGGCCTTTACTTTAGACTTGGGTTTTCGCCTGACTTGAGTATTGTTTCAACGGATGAAATTACCAAGTTAGGAAGTAATACAGCCATTTTATTGGAATATCGTATTAACCATCGTTTGAGTATTCAGGGTGGTGTGCTCCGCTCAATGAAATATTATGATTCCTATCCTCAATACTACCAGTGGCCTTATAATTGGTCATCTCCTCCGAAAATGATTAATATCAATGCTACCTGTAAGATGCTTGATATTCCCGTAAACCTAAGGTATGATATCACTAAAAAGACACAATCAAGGTGGTTTGTAAGTGGAGGTGTAACAAGCTACGTAATGCTTAAAGAAAAGTATATCTACAATTACGAAAATCCGAACGACCCAAGTATCAAATGGCATCAATGGGAAGGCAAAACGGGCACATACTATGCCGGTGTGCTTAATTTTTCGGCAGGTTATGAATACCAGTTATTCAAAAAATTAACCATACAGGCCGAGCCACTCGTAAAAATTCCGATAGCACGTGTAGGTTTTGGGAAAGTAAATTTATCTACTCTAGGAGTTTTATTTTCTGTCAAATATCCTTTATACTTACACAAGTAAAATCTATGTTCGGTATAGTTTTTGTAGTTAAACTCTATTGTACTCTTTTACTTAGAGAATAATAAATGTTTAACACCAACGTTTTCCATTAAAATAATATAACAATGAAAAAAAAATATCTTTTTATTGTTTTTATCTTCTTTTCGGTTCTATCATTTGGGCAACATAAATCGACAGTAACCTCTAAAAAAGGGATAGAATGGCTTAGTATTCAAGAAGCTTACAATCGTACTCAAAAAGAACCTCGTAAAACCATTATTGATGTTTATACTGACTGGTGCGGATGGTGCAAAGTAATGGATAGAGAAACTTACACTAATCCCGAAATAATTGACTATCTCAATAAAAATTTCTACATGGTTAAACTTGACGCCGAGTCAAAGCAAGATATCATTATTGGCAATAATAAATATACTTATGATGCATCGAGTGGAGCTAACCAAGCAGCAATAGCTTTATTACAAGGAAAAATGAGTTATCCTACTACCGTTTTTCTTGATGCTCAGTATAATATGATTCAGCCTCTTCCCGGCTATCTGAATGCGAAAACCTTTCATGAAATTGTGACTTATCTAGGTGGAGATTACAACAAGAAAGAGCCATTCGACCAATATAAAAATGGTACTTATAAAGAAGTCTTTAAGAATATTTTACCCAAACTATAACTTCACATACCCAATTAAAAGCAAGCCCAATTCTTTAAGAGAATTGGGCTTTTTTATTACATCGCTTTTTCTACTTTAATTGGAATGTAGTAGCGAGAACTAATTTATATACCAACTTTCACAGCTGAACCATCTCAGCAAAAGTTATTTTGGTTCAGGGTGAGAACATCTATTTAAATGCGGGATTTAGTTCTCTTCCATGGCTTAATAGAGTCACGATGCAAATCGTAAAACATATTAAGCACATCATACTACAGTAAAAATACCTGTTTTAATAGGGATTTTTACGTATTTTATAATACTACTCAAATACTATTTAACTCTTTTTAATACAAAATCTACTTCTTGAATTAAGTTCTCTGCGGGCATAGCACCTTCAATTCGATGAATAATTCTGCCGTCTGGCCCAATAAACAAATAAGTTGGATATGAATCAATACGATAAGTAATACCTACATTTACTCCTTCAAACGAATCGCCATCAACTTTATAATTCACAAACGATTTATTAAACTTCTCCATTATCCGTGGGTCTTTAAAAGTGTTTTCATCCATCCATTTACAAGGCCCACACCAAGTTGCAAAAACATCTACAAACAGTACCTTTTTCTTGTTTTTTGCTTCTGCAAGCACTTGTTGCATCGTTTTATCATTGTTTTTCACGAAGTTTATTTGCTTGACATCACCCCTACTACAGGCATATACTAATACGATGAGGCTCATGGCACTCATCAATAAAATTATTTTTTTCATCAATAACCTTTATCTATTTGATATAGTATTTACAAATTCCTTGCCCTTTTTAATAAATTTCTAATTTCCCCACAAAGTACTTATCAACATCTATTGTATTTGTCTAATCTATTTTAAGGTTTGCTCGAAAATTCTAAGCAAAATTGTTTTGCTTCGTTCAATACCTCACTCAATATAGCATCAACAAACCGTATTTCTTGATTATCTATCGCAAAGGAAGAAAGAGAAATCAAAAACAGGAGTGACAAATTTGTTTCATATTTATAAATAAAATCAGGGGCAAAGCTTATAAAATTATACTTTTTTGCAAAAAAATATACGAATAACTATATTCATAAAAACTTCTGCTATTTTTCGGAATATTTTCTTTTGAAATTTGTTTATAATCTAAAGACGAAATTTATTTTTGTCATTAGTCAGTATTCATTGTGGCTTAAGGCTCTAATTTTCGGTAAAAAGCCTTGTTTTTGCTGAAAATTCACTTTGACAATTTTTTACCCTTCATGACAACAACAGTTATTGAAAATAGTACTTTCCGCCAAAATCTTTGGAATTCTGCCCAAAGTCTTGCTTTTCCAACAGCCTTATGGCGTTTACCTAAACAAACTGAAAAGCACTTTCTTATTTCCTTTGACGGAATTCCACAAAAATCTAAAATTGACTTTGAAGAACTTGGTTCTGGATTTGCGTTTTCCCCATTTGAAAATCCTGATGGGCAGCAAACACTTTTTTTAAAAGCTGATTTACACTACATTTTCGATATTAATGAGTCTAATACCAACGAATTTGTAAAAGAGGTTATTACACCATCGGCACTGAACCCAAACTTCGTGGCACTTACGAATGGCCTTAGCAAGGCTAATCCGCCCAAACAAAAAAAACAAATTTCTAAGCAAACACAACCAGAAGATTTTATTCAACTTGTCAATCAAGCAATTAGTGAAATAAAACGAGATGTTTTTAAGAAAGTTGTCCTTTCACGCACCAAACAAATAGTACTATCTTCGAATTTCGATGTCGTAAGTACATTTGATAAACTTTGCCAAGCTTATCCATCTGCTTTTGTTTCAGCAGTTTCATTGCCTCATTTGGGAGTAGTTTGGATGGGAGCTTCGCCAGAAACCTTGGTAAGTCAAGATTCAAAAGGTATTTTTCGTACTATGGCTTTGGCTGGTACACAATCGGCATACGATGCAGACGGTAATCTGATTAAAACTTCTGAAGCTTTATGGCGACAAAAAGAAATCGAAGAGCAATCGTTCGTTACAAGATATATTATTAACTGTTTGAAGAAAATTAGGGTACGAGAATTTGAGGAGGAAGGTCCTAAAACTGTTATTGCAGGCAATCTGATGCACTTACGCACTGATATTCTGATTGATACAATTGCTATTAATTTCCCACAATTAGCAACTGTAATGCTCGATTTACTTCACCCTACTTCGGCCGTATGCGGAATGCCTAAAGCAGATGCCACAGCCTTTATTTTAGCGAACGAAGGTTATGATAGAGAATTTTACAGTGGTTTTCTCGGCCCAGTAAACATACAAAAGGGAAATGGAGAAACGGAATCTCAAATATTCGTAAATTTAAGGACAATGAAAGTCGAAGATAATTTGGCTACTCTTTACGCTGGATGCGGCATTACGATTGATTCAAACCCTGAAAAAGAGTGGCAAGAAACTGAAATGAAAACCCAAACCTTGGGAAAAATATTAAATACTGAGATTTGAGTTTGTTAATACAAACTCAAATCTTCAAGATGAATATTATTTTGCCCTAAAAAACGCAGGATAGCGTGTAAACCTCAAACCAACTGTAAAATCTACTCTACTCAAATCTATCGGCTTTGCCAAATTAATCGCACCTCCACCCATTCCAAAGTCTAAGGCTCTCATTTTTCCATAATTATATCCTGCTTCTACACTCAGTATAATATCACGTCCTGTTATATCATTCCCAAGTAAAAAATCAATACCCAAAGTAGCTGCCGCCCCAAAGTCCATACCCTTGAAAGTATAATTGGCATCATCGTAATTTCCTTTATCTTTATAAAAATATGCCCCTGGAGATAAGCCTAAGATAACCATCGTCTTGAAATCAATATTTTTTCTGAAATAAAATACAGGTCCAACATATTTTATTGAGCGTTTATTAGCAATATTTCCAGTTTCAGAAACATTAAAAATATCATTAATATATGTAATTCCATCAGCCTTATTACTAGACTGAAAATTATTAAACATCATTCCAAAACCAAAATTATCAATTGGAAAATACGCTACATCCCCCCCCCAAGTGAAACCCCTCAACAATTTTTCCTGATACGAAGAGTATGGGTTATCAGTCAGAATTTTGGTCAACCTATTTCCAAAGCCCCCCTTTCCTCCAACTCTCCATGCCATATAGTTGCTAAACTCATTGTTATTTTTTTTAGGTGCCAGTGGAGCAACTTCTTTCTCTTCCTTTTTGGTTAATTTCTCACTCTCATATTTTCTTTGATTAGGCGTAATATTCTTCGAGCTTGTTGGCTTTATTTTTTCTTCTTTTTTATCTATATCACGTTTAGGCGAATTATTTTTTACTGTCGACTTTTCTACTCCTTTTGGCTCCTTCTTCAAATCGCTACCTTTGGTTTTTGTAGACTCTGACTTACGCGTATCTACACGTTTAGTAGTTGATGAATTTACTTCTCTTGCCTCACCAAGTCCTTCAGGAAGTTTGTTTCCTTTTGTTACAATATCATTTGGGTAAAAGTTGTATTTAAAATCTGTTACTAAATTTTTGAAAATTTCGTTTTTTAAGACTTTACCCGAGGGTGAAAGGTATGCGTACACAAAACGTGTAGGTGTTTCATCCAAAATTCGACAACGTATCTTTTCACCTGCCTGAGTTGTAATCTGGTCTCTTTGAGCAAATGATTGTTGAGCACAGAAACCTAAAACTAAAAAAAGTACAATTATTACTTTGTTTAGTTTTGTATTGAGCTGCCATTTTCTTTGAAAAATTTGAATTATTCCTGAAGAAGGAAAATGAGCGTCCTCAGTGGTCGGAAGAAGTGGTTTATCAATTTCCAGATGAAAATTATGAGTAAAGTCTAACATCTTTTTAGTGATTTATTAATTTTTCTAAGTATAAGTATACAAAAATGATACCGAAAAAAGCAATGTATTATTTAGCCATATTAAAATACTGAATATCAAATATTTACAATCTATAAATTAAACAAAATAAATTGTATTATTTCTAATTAACATTCTGTTAAAAACATTGAAAGCGAAATTTCATTTGGAATATTAACAATCTATTAACGATTTTTTTTATTTCGAATACTTGACACGAATAATTATTTTTATCTATCTTTCGACACAAAATAAAATTTATTCTACAATTTAAACACAGATATACAATATGGCATAAAGCTCTACGTTAACTAAATTGAAATACTGAAATGGGAAAAATCCAAGTTAACGACAGTGAGCTTGTATCAGCGTATATCCGTGGCAACGAAAAAGCATTTGCTACGCTTGTTCAACGTTACAAATCAAAAGTATATACCACGATTTACCTTGTTGTAAAAGACCAGTACGTAGCCGAAGATTTGCTTCAAGATACATTTATCAAAGCAGTTGAGGTATTACGCGATGGGAAATATAACGAAGAAGGAAAATTCTTGCCGTGGGTGCTCAGAATTGCTCATAACCTTGCGATAGACTATTTCCGTAGAGAGAAACGCTATCCGACCGTAGTGTTTGAAGACGGAAGTAATGTGTTTAACACTCTTGAATTTGCTGAAGATTCAATCGAATCAATGCAAATTAAACGTGAATCGCACGAACACTTGCGTGATTTAATCAAAAGATTACCTGACCAGCAGCGTGAGGTTTTGGTGATGCGTCATTACGATGACATGTCGTTCCAAGAAATTGCCGATGCAACTGGCGTGAGTATCAACACGGCGTTAGGGAGAATGCGTTATGCTCTCATCAATCTTAGAAAAATGATGGGAAAATCAGCGTATGCTTATGACACAAACCTTTACCAGCACGCAGAATGATGTTATTCGTTATTTATATAATGAAACATCAAACCAAGAAAACTCTTTCATAGAAGAAGCTCTTCTTTTTGATAAAGATTTGCTTGACTTCTACCTCGATTGTGCCGACCTGAAAACAGGTCTTGACAAAATCGAACTCACGCCATCAAACTCGGCAGTGGAACGAATCCTCGACTATTCAAGAAATTACGAGCCTAAGATTTAATTATCTTGGGCTTTTTTCGTGAATATCCTTCTTCGTATCTAATATAAGGATACGAAGCTGATTCATTTTTGTTCAATGCCAATACTACATGAATCTCAAAAGGATTTTATTTGGTATTTTATTGAATAAATAGGCATATTTGCATTTTATTTAGAGCGGATATACCTGTTTTTTCGATTGAGTTGATGAATACTATCCGCACATAGAACTCTGAATCGCACGGGCGACCCCGTCGGAATTACTCTAAATGTCATTATTAGAAACTCTATATCAGCGTTTTGAAGCCAAAACTGCTTCTTTTTTAGCAAGCTCAAATTGGAAATCGAAGATTGTAATTGTAGCCGTAGGCATCATGTTACTTTCTTTTTTCAATAATTATTCCCCACTTCGTCATTTCGGCGATTATTATACGGCGGTTGTTAAAGAAAAACGCGAGTACTTTCTCTATCAAACCATCAAAGACCGAGCAGCAAGCATTACCTATAATTGGACCTACCCAGAATTTACGGGTATGAATAACCGTACCTTCCGCCTCGCCATGCCTGCCTTTGTGAAAGTCTTTCACATTCAGCATGTAAGTGTGGTATTATATGCCATTCAACTGATTTTAGGCATTGTCTTTTTGTATATGCTTGTAAACTTTTTTGAACGAACCATTCAAGATAAATCAAGTATTTTCTACGCTGTCGTGGGGATTATTTCTACGTATATTGGCTCGTCATTTTTTATTGACAACGCCAGTTATGGCGATTTTTTTGGCTATTTTTGCCTTTTTTTAGCTATTTATTACCGTAATCCGTTATTAATATTTATTTTTATTTCTTTGGCTTTTTGGGGAGATGAGCGTGCGGGTGTTGGCTCTACTTTAGTTCTTTTATGGTGGTGGTTCGTGCCACAATGGAACGAAAATAAAGCATTTAAAATTCAAGTAAACTTACAAATGTTGGCGGTTGTTGCCTCATGGATAGCCTACGGGGTGGTAAGAAAGTTTTATTTAATTGATACCTTGGGCATGCATCACACCACTAAACCTGGAGAATTTGCCGAAATGTTTGGTGGAAGCTGGCCAGTTTGGGGCTTTAAATTCTTATGGGTTTTTGAAGGTTGGTGGATACTTATTCTATTAGCTTTTGTTTTTATGGCAATTGCTAAAGATTGGTTAAGATTATTAGCAATACTTGGGGCTTTAATGGCTATGCTGGTAGGTTCGCTTACCACTTTCGACTCTACTCGTAGTGGTTCTTATGGCATTATTGCTATTTTTCTTGCTTTAGTATTTGCTCAAAAACACCTCACTGAAAAAGAATTAAAGATATTACTTTTATTGATAGCCATTATTTGCTTCTTACACCCAATGGCTACTCGTACTGATGGGACAGGCTTTTTCTTGATGTAACAGCAATGTTTGTGTAACTTTGTGCTGTTTTGAAGGTAAAACTCATTCAAAGCTAATAAATGATGGGTTTTAAGGCCTATCTGTTTTAGAAATCTTTTTAAATTCTGTCAAAATTAGATGTGTAAACTCCTTTTAGTTGTTCCGTGCTACAATGAGCAAGAAATTCTTGAGAAAACTTACAGTACTTTATTGACTTATTTCTCAGAATTGAAGGAGCGAAATGCCATCACAGCTGATAGTAAAATTTGCTTTGTGAATGACGGAAGCCGAGATTCGACATGGATAATCATTGATAGTATCTGTAAAAGAGATGCCAACGTGATTGGTTTAAAACTTTCTCGCAATTTTGGCCATCAAGCGGCCTTAGTAGCAGGCTTACTACACCATAAAAACCAATTTGATTGCTATATTTCGATTGATGCCGACCTTCAAGATGACCTCCGTGCGATAGACAGCATGCTTGAAAAATATAAAGAAGGCTCAAAAATTGTCTATGGAGTTCGCAATGATAGAAGCAGTGATTCGTTTTTTAAACGTTTTACCGCCGAGACTTTCTATAAATTAATGCAAAGAATGGGCGTACCTACCGTTTACAATCATGCAGATTTTAGACTGATTGATAATCAGGTACTAGCAGAATTTTCGAACTTTGGAGAAACCAATCTTTTCATTCGTGGTATTATTCCGATGATTGGTTTTCAAAGCGATAAAGTTTATTACAAACGCTTAGAACGCGAGGCGGGAGAATCGAAATATCCACTTAAGAAAATGCTTATTTTCGCTTGGAATGGTATTACATCTTTTTCTACAGTTCCGATGAAATTGGTACTTTGGTTTGGTGTTATAAACTTCCTCATTGCGATGGGAATTACGGTTTGGGTATTGGTATGCAAACTATTTGGGTTCACGGTTCAGGGCTGGACTTCTATCGTCTTACCAATGACTTTCTTTAGTGGCTCTAATATGATTGCCATTGGCCTGATTGGTGAATACGTAGGCAAAATTTACGAAGAGGTAAAAGCCCGACCAAGATATATCGTTGAAACGGTTCTGAATGAAGAAAATAATTAAAAATCTAACAAGATTACATAGAAATAAGGCATTGTTTAAGCTCAAACAATGCCTATTTTTTGTTTTGATATTTTCTGGTGTATATGCACAAATTCCAACCAATACTTGGCGAACACACGCCGATTATTTCAATGCCCGTGGCTTAGAGATTGTTGAAAAAAACAAAATTTACTGCTTCTCGAAAAATGGATTTTTCTTTTTTGATAAAACAAATAATCAAACAACAACTCTTTCCAAACTTGATAATCAGAGCGAAACCAACATTTCGCAGATTCGATATAGTTCTTCTTTAAAAACACTTCTTATTGCCTATCAGTCTGGCAATCTGGATTTCATGAATATCAATTCGGATGGAAAAGCTGATGGAATTAAGAACTTAGATTTTATTAAGAAAACAGATGCCATTCAAGGTAGTAAAGCCATTAATCAAATCGAATTTCGTGATGATTTCGCTTATTTGGCCACTGATTTTGGCTTAGTATTAGTCGATGTAAAAAAGCAAGAAATTAAGGAAACCTACCAAAATCTTGGTAAAGAGGGCAAAAAAGTAGGCATTAAACAACTTGCTTTTGCTCGGGATAGTATCTTTCTAAACACCACTGATGGCATATTAGGAGCAAAATTTTCCAATAACATTAATTTACAATTTTATGGCAATTGGAAAACCATCAACGATAATCAACTTTTCAAGGCTCCTATCTTTCCTAAAGACGCTCTCATTGTTTCGCCTATTGAACAAGAAACCGATACTGAAGGAAAAACTTGGATAGCAGATTCTCAAAATGGCTTAATTTCTAATCTGCAAGGAAGTTTTAAAACTTTTAGCCCAAATGGTGTGAAGGGTGATATATTTTCCGTTTATTCTCAGAACCAGAAAATTCATGCGAGTGGGATTTGGGGCAATACTTTCAATGATAACATCTGGCAAAATGTAGCACTCAATCAATTACCCCAAAACAATAAGGCTATTACGGATGCTTATGGTTATCGTTGGCAAATAAATGGGCAAATATTAAGTGTGGCCGACCCCGCCACGAATCGCTTACGATATTATACTTCCAGCAATGAGCTACCAAGCATCTATGTCAATTCTATAGCTTTAGACCGAGATAATTTACTTTGGATTGGTACTACCAATGGAGTAGCTGTGATTATTACTTCAAAAGATATTTTTACTACATCAACCAAACCTTATACGCCTTTTTACAAAACCCGCCGATTACTTTTACAAGAGGTTGTCAACAAAATTGTAGTGGATGGTGGAAATAGAAAATGGATTGCTACCCAAAATGGTTTGAATCTTTTTTCTGCCTCAGCAGATGAACAAATCTTAAATTTTACAGAAGAAAATAGCCCGCTTTTTTCAAAAAATGTCATTGATTTAGCCCTTGACCCTATCTCTGGCGAATTATTTGTACTTACAGAAGAAGGCCTCCTTTCTTACCGAAGTGATGCTTCAAATGCCAATGAAAATTTTAGTGAAATAAAAATCTTTCCGAATCCTGTTCGGCCAGAGTTTTCGGGAGAGCTAACCATTACAGGTTTAAGAGAAAATACCAATATTAAAATAACAGATGCTGCAGGACGGCTTTTTCACGAAACGAAATCGAATGGCGGAACGGCCATTTGGAATCTCCAAACTCCACAAGGTGAACGTGCTTCTACGGGTATTTACATGATTTTGGGAGTATCCGAAGATGGTTTGGAGAAGTTTGTTGGAAAATTTGTTGTAATCAAATAAAAACATGAATCATCACTAACTTTTAAAAGTTCAGTGAAAGTTTTATTCATTGCCGTCAGTTTTAACTGACGGAATCCAGCAAAAACAAACTTGACTTCAGTCAAACTTAAATGGCTCGACTAAAGTCAAATTTTGAAATCATACCAATATCCGTCAGCTAAAGCAGACGGCAATGAGTCAGATTCTTAATGATATTTATAATTACTCATTACTTCGTTACTAATTTGGTAGTAATGTAAAAGTTTTCATCAGCTTTCAGTTCTGATTTGCCTTTCATGGTTTTCCAAGCAGTTGTTGGATAAATAAACTCTTCTTTTCCACCATCAATGGTCACTTTTACAGGCATATCAAAACCTTCTACACAATTATTCCAACGATAAATAATTTTATTATTCTCTAAAGAATACTCCAAAACAGGAATTCTGACATCACGCAAATATTGGTCAAAAATCTTATCTAAATCTCGACCTACGTTTTTCGATAAATAATCTTCGATTTGCTGAGTCGTAACGGTTTGGTGATAAAAAGTCTTATTCAAACCTCTCAGAATTTGTCGCCACTTTTCATCATTGTTCAAAATCTGCCGAATCGTATGAAGCATATTTCCTCCCTTTGGATACATATCGCCTGAGCCACTTTTGTTCACATCATACGAGCCAATAATCGGAATATCGTTTCTAATTCCCTTACGAGTACCAATTACATACTCTGATGCTGCTTTTTTGCCAAAATAATACTCGGTGTAAAGACTTTCTGAATAGTTCGTAAAACTCTCGTGAATCCACATATCGGCTACGTCCTTATAAGTAATATTATTGGCAAACCACTCATGCCCTGACTCGTGAATTATGATGAAATCCCATTTCAAGCCCCAACCTGTACCTGACAAATCTCGGCCTAAATATCCATTTTGATACTTATTTCCATAAGTTACTGAGCTTTGATGTTCCATTCCCAAATACGGCACTTCTACTAATTTATAACCATCTTCGTAGAAAGGATACGGGCCAAACCAATGCTCAAAAGCTTTCATCATCATTCCTGCTTGCTTGAATTGCTCTTTAGCTTTGTCAAGATTTTCGGGCAAAACATAATAGTCCATCGTTAGTTTCCCCTTTTCGCCATCATAGATTTCTCCAAAATGCACATAATTACCAATGTTTACATTTACTCCATAATTATTGATAGGATTCTTCACAAACCAATCGAAAGTTTTTGTTCCATCGGCATTTTCGGTAGTTTTTCTAAGCCTTCCATTCGACACATCCATCAAACCTTTTGGTGCGGTAATACTGACGAGCATACTATCACATTCGTCATACATGTGGTCTTTACAAGGCCACCAAGCACTCGACCCCAATCCTTGGCACGAAGTAGCCACAAAATCGTTGCCCGCTTTATCTTTCACCCATTGAAAACCGCCATCCCAAGGTGGACGCTTCGCTACAATTGGTTTTCCCGAATACGTCACCACGATTGACTCGTTTTTGCCTTTTACTTGGGCTTTTTTCAAAGAAATCATGTAGGCATTTGCTCCGTCTTTTTTGAAAGCAAGTTCTTGTCCATCTTGTGTAACTTTCTCTATTTGTAAAGGTGGCTGAAGGTCAATTTGAATAGTTTGGTAGGGCTTTAGCACTTCATAAAATATGGTTGTGCTACCAGCAATAGCTTTTTCGGCTGGATTTACTTTTACTCGAAGTTCGTAATATTTCAAATCCCACCACACACGCTCAGGTGTGATGCTCCCACGTAGTGAATCTTCACGAGTAAATGTTTCTTTAGATTTTTGGCCACAGGCTCCGATAGCTGAAAGAAAAGGAAGGAAAAATAAAGTGAGTTTTAGCAATTTCATAAAATGCAAATTGATTGTTGGAAGTGAATAAACGGATAACGAAAAAATTGGAGAATATTCCCCAATTCTCAGCCGAATTTTTCGCAATATAACCAAAAAATATGTCTGCACTAAAGCTTCATTCCTAAAACCTATCTAAATTTATAATTCCCTATAACGAAGTATTGCCTTGCGATGGTGCAAGATATGATAATGCATAAAATAATAAAACTCTCTGATAGTCAGGTTTTTAAGCAATGGATGCTTGATACAATATTCATCTAAATCAGCTTCTGAATAATTGTCAAGCAAGTCTGATAAAGTTTGGTGATGTTTTTTGAAGCTTTCTATTAAAACCATTTTTGAAGGATTCTCAGGCATTTGTGGCACAAAGCCTCCTCTGGCCGTCACACCTGTCCCCAAAGCAGTCAAATATCGCTCTACTAAGCCTTCATACGATAATGTTGGACGGTCTATTTTACCAAACTGTTGTTCAAGAAAAGTCTTTGGTAGAGCCAAGCCTTGATTTAAACCTTTGACCGACTGAGTTAGGTGCAGTATATTTTCGGCAATTGACCATTTTCCTCCGATTGGTGCAAAAAAGGTACTTTCTTCGATGTTTTCTACATCCGAAACAATTGTTTGATAGCATTCTTCTAATGCTTTTTTTAGTTCTTCTTTTGTCATCTTTGTAGGACAAGTTTTTAACTTGTCAGTTATGAGAGAATAATAATTTCAAAAAATCATGAACGAAGTCAGAGCTTATTTCCACAGTAGGAATCATGAGAGCATACATAAACGTATGCCCTATGACTAAATTACCTGTTAACACACTATAAAATTTGTTCTCGACACAATTTTTAAAATTAGGCTACTGCAATTTTTCTAATTTTTCTAAAATTTTTTGCCAAATTGTACCTCGAAATTGTCGTTTGAAAAAACCAAAATGGTCGATTTTTTTTACACCCAATTCCGCAGGGACAAGTTTTTCGGAAGTTAATCCTTTATCAGTTTTGAAATGCTTCAACAAAAGTGGCACGTTTCGCTCATTGGCAATGGGGTCGTCAGAGGCCCAAAAATGAGCAATTGGGAAACTTAATTCATGGTAATGCCCTTGTGGAACGCTCTTTTGGAAAAATTTTTCATCCCAAAAATAATCTGGTTTACTACACCAATCAGCCCAATCTTTCACGATATTTCTTGGTAAATCTTCCATTATTCCAAAACGTTTGGCCGCCACATATCCTGTCAAAGCCACACTAATCGGACGGAATATATAGAAAAAGAAAAGCGTTTGCAGGCGATAACCTAAAGGCATATTTCTCCAATAGCCCGAACCCGAACCAACAGCCACCACACCACTGAGTTTTTGATAATTATGCATCAAGCCAAAGTTCATTCCTCCAACACTGTGTCCAAGCAATAATTTTGGCAAAGACGGATACTTTTTATCTAAAAAATCTAAAACAGCGGGCATATCTTGTGTTCCATACTCAATATAGTTATAGGTACAGTCTTTTAGTGATGCAGGTGCAGATTCGCAAGTACCACGGTAATCAAATGTGCAAACTGCATAAGAATGCTCAACTAAAAACTTAGCAAACGGAATATAAAACTCCTTCTTTGCTCCTGTACCCGTACATAACTGTACGACAGCTTTTGGTTGCGATGGTTCAAATAAAACCGCCGCCAACTCAACCCCATCTTCACATTTGATTTTTAGTTTTTGCATTATTTTTATTATACCAAACGTTTGTTTTATTCTCAATT